>WPCJ01038431.1_pt1 | contig 20177 bp, 21 predicted proteins | sample 5399831 | NCBI WGS metagenome assembly WPCJ01 (sample SAMN12869470, study PRJNA574797) | sludge metagenome | isolation source: wastewater treatment of pH10 | place: China:Beijing | collected 2019-05-20 | reverse complement strand
TCGAGCGATTCCTCTGCCGCCTTCTGCAGGTTGCGGTCGAGCGTGGTGCGCACGATCAATGTGTGCTGCGGAATATTGGCGGCGATCTTCTTCACCTCTTCGAAAGCCCAGTCGAGGAAATAGTCGGGACTTTCATTCTTGGCGCGGTCGATGACGCTTGCCGGATGACGGCGCGCAGCAGCCACTTGTCCCTCGCTCAGGAAGCCGCTTTCAACCATGTTGGAAAGCACGACATTGGCGCGCGCACGGGCTGCGGGCAGATTGACATGCGGCGCGAACTTGGCAGGAGCCTTGAACAGACCGGCCAGCATTGCCGCTTCCGCCAGCGAGACATCCTTGACGTTCTTGCCGAAATAGAATTCCGAAGCAGCCGCAATACCGAAAGTTCCGCCGCCCATATAGGCACGGTCGAGGTAAAGCTGCAGAATTTCTTTCTTGCTGAGATTGCTTTCCAGCCAGAGCGCGAGGAAGGCTTCCTTGATCTTGCGCTCGATGGTGCGCTCGTTGGAGAGGAAGAGGTTCTTGGCAAGCTGCTGGGTGATGGTCGAACCACCCTGAACGACGCCATTGGCGCGCATGTTCTGGCTGAACGCACGGGTCAGGCCCCATAAGTCGATGCCGTAATGATCGAAGAAGCGCCGATCCTCAGTGCCGAGCACGGCCTTGATGACATGATCCGGTAATTCGTCTATCGGCACGGCCTGACGGTGGAGAATACCGCGCTGGCCGATTTCGTTGCCGTAACGGTCGAGGAAGGTAACGGCATAATCGTCCTGCGCGCGCCAGTCCTTCTTGGTTTCCTCGAAAGCGGGCAGGGCCAGGACGAGCATCAGGACCGCACCGCCGACGCCCAGCGTAAACCCTTCGTCGAGAACCTCGACCACGAAACGCCGGAAACCGCGCACGCGAAAACGGCGTGAGAAAATGGTGATGTTTTCCCACCATTCACCGAGATTATAGCGCAGGCTGTAGAGGGTGGAATCGATCCATGCGTCGAGTCCGATCAGGCGCGAAACCCTGAACGGTTTGCGCTTCTCGCTTCCGGAATCTTTTTCTGCCGTTTTACGCATAAACACTGACTTCGGCATGGCTGGTTTCGGAGACAGGCGGAATTTGCCCATCCATCATAGCAGATAAATAAGCCACACCTCATGTTAAAAGGTTAAACTGCCCGCCGCTTTTAGGATTAGGAAAAAAATCAATTATAGGAAAATAATCCTTGACAGCGTAACGGTGCTTTGCTAGGTTTTATGTACAGTCGAAAAATTGTGACTGTCGCTGGCTACGCTATATACCCCCAGCCGATACCGGCGTGCATAACCCTGAAAGGCTATAGTGGCTTTTCAGGGTTATGTCTTTTAAAGCAATTGTGAAGATTGTGGATATACACCTTAAAATTGTGGAAAAACCCGCGCGCGGAGAAGCGCGCATTCGTCTGGCACATCAGTTACAGATCGCACACGGCATCGACCCCGCAGATATGGCGGAATTGCTGTCTGTGTCGGTAAGCCAATACCTCAACCGTCTCAATCGCCTGAATCTCTCCTGTTCGTCCGCAGCATCTGATTCAGAAAAGAGGGCGCGCGTTGCCATTCTGGATCGGCTGCAGACAGAGTTGAAACGGCTGCTCGACGGCGAAGACCTGCCGGATAAAAGCAAGTCGGAAGCGCTGATGGCGCTTGCGAGAGCGGTGAAATCCGTTGGCGAACTGGCCGCAGAGGAAAAGCCCGCAAGTCAGCCGCCTGCGGGTCGCGCGGTCGCTTCGTTGGACGAAACGCGCAGGGCGCTGATGCGCATAAGCAGGAGGATAAACGAACTTGCAGAAAGTCGGGCGCGGGAGATCTTGGACGGCAGGCCTGACGCCGCAGCAAGTGGAAGCAGCCGAGGCGGAGTGGCTGTTTCAGGCACGTGATGCGCAGTTGCCGCCTTATGGTGACTGGCGCACCTGGCTTATCATGGGCGGGCGTGGTTCCGGCAAGACGCGGGCGGGGGCGGAATGGGTCTCCGGCATGGCGCTGGGGCTACCGCCCTTTGCCAAGACAGTATCCGGGCAGATCGCGCTGGTCGGTGAAACCCTTGGCGATGCGCGCGAGGTGATGGTGGACGGGCCGTCCGGCATTCTGGCGGTGTCGCGGCTGGCGCGCCCCCGTTATGAAGCGACACGCCGCAGGCTTTTGTGGGAGAACGGCGCGGTGGCGTCGCTCTATTCTTCCGAAGATCCCGACAGCCTGCGCGGTCCGCAATTCGATGCCGCATGGTGCGACGAGCTTGCGAAATGGAAGAACCCGCAGGAAACCTGGGACATGCTGCAATTCGGCCTGCGTCTGGGAAGCTTTCCAAGGCAGGTCGTGACCACGACACCGCGTGCGGTTCCGCTCTTGAAAACCTTGATCGGCGATGCCTCGGTTTCGATGACGCATATGCGGACGGACGAAAACGCGGCCAATCTGGCGCAAGGCTTCATGCAGACGATCAACCATCGCTACGCGGGGACGCGGCTTGGGCGGCAGGAACTTGACGGAGAACTGATCGAGGAGCGCGCCGATGCCTTGTGGTCACGTGACCTCATCGAGCGATGTTTCGAGGCACGAACCCCGGAACTGGTGCGCATTGTCGTGGCCATCGACCCGCCTGCCTCGTCGGGCAAGGCGTCGGATGCTTGCGGCATTGTCGTTGCCGGTATCGACGATGAAGGAAATGGCCATGTGCTGGCGGATGCCAGCATGAGTGCTGCGAAGCCGCATCAATGGGCGCGAAAGGCCATTGCGCTTTTCCACGCGCATCAGGCCGATGCTATCGTCGCGGAGGTCAATCAGGGCGGCGAGATGGTGGCGGCGGTGCTGGCTGCGGAAGATGCAAGCGTGCCGGTTCTCAAGCGCCATGCCTCGCGGGGCAAATGGCTGCGGGCTGAGCCTGTAGCCGCACTCTATGAACAGGGGCGCATTCGCCATGCCGGACGGTTCCCGGCGCTGGAGGACGAAATGTGCGACTTCGCGCCGGGCGGTCTTTCCAGCGGGCGGTCGCCGGACCGGCTTGATGCACTCGTCTGGGCGCTGGGCGAACTGATGCTCGGTACCGAACGCAAACCGCGTATCCGCCGGTTTGGCTGAATATTCATAATTTTGGAGAGGCCATCACATGGCATGGAACTGGGTCCGAAAATGGCCGGGGCGACGAAACACGCCCGTATCCGCCATAAAGTCCGACGCACCGCGTCAGACCAAAATGGCGAACGGTTTTGTCGCGCTGCATATGGATCATGGCGCATCGTGGATTGCGCGGGATTACACCTCGCTGGCGCGAGAAGGCTTCATGCGCAATCCGGTCGCCCATCGCTGCGTGCGTATGATTGCGGAAGCAGCGAGCAGCGTGCCGTGGCTACTGTATGAAGGCGCAACCGAGCATGAAACGCATCCGCTGCTCGATCTGTTTACCCGCCCCCAATGCGGGCTGGACGGAGCGACATTCTTCGAGCGGCTTTACGGGCATCTGCTGATTTCCGGCAATGCCTATGTCGAACGCGTCGATCTGCCGAGCGGTCGCATGGAACTGCATCTGCTGCGTCCGGAGCGGGTCAGCGTCGAGACCGACCCGGACGGCTGGCCGCAGGCACTGGTCTATCGCTCCGGAAATGTAGGGGGCAGGCGGCTGTCTCTTGGGAGTGACGGGGCGGTTGCCTTGCAACTCAAGCTGTTTCATCCGCTGGATGACCATTACGGGTTTCCGCCGCTGGAAGCAGCCCTCATGGCATTGGACCTTCATAATGCGGCGGGTGCCTGGAACAAGGCACTGCTCGACAATTCGGCCCGGCCTTCCGGCGCGCTGGTCTATGCGCCGAAGGATGGCGGCAATCTGACCGAGGAGCAGTTCGAACGCCTCAAGGAGGAATTGGAGGAGGGCTATACCGGCGCTTCCGGCGCCGGGCGCCCTCTGCTTCTGGAAGGCGGTCTGGACTGGAAGGCCATGGGCTATAGTCCGCAGGACATGGATTTTATCGAAGCCAAGAACGGTGCCGCCCGCGACATCGCGCTGGCTTTCGGTGTGCCGCCGATGCTGCTCGGCATTCCGGGCGACAATACCTACGCCAACTATGCGGAGGCCAATCGCGCCTTCTACCGGCTGACGGTGCTTCCGCTGATAGGCCGCGCCGCGAAGGCTTTCAGTGGATGGCTCGGCCCGCATTTTGGGGACGATCTTCGGCTCGATCACGATATCGACCGCATAGATGGGCTGTCGTCCGAGCGGGAATCGCTGTGGCGGCGCATTTCCGATGCGCCATTCCTCACCGATGAAGAAAAACGCGATGCGGTTGGCTATCAGCCCCATTCAGAAAGGAGACCGTCATGACCAACCTCAACGATGCAGTATTTGCCTCGGAGGCAGCATGGATATGGTTCGCCAAGATGGCGGGCGCGGTGGCAGGCTCTGCCGTGTCGCTCGCCTATATGCTGCCGCATGGAAAGCGTGAAGCTGCGATCCGTTTCGCGGTAGGCATCATTTGCGGCATGGTTTTCGGCGGTGCCGCAGGCGTCAAGATTTCCGAAACGCTGGCGCTCGGCGGATTGCTCGGTCGAGCGGAACTGATGCTGATGGGATCGGCTGCGGCAAGTCTTGCCGCCTGGTCGGCACTCGGCATCTTCAAGCGGTTCTCCGAACGGCTGAAGCACGCGCCTATCCCCGGAATTCTGCCCGAGGAAAGGGGGCGCAATGGCGATGCATGATATGCGGCTGGAAACGAAACAGGCAGCCCTTGCCATCGAGGATGTCGAGCTGGATGGCAGCTTTTCGGGTTACGCAAGTGTCTTCGGCTTGCCGGATCTCGGCAATGATGTGATCGAACGGGGGGCTTTCGCCCGCTCGCTCACCAAGGGCGGCGTGTCGGGGGTACGCATGCTCTGGCAGCATGATGCGAGCGAGCCGATTGGTGTCTGGACCGCGATCCGCGAGGATGCGCGGGGGCTATATGTCGAGGGCAGGCTGGCCAAGGGCGTGGCGCGGGCACGCGATGCGCTGGAGCTGATGCGCGGCGGCGGGCTGGATGGCCTGTCCATCGGCTTTCGCACCGTCAAGGCGCGCAAGGATGCACGCACCGGCCTGCGCCATATCATCGAAGCCGATCTTTGGGAAATCTCGGTCGTCACCTTTCCGATGCTGCCGCAGGCGCGTGTCAGCAGCGTCAAGGCAACGCTGCCGACGATCCGTGAATTCGAACGCTGGCTCACGCGGGATGCGGGGCTCAGCCGAACTGCCGCGAAAACCGTCATAGCCAAGGGCTTTGCGGCACTCGCTGGCCAAGGCCAGGGATGGGGGCAGGGGCGGGACGCTCGCCTGTCGTCTGGGGATGAAGGCCTCGCGCAGCGTATGCGTGAGGCTGCTAGAGCATGTCTCCCGAAAGTGGGAACCGGTTTCGGGATAAAGACATGCGTAAAAACAAATAGATAGAGCATTTCCAATGATTCAATCAAAACGGGAAATGCTCTGGAATAATCTGAAACAACGAAAACCACAGGACCTAAATGGAAGAAAACCAGACCATCCCGCTCGAAATCAAGAGCGTGGAAACGAAGGCGCTTGGCCACAATGATGGTGATGTATCCGAGGCTTTCGACGAGTTCATGACGGCCTTCTCGGCGTTTCGCGAGGCCAATGACGAACGGCTGAAGAGGGTCGAGAAGGGTGCGGATGCCGATGTGCTGCTGCGCGACAAGGTTGACCGCATCAACCGCGCGCTGGACGAGCAGAAAGCGGCGCTCGACCAGTATGTTCTCAAGCAGGCGCGTCCGTCGCTGGGCGGTGTGGCACCGCTTGCAAATGTCGAGCACAAGCAGGCGTTTGACGGCTATGTTCGCCGGGGCGACGAACAGACGCTGCGTGGCATCGAGCAGAAGGCGCATTCCTATGCATCCGGTCCGGATGGCGGCTATCTGGTGCCTGCAGAACTGGAAACCGAGATCGGACGCAGGCTGGCTGTCCTGTCGCCGATCCGTGGAATTTCCAGCGTGCGGCAGGTTTCGGGTGCGGTTCTGAAAAAGCCGTTTTCGGTCAGCGGCCCGGCCACGGGCTGGGTCGGTGAAACCGATGCGCGTCCGCAGACCGCATCGGCAAAACTGGCTGAATTGCAGTTCCCGACCATGGAAATCTACGCCATGCCGGCAGCGACTTCCTCGCTCCTCGATGATGCGGCGATTAATGTCGAACAATGGATTGCCGAGGAAGTGGAAGCAGCCTTTGCCGAACAGGAAGGGGCAGCCTTCGTCAATGGCGATGGCGTCAACAAGCCGCGCGGTTTCCTGAATTACGAGAGCGTGGCGGATAATGCCTGGGCGTGGGGCAAGATCGGCCATATCGCAACCGGCGTTGTGGGTGCGCTGCCGGAAGAAGATCCTTCGGACAAGCTGATCGAGCTCATTTATGGTCTGAGGGCCGGTTATCGCCAGAATGCCAACTTCGTCATGAACCGCAAGACGCAGAGCGTATTGCGCAAGCTCAAGGACAAGGATGGCAATTATCTGTGGCAGCCGCCATCCGCCGTTGGAGAAAAGGCCTCGCTGATGGGCTTCGGTCTGGTCGAGGCCGAGCATATGCCGGACATTGCAGCCGACAGCCCGGCAATCGCCTTCGGCGATTTTGGTCGCGGCTATCTGGTGGTGGATCGCATCGGCGTGCGTGTCCTGCGCGATCCTTATTCCGCCAAGCCTTACGTGCTCTTCTACACCACGAAGCGCGTCGGCGGTGGCGTGCAGGATTTCGAGGCAATCAAACTGCTGAAATTCGCCGCCTGATCAGATTGACGGCTTCGAAGCTGTCAATTTTCTCAGGGGATTTTGGACCTGTCCTGCCGGTTTTGGCAGGTAGTTTCCAGTTTCAAAGCGGGTGAATCTCCACCCGGAGTTCGTGTTTAACTGCCTGATTTGAAAGTTATCATTTAGGGGACAATCCATGACAATGTTTCTTGTCACGCCACCGGCGCTGGAGCCGGTGACGATAGCCGACGTGCGCGCATTTTTGCGAATTTCCACTGATAGCGAAGACGATATTCTGCGCCGTCTCATCGCGACTGCCCGCGAAGTCATCGAAGCCGAGACCGGCTTGTCGCTGATCGACCAGACCTGGCGCCTGCGGGTCGATCGCTGGCCGCGCTCGGGCCGTCTTGCCCTGTTCAAATATCCCGTTAAATCGGTGGCGGCTGTGGTGGCATACAGGCAGGATGGAACCGCAATCAGTTTTGAGCCGGAAGAATTTATCCTGCATCATAACCGCAGGCCGCAGCGCCTCTATATGGCGCAATATCCTGATGCGGCGGAATTCATCGGCCTCGAAGTCGACTTTGTGGCCGGTTTCGGGGAAAGCGGTGTCGAGGTTCCGGACGCTCTCAAACATGCGATATTCATGCTTGTCGCGCATCTTTACGAGTCACGCGCGGGTGTCGATGCAGATGCCGTATCGCGCTTCTTCCCGCCGGTCATCAACCAGATGATCGATAGCTGGAAGAGGGTGTCTCTATGAACAACGTGCTTTTCATCGATCCGGGCCAGCTCACATCCGAGCTGGTGCTGGAAGCGATGCAGCCAGCGGCTGACGGCATGGGCGGTTACGACGAGAGCTGGTCCGAAGTCGGCATGGTATGGGGGCGGATCGAACCGCTTTCCACATCGCAGAAGGATTTCGGCACACGTCCGCAACCGGAAGTGACGCACCGCATCCTGTTGCGGTTCCGCCGGGATGTTTCGACCGCCATGCGATTGCGCAAGGCCGGACGGGTCTTTTCGCTGCGTTCCATCCACGATCCCGATGAAAGCGAGCGCTATCTCGTCTGTCTGGCGAGCGAGCAAGGACGATGAATATTTCAATGCAACTTACATTCGATGGTCTTGTCCGGGCGCTGCGCTGGAAAGCGTTGTCGGTCGGGGAGGCCCTCACGGTTCAACAGGCGTCGGGATCGGATGATACCGGCATTCGGACAACCAAAAATGCGGGCGGGGGCAAGCATGAGGAATGGCGCGGCAGCATTGCAGAAGGCTCTGTTTGAGACTCTGAAGAAGGATGACGAACTCATTGAATCGATTGGCGGGGAGCGCATCTATGACCACGTTCCGCCAAAAACACCCTTTCCCTATGTGACGCTCGGCGAGACCGCCAGTCGCGACTGGGATACATCGACCGAAAAGGGCGGCGAACATTTTCTCAATATCCAGATATGGGCGAAGGAAAGCGGCCGCAAGCGTGTGCTGGACATTGCCGCCAGGATTGCAACGGCGCTTGATGAAAAGCCGGTCGAGGTGAGCGGGCACCGGCTTGTGAACCTGATGCTGACCGAAGTTCTGGCGCGCAATACCGACGGACTGGGCAGTTATCTCGGCACCATGCGCTATCGCGCCGTGACCGAACCGGCTGACTGAAACTCAGGGAGATTTGAATGGCAGCACAGAGAGGCAAGGACATCTTGCTCAAGACGGCGCACGACGACGGCACGTTTGAAACCTGCGCGGGCTTGCGCACCAAGCGTATCGCGTTCAACGCCGAGACCGTGGATGTAACGGACGCCGACGCCGCCGGGCGCTGGCGGCAATTGCTTGCGGGCAGCGGGGTGCAGCGCGCATCCGTCAGCGGATCGGGCATCTTCAAGGATGCAGCGTCCGATGCGCTGATCCGGCGGATATTCTTCGAGGGCGAAATCCGCGATTGGCAGATCGTCCTGCCGGATTTCGGCACCATCAGCGGGCCGTTCCAGATAACGGCGCTGGAATATGGCGGCAATCACGATGCGGAGGTAACCTTCGAGATCGCGCTGGAATCCGCAAGCCTCATCACTTTCGGTGAAGCACTGTGATGGTCAATCGCCATCGCGGCGAAGTCGCGGCCCGATTGGATGGCCGTGACTGGACGCTCTGCCTGACGCTTGGCGCGCTGGCGGAACTGGAATCGGCATTTGAGGTCGATAATCTTTCGGACTTGACGGCGCGCTTTTCGACGGGGCGGCTGTCGGCGCGCGACATGCAGCGTATTCTGTGCGCCGGGCTTCGCGGCGGCGGTCATACGGTCAGCGAGGATGACGTGGCCGACATGCGCGCGGAAGGCGGGGCCGCAGGCTTCGCCCGCATTGTCGCATCGCTGCTGACAGTTACTTTCGGATCGCCTGAAAAGGATTCGCCGCCAAACCCTTGAGGGCCGCAGTTGAATCGAAACCTCCACCGCAAAAGCCATTTCCCTGGGATGAGGCGCTGCGGGTGGGGTTCGGTCTGCTGCGGCTTTCCCCACAGGCATTCTGGTCGATGACGCCGCGTGAACTGAACGCCGCGCTTGGCCCAGCCGAGCCGGTTTTCGACGCGCCTTCGCGCCAGTCACTCGAAACGCTGATGCGCGCCTTTCCCGACAGGTGAATAATGACAGATGAAACCGTTACCGTAGCCGTCAATGCGGATACGAGCGCCTTTGATCGTGCCTTGACAGATCTCGAAAAGCGCTCGTCGAGCTTTGGCAACAGCCTGAGCTCTGCTTTGAAAGGTGCAATAACATCCGGCAAGGGGCTGGAAGACGTGCTGCGCGGCCTCGCCAGCAATTTGGCCGGGACAGCGCTTTCAGCAGGCATGCAGCCCTTGCAAAGCCTCACCTCATCGATGCTGGGCGGGCTTTTCAGTGGGCTTCGCGGCGTCATGCCGTTTGCCAAGGGCGGCGTGGTGTCGAGCCCGACCTATTTCGGCATGGGCAACGGCTCGCTCGGCCTGACGGGCGAGGCGGGTGCCGAGGCCATCCTGCCGCTTGCACGTGGGGCGGATGGTCGCCTGGGCGTTGCGACGGGCGGCGGCGGCAAGCCGGTGCAGGTCGTGTTCAATATGACGTCGCCGGATGCCTCGTCCTTCCGCAAGTCGGAAGCGCAGCTTTCGACGATGCTGGCAGGCGCGGTGCGTCGCGGCGCAAGGAGGCTTTGAGCATGATCCCGAAAAGTGGGAACCGGTTTTCGGACCAGATCATGCGTGAGGAAACAAGACCATGATCGAAGCCTTTCATGATGTGCGCTTTCCGCTCGGCGTTTCCTTTGGTTCGACGGGTGGGCCTGAATGGCGCAATGAAATCGTGACGCTCACCTCCGGCATGGAAAAGCGCAATGCCCGCTGGGCGCATTCGCGTCGTCATTTCGATGCCGGAACCGGTTTGCGTTCGCTAGACGATCTGAGGCAGGTGCTCGCCTTCTTCGAAGCGCGGCGCGGATCGCTTCATGCATTCCGGTTTCGCGACCCGTTCGATTTTTCGTCAGCCATCGGCAGCGCGCCACCCCAGGCGAGCGATCAGCGGATCGGCGTCGGCGATGGGGAGAACGCCAGCTTTCCGCTCGTCAAGCATTATGAGACCTACGACCGTCGGATCACACATCCCGTCGCCGGTTCCGTGCTGGTCGCGGCAAATGGTGTGACCCTGCCGGAAAGCGAAGCCTTCGCCGTGGATCACACCGCTGGAACGGTGCGTTTTTTACCCGATTACGTGCCAACGCCAGGCGCAATCATCACCGCCGGGTTCCTGTTCGATGTGCCGGTGCGTTTCGATACGGATCGCCTGACGGCAAGCATCGCCTCGTTTCAGGCGGGCGAAATTCCTTCGATCCCGATCATAGAGGTGAAGATATGATCCCGGTTCCGGCTGAACTTGAATCACATTTGCAGGGCGAGGTGACAAGTCATTGCTTCGCCTGGCTTATCAGAAGAAGCGACGGCATTGTTCTGGGCTTTACCGATCATGATAGCACATTGCTGGTGGGCGGGATTGCCTGTGAACCCTTGACCGGTCTCAACAGCAGCGAAGCCTCAACCGCGCTCGGCCTGTCGGTGGCAGGCGGCGAGGTTGAAGGCGTTCTGTCGTCGGCGAAAATCAGCGATATCGATATCGAGCAGGGCCGCTATGACGGCGCCTCCATCGAGGCCTATCTGGTGAACTGGTCGGAACCCGGACAGCATATGCTTCTGCGTCGGTGGACGGCGGGCAAGATCAGCCGGTCCGGCAGTCGGTTTGTGATGGAACTGAAAGGGGCGGCGGCAGCGTTCGACGCGGTTCGCGGACGCCGCGTGCTGCGCCATTGCGATGCCAGTCTGGGGGACAGCCGTTGCGGCGTCGATGTCAACGATCCGCGTTACTTTGCCGAGAGCACGGTGCTGGCGGCGGACGGCCTGAGCCTGACTGTGGCAGGTCTGGACAGCTTCGCGCCTGGCTGGTTTTCTGGAGGAATGCTCACCTGGGCTGACGGTGCGAATGCCGGTCGAGGTGTCCGCGTGACCGCTCAAGTTGGGCAGGTTCTCAAACTTGCCGAACCGCGTGTTCTGCCTGTCGCGCAAGGCGATGCATTTCGCGTCATAGCCGGTTGCGACAAGAGCTTTGCGACCTGCAAGGCTAAATTCGCGAATGGTGCGAATTTTCGCGGGTTCCCGCATCTGCCGGGCAATGACGCGGCCTATGCCTATGTCAATGGCGGCAATGAATATGACGGGAGCGCACTCGTTCCATGACAATCGCGGAAGGTGTTCTGTCCGAGGCGGAACAGTGGATCGGCACGCCCTATCGCCATGGCGCGTCCACGCGAGGGATCAGTTGCGATTGCCTTGGTCTTGTGCGCGGTGTGTGGCGGGCGCTGTACGGTTGCGAGCCGGAAGCACCCACCGTCTATGCGCCTGACTGGGCTGAAGTCTCGACCGGTGACCCCATGCTGGAAGCAGCATCCCGCCACATGATCTGGCGGGCTTCTCCCGTACCAATGCCCGGCGACCTTGTCGTGTTTCGCTGGCGGGTTGGTCTTGCGGCCAAGCATCTGGGCATCATGGCGCATGATGACCGTTTCATCCATGCCTATCAGGGGCATAGCGTGATGGCATCGACACTGGTGCCGCAATGGCGCAATCGCATCGCTGGAATTTTCATCTTTCCCGAACGGAAAATCTGATTCATGGCCACAATCGTTTTGCAAGCGGTAGGTGCTGCGGTCGGCGGCATCTTCGGACCTGTCGGTGCTGCTATCGGCGCGGGTCTTGGCGCGATGGGCGGCTATGCCATCGACAATGCGCTCATCAATTCCACACGTCATGTCGAGGGTGCGCGGCTGAACGGCGGGCGTGTCGCCACCGCCGAAGAAGGCGCGGCTCTGCCCTTTGTCTATGGCACTGTCCGGGTTTCCGGCACGCTCATCTGGGCTACACGCTTCGAGGAACACAAGACCACGGAACGCCAGGGCGGCAAGGGCGGGCCGAAAGTCACCAGCTACAGCTATTTCGGCAACGCTGCCTATGCTGTCGCGGAAGGTTCGATTGCCGGCATCCGCCGCATATGGGCCGATGGGCAGGAACTGGATCTCACCGAGATTGAAATGCGTGTCTATCACGGCACGGAGACACAGGCACCCGATCCGCTGATCGAGGCGAAACAGGGGACGGGCAACGCGCCTGCCTATTGCGGCACAGCCTATGTCGTGTTCGAGCGCATCCCGCTCGACAGGTTCGGCAATCGTTTGCCGCAGTTCCAGTTTGAAGTGTTGCGTCCCGTCGGCAAGGTTGCGCAATCCGTCCGGGCTGTGGCGCTGATCCCCGGTTCGACGGAGTTCGGACTGTCGCCTGATCGCGTGAGTGACGAACCGCTCGCCGGTCAGAAGCGCTGGATCAACCGCAATATTCTGCGCGCGCGCAGCGACTGGACCGCCTCGATGGACGAGTTGCAAGCGCTTTGTCCGGCCTTGCGCCATGTCGCGATTTTGCTGCCATGGTTCGGCGACGATCTGCGCGCCGGTTCCTGCCATCTTCGCCCTGGTGTCACCGCGCTTTCAGCGCGCAAGCCGAGCCATATCTGGAAAGTGGAAAATGTGACACGGGCAACAGCCCATCTCATTTCCACAAGCGGCGAAGGTGCGGCCTATGGAGGAACGCCATCCGATCAAACTGTGATCGCCGCCATTCGCGATGCGAAGGCACGCGGGCTCAAGGTAACTTTATACCCTTTCATCATGATGGATGTGCCGGAAGGCAATCAACTGCCGTCACCCTATGGCAGCTTTGGTCAGCCTGCCTATCCGTGGCGCGGGCGCATCACCTGTCATCCTGCCGTTGGCGTCGCCGGTTCGCCGGACAAGACACCCGCTGCTGGCGAACAGGTGCAGGCCTTTGTCGATGGACAATGGGGCTATCGCCGTTTTCTCAACCATTGCGCCGATCTGGCGCAGCAGGCCGGAGGTGTCGACGCTTTCCTGCTCGGATCGGAGCTGCGCGGACTGACCGGCATCCGCGATGGACAGGACAGTTTCCCATTCGTTGCGCATCTTTGCACGCTTGCAGCTGAAATGCGGGCAAAGCTCGGCAGCGGTTGCAGGATCACCTATGGCGCCGACTGGTCGGAATATTTCGGCTATCAGGCGCAGGATGGCAGTGGCGACCTGTTCTTCAATCTTGACCCGCTATGGTCTCACCCGGCGATCGATGCCATCGGGATCGACAATTACATGCCGCTTGCCGACTGGCGCGATCATGATCTCGACAATGGCAATCCGGATGGGTTCAATACGGCCTATGATCTGGATGGCTTGGCGGCTCATGTGGCGTCGGGCGAGGGCTACGACTGGTATTACGCAAATGCCGAAGACCGTGAGGCTCGCAGGCGTTTGCCCATTACGGACGGTCTGGCGGGCAAGCCATGGGTCTATCGCTACAAGGACCTCGAAGGCTGGTGGAGCAACCGGCATTATAACCGCGTCGCTGGGGCCGAAGCCGCGCAGCCGACGGCGTGGATACCGCAGTCAAAGCCGTTCTGGTTCACGGAGCTTGGTTGTCCAGCGGTCGACAAAGGGCCGAACCAGCCGAATGTTTTCCCCGACCCGAAATCGTCGGAAAATGCGACGCCGTATTTTTCAAACGGATCACGCGCGGATATCGGCATGGACCGCTTCCTGCGCGCGCATTATCGCCACTGGCAGGACAATAATCCTGTTTCTCCGCTCTATGGCGGGCCGATGCTGGATATGGATCGCATCTATCTGTGGTCGTGGGATACGAGACCGTTTCCAGAATTTCCGCTGGCTGCCGATACCTGGGGCGATACGGAAAACTGGCGTCTCGGCCATTGGCTGAACGGGCGCATCAGCGGTGTATCGCTGGACGAGCTGATTGCTGGAATTCTAAGCGATTTCGGCTTGCCGGAAGCTGATTGCGCCGGTGCCGATGGCTATCTTTCAGGGTTTGTCATCAGTGAGCCATCGAGCGCGCGGGGCGTGCTGGAGCCACTGCTCAATATCTTTGGCGTTCATGGTTATGAACAGGCCGGGCGCTTCGTGTTCAAAAGCATCACGCGTGCAGGATCAGTGCTCGAATTGCCTGATTTCGTTCAGCCGGATGACCGGGAAGCTCTCACGATCACTATCGAGGATCGAGACGATCTGCCCTCCGTGGCCGAGCTTTATTGCAACGATCCGCTACGGGATTTCCAGATCGCTGGCGCTTCGGTTCGCCGCGAGGAGGGGCAGGGCACGGAAACGCTGAGCCTTTCCGGCGTCATGGAACAGGGGCAGGCAACAGCGCTCGCCGAAGCATGGATGGCGCGGCGTTATGCGGAGCGGCGCTCGGTAGACTTCGCGCTGCCATGGTCAATGGCCGCGCTTCATGTCGGAGACCGCGTGCGGCTCGGCATTATGGGCGGCGAGCGCAACTATGTCGTGACGGGAGTGGAAGACGGAGAAGTCCGCACCGTTCGCGCAATCGCGCTGGCGCCAAACATCACCTTTGCCGATCATGGCAAAACGCCGACCAGCCCCGGTGGCGGTCCGGCTCTCGATATGAAGCCGATCTTTCATCTTATTGATTTGCCGCTCTGGCCCGACGCGGAGGAGGCAGCCGGACAATTCCGCATCGCCTGTCATGCAAAGCCATGGCGCGGGGCGGCTGTGTTCGCGTCACCTTCAGAAGATGGTTTCTCGGAACGCACTATCGTGCAGGACCGGGCAATCATGGGCGAGTTGACTGCACCGCTTGAAGGGGCTCCGAGCGGACGCTTGATCGAGGGGCAGTCCATTGAGGTTGTGCTTTATTCGGGCGAGCTGCAATCAAGGCCCATGGCGCAGATACTGAACGGAGCCAACACGGCTCTATTGCGAGCACTTGATGGTGAATGGGAAGTGTTCCAGTTTCTGGATGCGGAGGAAATCGGCCTCAACCGCTGGAAACTCAGCCGCCTTCTGCGCGGGCAGTTGGGGACCGAGCGGGCCGCATCGGTTCTGAAGGAAGTCGAGACTCCTTTCATATTGCTGGATAGCTCCGTTGTTCCTGTCGGCCTTCAGGCGTCGGAAGTGGGACTTGAACTCAACTGGCGCGTTGGAACGGCAGGCAAGGTTTTTTCGGATGAGTATTTCGATACGGTCCGGTCGAGCGGCGGTATGCGCGGCTTACGTCCACTCAGCCCGGTTCATCCGAAGATAGTGCGGCTCGCAAATGGCGATCTTTCCTTCAGCTGGGTCAGACGCGGGCGGATCGATGCGGATGATTGGCCCGATAACTGGCTTGGTGAGGACATTCCGCTTGGCGAGGAGCGTGAAGCCTATCTCATCGAAATCTGGCGGGACGGAATGTTGGTACGAAGCAGCCAGACGCCGGTGGCGTCATGGGCATATGGATCATCCGAACGACAGGCTGACCTCGGCAATGCGGAATTCCAGTTTCGCGTTGCAATGATCGGCGCGAAGAGCGGGCCGGGTGATTTTGCGTGTCTCGATGTCCCGGTCATTACCAACTGAAAGGAAAAAATATGAACATCGATAAATCGTGGTATCTTTCACGCACGGTCTGGGCTGGTCTTGTCGCGCTTTTTCTGTCGCTTGCGGGTGTTCTCGGCGTGGCGACCGACCTGATTGATCAGGGTGCCTTAACGGATGTTCTGCTGCAACTGGCGACTGCAATTGCCGGAATTGTTACGATAATCGGGCGTATCGGGGCAACTTCACGCATTTCATAATTTCACAAAGCGTGATAGTCAGAGGCTGAATTTTCCTTTGGGCCCGGAAGAGGAATGGTTGTTCATGCATCGTTCAGCTGTGGGGCACTATATAAGGCGGCATGATGAAACAAAATTCTGCACTCAAAGTTTTCGCGCTTCTCGCGGTTAGTATTGGCTTGCTGCCGGTCGATGCCGGTGCCCTGCCGATAACTGCGCCGCAGAAGTCCAATCTCATCGTCGCTGCTGCCGGAGATTGTGCGGCTGTCGGCGAACAGGTGGCTGCCCAGCAGGGCGGGCAGCTCGCCAAGGCAACCGCCGCGACTCAGAACGGCCGCCCCGTGTGTGTGGTTGTGGTGCTTGTGCCGGGCCGCGACGGCGAGCGTCCGCGCCGCGTTGAAGTGGCCGTTCCCGCTCAATAACAACGTTTTCCGTTGCTGTTCTGCATTTATTGAGGGGAGAATGTCCGCTTGCGTATCCTGATCGTTGAAGACGACAAGGACCTGAACCGGCAGCTTTCCGAAGCGATGGCTGCTGCCGGTTATGTGGTCGACCGCGCCTATGACGGCGAAGAAGGTCATTATCTCGGCGATACCGAGCCATATGATGCCGTGGTACTCGACATCGGCCTGCCGCGCATGGACGGCATCAGTGTCGTGGAGCGCTGGCGGCGCAGCGGGCGCACAATGCCCGTTCTCATGCTCACCGCCCGCGACCGCTGGAGTGACAAGGTTGCCGGTATCGATGCCGGTGCCGACGACTATGTGGCAAAGCCCTTCCATATCGAGGAAGTGCTGGCGCGGCTACGCGCCCTGATCCGCCGTGCTGCTGGTCATGCTTCGTCGGAACTCGTTTGCGGGCCCCTCTATCTCGATACGAAAACGTCGAAGGCAAGTATCAACGGCGTTGCGCTCAAGCTCACCTCGCACGAATACCGGCTTCTGTCCTATCTGATGCACCATATGGACGAGGTGGTCTCGCGTACCGAACTGGTCGAGCATCTCTACGATCAGGATTTCGACCGCGATTCCAACACGATTGAAGTCTTTGTCGGTCGCCTGCGCAAGAAGATGGGTGTTGACCTGATCGAAACGGTGCGCGGCATGGGCTATCGTATCCGCTCCGAAGGGGAGGTCGAGAGCGAAACGAAAGGCAATGACAGCTGAAGCTTCTTCGCGTCTTTCCTCCTTTACGTTCGCTCGCGGTCCGTGTCGTCACGCTTTCGACGATCTGGGTCATCGTGGCACTTGTGGTGGTGGCCACTTTCATCGGGTCACTGTATGGCGATGCGGCACGCAGCAATTTTGAACGCCTGCTGACCGCTCACCTGTTCAGTCTGGTCGGTGCGGTCAGCACGTCGGGCGAAGGCGTGCTGCAGGGGCGTCCGGAACTGGGCGAATTGCGCTATTCCAGCCCGCTCTCCGGCTGGTACTGGTCCGTCGATCCTGTCACGCCGAACCTGACCGGAAAGCTGCAATCGCCGTCGCTGATTGGACGCATCGTGCCGGAAATGCCGATCACGCAGGCACCGTTCGACAGCTCCTTCATGCGCAGCTACACCTTGCCCGGCCTCAATGGCGAGGAACTTTTTATCGTTGAGACCGAAGTGGTGCTGGATAATGCCAACCGTATCGCGCGTTTTCGTGTCATGGGCAATCTCAGCGAGGTTCTGAAGGAGATATCCGATTTCAGAACCAGCCTCGCGACCTATCTGGCGATCTTCGGTATCGGCAGTATTCTCATCAATGCCGCTGTGATCCTGTTCGGCCTGCGCCCGCTCGATAAGGTGCGTCAGGCGCTGGCTGATATTCGCGAGGGGCGTTCGTCAAAGCTCGACGCTTCGCTGCCCGTCGAAATTGCGCCGCTCGCCACAGAAATGAACGCGCTGATCGAAAACAATCGCCGCATCGTTGAGCGTTCGCGAACACAGGTCGGCAATCTCGCGCACTCTCTCAAAACCCCGCTTTCTGTGCTGGTCAATGAAGCGCGAAGCATGGGTGGCGAACACGGACGCATCGTGCAGGAACAGAGCGAGGCGATGCAGGTGCAGATCCAGCATTATCTGCAGCGCGCGCGTATTGCAGCACAACGCGACAGTGTCGTGTTTCGCACGCCTGTAACGCCGGTTCTGGAACGCATGCAGCGGGTGACGGCGAAACTCAATCCGGCTTTCAGCGTTACCTTCAGGAATGATCTGCCCAACGCCGTCTTCGCTGGTGAGCGGGAAGATCTGGAAGAGATCGTCGGCAACCTGCTGGAGAATGCGGGCAAATGGGGCCGCAAACGTATCAATATCAGGCTTGCCCCTATTTCTGGGGAGCAACGACAGTTTGAAGTCCTGATAGAAGATGACGGGCCGGGGCTGGCATCGGACAAGATCGAAGCGGCGCTCAAGCGCGGCAGCCGTGTCGATGAAACAAAGCCGGGAACCGGGCTCGGGCTGGCAATCGTGCAGGATACCGTTCGCGAATATGGCGGCAACCTCTATCTGGGCAAGAGTTCGTTCGGTGGATTGGGTGTCCAGGTCGTGTTGCCGCTGACAGAAGATTGACGGTTGTTTTTGGCCGAAAGCCAACTAGAAGATTAAATTGAAAAAGCCACATGCCGATATAGTGTGCATGCTAATTGTTTATGAAGGCCGGTTGTTATGATGATGGTATCCAGGTTTTCTCACCCAGTTTCAGTTGCTTCGATGATGCTTGCCGTGGCGCTCGCATTGTCGGCCTGCGGCACGACGAGCAAGGGCACAGGTCTCGGCTCGCCGGGCGGCGGTTCTACTGCGCAGAAGCCGGAAACAAGCCTGTTGACGCCGCTTGGCAACGGTCTGCTCGGCAACTCCGTAAATCAGTTGAATGCAGCCGACCGCAAGAAGGCGCTTGAGGCGGAATATCGTGCGCTGGAATATTCACCGGCGGGCAAGGCCGTATCCTGGAGCGGCAGCGGATCGAATTCCGGCGATGTGACGGCGGCGCAGCCCTATCAGGTCGGCTCTCAGAACTGTCGCCAGTATTCGCACAGCTTCACCATTGGCGGATCGCAGCAGACTGCGCGTGGAACGGCATGTCGCAATCCGGACGGTAGCTGGACACCGCTGACCTGACATCGGGCCTTTGCGGCGAATTGCCCTAGTCAGCAACTTACTGCAGGTAGGTGTTGGTTTTTCCCTTGGCTGCGCTTAAGTCGTAGCCATGGGATTCTGGCTTATTGCAGCACTACTGACATTAGCAGCCACTCTGGCTGTTTTGTTGCCTCTCACGCGGCGCAAGCAGGCATTCTTGCCCGCTGAAAAGAATGACCTTGAGGTCTATCGGGATCAGTTGCGTGAGGTCGAAGCTGATGCTGCACGTGGCATGATCGACCCGCAGAGCGCCGAACAGGCACGCATCGAAATTTCGCGTCGCATTTTGAATGCTGAAAAGTCAGGCAAGGAAGTTGCGGAAGCCGCAGGCAAGGCCGCGCCAGGCCGGTTGCTGGCTTTCCTGGCCGTGCTCGCCGTGCCGCTGATCGCCTGGGGCGTCTATCCGCTTTTCGGCAAGCCGGACATGCCGTCGATGCCACTTGCCGAACGACTTTCGGCCAGTGCGGATCGCGGCTCTGTCGACGAGCTTGTGGCGCGTGCCGAAGCGCATCTGGCACAAAATCCCGGCGATGTGCGTGGATGGGATGTGCTGGCGCCGATCTATCTGCGGCTTGGCCGCGCTAGTGATGCCGTCAATGCATATCGCAGTTCCATTCGCATTGCCGGCGAGAATTTCCCGCGCGTTCTGGGATTGGGTGAAGCACTGGCAACCGCTTCGGGTGGCACAGTGACCGCTGAGGCTGAAGGTTTCTTCAAGAAAGCAGCCGATCTCGAGCCGAATGATGTTCGTCCGCAGTTCTATCTGGCGCAGGGCGAGATGCAGGACGGTCGCATGGATATGGCCGCCAATCGCCTGCAGGCGTTCCTCGACAAGGCACCCGCCGATGCGCCGTGGCGCGGTCAGATTGAAGAGGCTATCGCCCGGCTTCGTAACCCCGCTTCCGTTGGCGAACAGCAGCCGAAAGGACCGACAACGGACGATGTCGACGCCGCTTCGTCTCTCAGCCCGGAAGACCGGCAGGCGATGATCGAAGGCATGGTTCAACGTCTTGATGAAAGTCTTCGCCAGAATAGTGGGGATGTCGAAGGCTGGAAGCGTCTCGTGCGCTCCTATATGATCCTCAACCGTCGCGATGCAGCGCTGGACGCTCTC
>WPCJ01144072.1_pt1 | contig 20185 bp, 15 predicted proteins | sample 5399831 | NCBI WGS metagenome assembly WPCJ01 (sample SAMN12869470, study PRJNA574797) | sludge metagenome | isolation source: wastewater treatment of pH10 | place: China:Beijing | collected 2019-05-20 | reverse complement strand
CCCAGCACGCGATCCCGCGTCATGCTGGGGGCGCGATAGGTGATCAGCGGCACGGGGTCGCCCGCGGCCGGCTCCGCTCCTCGCTCCGCCGCCCAAACCAGGCGATCCGTCGCGACGACGGTGCCGTGGAAGGCCGGCATGAGGTGCTCATCGAACTGCTTGACGAGCGCGAGATCGAGTTCCTCGCTCTTCAGCGATTCGATGAGCGGGAAGTACTCCTGCACCGAGAGCGAGAAGACCACATCGGGATGGGCATTCGTGAAGGCGCGCAGCATCATGGGCAGCTGCGTCGAGGCGAAGTCCTCAGCCGCTCCGAAGCGGATGCGTCCGAGCCGGCGCTCGGCGCCGAGAAAGCGGAGGATCTCCTGATGGCTCTCCTCGAACCGCACCGCGAGCGCCCGCAACGATTCCCCCGCGCTCGTGAGCACGACCCGCCGCCCGCCGCGCACGAAGAGCGGCGTCCCGGCCATCGCCTCGATCCTCTGCACGTGCTGGGTGATCGTGGGCTGGCTCATCCCGCGCAGCCTGGCCGCCTGGGAGAAGCTCCGGAGCTCGCAGACCGCCAGGAACGACTGCAGCACCTTCGGATCGACGAGATCAGCCATGCGCGCCTCCCCGGGCCCACGTATTGGATTTCCCAATACGCCCTATTGAACGATTCGGCTCAATACGATGGCGACGTCTCGACAGAAAGGCGCCATGTCCCACGAGTCCGTGCCTCCCGCGACCGAGCCGATCCCCATCGCCTCGGATCGGCCGAGCTGGGGCGAGGCGTTCGGCGTGCTGAAGACGCCGAACTTCCGCCGCTTCGTGAGCTCCTACGCGGTGCTCGTGACGTCGCTGTCGATGCAGAGGATCATGCTGGCGTGGTCGGTGCTCGAGGTGTCGGGCGATCTCGGCCATGTCGGCCTCGCGATCGCGATGCAGTACCTGCCCATGCTCCTCCTCGGCCTGCCGGGTGGAGTCGCCGCCGACCGCTGGAGCAAGCGGCGCATGCTGCTGCTGTGCCAGTACGGCTACCTGGCCATCGCGATCTCGATCCTCGTCGTCGCGTTCACGACCTCGCTCGATCTCTTCGCCATCTACCTCTTCGGCGCGCTCCTCGGAATCATCCAGGCGTTCCAGCTGCCGGCCTCGCAGGGCATCATCGGAGAGATGGTCTCGGCACGCGAGATCCCCTCCGCGATCTCCCTCACCTCCTCGGCGTTCCAAGCCGGTCAGGTGATCGGCCCGGCGCTCGGAGGACTGCTGCTCGCCCAGATCGGCACGGCCTGGGCCTGGGCGGTCAACCTGCTCGTGGTGGCCGTCTCCATGCTCCTGCTGCTGCGAGTGGACCAGTCGCGGCTGACGAGGCACCGCAGGCCGCCCGAGTCCCGCGCCACTGCGGCGGCGGGCTTCCGCTACGTGCGGCGCAAGCCGATCCTCGCCGTGGTGCTGCTGCTCATCTTCATCGTCTCGATCTGCGTCTACGCCACCCCGGTGTTCCTGACCGCCTACGCGGAGCACGAGTTCCGAATCGGGGCCGCCGGCTACGGCATGCTCAACTCGATCATGGCGATCGGGGCGCTCGCCGGCGCCGTGCTGAGCGCGAAACGCCCCGCCCCGACGCTCGCGATCATCCTGCTCTTCACCGTGGCGCTCGGCCTCAGCCAGGCGGTCATGGGGCTGATCCACCTGCTGCCCCTCTTCGGGGTCGCGCTCTTCGTGCGCGGGGCCACCAGCCTCTTCACGACGACGGCCGCCAACGCCTTCATGCAGGTGCGCACCCATCCGCTCATGCGCGGCAGGGTCATGTCGTTCTACGGCATGATGATGAACGGAGGCATGGCGCTGGGCAACCTCGCGGTGGGCGCCCTCGTCGAAGGGTTCGGCGTGCGAGCGGTCATGGTCGCGACCGGCCTGCTGCCGGCCGTGCTCGCTCTCGCGGTCTGGTTGTTCGCGCGCCGAGGCGAGCGGCCCCGACGCTGAGCGCGGAGCGGGCCGAAGCCCGCCCCGCGCGGTCGTCAGCTCGTCGAGCACCTACTGCTCGACGGTGACCTCGGCGAGCACGGTGCCGAAGATGATCGACTCCTCGCCGATGTTGGTGGCGCAGCGACGGCGGATCCAGACGACGACGCCGTCGTTCGGGGCCGTGACCTCGCCCCGCACGTTGCCCAGGTGGTCGACGATCTCGGCGAGCAGCGCGCCGCCGGCGACCTCGTCGCCCGGCTCGGCGTGCGCGACGTAGAAGCCGCCGGCCGCCGAGGGCGCGAAGGTCGCATCGACTCGACGGTAACGGTCGAGCAGCTCGGCCTCGCCCTCGATCACGCCGGTGTAGCGGAGGATGTTGAGCAGGCTGCCGAGGTGGTGCTCGACCATCTCGCGCCGGTAGGTGCCGCCGCCGTACTCGAGGGTGACCGCGGGCTTGCCCGCTTCGAGGAAGGCGATGCGGGACGTGCCGCCCCAGGCGCCGCCCTTCCAGAGGATCTCGTTGCCCGCGGCCATGCCGAGGGGCTGAGCGAGATCCTCGAAGCCGCCCTGCACGACGGCGAGCGGGGCGATCTGCCCGTAGGCGCCGCCGGTGTGGATGTCGACCATCGCGTCCGCGGCAGGGATGATGGTGCGCATGTAGAGATCGGCGAGCCGGTTCGAGAAGGTACCGGTGGGCGAGCCCGGGAAGATGCGGTTGAAGTTGCAGCTGTCGACGCCGCTTTCGCGAGCGTCGACCACGAAGGCGGTCTCGCTCAGGCAGGGGATCGCGATGACGGTGCCGTGCATGCGCTCCGGATCGAGATGGGCGAAGAGACTCCGGACGGCCTGCTGGCCGTCGTACTCGTCACCGTGCACGCCGCCCTGCACGACGATGCGGGGGCCCGCGAACCTGCCGTGGAAGACTCGGAAATCGAAACCGGCCTCCAGGCCGTGGACATCGGTTCCGAGTGCGATGCGGCCGTCGGCGACGCCGCCGGGGGCCACCTCGATGCCGCCGAGGCGGTAGCTCTCGGTCTGCGGCTCATCCGTGGCGGCCGGCACCTTCACCGGCGCCTTCTTCCAGGTTTCTGTTGCGGTCATCGACGCTTCCTCACTGTCTGTCTGGTTGTTGTGTATTCGATCCCGGGCGGCTACTGGGCCGCACCGTCCTTGGCCGCTCGGGCCGGGGTCTTTCTCAGCTGTCGGGCGATCGACGCTAGGCCGCTCGAGTCGTCTCGAACTCGCGCCGCAGGAAGGCCGTGTCGGGATCCTCCGGCGCATGCAGTGCGAGATCGGCCGCGATCCGCCCGTAGGCGGGCGCGAGCTTGAAGCCGTGCCCCGAGAACCCGACGGCGTAGGTGACGTGCGAGTCGGCGGAGACCTTCTGCACCACCGGTCGCGAGTCGGGCGTGTAGCCCTCGAAATAGGTCTCGAGACGGAACGGCTGCGGATGCAGCGAGGGGAAGTACTCGGCCAGCCGACGGCGGAAGCCGTCGAAGTTCTCCTCGCGCACGACGTAGTCGGCCGTGTCCGGGATGTCCACATCGAGGTGGTGGATGCCGGAGAGGCCAAGCTTGATCGAGAGGCCGTCCTGGGAGGGCACGCCGTAGAACTGATCGGGCTCGAACCTCACGAAAGGGGGAAGGCCCTCGAGCGCGCCGAACTCTCGCGGGAAGAACCAGGCGGAAGTCACCTTGCGCGGCTGCAGGCCATTGCTCACCGCGGCGGCGAGCTGCGGCGCCCATGCGCCGGTCGCGACGATCGCCTCGTCGTATTCGCGGACGCCCGCATCGGTGCGGACGGCGACGACATCGCCGATCTCGTCGATGGCGCGCACCCTGGTCCCCTCGAACACCGAGGCGCCGCGCGCGGCGGCGGCGGTGACGGCGCTCAGGATCGTGAGCTCGGGACGGATCAGGCCGCCGTCGTGATCGTAGAGACCGGCGTCGTCGTCGTGGAAGACCATCTGCGGGTAGCGGCGGCGCAGCTGCTCGGGGCTCAGCTGGTCGACCCGCAGACCGTAGCGCTCGATGCCCTCGACCGAGCGGGCGACCTGCCCGCAGCTCTCGGTGCCGACGGCGAGCGCACCCGTGATGACGCGGAGCTGCTGCCGGGTCTCGGCCTCGAGGCGCTGCCAGAGGTCCTCCGCGCGCTGGATCAGCGGCACGTACGCGGGATCCTCGTACTGGATCGTGCGGAAGACTCGGCCGTCGCCGCCCGATGCGCCGAGGCCGTGCCCGATCGAGTGCATCTCGTAGCCGTCGACCTCGATGCCCTCGTGCTGCGAGAGCTGCCAGAGCGCCTGTGCTCCGATCGCCCCGAGGCCGATCACTGCAATGCGTGTACCCATCCTGAAACCACCGTTCGTCTCTCTAGATGCATTACAAAAGTATCAGAGTGTGACACGTTGTGCCACTTTATAAGTCGCTAGATGCGAGAGATTTCCTTTATATATAGAGCGTATTCACCAGAACGAATCGTTATTCAGCTCAGACGTGCCACATATAAGAACAGATACTCAGTCGCGGAAGACGGTGCTCGGGTTGTCGACGAGCAGCAGCCGGAGCGCATCCTCGCCGAGGCCCCGGCGCGCCAGCTCGGGGACGAGCCGTTCGAAGATGGCCGCATACCCGGTGCCGCCGTAGGCGCGCATATGCGACTTCATGCAGACGTCCTGCGAGAGCAGCAGCCGATGCTCGAAGCCTCTGCGAAAGGCCTCGACGATCAGCTCGGCCCGCAGGCCCGTCTCCCAATCGTTCTGGCAGCGCAGCAGATCGAACTGCACCCAGGCGCCCGTGCGCGCGATCCGCTCGTGCAGTTCGGGATCGTGCACGCTGTCGAGATGCCCGATGATGCACTTCGACGGGTCGGCGCGCTCCTCCTCGAGCACCTCGAGCTGGTGCAGCGACACACGCGAGCCGAAGGCGTGCGTGGTCAGCGGCAGCCCGGTGCGCCGCTGGGCTCGGGCAGCGGCCCGCAGGGCGCGCTCCTCCGCAGGGGACATCGTGAGACTGCTCGCGATCTCGCCGATGATGCCGGGCTTCACGCCGCTCTCACCGACTCCGTGCTCGATCTCCTCCACGAGGGAGTCCGCGAGACGCGAGACGCTCGACTCGGCGACCTCGCTCGGGTGGAACTGCTGCAGGTACCAGCCCGCGCCCATGACGATGTTGAGGCCCGTCTCGCGCGCGATCCGCTGCAGCATGAGAGGATCGCGCCCGATCCCCGGCGGAGTGACGTCGCAGAGGGTGGCGCCCCCGGCCTCTCGCAGCGCAGCGAGCTCCTGCACGACGAGCGGCGCGTCGGTCAGCCGCAGGTTGTAGTCCCCGGTGACGGGGTAGCGATCGATCCAGACGTGCTCGTGCATGAGCGTCACGCCCAGCTCGCCCGCGTCGATCTCGCCGAGTACCGTCTGCACCGTCATGGCGTCTTCTCCCGTCTCCGTCTCTACCGTCAGTGGCCCAGCAAGGCGATCGCCCGGAACGGCAGGCCGTCCCGGGCGATCGACATCGGAGCTACTGGATCTCGACGTTGGTGTACAGGGCCACACCGGCGACGTCGAAGCTCATCCTGGTGACGTCCGCGGACCAGAACGGCGTCGTGTTCTCCTCCCAGAGCGGGATCATCCAGGCGTTCTCGATGATCCGCTCCTGGAACTCCTGCACGTAGGCGATGCGCTCCTCCCGGTCGGCCATGCCGAGCTGGATGGTGTTGGCCTCATCGACCTCGGCCGGCGCATTGGTGTAGGCGAAGAAGCTCTTCAGGTTGCCCGCATCGGCGCTCGTGTTCCAGTCGATCAGCATGTCGTAGTCGAGGCCCTGCCAGCGCTCGCGCAGGCCGTTCGAATCCGTCTTGTAGATCGACAGGTTCACACCGAGCTCCTTGAGCTGCTGCTGCACGTTCTCCATGTTCGTATCCGCGCCCGGGGTGTAGACGATCACTTCGACGTCGAGGGGCTTGCCGTCCTTCTCGCGCACGCCGTTCGAGCCCGTCGTCCAACCGGCGTCGTCGAGGATCTTCGCCGCGGCGTCGAGGTCGTAGGCCAGCTGATCCGCCAGATCGATGCGGAAGGGATGCGAGGAGTTCAGCACGCCGGTGGCCGGGGTGAAGAGATTCGGCTTGGTCGCGAGCATCTCGGCCCGGTCGAAGCCGATCATCAGCGCCTTGCGGACGGCCTCATCGCTCATGACGGGGCTGCCGAGGTTGATCTTCCAGCTCGCCGACACGGCGGGCAGAGGGTTCGGGGAGTTCTGGAAGCCCGCGTCGAAGAGCAGGCCCGCGTCCGCCTCGGTGACGGTGTGGACGACGTCCAGCTCGCCCGAGAGCGCTGCGCCCGAGCGGGTCGAGTCGTTGTCCATGATGTTGAACTGCAGGGTCTTGATCGTACCCGGACCCTGGTTCTCCCAGCCTTCGGCGCCCCAGGCGTACTCGTCGTTGCGCTCGAGCGTCAGGTGCTCCATCGGCACGTACTCGGTGACGACGTAGGGGCCGCTGCCCTGCAGGCCGCCGACGACGCAGCGCTCGGCGGGCGTGAGCGCCACCGACTCCTTGGAGTAGATGGCGAGCTGCGGAGTCGAGGCGCCGTAGAAGAACGCGACGTTGGGCTCGCTGAAGCGGACCTTGACCGTGCTCTCGTCGACGACCTCGGTCGTCTCGTAGCCGGCGATGTGCGCCTGCGCGGCCCAGGCATCGGCGCCCAGCTCGGCGAGGCGGTCGAAGTTCGCCTTCACGGTGTCGGCGTCGAGCTTCGACCCGTCGGTGAAGGTCACGTCGTCGCGGAGTTTGAAGGTGTACTCGGTGGCGTCCTCGTTGACCTCGAACTCCGTCGCGAGCCACGGCTGCGGCACGCCCTCGGGATCCATGTAGAGCAGCGAGTCGGCCATCTGGCGCGACCACTGGAGGGTGACGCGCATGTCGAGCGTGCCCGGGTCGAGACAGCCGCCGTCGGCGTCGATCGCGACGCGGACGGTGTCCCGGCCCTCGCCGCCGGCATCACCGCCGCCGTTGCCGCTCGATCCGCCGGAGCAGCCCGACAGTACCAGCATCGCGGCAGCGGCAACAGCGCCGCCGGCCATCAGCCTGTTCTTGAGTTCCATTTCGGGGTTTCCTCTCGTGTGGATGGGGAAGATTACAAGTTGATCGCCGCGTCGAGCAGACGCTGCGTGTAGGGATCCTGGGGAGCCGCGAAGACGGCCGCCGACGGCCCGGCCTCGACGATCTCGCCGCGGTTGATGATGGCGACCTCGTCGGCGAAGTTGCTCACGAGTGCGAGGTCATGGGAGATGAAGAGGTAGGCCATGCCGAACTCGCGCTGCAGCTCTCCGAGCAGCTCCATGACCTGGTCCTGCACGACGACGTCGAGCGCCGAGACGGGTTCGTCGCAGACGACGAGCTTCGGCGACGACGCGAGCGCACGGGCGATGCCGACGCGCTGGCGCTGGCCTCCGCTGAGCTCGGTGACCCGGCGCTTCAGGAAGGAGTCGGGCAGGCCCACCGCGTCGAGCAGTTCGCTCGCCCGCTTCTGGCGGCTGAGGCGGTTGCCGATGCCGTGCACGGTCAGCGGCTCAGCGATGATGTCCTGGATCGACATGAGCGGGTCGAGCGAGCTGAACGGGCTCTGGTAGACGACGGAGATGTCGCGGCGCACCTCGCGCAGCCGACGGCCCCGCACATGCGTGATGTCCTCGCCGAGGAACTCGATGGTGCCGTCGCTCACGTCCTCCAGACGAAGGCAGAGACGGGCGGTCGTGGTCTTGCCCGAGCCCGACTCGCCGATGAGGGCGAGCGTGCGTCCGGCGCGGATCTCGAGCGAGACGTCCTTGACCGCCTCGACCTGCTTGCTCTTGTCGAAGCGATCCCGGTAGTTCTTGAAGAGGCCGTCGGCCCGCAGCACGATCGGGGCCGTGTGCTCCGCCTCCTCGGCCTCGGCGATCGCCTCGTCCTCCTGCTCGGCGACGGCTTCGATCAGGAACTGCGGGTTCTTCGACGCGAGCAGCCTCGTGTACGGGTTCTCCGAGTGCTCGAGCACCTCCGACGACCGGCCGGTCTCGACGATGCGTCCCTGCTGCATCACGATCGTGCGGTCGGCACGGTTCGTGGCGAGCGCCAGGTCGTGCGTGATCAGCACGAGCGCTTTGCCGCGGTCGCGCACGAGCCCCTCGAAGTGGTTCATGATCTGCTGGGACACGGTGACGTCGAGCGCGCTCGTGGGCTCGTCCGCGATGATCAGATCGGGGTCGCCGGCGAACGCCGCCGCGATGAGCACCCGCTGGCGCATGCCGCCGGAGAGCTCGTGCGGGAACGACAGCGCGACTCGTTCGACGTCGGTGAGGCCCGCGGCGCGCAGCAGTTCGTGCACCTTCGTCTTCGCCTCGCTCCGCGTGCACAGCCGGTGCAGCAGCAGCGATTCGGCGACCTGCGCCGCGATCCGCTTCGTCGGGTTGAGCGAGGTCATCGGATCCTGCGGGACGTAGCCGACGCGGCGACCGCGGATCCGCCGCATCACCTTGTCGGGGGCGCCGGTCAGCTCCTGTCCCTGCAGCAGGATGCTGCCGCGCTGCAGGGCGTTCTCGGGCAGCAGGCCGACCATTGCGCTCATCGCGGTGGACTTGCCGGAACCGGACTCCCCTACGATCGCGACGATCTCCCCCTCGGAGACCTCCATCTCGAAGTCCCGGAGCGCGGGCAGCAGGCGCTCCTGCACCCGATAGTCGACGTCCAGGCCGGCGATGCTCAGCAGGTTCTCGCTCATCGTTCTCCGATCGACTTCGAAACGCGGTTCACTGCCATCACGATCAGGATGAACGGAAGGCCGGGCAGCACCGCTACCCACCAGGCGCTGTTGATGTAGCCCTGACCCTGGGCGATCAGCGCGCCCCACTCGGGATCGGGCGGGGTCTGCCCGAAGCCCAGGTAGCCGAGCGATCCGATCGAGAGCAGCGCCGTGCCGAACTGCAGCGTGGCGAGCGCGATCAGGGGCCGCAGCGTGTTGGGCATGATGTGGCGGAAGATCACCCAGGGCAGGCGGGCGCCGGAGGAGTAGGCCGCCTCGATGAAGGTGAGATCCCTGATCCGGAAGACCTCGGCGCGCATCATGCGGCCGAAGGCGGTGATGAACCCGAGCGCGACGCCGAATGCGACGACGAGCGTGCTGTTGCCGAGGCCCGCGAGCACCGAGAGGGTGATCAGGATGCCGGGCAGCGCCATGACCGCGTCGAACAGACGGCTGATGACGGTGTCGACGATGCCGCCGAAGGTGCCTGCGAAGAGTCCGAGCAGGGCTCCCAGCACGAGGCTGACGCTCACCGAGAAGGCGGCGGCGAGCAGTGAGACCCGGGAGCCGTAGACCACGCGGGCGTACAGATCCCGGCCGAGCTCGTCGGTGCCGAACCAGTGCTCGGCGCCCGGTGCCAGCAGCGACCGGGAGGTATCGCCGACGATCGGGTCGTATCCGGTGAACCACTGCGGCACGATGGCGAAGGCCGTGAAGAGCAGGATCACGAGGCCCGCGAGCCAGATGTCCCAGTTCGAGAGGATGCGGCGAGTACGGCTGGGAGCCTTCGGCTCCCGCCGGATCAGGATCGCCTGAGTCGATTCAGCCACGCTTGCCCTCCTGTCGGATGCGGGGATCGAGCAGTGGGTAGCTCAGATCGATGAGGAGATTGACGATGACGAAGATCACGGCCGCGACCACCACGACGCCCTGCACCACCGGCAGGTCGGCGTTCTTCACGCTCTCGAGGATGACGCGGCCGAGGCCGGCCCGGTTGAAGACGGTCTCGGTGACGACCGCGCCGGTGAGCAGGCCGCCGGTGAGCACGCCGGTGATGGTGAGGGTCGGGATGAAGGCGTTCTTCAGACCGTGCACGAGGATCACGCGCAGCCTGCTGTTGCCGCGGCACAGCGCGGCGAACGCGTACGGCCCTCGCATCACCTGCGACAGCGAGGTCGAGAGCACCTGGCCGATCACCGCGGCCGGCTCGATCGCGAGCACGATGACCGGCAGGATGAGCGTGCGCCAGTCGCTGCTGCCGAAGGCGGGGAACCAGCCGAGCTTGAAGGCGAACAGCATGATGAAGAGGATGCCGATCCAGAAGGTCGGAATCGACACGCCGACCGAGGGGAGCGCGTTGAAGAAGTTGCGCAACCAGGGCGTCTTCACCCAGTTCGCGACGATCGCGAGGGCGATGCCGGCGACGAGACCGAGCAGGATGGCGGGCACCGCGATCGCGAAGGTCTTGGGAAGGGCGGTCATCACGACGCCCAGCACCGGCTGACGGTCTCGGTAGGAGCTGCCGAAGTCTCCTTGCAGGATCGAGAAGATCTGCTCGCCATATCTGACGATGAGCGGCTTGTCGAGCCCGAGGGAGATGCGGATCTGCTCGATCTGCTCGGGGTCGAGCCCCATGTCGCCCATGCGGGCAAGGGCGGCGTCACCCGGCAGGATGTTGAGCAGGAAGAACGCCAGGGTATAGGCGAGCCAGAGCACAACGAGCGCTTGCGCGGCTCTCTTCAGGACGTAGACCTTCATTCATCACACTCCGACTCGACATTGCGTCAGGGGTTCGTCGCTTCCGTTTGGCGGACACTGATCGGAATCGTCGTTTCCGAAAAGGGCCAGGTTCAATCTAACACGTCGTTCCACAGTAAAGGTAACAGTTCCATATACCGGGCGTAACCGTCGTGTTTCCGCGCATCGGCAAAGCGAAAAACCCTTGATTTCTCGCGATACCAGCGATATTTCAATGCAGAATCACTCTCATATTCAGAAACCGAATAGTGGCACGCCCCCTGTGGCTGTCATCAAATCCCGAGAAGCGAAGAATCTTCAGAAGAGTGATTCCAAATTGCAACACGGCGTTCTACACTAAGGAATGGCCTGTTTCGCCACCGTCCGGCGCCACCGCGGGCCACGAGCAAGGAGGCTTCTCGCATGAGAATCGCAGTCATCGGTCTGGGAGCGATCGGCAGCCAGGCGCTGCTGCACCTGTCGCAGCAGGAGGGAGTGCACGCGGTCGGCTACGACCTCTACAGCCCCGGCCATGGCTTCGGCGCGTCCGGCGGCGAGAACCGGCTCTTCTCCCGCGTGGGCGCGGACTACGAGAACTACACCGAGCTCATGGACTACTCGCTCTCCCAGTGGGAGCTGCTCGAGCGCGACAGCGGTCGCACCATCGTCAAGCGCGCGGGATACCTCTCGGTCAGCGACGAAGCCGCGGCGTCCCGCAACCGCATCCTCCAGGGCGCCGCGACCGGCGACTCCCCCGCGCGCGTCCTGAGCCGCGCGCAGCTGAAGGAGGAGTTCGGCTTCCAGAGCTACCGCGAAGGGGACGTGGGAGCCTTCGATCCCACCGGAGGCATGATCCGCACCGACGCCGCGATCTTCGAGGCCGCGCGCGCCGCCGTGGCGCTCGGAGCCGAGTTGCGGCTGGGGAGCCGCGTGACCGGCCTCGAGCCGACCGCGAGCGGGGTTCGCGTGCAACTCGGCGAAGAGGGGCACGACTTCGATCTCGTCGTACTCACCACCGGCCCCTGGGTGCATCAGCTGCTCCCCCAACTCGAAACGACGGTGCACGTGCACCGTCCCACCTCCGCCTGGTTCCTGCCGAAGGACGCCCGGACGATGCGCGACCTCCCCGCTCTCGCGCGCGAGGGCGAGCAGCAGTTCTACGCCGCCCCGACGTGGGACGGCGCCTCGCTCAAGGTCGGCTACGGCGGGCTCCGGCAGCTGAGCATCGCCGGCGGCCCGCGACCCGAGGACACGCTCATCGACCCGCGCGAACTCGGCGAGTTCCCGCAGATCCTCGGCGAGTGCCTCACCGGCTTCGACCCCGCCCCCTTCCGCATCGCCCACTTCTTCGAGGGCTACACCGACTCGTCGCGGCCGGTGATCCAGCACGTCCGCGATCGAGTGGTCGCCGGTGTGGGCTTCTCGGGCCTGGGGTTCAAGCTCTCACCCGTCTTCGGACGGCTCGTCGCCGAGACCGTGCTCGAACGCCCCAGCGAGCTCCTCCGGCCCATGCGCGAGGCCATCTCCGAGTTGCCGATCGAAGGCTGAACGAAGAACGCGAAAGGGCGGGTGCGATCGCCTCGCACCCGCCCTTCCCGCAGATCCGGGCCTACAGCGCCGAGAACGCCTCGTCGAGGATGTGAAGCGCCTCATCGATCAGCTCATCGGTGATGGTCACCTGCGGCAGCAGGCGCAGCACGTGACCGTCGCTGCCGCCCGCCATGACGAGCAGGCCGCGCTCGACGGCGTTCTTGCTGACCGCCTTGAACGCGGGCACGTTCGGGGCGCCGTTCTCGTCGATCAGCTCGACGCCGAAGAACGCGCCGAAGCCGCGCACATCGCCGATCACGGCGTGCTTCTCCTTGAGCTCCTCGAGTCCGGCGCGCAGGCGCTCGCCCATCTCGGCGGTTCGATCCATGGCGCCCGGAGCGGCGAGCTGGCGCAGCACCTCGACGGAGGCCGCGGCCGCGACGGGGTTGCCGCTGTAGGTGCCGCTGAGCGCGCCGGCGGGCATCGCGTCCATGATGTCGGCGCGGCCGGTGATGGCCGAGAGCGGGATGCCCGCGCCGATGGCCTTCGCGGTCACGACGATGTCGGGCACGAAGCCGAAGTGCTCGCTCGCGAAGAGCTTGCCGGTGCGGCCGAGACCGGTCTGGATCTCATCGGCGATCACGACGATGCCGTTCTCGTTGCACCATGCCTGGATGGTCTCGAGGTAGCCCTCGGCCGGAACGACGACGCCGCCCTCGCCCTGGATGGGCTCGATGACGAAGCAGGCCAGGTTGTCGGCGCCCGAGACCTTCTCGAGGTAGGCGATCGCCTCGCGCGCGACCTCGGCGCCGGGGCGGCCGCCGTCGCGGAAGGGGTACGAGGTGGGCACGCGGTAGATCTCGCCCGGGCGGGGGCCGGCACCGGCCGAGTACGGCTGCGCCTTGTAGTTCATGCCCAGGGTGAGGTTGGTGCGGCCGTGGTAGCCGTGGTCGACGACCGCGATGCCGTTGCGGCGGGTGAACGAGCGCGCGACCTTGACCGCGTTCTCGATGGCCTCGGCGCCGGTGGTGCTGAGGGCGCTCTTCTTGGCGAAGTCGCCGGGGGTGATCTCGGCGAGCAGGCGGGCGACCTCGACGTACAGCTCGTACGGGGTCACGGTGAAGAGCGTGTGGGTGAAGCGGTCGATCTGCGCCTTCATGGCCTCGATGGCGGCAGGGTTGCCGTGGCCGAGCGAGGTCACGCCGATGCCGCAGCCGAAGTCGATGTACTCGTTGCCGTCGAGATCGGTGAGGATCGAGCCCTCGGCGCGGTCGATGTAGATCTGCTGGTACGAGCTGACCGAGGCCGAGACGTACTGCTCGCGGCGGGCGTGCGCCTCCGCCGAGCGGGGGCCGGGAACGGCGGTGCGGACGCGGGGAGCGTAAGCGGTGGTGGTCATGTCTGTGTTCTCCTTAAGGACTCGGATCCTGCGTTCCGTTGAGCGACCGCAGGACGATTGGGGTCGAGGATCGCCTGGCGGGCGCCGAAGCGCCCGCCAGGCCCTCGGGTCAGAACGTCTCGCGACGGGCGATGTTGTAGAAGCGGATCTCCTGGTACTCCTCGAGACCCTCGTGGCTGCCCTCGCGACCGAGGCCCGACTGCTTCATGCCGCCGAAGGGCGCCGCGACGTTCGAGGGGACGCCGTTGTTGATGCCGACGAGACCGGTCTCGAGGGCGTCGGCGACGTTGAGCGCGCGATCCAGGTTCTCGGTGAAGACGTAGCCCGCGAGGCCGAAGGGGGTGTCGTTCGCGATCGTGAGCGCCTCCTCCTGGGTCGAGAAGCGGCTGATGGCGGCGACGGGGCCGAAGACCTCGGTGCAGGCGATATCGGTCTCGGCCGAGACCTTGTCGAGCACGGTGGCCTCGAAGAAGTAGCCGGGAGCATCGGGGGCGCTGCCGCCGGCGCGCAGCTCGGCGCCCTGCTCGGTCGCGTTCTTCACGAGGGCCGACAGGCGATCCACGGCGCGGCGGTCGATGACCGGGCCGAGGTCGGCGCCCTCGGCGATGGCGGCGCCGAGCTTGACCTTCGACATCTTCTCGGCGAAGGCCTCGACGAACGCGTCGGCGATGCCGTCCTGCACGTAGATGCGGTTGGCGGCGACGCACGACTGGCCGCCGTTGCGCATCTTGGCGAGGAAGACGCCTTCGACGGCGCGCTCCAGGTCGGCGTCGTCGAAGACGAGGCAGGGGGCGTTGCCGCCGAGCTCCATGGAGCTCTTGACGATGTTCTTCGCGGCGAGGCCCATGAGGGTCGAGCCGACCTCGGTCGAGCCGGTGAACGAGATCTTTCGCACGCGGGGGTCGCCGAGCACGGCCTCGCTGAACGCGCCCGACTGGGTGGTCGTGACGACGCGCATGAGCTCGCGGGGCACGCCGGCCTCGGCCATGAGCTCGACGGTCAGCAGCGTGGTGAGCGGGGTCAGGCCGGCGGGCTTGATGACCGAGCCGCAGCCCGCGGCGATCGCCGGGGCGATCTTGCGGGTGATCATCGCCATCGGGAAGTTCCAGGGGGCGATCAGCAGCGCGAGGCCGACGGGGGCGCGCTTGGTGAGGATGGTCGAGCCGCCGACCGGGTTCTCGCGGTAGCCGCCGGCGGGGCTGAGCAGCGAATCGGCGTTCCAGCGCACGTAGTCGGCCGCGTACTGCACCTCGCCGAGCGCCTCGGCGAGGGTCTTGCCCATCTCGCGGCTGATGACGTAGGCGAGGCGGTCGCGGTTGGCGATCAGGTGCGCGTAGACGTTGTGCAGCACGTCCGAGCGGTGGCGCGGGGTGGTGGCGGCCCAGGCGCGGCCGGCCTCGTCGGCGATGCCGACCTGCTCGAGGGCGTAGTCGGTCGAGTAGCTCGGCAGGGTCGCGATGCGCTGCTCGGTCGAGGGGTCGAGCACGGCGAACTCGTTGGCGCCGGGCTCGTGGTTGGCGAAGTTCGGCAGGCTCGCGATCGCTTCGTCGGAAGCGGCGAGGCGCTCCGCGGAGGGGGTAAGCAGGGACATCGGTTGCTCCTTATATATGGGTGTCGTAGTGGAGTTCGGGAAGATGGGTGTTCGGTTCAGGCGCCGAGCTCGCGCAGCAGGGCGTCCTGCACCTCGGCGGTGCGCAGCTGCCCGCCCAGGTCGCGGGTGACCTCGCCCTTCGCGATAAGCGAGTCCATCGCGGCCTGAATGCGCTTCGCGGCCTGGGTCTCGCCCAGGTGCTCGAGCATCATGACGCCGGAGCCGAGCTGAGCGAAGGGATTGGCGACGCCCTGGCCGGCGATGTCCGGGGCCGAGCCGTGCACCGACTCGAACATCGAGGGCGCGGTGCGCTCGGGATTGATGTTGCCCGAGGCGGCGATGCCGAGCGAGCCGAGGGTGGCCGATGCGAGGTCGGAGAGGATGTCGCCGAAGAGGTTCGAGCAGACGATGACGTCGTGGCGCTGCGGGGCGAGCACGAGCTCGGCCGACATGGCGTCGACGAGCACGTGCCGCCAGGAGATGTCGGGGTGGTTCGCGGCGACCTCGTCCACCATCTCGTCCCAGAACGTCATCGTGTGGATGATGCCGTTGGACTTGGTGACGCTCGTGACGCGCTTGTCGCGGGCCGCCGCTGCGGCGGCGGCGTACTCGGCGACCCGGGTGACGCCGACGCGGCTGAAGATCGCCTCCTGCGAGGCGAACTCGCGCTGGGTGCCCTGGCCGAAGCGGCCGCCGATCTCGGAGTACTCGCCCTCGGAGTTCTCGCGCACGATGAGCAGGTCGATGCCCTCGGCGTTCTGCAGCGGGGTGCGGATGCCGGGCACGTAGCGGGCGGGGCGCAGGTTGATGTACTGGTCGAATTCGCGGCGGATCGGGATGAGCAGGCCCCAGAGGGTGAGCACGTCGGAGAGCTCGGGATCGCCGACCGCGCCGAAGAAGATGGCGTCGCTGCGGCTGAGCAGCTCGAGGCCGTCCCCCGGCATCATGACGCCGTGCTTGCGGTAGAAGTCGGAGCCCCAGTCGTGCTCCTCCCAGTCGAGGCCGAAGCCCTCCTGCTTCGCGACGGCGTCGAGCACCGCCCGCGAGACGTCGACGACCTCCGGGCCGATGCCGTCGCCGGGAATGCTTGCGATGCGGTAATTGGTGCCCACGCCGGGAGCCGCCTTTCTTCTTCAGGGCGGCTGCTGCAGCATCCGTCCACACACTGATTTACTGTTTTACAGTATCACCGCCACCGGGGGCGCCGCCAGGGGCGCCTCGAGGCCGCCGCGGGCGGCCGCGATCCTCGTCGAAATCACGACTCGATCACCCGAAGATAACGATTTGCACTCGTGGTCAGCACCTCGAAAAAACTGTATTACAGTATAGCTTTGTAGCCGGTAGACCGTGCCGCACCCGCCCTCCCAGGCAGCGCACGATCCGGCTCGCTGGCCGAACGTCGGCCGACCAACATATCTATGGAGGACTCCACTATGTTCAAACGCAAGGGCGCACTCGCGCTCGGCATCGTCGCCGCGCTCAGCCTCACCGCATGCGCGTCGGGCGGCAACGGCGACAGCGGCGCGGGCAAGGCCGAGGGCGAGAGCTACTCGATCAAGTTCGGCCACGTCATCTCGGCCGGCGACACCCAGAACCAGGCCTACGAGTACTTCGCCGAGCTCGTCAACGAGCGTTCGGACGGCCGCATCACCGTCGAGGTCTACCCCGACAGCCAGCTCGGCGGCGAGCGCGAGATGGTCGAGGCCGTGCAGGCCGGCAACCTCGAGATGACCGCCCCTTCGATCGGTGTGCTCGCGAACTTCGACGAGTCGCTGCAGGTCTTCGACTTCCCCTTCATCTTCGAGGACGCCGCGACCGCCTACGAGGTGCTCGACAGCGATCTCGGCACCGAGCTGCTCTCGGGCGTCGAGGGCAGCGGCCTGAAGGCGCTCGGCTGGGGCGAGAACGGCTTCCGCAACCTCGCCATGACCGGCGACACCGTGCTCCTCCCCGAGGACATGAAGGGCAAGAAGCTGCGCACCATGCAGGTGCCCATGCACATCGCGTACTGGGAGTCGATCGGCGCCGCCCCGACCCCCATGGCGTTCCCCGAGGTCTTCACCGCGCTGCAGCAGGGCGTCGTCGACGGCGTCGAGAACCCCTTCGAGCTGCTCTACTCGGCGAAGTTCACCGAGGTCGCCGACAACCTGACCGAGCTGCGCTGGATCTACGACCCCGAGGTCATCCTGATCGGCAAGAGCTTCCTCGAGGGCCTGCCCGCCGAGGATCAGGAGATCATCCAGACCGCCGCTGACGACATGATCGTCAAGCTGCGCGAGCTCAAGGCCGGCATCAGCGACGAGATCCGCGGCGAGATCGAGGCTGCAGGCGGCACCGTCGCCGACATCAGCGCCGATCAGCGCCAGCAGTGGATCGAGGCCGCCGTGCCGTTCTACGAGGAGAACGCTTCGAAGGTCGACACCGAGAAGCTCAAGGCGATCCTCGAGGCCGCCGGCAACACCACCTTCCTGGACGCGATCAACTAAGCTCCAGGCTACGGGCCCCGCACCACAGGATGGCGCGGGGCCCGTTCCCCTGTTTCCACTGGAGAAAGCCATCCATATGCTGAAACGCATCTATCGTCACCTCGACGAGTACATCGAGGTCTACCTGGCCTCGGCGGCGCTCGTCGTCTTCACGGTGCTCGTCGTCATCCAGGTGTTCATGCGCTACATCATGGGCGCACCCCTCACCTGGTCCGAGGAGATCGCCCGCTTCGCCCTCGTCTGGTTCGTCTGGATCGCCGGCAGCTACGCCGTCAAGTACCTGCGCCACGTCAAGTTCAACGTCATCGTCGACCTGATCGGCAGCAAGATCCCCGTTGCCCAGCGCGTGATCCGCATCGTCGTGTTCGTGCTCTGGCTCGCCTTCCTGCTGCTCATGCTCGTGCTCTCGTGGCAGCAGGTCATGCAGCAGGTCGCGAGCGGCCAGGTCTCGGCCGCCTCGCGCATCCCGATGTCGTTCGTCTACTTCGGCCTCACCATCGGCATGTTCCTGATGTCGTACCGCGTCGCGCAGCACACCGTGCTCGCGTTCATCGATCTCTTCAAGAACCCGAACGCCCCCATCCCCAAGGCTCCGCTGGAGGTCGACTGATCATGGGTCTCGCACTTCTCTTCATCGTCTTCGCGATCCTGCTGATCGTCGGCATGCCGATCGCCTTCGCGCTCGGCATCGCCTCCGTGCTCGCGGTGCTCGTCACCAACGTGATCCCCGTCAGCTACCTGACGCAGACCATGTTCGGCGCGGTCGACTCCTACCCGCTGCTCGCGGTACCGCTGTTCGTGCTCTCGGGCGTGATCATGGAGTACGGCGGCCTGTCCCGGCGTCTCATCGAGGTCGCCAAGGCCTTCGTGGGCCACATCACCGGCGGCCTCGCCGCGGTGGCGCTGCTCGCGACGACCGTCTTCGCCATGCTGAGCGGCTCGGGCCCGGCCACCGTCGCGGCCATCGGCGGCATCATGATCCCGTCGATGATCCGCGAGGGCTACAGCCGCGGCTACAGCGCGGGCGTGCTCGCGACCGCCGGCGGCGTCGGCATCGTGATCCCCCCGAGCATCCCGCTCGTCATCTACGGCATCACCACGAACACCTCGATCGGCGATCTGTTCATGGCCGGCTTCATCCCCGGCTTCATCATCGTCATCGTGCTGTACTTCGTGAGCCGCTACTACGCCAAGAAGGGCGGCTTCGGCACCGGCGTGCCGAAGGCGAGCTGGAAGGAGCGCGGCAAGGCCATCTGGAGCGCCAAGTGGACGCTGCTCATGCCCGTCGTCGTGCTCGGCGGCATCTACGGCGGCATCTTCACGCCGACCGAGGCCGCGGGCATCGCGGTCGCGTACAGCGTGATCCTGACGCTCGTGTACCGCGAGGCGAAGCGCTCGGACATCCCGCAGATGTTCAAGTCGACGCTGCTCATCTCGGGCATGATCCTCGTGATCATCGCGACCGCCTCGACCTACGCCCGCATCCTGACGGTGGAGCGCGTGCCCCAGCTCGTCTCGGGCTGGCTCGGCTCGCTCGCGGTGCCGTTCTGGGTGATCCTGCTCGTGATCCTGGTACTGCTGCTCTTCATGGGCATGTTCATGGAGACGCTGGCCGGCATCATCCTGATGGCGCCGATCCTCGTGCCCGTGGTCACCGGCTTCGGCATGGATCCGGTGCACTTCGGCATCGTCATGATCATGGCGTCGATGATCGGCTTCGCGACACCACCGGTGGGCGACAACCTCAACGTCGCCTCCGCGATCAGCGGCCTCTCCATCGAGAAGGTCAGCCTCGCGGCGCTGCCGTACGTGATCGCCCTGATCGGCGTGCTGGTGGTCATCACCTTCGTGCCGCAGATCAGCACGTTCCTGCCGGGGCTCATGAAGTAGCCCTCCGAGGATCGAAGGGGGCCCGGGCGCGTAGCGCCCGGGCCCCCTTTCGTGTTCTCGCCCATGCCCCGAGTCGCCGCACGGCTATCATGCTGAGAGGAAAGGCGGTGGCAGGTGTCAGCTCTCACGATCGGGGTCGCGCAGCGGCTGCCCCTCGCCTTCGAGGATCCCCTGCCGGCCCTCCGCGACGACGTCGCCCGCACCCTCGCCGAGCATCCAGGGATCGGCCTGCTCGCCTTCCCCGAGCTGCACCTCGTCGGCGTCGAGCACATCGCGCCGGAGCACCGCGAGGCCGCACTCGCCTCGGCGGCCCAGCGCTCCGACTCCCCCTTCGTCGCCGAGCTCGGCGCGATCGCCGCGACCCACGGCATCTGGCTGTGCCCGGGCAGCATCGTCGAGGCCGACGAGTACGGCACCCTCTTCAACACGCAGCTGCTCTTCGATCCGAGCGGCGCGCTGCGGGCGAGCTACCGCAAGATGTTCCCCTGGCGCCCCTACGAGTGCTTCACCCCCGGCACCGAATTCGTCGTGCACGGCGTCGAGGGCCTCGGCCGGCTCGGCTTCTCGAACTGCTACGACACCTGGTTCCCCGAGCATTCGCGCCACCTGGCCTGGCTCGGGGCGGACGTGATCCTCAATATCGCACAGTCGCGGGCCAGGGATCGCGCACAGGAGCTCGTGCTCGCCCGCGCCAACGCGATCACGAACCAGTGCATGTTCGTCACCGTCAATTGCGCGGCGCCCTTCGGGCAAGGCCGCAGCATGGTCGTAGACGCGGAAGGCGAGGTGCTCGCCGACGCCGGCGTCGACGAGACGACCCTCGTCGTGCC
>WPCJ01051008.1_pt1 | contig 20235 bp, 20 predicted proteins | sample 5399831 | NCBI WGS metagenome assembly WPCJ01 (sample SAMN12869470, study PRJNA574797) | sludge metagenome | isolation source: wastewater treatment of pH10 | place: China:Beijing | collected 2019-05-20 | reverse complement strand
ATCCCGGAACCGGTCACCTGCCGCCGAGGCTGCGGGTTTGCAGGCCCGCAGCCTCGCTGCTCAACCTACCCGATATCGATCAAACAATCCCGGAAGCCTGCCGCAGCGAAGCGAAGGCGGGCTCTCCGGCATCCATTCCGTGACCTTGCCGGCAAGACCAGCCAGCGGCCGAGCGTCATCCGACCGGCGTGGATCCCGGCTCGCGGTCGCTGGCGCTCCCTTGGCCGGGATGACGAGATAACAAGCGCTTCAAGTCCACGGAGCAGCCGATACGTTGAGCCTGCCGTTCAAAGCATGTCGCCCGAAAGCGGGAACCGGTTTCGGGATAACGACATGCGTAAAAACAACAAGTTGGAGCGTACGGAGCGAATCTGAAAGATCGCGACGCGCTCTAGTGGGAAGACGGGCGGGCGGGGTCAGGCCCGCTCGGCCAATGCCGGCTCGCCCTTGCGCGCGCGGATGAGGTTGGCGAAGCGCCGGAACAGATAGTGCGAATCCTGCGAGCCGGGCGAGGCTTCGGGGTGGTGCTGCACCGAGAACACCGGCTTGCCGACCAGCGTGATGCCGCAGTTCGAGCCGTCGAACAGCGAGACATGGGTTTCGGTCACACCCTCCGGCAGCGAGGCGGTGTCGACCGCGAAGCCGTGGTTCATCGACACGATCTCGACCTTGCCGGTGGTGTGATCCTTCACCGGATGGTTGGCGCCGTGATGGCCCTGATGCATCTTGACCGTGTTGCCGCCGGTGGCGAGCGCCAGGATCTGGTGGCCGAGGCAGATGCCGAAGATCGGAATGTCGGTCTTGAGCAGTTCGCGCAGCGTCGGCACGGCGTATTCGCCGGTGGCGGCCGGGTCGCCCGGGCCGTTGGACAGGAAGATGCCGTCGGGCTTGAGGGCGAGGATATCCTCGGCCGAGGCAGTGGCGGGCACCACTGTGACCCTGGCGCCGAGCCCGGCCAGCAGGCGCAGAATGTTGCGCTTGACGCCGAAATCGACGGCGACGATGTGCATGGAAGGCTCGTCCTGCTCGCCATAGCCTTCGTCCCACACCCACGGCGTTTCCTGCCACAGGCTCGACTGGCCGCTGGTGACGTCCTTCGCAAGGTCGAGGCCGACGAGGCCGGACCAGCCGGCGGCCTGCTTCTTGAGCGCCTCGACGTCGAAATCGCCGTCCGGCGCATGGGCGATGACGGCGTCGGCCACGCCCTTTTCGCGCAGCAGCACGGTGAGCGCGCGGGTGTCGATGCCGGACATGGCCACGATGCCGCGCTTCTTCAGCCACTCGTCGAGGCCGCCGGAGGCGCGGTAGTTGGACGGGGTGGAGATGTCGGCCTTGAAGATGGCGCCGACGGCGCCGGCGCGGGCGGCCGGCGCCAGGCTTTCCTCATCCTCGTCGTTGACGCCGACATTGCCGATGTGGGGGAAGGTGAAGGTGACGATCTGGCCGGCATAGGACGGATCGGTGAGGATTTCCTGATAGCCGGTGAGCGCGGTGTTGAAGCACACTTCGCCGACCGCCTGTCCGGTGGCGCCGAGGCCGCGTCCTTCGATCACCGTTCCGTCGGCGAGGACGAGCAGGGCGGTCGGCTTTTCCGAAACCCAGGGGGCAGTGCTGGCCATGGCGGCGCTCCATCGTGAAGTTGTGCGGGCACACGGCCGCAAGGCCGTCCATCCGCGGCAAAAGGCACGGGGCGGCGAACCTTCGCGACCTCCCCGCACTTAGTGCTCAGTTCATGCTAAGGCCCACGAAATAGGGGAAGCGGCCGGCCCGGTCAACACCGCGCGGGAAGTTGCCGCAGGTTTTATGGCAGACCCGCTTCCAGCCGCCGGCCACATGCTTTATCTGGACCCATCAAGGAGACGACATCATGCGCGAACGGCTGACCGAGGAAGTGAAGACTGCGATGCGAGCGGGCGACAAGTCGCGCCTTTCCACGCTGCGGCTGATCCAGGCGGCGATCAAGGATCGCGACATCGCCAATCGCGGCGCGGGCAAGGAAGCGGCCACCGACGACGAGATCGCCCAGCTTCTGGCCAAGATGGTGAAGCAGCGCGAGGATTCGGCCAAGGCCTTCGACGATGGCGCCCGGCCGGAACTGGCGGCCAAGGAGCGCGAGGAGATCGTGGTGATCCGCGACTTCATGCCCAAGCAGATGGACGAGGCCGAAACCGATGCCGCCATCCGCGCCGCCATCGCCGAGACGGGGGCGGCGGGCGTCAAGGACATGGGCAAGGTGATGGCCGCGCTGCGCGAGAAATATGCCGGCCAGATGGATTTCGGCCGCGCCAGCGGCGTGGTGAAGGGCCTGCTGGGTTAGTCTCTTACTCCTGCCATTTCCCTGTGCCTGCGGGGAAAGGGGGCGTCGGCGTCGCGGGTGGCAACCCACCCGTTCACGGCAGACTGTCGCATGGGGAATTTTCCTCGACCTCGACAGTCGGATACCCCCACCCCTAAGCCCTCCCCACAAGGGGAGGGGAACTTTGCGCCGATGCCACGGCCACCGACGTGCTGGTTTCGGGCGACACGGCAGCGTCGGCGTCTCTCTCCTTGTGGGAGGGGGGTAGCGGTGGTCCCGGCGGGAGATGAGGGGCAGGCCTGCCTGAACCGGAAAAGCTCTAGAAGACCAGTGACCGGTGCACGGCCACGCCGGCGGTGACGCCGTCGGCGCAAGCCCATGCCACGGAGTGGGCGCCGCGGGCGATGTCGCCGGCGGCGTAGACGCCGGGCACGGTGGTTTCCTTGAGCGAATCCGTGCGGACGAAGGCGCCGGCCGCGTGCTCCTCCAGCGCGCAGCCGAGCTGTTCGGCGATATCGCTGTTGAAGCGGGTGCGCGGGCCGACATAGAGCGCATCGAGCGGCTCCACGCGGCCATCCGCCAGTTCGATGGCCGAAAGATGGGGCAGATCGCCATGCAGGGCGATGACGGCGGCCGGGTCGATGGCAATGCCGCGCCTTTCCAGCTCGGCAAGCTGGCTCGCTTCGGGGGCCGGCTGGCCGTTGAGATAGAAGGTGGTCGGGCCCCATTCGGCCACCAGCATGGCCTGATGCACGGACATGGGCGTGGAGGCGAGCACGCCCAGACGCCGGTCCGAAAACTCGTAGCCGTGGCAATAGGGGCAATGGATGACCGACGCGCCCCAGCGCTCGGCAAGGCCCGGAATCGCCGGCAGATCGTCGGAAAGGCCGAAGGCCAGCACCAGCCGGCCGGCATGGAGCGTTTCGCCGTCGGCCAGAGCAACCGTGAAGCCATGGTCCCGCGCCTGCGCGTCGGTGGCGCGCGAGGCGACGAAGCGCGCCGTGGGATAGGCCCGGACCTGGCTGCGGGCCGTGGCGAGGATGACGGCCGGATCGCTGCCATCCTGCGCAAGGAAGCCGTGCGAATGCGCGGCGAAGCGGTTGCGTGGCAGGCCGGCATCGACGATGCAGACGGAGCGGCGGGCGCGGGCGATATAGGTGGCGGCGGACAGGCCGGCAAAGCTGCCGCCGATGACGATCGCGTCGTAGGTGTTGGGGGCGTCATTGTGCATGAACGGTCTCCAGATCGTGGGCGCCGCCGCGGGAGGCGAAGCGGCGGTGGAAGTCTTCGCTGAGCATGGCGAGGGTCACTTCGCCAAAGCGGGCGAGCAGGCGGGCCTCGGCGTCGTCGAAGGCCGCGCCGAGGGCGGCGTTGACGGCCTGCTCGACAAGGCAGCCGGGCGTTTCGGTGCGGTTGCCCATGGCGAGAAGCGCCGGCTGGCCGAGTGCGTCGTAGACATCGCGCAAGGTGACGCGGGAGAGGTCGCAGGCCAGCGTCCAGCCGCCGCCATGGCCCTTTTCCGAGTGCACATAGCCTTCTTCGCGCAGGCCAGCCATGATGCGGCGGATGACGACGGGATTGGTGTGCATGGCCCGCGCCAGCACCTCGGAGGTGACCGGCTCCCTGTATTCGGCCATGTGCAACAGGACGTGCAGCACGCCCGACAGTCTGCTGTCTCTTTTCATGTAACTTTATATGTTGCGTGATTGGACGCGCGTCAAGGACTTGGCTGCCAGTTCCCAAACTGATTCAGAATTTGTGCTTCAAACGCTTGTTTTTGCTGGGCTGCGCCCCTTGGATGGTTCGTGCCCGCCGCTACCAAGCCCGGCACCATGCAATGAACCGCCCTGTATCCTCACAGATGCAGGGCGGTTCTTTTTCAGGCGAGGGCGGGATTTCCCCGGCCCGGATCAGGGATGCCTCAGCTTGCCTTCAGGCGCGAGCCGCGCAGCAGGCCCTGCTCCTCCAGCACAGGATAGGCCATGGAAGCGAGCAGCGAGTTGATCTGCTTGAGGTCGCGGATGGTGTCGAGGTGGATCGAGCTGGTCTCGATCGACTTCGGCGTGCCGTCGCGCAGGCGCAGGAAATGCTTCTGGCTGGTTTCCTTCTCGAGGTCGCGCAGGCGGTCCTTTTCCAGCACGAGCTGGCGCGCCGTCTCGGCATCGCGCGACACCAGCACGTTGAAGGCGAGGCGGGCATTGGCGAGCACGGAGGCGTGGAAGGAGGTCAGCTCCTGCCAGCCCTCCGGCGTGAACTCCAGCCCCAGCGCCAGCTTCTTGCGGACATGGACGAGCATGTTGCGCACGATGATGTCGCCCACCTGTTCGAGCTTGACGCAGGCGCCGATCAGTTCCTGGCAGCGCAGGGCCTGATCCTCGGTGAGCGAATTGCGGGTGAGCCTGGCCAGATAGATCTTGATGGCGGCGTGGCGTTCGTCGACCCGGTCGTCGAGCGCGGCCAGCGCGTTGATCTTGTCCTCGTCGGCGCTCTCGTACAGCTCGATGATGCGTTTGAGCATGATCTCCACGGTCTCGCACACCCGCACCACCTCGCGCGTGGCGTTGGCGAGGGCCTGCGGCGGGCTGGACAGCGCCGATTCCGACAGGGCCGACAATTCGGCCACCTGCAGGGATTCGGCCGGCTCCGGCTTGGCGCCCAGCGCCACGATCTTTTCCGAGGCGCGGTAGACGAGGCCGGCGAGCGGCAGGCCGGCGATCAGGATGATGACGTTGAACAGGATGTGGGCGTTGACGATCTGGTCCGAGGCGGTGGCGCCGAGGAAACCGATCTGCGGCTTGAAGATCATCACCAGCGCCAGCATGACGATGGAGCCCATGCCGCGCATCAAAAGGTTGCCGATCGGCACGATGCGCACGCCGGGGTCGGAATTGCGGGTGAGCATGGGGGCGATGATCGAGGAGCCGAGATTGACGCCCAGCACCAGCACCACGCCCAGTTCCGGGGTGATGAGGCCGCGCCCGGCCATGGTCGCCATCAGAAGCACGGCGGCGATGGAGGACTGGAACAGCCAGGTGATGAGCGCCGCCAGCAGATAGGCGGTGATGGGATCGCTGGAGAAATAGTTGATGATCATCGGCATCAGCTCGCTTTCGCGCAGCGGTTCCGATGCGTGGCCGATCATCTCCAGCGACAGGATGAGCAGGCCGACGCCGACCAGGATGCGGCCCTTCTGGCGCCAGTCCCGGCTTTCCGTGGCCATGAACAGGAAAGTGCCGATGATGAGGCAGAGCGGCACCAGCAGGGTCAGATCGTAGGTCAAAAGCTTGGCCACCAGCGCCGAGCCGATCTCGGCGCCGCGCACAGCCAACTGGCCGGCGAGGCCGGACACGATGCCGGCGCCGGCGAAGGAGCCGACCAGAAGGGTGACGGCGGTGGAGCTTTGCAGGGCAATGGCGAGGCCGGTGCCGGCCAGAACCGCCATGATCGGGTTCTGCAAGGTGGCGCGCAATTTATGACGCAGCACATCGCCATAGGCGCGCTCGACGCCGGTCTTCACGAGACGGGTGGCGTAGAGCATCAGCGCCACGGCGCCGGCCAGATGGACGAGGACCACCGACCCGGTCATGCAGGCGCTCCCGCGCGGGCAGCAGCCGTGACGCGACGACGCGACGGCATCGGACAAGGCGCGCAACCGGCGCGCGGGCAGGGGCGAATCAGCTTCATGGCGGGAATATCCGTTAAGGGCTTTTATATTAGCCGGGTAACCAATATTGTCCAGCCCCGCTAGGCTCTTGGAACAAATTTTTGTTCATCTCAAGGCAAGGCCGGCGTCGAGGGGCGTTTGCCGCGCGGCGGGGTGCGGGCGGAGGAGGCGGCTTCAGGGCGTGAATCAATACAGGTGAATAAGCTACGGATTCCATTACGGAAATGTAATGCAGCCGTTCAGTTTCGGTTCATCCGGTGGCCGCTATCCCTTTGGGCATGAACAACACAGGAGTGCCTTCCATGAAACGCATCGTTCTCTCGGTCCTCGCCATCTCCATGCTGGCCGCGACTTCCCTGCAAGGCCAGGCCGCGCCGCTCAACAGGCCGGCGGCACCGCAGGCCGAACTGGTCCAGGTGGACTGGAAGAAGCCCTCCCACAAATATGACAACCGGCGCGACAGCAAGCGCTACGACAACCGCCACACGGCCAGGAAGTACCAGTATGCCAAGCGCCACCAGTGGAAGCGCGGCCAGCGCTACTCCGACTGGCGCCGTCACCAGGCCGTGCGGGACTACCGGCGCCATGGCCTGAAGCGTCCGGCCCCCGGCCAGCAGTGGATCAAGGTCGACAACGACTATCTGCTGGTGGGCCTCGCGACAGGTCTGATCGCCGGTGTGATCGCCGCGCGCTAGGCGGGCGGATGGCGGAATAAGGAAAGGGCGGCTTTCGGGCCGCTCTTTTCATTTTCTTGCCTGTGAATACCGGGGCCTGTGAATACCGGGTATGGGATGCGCCGAGAGTCGTCTTGAGCGCAAAGGGCGGCTATATGAGAGGAAACGAGCAGTTTCCCAGATGCGCTTTCCGCCCTCATTCCTCGACGAGATACGTGACCGGGTGCCGATCTCATCGGTGATCGGCGCGCGCGTGACGTGGGACCGCAAGAAGACCAATGCGCCGAAGGGCGACTGGTGGGCGTGCTGCCCGTTCCACGGCGAGAAATCGCCGAGCTTCCACTGCGAGGACCGCAAGGGCCGCTACCATTGCTTCGGCTGCGGCGTCTCCGGCGACCATTTCAAGTTCCTGACCGAGCTGGACGGGTTGAGCTTCCCCGAGGCGGTGGAGCGCATCGCCGACATGGCCGGCGTGCCGATGCCGGCGCGCGACGTGCAGGCCGAGGCGCGCGAGAAACAGCGCGCCGAACTGACCGACGTCATGGAACTGGCGACGGCGTTCTTCCAGGAGCGGCTGCAATCGGCGGAAGGGGCGAAGGCGCGCGCCTATCTGCGCGACCGGGGGATGACGCCGGCCACCCAGCAGTCGTTCCGTCTGGGCTATGCGCCCGAAAGCCGCAACGCGCTGAAGGAATTTCTGGCCTCGCGCGGGGTGGGCAAGGAGGAGATCGAGGCCTGCGGCCTGGTCGTGCACGGGCAGGACGTGCCGGTTTCCTACGACCGTTTCCGCGACCGCATCATGTTCCCGATCCCGGATTCACGCGGGCGCACCATCGCCTTCGGCGGGCGGGCGATGTCGCCCGACGCGCTGGCCAAATACCTGAACTCGCCGGAAACCGAACTCTTCCACAAGGGCAACGTGCTCTACAATTTCGCCCGCGCCCGCAAGGCGGTGGCGCGCGGCGAGACGGTGGTGGTCGTCGAAGGCTATATGGACGTTATCGCGCTGGCGCAGGCGGGTTTCGAGAACGCGGTGGCGCCGTTGGGCACGGCGCTGACCGAAAACCAGCTCCAGCTTTTGTGGCGCATGACCGGCGAGCCGGTGCTGTGCTTCGACGGCGACGGGGCCGGGCTGAAGGCCGCATGGCGCGCCGCCGATCTCATCCTGCCGATGATCGAGCCCGGCAAGACGGCGCGTTTCGCGCTGCTGCCCGATGGCAAGGACCCCGACGACCTGGTGCGCGACGGCGGCGCCGACGCCTTCCGGACCGTGCTTTCGGAGGCGCGGCCGCTGGCCGACCTTCTGTGGATGCGCGAGACCTCCGGCGGCGGCGTGTTCGATACACCCGAACGGCGGGCCGAACTGGAAAAGACGCTGCGCGAACTCACCGGCCGCATCCGCGACGAAAGCGTGCGCTTCCACTACAATCAGGAAATGCGCGAACGCGTGCAGAGCTTCTTCGGCACGCAGCGCAGGCGCCAGCCCGGGGGGCAGCAGGGGCAGAACGGACGGCGCGGGCAAGGCGGCGGTTTCCAGGGCGGCGGCTATCAGGGCGCGGGCCAGTGGTCGCGGCAGGGCGGGGCGGCCGGGCGCAGCGCCATCACCGAAAGCCTCGGGCGTTCGGCGCTGCTCAAGCGCGGCGGCGAGGTGATGACGGTGCGCGAGGCGACCATCGTGGTGGCGCTGATCAACCACCCGGCGCTGATCGACGAGTTCTTCGAGCACATCGAATTCCTCGACCTTGCCAATGGCGACCTGCGCAAGCTGCATGCGGCGCTGCTCGACGCGCTGGCCCACGACATGGCCAACGAGCGGCAGGCGGTGGTCGAGGCGATCAGCCGTGCCGGCCACGCCGACATCCGGGAGCGGGCGGAGGCGCTGATCCGGCGCACGCGGCAATGGCCGGCGCTGGAAAGTGCGGCGCTGGACGACGCCCGCGACGCTTTCGCCCAGGCCCTGCACTTGCACCGCAGTGCGCGTACTCTACATAAGGAACTGAAGCAGGCGGAGGCCGCGCTCGCCAGCGACCCCACAGATGAGAATTACAGGCGCCTTGTCGAAATTCAGGCGCAATTCCGGGATGTGCAGGCGACGGAGGCCCTGATCGAAGGCTTCGGCGTATTGTCGGGTCGGGCCGGCAGAAGTTAGCCGGCGGCAGGACCGGCTGTGGGCAGCCTTGGCTGTTTGCGGCCGAATCGGGCGCTTGAGGGCAATTGATTCGCTTTTTTGGGGCGAATCATGCCACAGGCGCTTGACCTATCGGTAGAATGACGGAATCAGATCGATTCGAGTTACAGTTAACCCAACCCGGCATCGACGAAAAGAACGCAGATGCGGTAGTGCCGCTTGTTGCACGGTGAAAATCTGGGGCACGATGGAAAACCAGGGTTAATCCAGGCTTAACGAGAGTTGCGGCAACTGTGGCGATGAACGCGTCGTTTCAGCAGGCGCGCACAATTTTGCAGCAGGCTTAGATTTCGCGGCTTGAGCAGCCGTCTGGAGGCAGAAGAAGAATGGCGACGAAGGAAAAGGAAGAGGTCGAGAACGAACGCGACGGTGCAACCGACGGCCCGCTGCTCGACCTTTCCGACGATGCTGTCAAGAAGATGATCAAGGTCGCGAAGAAGCGCGGCTATGTCACCATGGATGAGCTGAACGCGGTTCTGCCGTCCGAGGAGGTCACTTCCGAGCAGATCGAAGACACGATGGCGATGCTGTCCGACATGGGCATCAACGTCGTCGAGGACGACGAGCAGGGCGACGACAACGAGAGCGAGGAGTCCGAGGACGATCCGCAGGAGGTTGCCGAGCAGACCGGCACGGCCGTCGCCGCCACGCCCAAGAAGGAGCCGACCGACCGCACCGACGACCCCGTGCGCATGTATCTGCGCGAGATGGGCTCGGTGGAGCTTCTGTCGCGCGAGGGCGAAATCGCCATCGCCAAGCGCATCGAGGCCGGCCGCGAGACGATGATCGCGGGCCTGTGCGAAAGCCCGCTGACCTTCCAGGCGATCATCATCTGGCGCGACGAGCTGAACGAAGCGAAGATCCTCCTGCGCGAGATCATCGACCTCGAAGCCACCTATGCCGGCCCCGAGGCCAAGCAGGCGCCGGTGGTGGAGCGCACGGAAGAAGAGGCCAAGCCCAAGGCCGAGGAAAAGCCGCGCCGCGGCCGCAGCGAAGACGACGACATCACCAATGTCGGCGGCGAGACGCGCGGCGAGGAGGACGAAGAGGAAGAGGACGAGACCAACCTGTCGCTGGCCGCCATGGAGGCGGAACTGCGCCCGCAGGTCATGGAAACCCTCGACGTCATCGCCGATACCTACAAGAAGCTGCGCAAGCTGCAGGATCAGCAGGTCGAGAACCGGCTGGCCGCCGCCGGCACGCTGTCGCCCAGCCAGGACCGCCGCCTGAAGGAGCTGAAGGACCAGCTCATCAAGGCGGTGAAGTCGCTGTCGCTCAACCAGGCCCGCATCGAGGCGCTGGTCGAGCAGCTCTACGACATCAACAAGCGGCTGGTGCAGAACGAGGGCAGGCTGCTGCGCCTGGCCGAAAGCTACGGCGTGCGCCGCGAGGAGTTCCTGAAGGAATATCAGGGTTCCGAGCTCGACCCCAACTGGACCCGCTCGATCGCCAACCTCACCTCGCGCGGCTGGAAGGAATTCCACCAGAACGAGAAGGAGACGATCAAGGAGATCCGCTCCGAGATTCAGAACCTCGCCACCGAAACGGCGATCTCGATCCTGGAATTCCGCAAGATCGTGAACCAGGTGCAGAAGGGCGAGCGCGAGGCGGCCATCGCCAAGAAGGAAATGGTGGAGGCCAACCTGCGCCTCGTCATCTCCATCGCCAAGAAGTACACCAACCGCGGTTTGCAGTTCCTCGACCTGATCCAGGAAGGCAATATCGGGCTGATGAAGGCGGTGGACAAGTTCGAGTACCGGCGCGGCTACAAGTTCTCGACCTACGCCACATGGTGGATCCGGCAGGCGATCACCCGTTCGATCGCCGACCAGGCGCGCACCATCCGCATTCCGGTGCACATGATCGAGACGATCAACAAGATCGTGCGCACCTCGCGCCAGATGCTGCACGAGATCGGCCGCGAGCCGACGCCGGAGGAACTGGCCGAGAAGCTGGCCATGCCGCTGGAAAAGGTGCGCAAGGTGCTGAAGATCGCCAAGGAGCCGATCAGCCTCGAAACCCCGGTGGGCGACGAGGAGGATTCGCACCTCGGCGATTTCATCGAGGACAAGGGCGCGATCCTGCCGATCGACGCGGCGATCCAGGCGAATTTGCGCGAGACGACGACGCGCGTGCTCGCCTCGCTCACCCCGCGCGAGGAGCGCGTGCTGCGCATGCGCTTCGGCATCGGCATGAACACCGACCACACGCTGGAGGAAGTCGGCCAGCAGTTCTCGGTGACGCGCGAGCGTATCCGCCAGATCGAGGCCAAGGCGCTGCGCAAGCTCAAGCATCCGAGCCGCAGCCGCAAGCTGCGCAGCTTCCTCGACAGCTAGAGCGAAGTTCCAAAAATGAAAAAAGGCCGGGCGTTTGCCCGGCCTTTTGCTTGGTGGGACAGGGATTTTTTCGCCGCCATGACGAATCCGGGTCGTCAAAACCGGATTTTGCGGACATGGTTCGCAGGCCTGTTGCCTTGCGGACCTGAAGGATTTCCGGCCATGTCGATCGAATTCCTGCTGACCACGCTGATCATCGTCGCCTCGCCGGGGACGGGCGTGGTCTATACGCTGGCGGCCGGGCTGTCGCGGGGCGGGCGGGCCAGCGTGCTGGCCGCCTTGGCCTGCACGCTGGGCATCGTGCCGCATCTGGTGGCGGCGCTGACCGGGCTTGCCGCGCTGCTGCACGCCAGCGCGCTGGCCTTCGAGATCGTGAAATATGCCGGCGTTGCCTACCTGATCTACATGGCCTGGCAGAGCCTGCGCGAACGCGGGGCGCTCAAGATCGAGGCGGGAGCGGATGCGCGCAGCGTGCGCCAGGTGCTGGTCGACGGCATCCTCATCAACCTGCTCAACCCGAAGCTGTCGATCTTCTTCGTGGCCTTCCTGCCGCAGTTCATCGCGCCGGGGGAGGCACATGTGCTGGCCCGCATGCTGGAACTGTCGGCCATCTTCATGCTGGCCACCTTCCTCATCTTCTCGCTCTACGGCCTGTGCGCGGCGGCGATGCGCGACCGGGTGATCGGCAGCCCGCGGGTGATGGCGTGGATGCGCCGCACCTTCGCCGCCGCCTTCGTGGTGCTGGGGGCGCGGCTGGCGTTGCAACAGCAGCAGTAGGCGGCGGAGTGCCGCCGGCGGGGCCCTGCCCGCCAGCGACCGAACAACGAACGCTCAGGGAACCGGCTGGCAGATCCAGCCGACGATGCGGCGCACCATGGGCAGAACAAGCAGAAGCGTGGGGAAGGCGAAGAGCCAGGACAGGCCCCATGCCGGCCCCCAGACGGCCATGAAGTCCGGCCGCAGGCCGACCCCTTTCAGCGTGGAGATCAGCGACACGATGAAGGTCATCAGCAGGGAGAGAACCAGCGGGGTGACCAAAGGCGCATAGCGCGCAGGCAGCCTGGGGCGTGTGCGTTGGATAGACATAAGAATTTCCTGGAAAAAGCCGGTCCGGGGCATGGCATCCTTTCGCCTTGCGGCGTTGCCCGGAGGACCGGGAGTGGATGCGTTGCCTGACGTCACACGCTTACGGCGCGCCCGAGGCGCACGCGATGCCTATACCCGCATGCTTCGCAAAATTCCAGAGCGGAAGCGTGTTTTTGCAACTCCGCGCCTGTTTGCGATATTGTGAGGGCCATATCGAAAGAAGGGCAGGCGGGTTCATTCCGGTTGCCGGACCCGTCTTCCCCCGTCATGGCACCGGAGGGAGGCGACAGATGACCACTTACATCATGCTGCTCAACTGGACGGACGCCGGCGTGAAGAGCGTCCACGATTCGCCGTCGCGGCTCGATACGGCCAAGAAGCAACTGGCCGAGATGGGCGGGGAGATGAAGGCGTTCTACCTCACCATGGGCGAATACGACATGGTGGCGGTGTGCGAGGCGCCCGACGACGCCGTGGCGGCGCGCTTTGCCATGCAGCTGGGCATGGGCGGCAATGTGCGCTCGCGCACGCTCAAGGCATTTCCCGAAGGCGCCTATCGCGAGATCATCGCCACATTGGCGTGACGGCATTTTCGACTAGGGGGCGCGATGGCCTGTCGCCGGCCTTTCTTGGCGGACGGATAGGGTCTATGGTCGCGGGCCAAAGCGCGTTCCGGCCTTGCAGATTCGCCTGTCGCGCCCTGGCTTGCTGTTTTGTGCATGTCTTCGACCGAAACCGGTTCCCGCGTCGGGGAGACATGCTCCGAGAATGAGGTTCGAATGTCTTTCCTGAAACGGCTGTTCGGTGGTGGCGGACAGGAAGCAGCGGCGAAGCCGGCGGAGCCTGCCAAGCAGGTCGAGCACAAGGGCTTCACCATCGTTGCCATGCCCTACAAGGCCGACGGCCAGTACCAGACCTGCGGCGTCGTCTCCAAGGAGATCGACGGCGTGGTGAAGGAGCACAAGTTCATCCGCGCCGACCGGTTTCCCGGGCTCGACGATGCGGCCACGGTGTCGATCCGCAAGGGCATCCAGCTTGTCGACGAGCAGGGCGAGCGCATCTTCGATTAGAGCACGATCCCGAAAAGTGGGAACCGGTTTCCGGAAAAGATCATGCCCGAACAAATAGATGGAGCCCGATGACGATCGGAGAAAACGTCATCAGGCCCCAGGGGTAGGCTGCCGGGCGAAGATCACGGCGGCGGCAGGAACAGCCCGTCGAGCACGATGCGCAGCGTTTCGATGAAATCGGTCTGCGCCGCGCCGGCTTCGATGGACAGGGCGGCGCGGTCGAAGGCGGCTGACAGCAAGGCGGTCAGCGCGCCGACCGGGGCCGGCTTCATGGCGCTGTCGCGCATGGCCGCCTCCAGCCCTTCACGCAATGTGCGCGCGCCATGCCTGTTGTCGATCTCGTCCATGGCGGCGCGGCCGAGCACGGCCGGGCCATCCAGCAGCAGCAACCGGGTGCGCCCGGGCATGGCCATGGCGGCCAGGAAGGCCCTGCCGCCGTCCAGAAGGGCCTGACGGGCATTTTCGGCATCCGGCGTGGCGCGCTCGATCTCGGCCGCGACTTCCGCCGCTTCCCGCTCGACCACGGCGCGGAACAGGGCCTGCTTGTCGGCGAAATGGTGATAGAGCGCGCCGCGCGTGACGCCGGCCGCAGCGACGATCTCCGGCGTCGCCGTTTCCGCATAGGATTTCTCGATGAACAGGGCCCGCGCCGCCGCCATCAGCGCGGCGCGGGTGGCCTCGGTGCGTTCGCGGTTGGAGCGGCGGGTGTTTTCTTGTTGCATACATGCAGCCTGTATGTTAATTATCAGAAACATGCAGAATGTATGTTAATTGAAGCCAAGAGGGAAGCCATGAAAACGACCAGCTATTATCCGGTCCTCATGACCGGCGACGTTGCCGCCACGGCGGACTTCTATGCGAAGCACCTGCGCTTCCGGCCGCTGTTTTCGAGCGACTGGTATGTCCATCTGCAATCGGAGGAGGACGAAGGGGTCAATCTGGGCATCGTCGACGCCGGCCATGAGACGGTGCCGGAGGCGGCGCGGGGCAGGGGCGCGCAGGGCCTGCTGATCAATTTCGAGGTGGAGGACGTCGATGCCGTGCATGAGCGGATCGCGGCGGCCGGCCTGCCAATCCTGCGTAGCCTGCGCGATGAGCCGTTCGGCCAGCGCCATTTCATCTTCGCCGACCCGAACGGGGTGCTGATCGACGTGATCAAGCCGATCCCGCCCTCGGCCGAGTTTCTGGCGCAGTACGAGCAAGGCGCGGCGGCGAGCTAGATCGGCAGGAAACAGGCCCCGCACCCTTACCCCTCTCCCCAAGGCGGCAGGGCAATCGCATATGACGCCATACCCCCCACCCCTAACCCCTCCCCACAAGGGGGAGGGGGATTCTGCGACGTCAGCATTTGGAACTGCGTCGAAGATTGTGGCAGTGAGGCTGGCAAAATCGTCCCCCTCTCCCTTGTGGGGAGGGGGTGGGGTGCCCGCTGTCGAGAGCGAGGAAACTCCATATGCGATTGCTCTGCCGCCAGCGGGGAGACCACAATGGCTTAGAGGGAAACGATCCGGCCATCAGCAGCCGGAAGAGGCGGCCAACCCTTCCGGCTCCTTAGCTCTACCAAATGGAAATCATCCAAGAGGGAGACGTCGGCGTTGCGGACGGCGTCTTTGCCGGTAGGCGCGGAGAAGGTTCTGACGAGGGGTGAGGGCGTGCCGGGGGCGGTATCTGTGCCTCGCTTCGGCTGTGGAGGGGTGCGAAATCAACAGGCTTGATAAATACCAACTGTATGGTATGTATTAAGCATGCCCAGACCCACCAAACACGCCCCTGAACGCGGCAATGCCAGAACCCGGCTTCTGGAGGCGGCACGCGACATCATCCGCGCCAAGGGCTACGCGGCGGCCACGGTCGACGACCTTTGCCGGGTGGCCGACGTCACCAAGGGGGCGTTCTTCCACCATTTCGTCAGCAAGGACGCGCTGGGCGTGGCGGCGGCCGAGTTCTGGACCGAGGAGACGACGGCCTTCTTCGAGGTCGCGCCTTACCACCAGCCGGCGGACGCCCTTGAGCGGGTTCTTGCCTATGTCGCGTTCCGCAAGGCGATCATCGTGGGCGAGATCGCCGGGTTCACCTGCCTCGTCGGCACCATGGCGCAGGAGGTCTACGCCAGTTCGCCCGATATTCGTGACGCCTGCGCCCGCAGCATCTTTGGCCACACCGCCACGCTGGAGGCCGATATCGAGGCGGCGCGGCGCGAGCGCGGCATTGCCGGCGACTGGACGGCGGCAAGCCTGGCGCGGCACACGCAAGCCGTGTTGCAGGGCGGGTTCGTGCTGGCCAAGGCCGGAAACGATCCCGAACTGGCGCGCGAAAGCCTCGACCATCTGGACCGGTACATCCGGCATCTGTTCCACGTCGCGGAGGAGGACGCGAAATGACCAGGACCACGCAGATCGGCTGCGCCTGCGGGCGCACGCGCCTCGAAGTGAAGGGGCGGCCGATCCTCGTTTCGGAATGCCTGTGCGACAGTTGCAGGGCGGCGGCGGACCGTCTGGCCAGGCTGCCCGGCGCCCGCAACATGCTCACCGGCTATGGCGGGACGCCTGCCGCCGAATACCGCAAGGACCGGGTGCGGATCGTTGCCGGTGAGGAGCATCTCGGCGAATTTCGCCTGTCGGCCGGGGCCGGCTCGCGCCGCGTCGTGGCGGCCTGCTGCAACACGCCGATGTTCCTCGAACTGAAGGGCGCGCACTGGCTGAGCGTCTATCTGCATCTGTGGCCGCAGGAGACGCGGCCCAGGCCCGAGATGCGCACCATGACCGGCGACCTGCCCGACAGGTCCCGCCTGCCAAACGACATTCCCAACCCCAAGACCCATACGATGTCGTTCTTCGCCAGGCTTCTGGCGGCGTGGGTGGCCATGGGGTTCCGAAATCCTAAAATCGCGGTGAAGGGAACGATCGATGCCTGACGACAAGATCGAAATCGAAAGCATCACCACGCCCGGCCGGACCGAACGCGTCAACCGCGCCAAATACATGGCGATGCGCGACGCCCTTCTGGCCGTGCTGCCCGGCGAAGCGCCTGGGCTGACGGTGGCCGATGCCAAGGCGGCGCTGCTGCCCCGCCTGCCCGAGGCCCTTTTCCCGCAGGGAAGCACGGCCGGATGGTGGCTGAAGGCGGTGCAACTCGACCTTGAGGCCAAGGGCGTCATCCGGCGCGCACCGCGAAAGCCGGTTCATCTCTACAGGGCCCGATAAGCGGGCAGCGCCGGTCTTCCGTACCTTACGTAAACGTAACTTTTTGCCCGGCGGGCTTGCGCGGGGCGGGCGATCCGGGCATGGATCGGTCATGGAACGCCGTGCGTTCATCCGGATGCACAACGGACGTTCCAGCACTTGACCGAGCATCGGAGCAAGCCGAAACCCGGCCCGGTCCGAAGCTCCACATAATGAGGAGGCCGGACATGTCCCTGAAGGGAAAGACGCTGTTCATTTCGGGCGGATCGCGCGGCATCGGGCTGGCGATCGCGCTGCGCGCCGCACGCGACGGGGCCAACGTCACCATCGCCGCCAAGACGGCCGATCCGCACCCCAAGCTGCCCGGCACCATCTACACGGCCGCCGAGGAGATCGTCGCGGCCGGCGGCAAGGCGCTGCCGGTGGTGTGCGACATCCGCGAGGAGGAGCAGGTGGCGAGCGCGGTGGCCCGCACGGTCGAGACGTTCGGCGGCATCGACATCTGCGTCAACAACGCCAGCGCCATCCAGCTCACCGGCACGCTGGAAACCGACATGAAGCGCTTCGACCTGATGCACCAGATCAACACGCGCGGCACCTTCCTCGTGTCGAAGCTGTGCATCCCGCATCTGAAAAAGGCGCAGAACCCGCATATCCTCAACCTGGCCCCGCCGCTCGACATGGAGGCGAAATGGTTCAGGAACCACGTCGCCTACACCATGGCCAAGTTCGGCATGTCTATGTGCACGCTGGGCATGAGCGCGGAATTCGCCAAGGACGGCATTGCGGTGAATTCGCTGTGGCCGCTGACGGCGATCGACACGGCGGCGGTGCGCAACGTGCTCGGCGGCGAGACGATGGCCTCGATGAGCCGCACGCCCGACATCATGGCTGATGCCGCCTATGCGATCTTCAACCGCCCCGCGCGCGAGGCGACCGGCAATTTCTACATCGACGAGGAAGTGCTGAAGGCCGAAGGCGTGACCGACTTCACGACCTATGCGCCGGGGGCCAAGGGACCGCTGGTGGCCGACTTCTTCCTGCCCGACGAGGTGATCGCCCGCAGCGACACCAAGCTGGCGGGGATGCTGTAGGGGCGGTTCGGGTTTGGGGTGGAAAGCAGTTATTCAGATAGTCGGATGCTAAAGGCGGCTTGACGCCAATAGCGGTCATCCGCCCACGTTCAAAAGGTGGGATGTTCTTTTCAGGACATACAGGATTTGTTACCCGCGGCCCGTCCTCAAGGCGTTGATCTAACTCGTACCGCCAGCCCATAGAAAGTCATTGTACCATGATGCCAGAGCGCGCCCCGTCCAAACATTGGTCAAAGGTAGAGCTCCTGCACGAGACCGTGAAAAATCCGAACATTCATATCCGTGGGACACACAGCTATTACAGTGCCGCGTGGACAGGCTCATTCGAGGAGAGCGTGGTTCGCTATCACTATGGAGATGCGTACAGCCTCAAGACATGGGAACCCCTGTGGCCAATCGATCAACTCTATATCGGCGACTACGTATGTATCGGTGCGGAAGCTGTTATCTTGATGGGCGGCAATCATACGCACCGGACTGACTGGTTCAGCCTCTATCCGTTTCCTGAGGTTATTCTCGATGCCTACATTGGCAAAGGCGACACCATTCTCGGCGATGGAGCTTGGATTGGAATGCGGGCGATGATCATGCCGGGCGTCACTATTGGTGAAGGCGCGGTGGTGGCTTCCGGCGCTATCGTCACCAGAGATGTCGCACCTTATGTCATTGTCGCTGGTAACCCGGCTGTTCCCATTCGCCAGCGTTTTCCGGCAGATGTGGTCAAGAGGCTCCTCGAACTCGATATCTACAAATGGCACGAAGCCAAGTTCGATGCCTTGAAGTCGTTCATTGCCGCCAATGATATTGAAGCGCTCGTCGTTGCTTCGGACGAGTACGACCAAAAACAAGGCACGATCGCCTAGAGCCAGATGCGGTCATTCCGCTTGCGGAAGCCAATGACGGAAAAGGGATCGAAAGCCGACATTCCGGCCTGTCGCCGAAATCCAGGGTCGCTTTTGTCCAAACCGGAATTTCGATGTAGTCTCTGTAGCCATGGCATACGCGACAATCGAGGCCTTCAACAACGCCCAGAGCGGGGATGACAGACTGATCTGCGATGCTCTCAGGCAGGAGATCGACCAGGCACTTCCGGAGGCGGAGAGCAAGATCTGGCACGCCCATCCCGTCTGGTTCCTCGAGGGCAACCCGATCGTTGGCTACAGCAAGCTGAAGCATTGCGTTCGCTTGCTGTTCTGGAGTGGCCAGTCGTTCACGACCACGGGTCTGGAAGTGGAAGGAACGTTCAAGGCCGCCGAGAAGCGCTTCGTAACGCCCGCTGACATCGATCACGATCGGTTGCGGTCATGGCTCGATGAATCCCGCCTCATCCAATGGGATTACAAAAACATCGTTAAACGAAAGGGAAAGCTGGAACGCCTCAAGTGAGGGCGGCGGCAAGCGGATGGCAGTCCTGGTTGCCCGCACCACAGCTGGTCCCTATGACCGAGTCGGGGCCGGCTACCGTTATTTTGCCGATCGACCACCCGGAATGACTTCTCGCATCCATGCCCTCCCAAAAAACGCCCCGCCGGCGTGGCCGGCGGGGCGCGGGTCCCGCAGGAGCGGGACAGGGCAGGGAACCCTAGCATGGAATCTGGGTAGTCGGCGCCGCAATTCAATGGTTTTGAGTTGCGGCGCCGTTCTTCGCGTCAGTTGGCGCTGGCCACCGGGGCGACAAGCGGGGTGATCCGACGGATCGTCACGCGCCGGTTCTCACGCTCCGGCTTTTCCGTGTTGACCTTCAGATATTGCTCGCCATAGCCCTGCGTGGTCAGGTTCTCCGGCGGGATGCCGAAGGCGCCGGAAAGCGCTTCCGCCACCGCCTCGGCGCGGCGGTCGGACAGGGCGAGGTTGGCCTGGTCGGAGCCCACCGCATCGGTGTGGCCTTCGATCAGGAAGGTCTCGGCGGGGTTCTTGTCCAGCATCTTCTCGATGGCGCTGGCGACGCCGCTCAGCTTCTCCACCTCGCTGTCGCCGATCGAGGCCGAACCGAACTCGAAGTTGAGCGTATCGAGGTCGATGCGGCGGGCGATGTCGCGCACGCGGGCCGAGCGCTTCACCTCGTCGACCGAATAGAGACGCTGGATGCGCTCCACCGGCGGCTGTTCGAGGAACTCGTAATACACGTCCGGGTCGCTGACCTGGCGCGATTCGAGGATATAGTCCTCGCGCGGGATGGTGAGGCGGATCGGCGGCAGGTCCTCGCCGGGATCGCGCCACTCGCGCACGTCTTCGTAATAGCGCTCGTCGACATAGTTGAGGACGTATTCGCGCCCGTCCGGCGTGATGCGCGAACGCTGGATGACGTCGCCATTGCGGTTGCGGATGGTGACGATCTGGCTGCCGTTCTCGCGCACGATGATCTCGCGGGTGCGGCCGCGCGGCAGGTCCTCGTAATAGACGTCGCGGGCGCCACGGGTCATGCGCGGCCGCTCGTTGCTCTCCACGATGGTCTGGCCGCCAAGCTGGAGGATGACGCGGTCGCCGATTTCGCGCAGCACGTCGACCCCGCTCGGGCGTTCGCGGCGGCGCTCATCGGGTGCCCGTTCGCGGCGGGTGCCCTTTTCCTCGGTCACCGGCAGGATCCTTTCGGGCACGATGGCCTGCTGCGCGGCGCGGTCGTCGGTCGGCGGAGGCCCGGCTTC
>WPCJ01299881.1_pt1 | contig 20246 bp, 21 predicted proteins | sample 5399831 | NCBI WGS metagenome assembly WPCJ01 (sample SAMN12869470, study PRJNA574797) | sludge metagenome | isolation source: wastewater treatment of pH10 | place: China:Beijing | collected 2019-05-20 | reverse complement strand
TGATTTTTCTATGCCAGAGATCATGAGCGCCCTTGCTACATTCCAGCGGACCATTACCAGCAGAAGAAGTCGTTTTGATGAATTCCTAGATGGTAAATATGATGCCTTGAATGATGATGAAATCGCAGGATTGCACCTTTTCCGTACCAAAGCCCGTTGTATGAACTGCCATAATGGTCAGTATTTTACAGATGAAGATTTCCATAATATCGGTCTCACTTACTACAAAAGAAAGTATGAAGACCTAGGCCGTTATGAAGTGACCAAAGATCCCAAGGACGTCGGAAAGTTCAGGACTCCATCCTTGAGAGATGTGATGAATACCAACCCATGGATGCATAATGGGCTGTTCGATAATATCATCGGCGTGATCAATATGTATAATTCAGGGATGGCAATGAACAATCCGAGAAATGCAGAACAGGAGGCCGATCCGATGCATCCAAGGATAGACCCTTTGATGAAGAAATTGGATCTGAGCAAAGAGGAAATCCGCCAAGTTGCTGCGTTTTTGGATGCGATAACCGCTACAAAATATCGCATGCCGAGACCTGAAAAACTTCCACGATAAGATTGTAACTATTTCAAAAGAAAACGTTTTTCTTTGGTTTAGCGGGCTCATTTTCACGAGTTTTGCCTAACTTTGAAGGTTATGCAAAAAACTGCTATTCATTCTCCAAAAACCCATATCCAAATTAAAGGCGCCCGTGTCAACAATCTAAAGAATATCGATGTCGATATTCCTAAAAATCAGCTTGTTGTCATTACGGGAATGTCGGGTTCTGGAAAATCTTCCCTCGCATTTGATACGCTATATGCTGAAGGCCAGCGCCGATACGTAGAAAGCTTGTCCTCCTATGCAAGACAGTTTATGGGGCGTATGAACAAGCCTGATGTAGATTACATCAAAGGCATCGCTCCGGCCATTGCTATCGAGCAAAAGGTCATCTCTAGCAATCCTCGATCAACAGTAGGGACCTCTACAGAAATCTATGATTACCTGAAATTATTGTTTGCTAGGATAGGCAAGACCATTTCCCCAGTTTCTGGCGAAGTAGTCAGTAAAGATACCGTCAGTTCCATTGTGGATAAACTGTTGGCTTATCCTGACGATACTACAATAACGATTTACAGCCCCCTGATTCCGAGCAATAACAGAAAGCTGAAAGAAGAGCTTTCCCTGCTCCTTCAAAAGGGCTTTGTTCGCGTAAAATACCAAGATTCCATCCAGAAGATTGAAACCATCATTGAAGATAAAGCGGTGTCAAACGCTAGCTTCAAAGAAGGGGAAGTCTATATTGTAATCGACCGCGTGCGCTTGGATCATGAAGATGATACCATCAATCGCTTAGCGGATTCCGTACAAACGGCCTATTTCGAAGGAAAAGGTGAATGTGAGATCCAAGTCGATGAAGAACTGTTCCATTTTTCTGACAAATTTGAATTGGATGGGATAACCTTCGAAGAACCTACGCCGAACTTTTTCAGTTTCAACAATCCTTATGGCGCCTGTAAGCGCTGTGAAGGTTATGGAAAGATCATCGGTATCGATCCAGACTTGGTTATTCCTGATAAAAGCCGTTCCGTGTTCGATGGGGCAATTGCACCATGGCGCGGTGAAAAAATGGGTGCTTGGTTAGATAAATTGGTCAGGACGGCAATAAAATTTGATTTTCCTATACATCGTGCTTATAGCGACCTGACCAAGGCTCAACAAGAGTTGCTATGGGAAGGGAATAAATATTTCAGAGGCTTAAACGACTTCTTTGCGGAATTGGAAGAACAGACCTATAAAATCCAATATAGAGTGATGTTGTCCAGGTATAGAGGCAAGACGGACTGCCCAGAATGTAAAGGTACCAGATTGCGAAAAGATGCCTCTTACGTAAAGATCAACGGGCATTCCATTACAGATGTGGTCTTATTGCCTTTAAGTGAAGCCTTGGAAATGTTCCAAAACTTAAAACTTACAGAAAACGAAGCCATCATTGCCAAACGCTTGTTGGCCGAGATTGTCAACCGCTTGCAATTCCTCTGTGATGTTGGTCTGAGCTATCTTACCCTGAACCGATTGAGCAATAGCCTTTCGGGTGGTGAGTCGCAGCGTATCAACCTAGCAACATCCTTGGGTTCCTCTTTAGTTGGTTCCATCTATGTATTGGATGAACCTAGTATTGGTCTGCACCCTCGGGATACCCAAAAGTTAATCGGTGTTCTGAAATCACTTCGCGATGCTGGCAATACCGTGATAGTGGTCGAGCATGAGCAGGAAATGATGGAAGCTGCCGATTACCTGATCGATATTGGTCCTGAAGCAGGCATCAATGGCGGTGAACTGGTGTTCGCAGGTACCTATCAAGAAATCTTGAAAGATAAAAAAAGCTTAACCGGCGAATATTTACATGGAGACCTTTCCATTGTAGTTCCTGAAAAAAGAAGGAAATGGAATGAAAGCATCCGCGTAAATGGAGCCCGTGAAAATAACCTGAAAGGAATTACCGTAGATTTTCCATTGAATGTATTTACCGTAGTTTCTGGTGTATCGGGTTCCGGTAAGACCTCTTTGGTCAAAAGAATCCTATATCCGGCGCTGCAAAAGGCCATTGGCTCTTATTCTGGCGAGCAAACTGGTCTGTATGATGGCATCGAAGGTGCTATAGATCAGATCGAACAGGTGGAAATGGTCGACCAGAATCCAATCGGAAGGTCTACACGTTCCAATCCAGTGACCTATGTGAAAGCTTGGGATGAAATCAGGGCTTTGTATTCCTCCTTGCCAGCGGCCAAAGCCAACGGCTTGAAACCATCAGCGTTCTCATTCAATGTGGAAGGCGGAAGGTGTGAGGTTTGTCAAGGAGAAGGTGTTGTAAAGATCGAAATGCAATTTATGGCCGATATCATCCTGCCATGTGAGGCCTGTGATGGCAAGCGTTTTAAACAACATGTCCTGGATGTGCAGTATAAGGAGAAATCGGTATCTGATATCTTGGATCTGAGCGTGGATGAAGCCATTGAATTCTTTGCTGACCAGCCAAAGATCTTGAACAAGCTTGGACCTTTGCAAGAAGTGGGTTTAGGCTATGTGAAATTAGGGCAGTCTTCGAGCACGCTCTCTGGGGGTGAAGCCCAAAGGATCAAGCTAGCTTCCTTCTTGATCAAAGGAAACAATCAAAAGAAAACCATGTTTATTTTCGATGAGCCAACAACTGGTCTGCATTTCCATGATATCAGCAAGTTGTTGAAAGCATTCAATGCACTGATTGCTCAAGGGAATACGGTTTTGGTAATCGAACATAACTTAGATATGATCAAATCTGCCGATTGGGTAATCGATATCGGTCCGGAAGGTGGAGACAAGGGGGGAAACATTGTCTTTGCCGGAACGCCGGAAGATTTGGTCAAAAATAAAGACTCTTATACGGGTGATTTTTTAAAACGTCACCTAAATTTTAAACCCTAAAATTTAATAATAATGTATAGAAAGTTAAGTATTTCTATGTTGTTCTTATGCTTCTGCACCCTGCTTTCAGCACAGGTGGAGCGGCCAAAGTTAGTGGTAGGACTGATGGTAGACCAAATGCGTTGGGATTATCTGTACCGGTTTGCAGACCGATATGGAAATGACGGCTTCAAACGCCTGCTTCGCGATGGTTTTTCTTGTGAGAATGCCATGATCAATTATGTTCCAACTTTCACGGCTATCGGGCATAGTTCGGTGTATACCGGCAGTGTGCCTTCTATCCATGGTATTGCTGGAAATGATTGGATCGAACAACAAACAGGTACTTCCATGTATTGTACCCAAGATGATGCGGTAGAAGGTGTAGGAACGGCTGAAAAAGAAGGCAAGCAATCACCTAGGAACCTATTGGCATCAACAGTAACAGATCAATTGAAATTAGCAACCAATTTTCATTCTAAAGTAATCGGTATTGCGATCAAAGATAGGGGCGGAATCCTACCTGCTGGTCACTTTGCTGATGCTGCTTATTGGTTTGAGGCTAAATCTGGTGATTGGATCAGCTCGACCTATTACATGGAAAAACTTCCTCAATGGGTAGATGGTTTCAATAAACAAAAACTGGCGGATAAATACCTGAAACAAGATTGGAATACGCTTTATCCGATTGATACCTACAAAACAAACAGCATCGATGATGACAATGTGTATGAAGGAAAATGGGCCGGCGAAGAAACTGCGGCTTTCCCTAGAAAGACTTCTTTGTTGATGAAGGATGCTGGTTATGAATTGATCAAATCTACACCTTATGGGAATACCATTACATTAGATTTTGCGAAGGAAGCAATCAAAAACGAAAAGCTCGGTAAAAACCCTCAAAACGCTACAGATTTTCTTGCGGTAAGTCTATCTGCAACGGATTATGTGGGCCACCGTTATTCGCTTTCTTCTGTAGAGATCGAAGATATTTACCTGCGTTTGGATCAAGAATTGGCTAAATTCTTCAAATATTTGGATGAAACAGTGGGTAAAGGAAATTATACCTTCTTCCTAACTGCCGATCATGCTGCTTCTTATAACTCGCGTTATTTCATGGATATGCGTGGTAATGGTGGGTATTTCTTTTCGAGACAATTGCAAAGAAACATGAACGATGCATTGAAAGAGGAATTCGGAAAAGAGAATTTGATCATCAGCTTGATGAACTACCAAGTTCACTTGAACTATGCAGAAATTGAAAACTCTAAGTTGGACGAAGAGAAAATCAAGAAATCCATCATCAAGATGTTGAGACATGAAGACGGAGTCGCTTATGTGGTGGATATGGAAGGTGGAGAAAACATGATGGTGCCTACGGAAATCCGCGAGAAGATCATCAATGGGTATAACCGCAAACGCAGTGGTGCTATACAGATCATTACGGAACCACAATGGTATGATGGAACGCCAAGGTCTACAGGGACTACACATGGTACCTGGACGCCTTATGATTCCCATATCCCATTGGTTTTTATGGGTTGGGGTATTCAGCCCGGTAAGACCAATAAAGTCGTTCACATCACGGATATTGCGCCTACGATCTCCTCTTTGCTGCATGTTATGGAACCAAATGGATCTATAGGCCAGCCTATTGTAGACGTATTGCAGAAATAGCTTTATTTTTTATACTTTTGAAAGGTAAGACCAGATCGGTTTGTTATGCTATCGAAGAAAACGAAATACGCGATAAAAGCCCTAATGGTATTAGGCAGAAATTATGGGAAAGAACCCATGCAGATCGGCAAGATTGCTGAAGAAGAACGTATCCCAAAGAAGTTCCTAGAACAGATTTTACTGGAAATGCGTAATGCAGGAATTCTTTATTCCAAAAAAGGTGCAGGTGGTGGCTATAGCTTGAACAAAGCTCCTGAAGACATCTACCTTTCGCAGGTCATGCGCCTAATTGATGGTCCCATTGCCCTATTGCCATGTGTCAGCTTGAATTTCTACCGTTCTTGTGAAGAATGCGTAGAAGAACATGCCTGCGGCATCAGAGATACCTTTATCGAAGTGAGAAATGCCATGTTGCAGATCTTGAACGATACCAGTATCTCGAACTTAATCAATAAAGAAAAGGAACTGAACCTAGAAGTAGGTAAGGACTAAATTTCATAGAGTTCCAAAGGAAGCCCATCTGGATCGGTGAAAAAAGTAAATTTCTTATTGCTTGTTTCATCAATACGGATGGGCTCTGTTTTTACCCCCATCCTGTTTAACGCTTCCACTTCCTTTTCTATATTTTCCACCTTAAACGCCAAATGCCTCAAGCCTTTGGCTTCAGGATAGCTTGGTCTATCGGCTGGATTGGGGAAGGAAAATAATTCAATGATATACTCCCCATTCAGGGCTAAATCCAACTTATAGGAATCCCTTTCCTTTCGAAAGACTTCCTGTAGGATGGTCAAGCCCAATATCTCGGTATAAAATGCCTTGGAAACAGCGTAATCACTGCAAATAATGGCGATATGATGGATACCCTGTAGTTTGAGCATTAAAGTACTTCCATTAATTTTTCAAATGCCATGCCCCTTGAAGCTTTCAATAAGATCATATAATCTTCCAAAGGATGTTCCTGGAGTTCCTTTTTCAGCTCATCAGTGCTAGCGAAGAAACTTGCTTCATCGTCCTTCAATGCATAGAAGGCTTTTCCGACAAAAATCAAACGGTCTAATTTCAAGCTTTTCGCTTTCTCAATGACTTTTCGGTGTTCTATTTCGCTCTGATCGCCCATTTCGAACATATCGCCCAAAATAGCGACCTTACGATCTGCTTGGATTACATCCAGGTTGCCCAATGCTGCTGCCATACTACTGGCATTGGCATTATAATAATCTGCTATGATGGTATTCTTTTCGGTTTTTGTAATTTGGGAACGGTTGTTTTGAGGCACGTAATTCGACAAACCGTCATTGATCTGTTCGGTGCTCAAACCAAAGGTTTTGCCAAGTGCTACTGCCGCCAACATGTTCTCAATATTGTATGCTCCGGTCAGATGCGTTTTCACTTCCTGTCTCTCTTCTTCGCCTTTTTCATTCCAGAAGATGGTCAGGTAAGGGTCGGCGACAACCAATCCGCCTTGTATATCATTCTGGTCTGAAAAACCATAATGGATCACATCTTTTAGGTCTCTATCCGCCGCCATCTGCATCAGGTATTCATTGTCGCCCTGTACATAGATCTGCCCTTGATGGTCGCGAAGGAAATCATATAATTCACCTTTGGCTTTCATGACCCCTTCAAAGGAACCAAAGCCTTCCAAATGTGCTTTGCCGACATTGGTGATGAAACCATGGGTAGGTTGTGAGATGCCGCATAAAAATGCGATTTCACCAACATGGTTTGCTCCCATCTCCACGATGGCGATTTCAATATCTTCCGTCAGCGATAAGATGGTCAAAGGAACGCCGATATGGTTGTTCAAGTTGCCTTTGGTGGCATAGGTATGGTATTTCTGCGAAAGTACACTGTTCAATAATTCCTTGCTCGTCGTTTTTCCATTGGTACCCGTGATACCGACGAAGGGCATTATTAAATGTTTCCTGTGGAACCTTGCTAAATCCTGCAAGGCAGCCAATACATCTTCTACCAAGATAAAGGCAGGGTCTTCCTGATAAAAGTTCTTGTCGTCAATGACCACATATTTTGCGCCAGCCTCCAAAGCTTGCGCCGCAAAGCTATTGCCGTTGAAGTTATCACCCTTCAAGGCAAAAAACAGGCAGTCCTTGCTGATTTGACGTGTATCTGTACAAACTTTTGGAAATTCCTTATAAATCTGGTAGAGTTGAGCTATTTGCATCACATTTAAATTTAAACAAAGGTAAGCATGCAGTTTTAAAATAAAATAAGGAATTAAAAATGATTGGAAGCATTCGGGATTTACTTTGGTCTCATTCGAGACACATTCGGGAATTTGAAAATGATTCTCGAATGAGGTCAAGAAAAGAGTGAATAGGCTTTGCAGGTTTTTGCAAAAAAGAAGGGGCTGTTTTTAAGCAGCCCCTCCATGATTTACAAGTCTTTTATTATAGCGATAGAATCTCAACGATACGGGTAAGGTTTTCATTTACCTTATCGATATGCTTGATCGCTTTATTGAATGGTGTAAATTGGACATTTCCGCAGATTAAGCCAGCCATTTCTGCCTTACGGCCTTCAATAAGCCCCTCTACAGCTGCAACACCCAAACGACTCGCCAATACACGGTCCATACAGGTTGGTGAACCACCACGTTGGATATGGCCTAAGATCGAAAGACGGACATCGTAAGCAGGGAAGTTCGCTTGGATCTTTTCTGCTACTACCATTCCTCCTTCTTTATCGCCTTCAGCAACGATGATAATACGGGACGATTTGTTCTTTCTGGTTTTGTCAAGGCGTTTCATGATCGCATCATAATCCACCTCCAACTCAGGGATAAGAACCGCCTCGGCACCGGTACTGATACCTGAACGTAAAGCGATCAATCCGGAGTCTCTACCCATTACCTCAACTACGAATAGGCGGTCATGGGACTCTGCTGTATCTCTGATTTTATCGACTGCTTCTACTACGGTATTGATAGCTGTATCATAACCAATGGTAAAGTCTGTACCGTTTAGGTCATTATCGATTGTTCCAGGCATTCCAACGATAGGGATGTCAAACTCTTCGATAAATTTAGACGCTCCGGTAAATGTACCGTCACCACCAATTACGACCAATGCGTCGATATTATGTTTCTTAAGGTTTTCATAAGCTTGCTTCCTACCTTCTACGGTACGGAATTCATCGCTTCTTGCAGTTTTAAGGATGGTACCACCACGTTGGATAATGTTGGCAACGGATTTAGCGTCCATTGGAGTGATATCTCCTTGCACCATTCCGTCATATCCTCTACGGATACCAAACATATTTTTACCGTGATAGATTCCTGTTCTGATAACTGCACGAATTCCTGCATTCATGCCGGGGGAGTCTCCTCCGGACGTCAATACTGCGATGTTGTTAATGTTGCTCATAGTTCAAATATACCGAAATACTTATTTTTTGTGTATTAAATTGTTAGAAACCCTATTTCTTAGCCTTATAAGCATCAATTGCTGATTGCAGATATGCTCTGTAGCTTTCGATGTTATAGTTGGCACCACTGGTAGGAACCAATAGTTCTTCATTGTTATCTAACATTGCGTATAACGGTTGTGAGTTTGAGTTAAATTTAGAAATCTGGAAATCCGTATTCTTTCTGCCCACCGTATTGATTTTCTTGCCTGTAGTTTCAGAAACGAATTGTTCTGATTCAGGTAATTTCAGATCGTAGTCATCCACATAGAGTTCAGCAAGGATAAAGTTTTCATTGATCATTTGCTTGATTCCAGGATCAGACCATACATCGGCTTCCATTTTTCTACAGTTTACGCAGTTCCAGCCGGTAAAGTCTACCAATAAAGGTTTGTCCTGTGCTTTTGCTGCTGCCAATGCTTCGTCGTAATCGTAATATGGATCCATTCCCTTGATCGTAGCACGATCGTGGAAGTGGTTGAAGTATTTACGGCTTGTGGCATCCGCTGAAATGGCATGCCCAGCACCACCTTGTGATCCAGCAGAGATATCAAAATCCTGGGTACCGATTGGAGGCAAGAAAGCAGCGATTGATTTCAATGGCGCTCCCCACATTCCTGGGATCATATAGACCACAAAGGAAAAGACCAGAATGGAAATAACCGTCCGCGGAACGGACATGTATTTCAGGTCGCTATCGTGGGCAAACTTGATCTTTCCGATCAGGTACAGTCCCATCAAGCCAAAGATCACGATCCAAAGGGCAAGGAAGACCTCACGGTCTAGAAATTGCCAGTTGTAAGCCAAATCCACGTTGGACAAGAATTTCAAAGCAAGGGCTAATTCCAAGAAACCAAGTACCACCTTCACGCTATTTAACCAACCTCCAGATTTAGGCATGGATTTCAATAGGGCAGGGAACATGGCGAATAAAACAAATGGAATCGCTAATGCGAATGAGAAGCCAAACATGGCAATGGCAGGTCCTAAGCGGTCGCCTTTAACTGCTGCGTTGACCAATACGGTTCCGATGATCGGACCGGTACAAGAAAAGGATACCACAGCTAAACTAGCCGCCATAAAGAAGTACCCGATCATACCGCCTTTGTCGGATTTCTCGTCGATTTTGTTGACAAACTTGCTCGGTAAGGTGATTTCAAATGCTCCAAAGAAGGATGCTGCGAAGAAGACGAGCATCAGGAAGAAGAAGAAGTTGAACACACCATTGGTCGATAGTGCATTTAGGGCCTCTGGACCGAATGCGATCGTAATCAACATCCCTAAAGCAACGTAAATGACAATGATAAACAAGCCATAAGTCAGGGCTTGCGATACTGCTTGTAATTTAGAGGCTGATTTTTTGGTGAAGAAACTAACGGTCAATGGTACCATTGGGAAGATACAAGGCATTAGGAATGCCAGGAATCCACCTAAAAGGCCTTCGATGAAAATTCCCCATAGGGAAGTGCTTTCAGATTGGCTATCGGAAGATACAACCGTAGGGCTCACCGCGGCGGTGCTATCTGCAGCTGCTGCAGTGTCGGTACCGTCGGAAAACTCTACACCATCGAGGTCTGTGATCAAGCTGTCGCCAGAGCTGGTTGCTTCTTGGCCAGAGCTAAATTCAACGTCTTCAATGTTGATCAGGGTATCTTGGGAAATTCCTTTTAGGGGAGTGATTGTTATTAGAAATAGCCAACTGAAGGCTATTAAGGCATTTTTTAAGCTAAACATATTTGATTATTGTCGGGATAAATTAAGAAAAAGGCAGGGGTATCCTGCCTTTTGGTTTCTTTCTTTATTTGATGTGTTACTTAATAGTAACTGCAAATTCGTACTCATCGGGTGGTAAACAACGCTCTTTATCACATGCCATAAATGTTGCTACACCTTTAACTGTTGTTGGTTTGTCGTTTGCCAACTTCACTTTTTGTTGGAAGACAACCTCGCCGTTATAGTAAGGGACATTCATTTTGAAGACGTCCTCAAACTTCGTTTTTGGTTCTTTAGCTGCTGGTTTTCCAGTGATCTTTGCTCCATTCGCTGGAGTGAAGGTGAAAGAAGTTGAAATAGGGCCTCCAGAAGGTACGTTTAATCCGTAAATATGCCAACCTTGATCAACATTGGCTTTTAATAAGATTACAGCTTCGTTGTTAGGTAGTTTCTTAAAGCCTACTGACCATTTTACAGGATTTACCACCTGAGCAAAAGTCCCAGATACGGCAAACACTAAAAATGCAATTAATAGATTTATTTTTTTCATAAATAACCGTTTTATTCTTATGTGTGACTTATTTAAGTCCATAAAGTTTAATTCAAAGTTAGTATTATCTCTAATATTTAATGTAGATGTAATGATTTTATTGCATTATAAATACAACTTCCTTGAAATAGTACCGCTGCTCTTGCAGGTGCCGCTTTAGGACCAGTGCTCCGTTTTCCTCCACACGCACTAAGGTAGCTTCAAAAATCTCGTTATTAACTGCGTATTTTGCAGGTTTAGCGCGTCGGAAGAGCTGTTGGTTGTATTCTTCTAATAAGTCTTTGTCGGATAGGGGTTTGGAGCGATAATCTTCCACTCTTTGCTGAATTTGTAACAAGAGGTTAATACATGCCGATTTTAGGTCAGGTATAAATAGTCCTGTCTCATTGAATACGGAACTGGCAGTGTCCGCGAGCGGTCCAAAAAATTGCTTTTGGTTGACATTCACACCGATGCCGACAATAGAATGCTTTATTTCCTTGCTATTGCTACTATTCTCAATCAATATGCCTGTTACTTTCTTGTCGCCGATCATGATATCATTTGGCCATTTGATGCTCGCTTGGACATGCAGTGATTTTAGCCAATCGATAATGCCTAGACTGATTAACATGTTCAATATGAAGTGCTTCTGCAAGTTTAGGAAGGTGGGGTAGATGACAAAACTGAAGGTAATATTGCTGTTTGGCTCCGAAGTCCAGGAGTTTTCGCGTTGGCCACGGCCTTTGGTTTGGTTTTTTGCCATAATGGCAGACCATTCAGCTAGTGGCTTGAAATTTGACAATTGAGATTTCAAATAATCATTGGTAGAGCCGATCTCGTCCAAAACAATTAGTGTTTGGCGTAGTGATTCTCCCGAAAATGTGTTATTTTGCAAAAGATATTGTATTAAAAAATAGTTTGAAACAATTTATTAGTCAAAAGTATAATAAATCTTAATGAGTAAAAACAAAAAATCTTTGTTGTCAGAGAAGCTAGCAGATGTGGTGATCCATGGGATGCAGGAGAAAAAAGGCAACGAAATCGTGAGGATGGATATGCGAGAGGTGAACGGCACCTTGTCTGACTATTTTGTAATCTGCCATGCTGATTCTACGGTTCAAGTAAACGCGATTGCCAAGAGCGTTGAAGATGAAGTTTATAAAGCATTTGGCCAAGACCCATGGCATAAAGAGGGCCAGGGCAACGGCGAATGGATTCTGCTTGATTTTATCGATGTAGTAGTTCATATCTTTAAAACAGATAAGCGGGAGCATTATAGGATAGAGGACCTGTGGGGGGATGCGCACATGAGCAAATACCAGAGCGCATAATAATTGTTGTGAAACGTAGAATAAGAGTAATAAATGAAGAAAGTTCCGAGTAAGAAGATTACGCCAATGCCACCAAAATTCAATATGATATGGCTTTGGATTGCGATGATCGTAGGGTTTTTTGGGCTTCAATACTTGTTTAGTGGAGAATCATCCAAGAAAATTACCTACAAGGAGTTCGAACAAACCATGCTTATCCCTGGGGATGTTGAGAAGCTCGTTGCTTATAAGAGCAATGACCTGATCGATGTCGAAGTATATATAAAGAGCGATAGATTAGACCAAGAGAAATACAAAAACATCTCAAGTAGTCCGAATAACCTATCTTTTTCTAATTCGACAGGGCCCCAATTCCAATTTACAGAACCGTCAGCAGAGATTCTTGAGCAGAAGCTAAAGGCTTCGCAAGACAGTTTGGCAGTTGGTCAACCGAAGATCGGTGTGACCTATGAAGATAGAACCAATCCATGGGCTGGATGGTTTATTTCATTCATGTTGCCATTGCTGATCATTGTGGTAATCTGGATATTCTTGATGCGCCGTATGAACGGTGGAGCAGGAGCTGGTGGAGGTGCCATTTTTAATATTGGTAAATCTAAAGCCCAATTGTTTGACAAAGAATCGCAGATCAATATCACTTTTAATGATGTAGCCGGATTAGAAGAGGCTAAGGAAGAGGTGATGGAGATCGTGGATTTCTTGAAAAATCCAAAAAAATATACTGATTTGGGAGGTAAGATTCCGAAGGGTGCCTTATTGGTAGGCCCTCCGGGAACAGGTAAGACTTTGTTGGCGAAAGCAGTAGCCGGTGAAGCGCAAGTGCCTTTCTTCTCCTTGTCAGGTTCAGACTTCGTGGAAATGTTTGTCGGAGTAGGTGCATCTCGTGTACGCGACTTGTTCAAACAGGCCAAAGAGAAGGCTCCATGTATCATTTTTATCGATGAGATCGATGCGATCGGTAGAGCCCGTGGAAAGAATTCCATCATGGGCGGAAATGATGAACGTGAGAATACATTGAACCAATTATTGGTGGAAATGGATGGTTTCGGTACGAACGTAGGGGTAATTATCCTTGCTGCAACCAACCGTCTGGATGTATTGGACTCGGCATTATTGCGTCCGGGACGTTTCGATAGACAGATTTCTATCGATAAACCAGACTTGATCGGCCGTGAGCAAATCTTTAATGTTCACTTGAAGCCATTGAAACTGGCTGAAGAGGTTGACGCGAAGAAATTATCAGCACAAACACCTGGTTTTGCAGGTGCTGAAATTGCGAACGTTTGTAATGAAGCAGCCTTGATCGCAGCTCGTAAGAACAAAAAAGCAATTGAAATGCAAGATTTCCAAGACGCCATTGACCGTGTCATCGGTGGTCTGGAGAAAAAGAATAAGATTATCTCTCCTGAAGAGAAGAAAATCGTGGCTTACCACGAGGCAGGACATGCGATTGCAGGTTGGTTCTTGGAACATGCAGATCCTTTGGTTAAGGTATCTATCGTTCCGCGTGGTGTTGCTGCATTAGGATATGCGCAATACCTTCCAAAAGAACAGTTCTTGTACACTACAGAGCAATTGATCGATAGTATGTGTATGACAATGGGCGGTCGTGTGGCTGAGGATATCACATTCGGAAGAATCAGTACCGGTGCTCAGAACGACTTGGAGCGCATAACGAAGTTGGCTTATGCGATGACTGCGGTTTATGGTATGAACCATAAAGTAGGTAATGTCTCGTTCAGGGATAGTTCTGGCGATAGCCAATTCCAAAAACCTTATTCTGATCAAACAGCTGAGCTGATTGATGATGAAGTAAGGGTGTTGATCTCGGAAGTTTACGACAGAACTAAAAAGCTGTTGATGGATAAACAAGATGGTCTGATCAAGATCGCTGAGAAGCTATTGGAAAAAGAGATTTTGTTCCAGGCTGATTTAGAAGAGATATTAGGAAAACGCCCTTTCAGCAATAAAACTACTTATGATGAGTTTGTCAATGGTGGTGCTGATGGTGGAGGTGTTCCACAGACTGATTTGCCGATTCCTACAACGAATAGAGAAGACGTTCAGTCATCCAACGAGGAGCCGAAACAATTAGATTCAGAATAAAAATTATCAAAATAAAGTAACAGACAGGACTTTCAGTCCTGTTTGTTTTTATAATATGAATATCAGGAATACGACAGCGAAAGAGAAAATGCTGAAGAAAATTCGGCAAGCACTTCTTCAAAAAAGGGAGAACCCACACCCTATGTTTGAAGAAACGGCTTTGTACAAAGATGAAGAAGATTCATTGGACGTGACTTTTGCTCGGGAATTCACCCAGATGTCCGGTAAATTCATTTACTGCGATGGGGAAATCAACCTGATCGAAAACCTGATTATCCTAGTAGAGAAGATCAATATCAGTAAGATCTTTGTTTGGGAGAAGCCGCTTCAGCAGATGTTGGATCAATATGGCTTTCCCTTCAGGAAGTCTCAACAAGCTTTGGAAGAAATTGAAGCCAGTATCACTACTTGTGAGTCTTTGATCGCCAGAAATGGCAGCATCATGATTTCTAATGCTTCGGAGTCAGGCCGTAGATTGAGCGTATACCCTCCTGTTCATATTGTCATTGCCAGAGCTTCCCAATTGGTTATGGATGTCAAACATGCCATGGCGCAAATCAAGGAAAAGTATGGGGATGACCTACCTACCATGATTACTACCATTACCGGTCCGAGTAGAACCGCCGATATCGAGAAAAGATTGGTATTAGGGGCACATGGACCAAAAGAGCTCTATTTATTCTTATTAGAAGACCGTTTTTAGATGATACAATATTACCTTACCACTACTCCAGTGGCCAGTTTGATTTTTGCCCTTACGATCGGTTTGAGTATTTATGTCTTTTCTAATCCGCAGTGGTTTGGGAAGTTGATGCTGCATCCATATTCGGTTACTCGAGATAAAAGTAAATGGTACCTGATATTGACCAGTGGATTAATCCATAAGGATTGGATGCACTTGATCTTTAATATGATCACGTTCTATTACTTTGGATTTGGTCTCGAGCAGATCTTTGTTGAAATCAGTGGACCAATGGGACACTTATTGTTTGCCCTGCTCTATATTATTTCTTTGGTTTTAAGTGATATCCCTACGGTAATTCGTCACAAAGACAATTATGGCTACCATAGCCTTGGTGCTTCGGGAGCTATCAGTGCCGTCCTGTTCAGTTATATCCTGTTTAATCCAAAGATGATGTTGGGGATCTTTATGATTATCCCTATGCCGGCGTATATTTTTGCTTTTGTGTATTTGGGCTACTGTATCTGGGCTTCCAAGAATTCGAATGATGGCATTAATCATGACGCCCATTTGTTTGGCGCTCTAACGGGTTTGCTGTTTACCATTATTACCTACCCTTGGATTATCAAGCACTTTATTGCACAGTTTTAAGATCATTTTTACATGTTGTCCATCAATAGGATATTGAACTTGTGCCCATCAGGATCTGTGAATGCAAAGCCGTAATAGTTGTTTTCATCTCTTATTAGGGGTTGGATAATCTTTCCACCTGCTTCCTTTACTAATCTTTCAAATTCTTGTACTTCCTGCTCTGTATATGCAGAGAGCGTAAATATTATTCCATCGGATTTGGAACCGGTTTGGATATACTTGTCAATTTGTCCGGAATTTTCTTCGAAGAAATGGATGACAAAATTGTTCTCTCCAAAAAAGAAGCTCGCTAGCTTAAGGTCTGTTTTGTTTGGGGGCGTGTTGGATACAAAGCCTAGTTTGCTATAGAATTCATGTGTGCGATTTGCTGACTTTACACTATAATTTGCCCAAATGAGTTTTGGATTCATGGTTTATTTTTTTTCTTTAGGAACAAGCGGAGGGATATTTCGTTTGGCTGGATCAGTTAATTCTTGTCATAGGGCAAGTAGAAATAAGTTTTTAACCAATAGTTTTGGTTAAAAAGGTATATGCTATGAAAGATACATTAGAAGCTCAGGTAATCATAAAGGCAAGCAGGGAGAAAGTTTTGGAAGTTTGGGTCAAGGAGGAGTATGTGAAGATCTGGAATGTTCCATTTGAGGATTGGCATTGTCCGACAGTGATAAATGAGGTAAGGACTGGTGGGAGCTTTGATTTTAGAATGGAGAAGAAAGACGGTTCGGAGGGGTTTAACTATAAGGGGGAGTATACCTTTGTTGTTCCAAATGAAAGGATTGAGCTTTTGCAGGAAGATGGCCGGAAATCCGTGATCCATTTTAAAGAGCAAGATGGAAATATTGCAGTGATAGAGCAATTTGAACCAGAAGAGAAAACGGAATTGGGGTTGCAGGTCGAGTTTTGTCAATCGATATTGAATAAGTTTAAGGCTTGCGTGGAAGATGAGTTGCAATGGGAAGATTGAGAGGATGGAATAATTAGGATCCCGTCCAATTCTCTCGGTCTAGGCTTCTTAGCTGGATAGCTTCTGCAAGGTGTTCATTGCTGATTTCAATCGATCCTTCTAAATCGGCAATTGTTCTGGCGACTTTTAAGATTCGGTCATAAGCTCTTGCGGAAAGATTCAGTCTTTCCATAGCCATCTTGAGGAGGAGCCTTCCACCTTCGTCAATAATACAGATTTCTTGGATGTTCCTTGCTCTCATTTGTGCATTGCTATGGATATGCTGATGTTTTTTGAATCGCTGTTCTTGTACCTTACGGGCATTGATTACCCTTTCCCTTACAGCTTCGCTTTTTTCAGAAGATTGATGGCTGCTCAGTTCGTTGAATTCGACTGGAGTGACTTCAATATGGATGTCTATCCTATCCAGTAAAGGGCCAGATATTTTACTGATATATTTCTGGACCGCATAAGAACCGCAGATGCACCGTCTAGTTGGATGGTTATAAAAGCCACAGGGGCAAGGATTCATAGCAGCAATCAGCATAAAGCTTGCTGGGTAATCCACACTAAACCTCGATCTAGAAATGGTAATGGATCTGGATTCCAATGGTTGTCTCATCACCTCCAGTACGGATCTTTTAAATTCTGGCAGTTCGTCCAAGAACAATACCCCATTATGGGCCAAGGAGATTTCTCCTGGTTGTGGATACGAACCGCCACCAACCAAAGCGACATCTGATATCGTATGATGGGGTGAGCGGAAAGGACGAATGGTCATCAAGGACGTGGAGCTAGGCAGTTGCCCAGAAACAGAATGTATTTTGGTGGTCTCCAAGGACTCGTCAACTGTCAGTGGTGGCAAGATGGTTGGCAATCTCTTCGCAAGCATGGTCTTTCCAGCACCTGGAGGGCCTATCAGAATAACATTGTGTCCACCAGCAGCTGCAATCTCCAATGCCCTTTTGATATTCTCCTGACCCTTTACATCAGCAAAGTCCAAATCGTAACTATTCATTAGTTTTTCGAAGCGTTTATTGATGTCAACTAGGGTGGGTTCAATGCTAGTTGCCCCAATAATGAACTGAACCGCTTCGTTAAAGGACCTTATCCCCAGGACCTCGATACCTGAAACAATAGCTGCTTCCTCAGCATTTTCAATCGGTAAGATGATACCATGAAAGCCATCTTGTTTCGCTTGAAGGGCAATAGATAACACCCCTTTAACAGGATGGATCTTTCCATCTAAGGATAATTCTCCGAGTAATACATATTTGTTCAAGCGGTCCGAAATAATCTGTCTAGAGGCAGCTAATACTCCTATGGCGATCGCTAAGTCATAAGAAGAGCCTTCTTTTCGGATGTTTGCTGGAGCTAAGTTGATGATAATCTTTTGTCGGGGCATATAGAAACCATTTGACAATATGGCGCTTTCTACTCTTTGGATACTTTCTTTGACAGCATTGTCAGGAAGGCCGACGATAAAGTAATATAATCCAGGTGTAACATTGACTTCGACGGTGATGCTTGTCGCATTAATACCGAAGACTGCACTGCAAAAGGTTTTTACTAACATTTAAGCGATATTTAATATCACTAAAAGTAAATAAATTATATATAAAATAAATGATGTATGGTTAATGCTAACAATTTCTTAAATTTTACTGAATCACAATATGTGTTGTGTAGTCTGAAATTGACGGGATTGGGTAAATTTTTAATAAATAAAACGATTCGGTCTATTTTTTGTTATAATAGTATTAAAAGAAATAGAAATTGGTTTAACAACTAAATTGCAGTATAAAATGAAGGATAACGGTAAAATTGTAACAGCGCTGTTGGCTGGACTAGCCGCAGGTGCAGTTTTAGGAATTATTTTCGCACCTGAGAAAGGAAGTGAGACTAGAGAGAAATTGAATGAATCACTAGCTGATTTAACTGATGCAATCAAAGAACGCGCAGAAGAACAATTCGATCAGCTGACTGATTTTAAAGATAAAATCGTTGCGGCGGTAAAATCTAAGCTTGGCAAAGCAGAAGATGCGATCGATGAAGAGATCGAAGAGCACGCATAGTGCAAAAGCAAACCTTAGATTATTAAAAATTTTTAAATAATAGCTCCAGGACTATCTCTCGATAGTCTTGGAACCTATGATATGGAATTACGTGCATGGAAGAACAAAAATTTTCATTTTCTGAAGTATTCGATAAGTCTAAAGAATACATTGAGACCCATATTGAACTAGCGAAATTAAAAGCTTTATCCAGATCCTCAAGGATCATGGGCTCTCTGATCGTAGATGGCAGTAAGGTTTTATTGTCTTTGCTGATTGTGTTTTTTGTTTCCCTGGCCTTAGGCTTTTATTTAGGGGAATTACTGGGGAGCTATTCTTTAGGGTTTTTGGCAACAGGAGGAATCTTTTTTCTAGTTCTGCTATTGATCAAGGCCTTTGAGCCAAAGTTAGAAGAGAAGTTCATGAACATGTCCATCAAGCGTATTATGTCTAAGTGGGATGCCGATGATCATGATGATGAGATTGATGAGATCAAAGAAGAGGTGCGTGAGGCCGTAAATGAAGTTGAGGAAGAATTAAAGGAAGAAAAAGAACGAGTTTAATCAGGATATGAGAACAAAGGTTACGAATTTTGATGAGTTGACAGCAGAGATTGCTCGCCTGAAGGTACAGAAGAAGGAGCAAGAGGCTTTTTTATTGAATCAATATGAATTGCTGAAACATAAGGTAGAAGCTCCTGCGCGTATTGCCAATATGATCTTCAACCGTGTGCCGGGTGTTTCCACCGTGAAAGGGTTGTTTTCAGGAATCAGTCAGGTTACCAACAAGAACAACAAAGCCGATTGGTTGACTAAAACCTTGCAATTGGGACTTCCATTAGTATTAAACCGCACTTTATTAAAGAATGCCGGATGGTTGAAGAAAGGCCTTGTGCTTTTTGGATCTGAAACCGTTGCCAGCCAAGTAAATCAAAGCAAAGTTACTGCTGTTATCGATAGGTTAACTGCTTTGATCAAACCGAAAAACAAAAAGAAGAAAAAGAAAAACGAAGAGACCCTGGAAGCCGTTGCTGCCAACCCTATTCCGCCTAACCATCCTCCAATGATTACAGCTGAAGAGAGTGTTCAGGACAATAAGTACGGTATTCCGAAAGATAGCGAAGCCTATTAATTGTTCTTAAGCTTCTTGCTTTTTCAAGAAATCCTCATAAGCTAATTTAATTCCTTCTTTAAGGTTGGTTTTTGCTTTCCAGCCTAAGCTGGTCAATTTGCTTACATCCATTAATTTTCTTGGAGTGCCATCGGGTTTGCTACTGTCAAACTCCAGATCACCTTGGAATCCGACCACCTCTTTTATCAATTCTGCAAGCTCGCGGATGCTGATATCCTCGCCTACTCCAATATTCACAAATTGAAGGTCGTTGTAATTTTCCATTAAGAAAACACAGGCATCTGCTAAGTCATCCGCAAACATAAATTCACGTAATGGCTTACCAGAACCCCAGATATTTACTGTAGGACTGTTATTGACTTTTGCTTCATGGAACTTTCTGATCAATGCCGGCAATACGTGGGAGTTCTCTGGATGATAATTGTCATTGATGCCATAAAGGTTAGTCGGCATGACCGAGATATAATTATCATCGTATTGCATTCTATAAGACTCGACCATCTTGATACCAGCGATCTTGGCAATAGCATAAGGTTCATTGGTGGGTTCAAGGGTGCCGGTCAACAG
>WPCJ01153760.1_pt1 | contig 20289 bp, 27 predicted proteins | sample 5399831 | NCBI WGS metagenome assembly WPCJ01 (sample SAMN12869470, study PRJNA574797) | sludge metagenome | isolation source: wastewater treatment of pH10 | place: China:Beijing | collected 2019-05-20 | reverse complement strand
GGACGATCCGACATCAAGAAGGGCCGCGGCAAGGTTTCTTACGATTAAAAGGAACCACGGGGCGGAAACTCTCCGCCATCAACATCCGGCAGATAGATTTCCGCCGCCATGAAGGTGACGGCCTTGCCCGCAAGCAGGACGCGGTCGTCTTTCAGTTCGCAAAGAAGATGTCCGCCACGTGCCGACACCTGCTGTGCATGCAGTCGGTTCTTTCCCAATTTCCGGCTCCAATAGGGTACAAGCGTAGCGTGAATCGACCCGGTGACGGGATCTTCGGGAATGCCCGCGCCAGGTACGAAATAGCGCGAGACAAAATCATGCGACACGCCCTTTGCCGTGACAACTAGACCGACGGGTCCCAGTTTCGCAATCTGCGGCAAGTCAGGGACGAAAACGCGTACGGACGCCTCGTCTGCAACCTCAACGAAGATGTTCTCAAAATTGCGGAAGAACCGGCTCCCGTCCGATCTGTCAAAAAGCGGAGCGATGGAGGTCGGCAGTTCCGCCAATGGTTGCGGCGGAAAACACGGAATGTCGAGGACATAACCGCTGCCCGAACGAGAAACCCGGATCGGGCCGACGCGGGTTTCAAAATCCATATCCCCTTCAACATCATAATGTGCAGCAAGGACATGCGCCGTCGCCAGCGTGGCATGGCCGCAGAAATCGACTTCCGTCGTTGGGGTGAACCAGCGCAAACGCCAGCTATCCCCGTCGCGGCAGGCAAAAGCCGTTTCCGCCAGATTGTTCTCGCTGGCGATTGCCTGCATCAGATGGTCGGACAGCCACGCGTCGAGAATGAGAACGGCTGCCGGATTGCCACCAAACAGGCGGTCTGTGAAGGCATCCACTTGATACATGCGCAACGTTTGCGGCATTGTCGTTACTATATCTTCCGCTTTTATATTTTTCTCAGCGCAACTTCCTCGATCAGGTGATCGCTGCCCTTGCGCAGGATCAGATCGGCGCGCGGGCGCGTCGGCAGGATATTATCCTTGAGATTCTTCAGGTTGATATTGTTCCACAGTCCTTCGCCAATCGAACGCGCCGCATCTTCCGAAAGCTGCGAATAGCGATGGAAGAAGGATTCCGGATTGACGAAAGCCGTCTCCCGCAGCCGCATGAAGCGGTCGATATACCATTTGTGGATCAGCTGGGATTCCGCATCAATATAGATCGAGAAGTCGAAGAAATCGGAAACAAAGGGCACCATCTTGCCGTCTTCCGGCAGATCGCGCACCTGCAACACATTGATGCCTTCGAAGATCAGAATATCCGGCTTGTCGACGATCTGATATTCGCCCGGCAGGACGTCGTAGCTCAAATGCGAATAGAGCGGTGCGCGCACCTGGCTCATACCTGCCTTGATCGCTGACAGAAAGCGCAAGACCGCACCGACATCATAGCTTTCGGGAAAGCCCTTGCGCTCCATCATGTTCTGCTCGCGCAGGACCGCATTGGGGTAGAGAAAACCGTCGGTCGTCACCAGATCGACCTTCGGGCTTGACGGCCAGCGTGCGAGGAGCTCTTTCAGGATACGCGCAGTCGTGGATTTACCAACCGCAACCGAACCGGCGATGCCGATGATGAACGGCGTCTTGGTCGTGGTCTTGCCGTTGAAGAAGACGCGGCGCTGCTCGGCCAGAAGCTGGCTCGCCTCGACATGGGCGGAGAGCAGGCGCGACATCGACAGGTAGATGCGGCGCACCTCGTCGAGGTCGACCGGGTCGTTGAGCGAACGCAGCCGGTTGATTTCCTCGCCGGTCAGGGTCAGCGGCGTATCGGCCCTGAATTTCGACCATTCCTGCGCCGAGAAGAACAGGTAGGGAGAATATTGTGCGGTCGGCGCAAGCTGATCCATCGCGTCTCCTGCCCTCGGCTTCGGGCGTCAGCCCGGCTGGCTCCGGGATGCCTTCTCGGCGACGCCCGACTGCCCGGTCCGCCGCTCGAGTTCGGCCAGCACATCGTCGAGGGAAACGCCCGCGATCGCCAGCACGACAAGCCAATGATAGAGAAGGTCGGCGCTTTCCGAAATGACGCCTTTGGTATCGCCCTTGACCGCGGCGATGACCGTTTCGACGGCTTCCTCGCCGAGCTTCTGGGCGGCCTTGTCCATGCCCTTGGCGAACAGCCGCGCGGTCCACGATTCCGCATCGCCCGAGCGCGCCCGTTCGCGGATCGTGGCTTCCAGGTCGGAGAGCGAGAAACTGGCCATGGCGCCGTTTAGTGCCGATCCGGGCCGGAGTCGAGTCGAACCTCGATGCCGGCGGCGGCCATATGCGCCTTGGCTTCGGCGATGGAATAGGTGCCGAAGTGGAAGATCGAGGCGGCGAGCACCGCCGTCGCGTGGCCGTCGCGTATGCCCGCGACCATGTGGTCCAGATTGCCGACGCCGCCGGAGGCGATCACTGGGGCGCGCACGGCATCGGCCACCGCCCGCGTCAGCGCGATGTCGTAGCCGACCTTGGTGCCGTCGCGGTCCATGGAGGTGAGCAGGATTTCGCCGGCGCCGAGGTCCACCACGCGCCGGGCGAACTCGACGGCATCGATGCCGGTCTTCTCGCGTCCCCCATGGGTGAAGATCTCCCAGCGGTCCGCCTCGCCTTCGCCGCTGACCTTCTTGGCGTCGATGGCCACGACGATGCACTGGTTGCCGAACTTGTCGGCGGCTTCCGCCACGAATTCCGGGTTCTTCACCGCCGCCGTGTTGATCGACACCTTGTCGGCGCCGGCCAGGAGCAGCTTGCGGATATCGGCCACCTGCCGCACGCCGCCGCCGACGGTCAGCGGCATGAAACACTGTTCGGCGGTACGCGCCACCACGTCGAAAATGGTTTCGCGGTTGTCGGAAGAAGCGGTGATGTCGAGGAAGCAAAGCTCGTCGGCGCCGGCCGCGTCATAGGCGCGGGCGGCCTCCACCGGATCGCCGGCATCGACCAGATCGACGAAATTGACGCCCTTCACCACGCGGCCGTCTTTCACATCCAGGCAAGGGATCACGCGGGCCTTGAGAGTCATGCGGAAAATTCCTTGTCCATCAGATGCGTTCAAGCGCCGCGAGCAGGTCGACCAGCAGATGGCCCGCCACCGGCGGCACGTCGCCCTGCGGGTCGAAGGCCGGGTCATAGGCCGAGAGCGTGACGCCGCTGATCGGCATGGAGCGGCCGATGCCGCAGACGATCTTCCCCAATTCGTTCGGGTCCGGGCCGCCGGGCGTCGTGTAGCGGTTCACCTGCAACATGTCGGGATCGAGAACGTCGAGGTCAATATGCAGATGCGTGCGCACCGCGCCGGCCGCGTTCAGCTTGCCCGCCTGTTCGACGGCGCTCGTACATGTGGAACGCAGCACGGGCAGCGCGTCGAGCAGCTTGCGCTCGTCGTCATCGAGGTCGCGCGCATCGACCAGCAGGCAGCGGGCCGGGTCGATCGCCTTAAAGCCGGGAACCGTGTGCGCGATCGGCTTCCAGCACAGGCCAAGCGCAATCGCCAGCGCCATGCCGTCGAGGAAGCCGTGCACGGAGGTTTCCGGCGTATTGATATCGCCGTGCTGGTCGAACCAGATGATGGAATCGGCCTGTTCTCCAGCCACCGCGCCGACGGTGGTGAGGCAGTTGCCGGCCAGCACCACCGGGAAACGGCCATCCTCCAGCGCCGCATCGACCCTGCCCGCCACCGCCCGGCACACGGCAAAGCCGGTGGCGATCTCGCGCGGCTGGTCGCCGCCCACCTTGCCGATGTCCTCGACGTCGACATCGTGGCCCGCCAGCGTCAGCGCCTCGACCAGCCCGCCGGTCACGAGCGCGTCCGGCCCCTGGCCGAAGCCGGATTGGTAATGCCCGCTGTCATAGGGGGCGAGGACAAGGGAGAGCTTCATTGTGCCGTCCGCCGCTCACGCGCCTCGCGCAAAATGGCGAGCGCCTCGGCCGGATCGATGCGGCCGTCATAGAGGGCACGGCCGGAAATCGCGCCTTCGAGCTTAGCCGCATCGGGCATGGTCATGCGCACGATGTCGGCGATGGAAGCGAGCCCGCCTGAGGCGATCACCGGGATCGACACCGCCTCGGCCAGATCGATGGTCGAGGTCCAGTTGATGCCGGCCAGCACGCCGTCGCGGTCGATGTCGGTGTAGATGATCGCCGCCACGCCCGCGCCCTCGAACTTCTTCGCCAGTTCGGTGACCCCGAGTTCGGAGGCTTCGGCCCAGCCCTCGACCGCTACTTTTCCGCCGCGCGCGTCGATGCCGACGGCCACCTTGCCGGGGAATGCCTTGCAGGCTTCCTTCACAAGCTCCGGCTCGCGCACCGCCACGGTGCCGAGGATGACGCGGGCCAGCCCCTTGTCCAGCCAGCTTTCGATATGCGCCAGCGTGCGGATGCCGCCGCCGAGCTGCACCGGGTTCTTCGTCGTCTTGAGGATCGCCTCGACGGCCGCGCCATTGACGCTCTGCCCCTCGAAGGCGCCGTTGAGATCGACGACATGCAGCCACTCGAAGCCCTGCTCCTCGAAGGCGCGGGCCTGCGCGGCCGGATCGTTGTTGTAGACGGTCGCCTGGTTCATGTCGCCCAGCTTGAGGCGCACGCAATGGCCGTTCTTGAGGTCGATGGCAGGGAAAAGGATCATGTCAGGCTCCCTCGACGATGACGACCTTGCCGACCGAACCGGCCAGCCTGTGCTTCAGCGCTTCCTGGTATTCGGGCGAATTGTAGCAGGCCAGCGCCGCCTCGTAGGAAGGGAACTCGACGATGACATGGCGGTTGCCGGTAGGGCCCTCGGGGTTTTCGAAACGCCCGGCGCGCACCAGGAATTTCGCGCCGTATTTGGCGAAGGCCGCCCCGTTCGCCTCGATATATCTGCCGTAGTGTTCAGGATCGCGAACATCCACCATCGCCATCCAGTAGCCCTTCTTGCTCATGTCCGCCTCCTTACGGCTTCCAGCGCAGGAAATTGGCGATGAGCGCCAGGCCGAGCGTCTGGCTCTTCTCGGGGTGGAACTGGGTTCCAACGAGATTGTCGCGCGCCACCGCGGCCGTCACCGGGCCGCCGTAATCGGCCAGTGCGATCACCTGTTCGGGCTTCCGTGCATCGAGTTGGTAGGAATGGACGAAATAGGCATGCAGCCCGTCCGGCCCGGTCGGAATGCCGTCGAACAGCGGATGGTCGCGCGTCACGCGAAGCGTATTCCAGCCGATCTGCGGGATCTTGAGCGCAGGATCGGAGGGCGCGATTTCCTTCACGTCGCCGGCGATCCAGCCGAAGCCCTGCGTGACCGTCTTTTCCAGCCCGCGCTCGGACATGAGCTGCATGCCCACGCAGATGCCGAGGAACGGCCGGGCGCGTGCGATCGCCGCTTCCTCGACCGCCTCCCACATGCCTTCGACGGCGCGCAGGCCGGCGGCGCAATCGGCATAGGCGCCGACGCCCGGCAGCACGATGCGGTCGGCGCCGCGCACGCGATCCGCATCCGCCGTCAGCTCGATGTCCGCCGCGATGCCGGCTTCCCGCGCCGCCCGCTCGAAAGCCTTGGTCGCCGAGCGCAGATTGCCCGAACCGTAGTCGATGATGGCGACGCGCATGTCAGTTTCTGCCGTATTGGATCAGGCCGAGCGAAGGCGCAGGCCTTAGCGGGCGCTGCCCCGCGGTTTCTGCCGGAACGATGGCCATGGCGGGTTCCGGTTCGTCAGGTTCGGCGGCCGCCTCATGCGCATAGCGCATATAGGCTTCGTCGGCATTGCCGGCCTCGACCACACCCCATTGGCGAAAGCCGCGGCGGCGGAGCGCCGCAACGCGCATCGCCTGTCCTTCCAGCCCGACATAGATGGAAACCAGCAGCCCCAGCAGCGAACCGGCGAAGCCCATGCCGGCCATTTCGCCGAAACCGGTGAACGCCCCCATGACCAGAAAGGCGATGATCGCCTCCGCCCACAGCCGGTGCCACAACAGCCACAGCGGCGGCACGAGGAACGCCGGCCACGAGAAACCGTCGCGCAGCAGCACCGCCTGCTCGGCCCGGCTTTGCGGGCTGCCGTCGGGCGGCAGCATCACGACATGGCTGGCCATCGCTACCCTTTCAGCGATCCCTTGGTGGAGGGAATGGCGTCCGGCTGGCGCGGATCGGGCTCGGTCGCCGCGCGCAACGCCCGCGCCACCGCCTTGAAGCAGGTTTCGGCGATGTGATGGTTGTTGGCACCGTAGTGGTTGGTGACGTGCAGCGTGATGCCGGCATGCTGCGACAGCGCCTGGAAGAACTCACGCACCAGTTCGGTGTCGAAGGTACCGATCTTGGGCGACGAGAATTCGACGTTCCAGACGAGAAACGGCCGGCCGGAAACGTCGACGGCGGCGCCGGTCAGCGTCTCGTCCATGGCAAGATCGATCGAGGCATAGCGCATGATGCCGCGCCGCTCGCCCAGCGCCTTGGCCAGGGCCTGCCCGATGACGATGCCGGTGTCCTCGACCGTGTGGTGGTCGTCGATGTGCAGGTCGCCCTTGGCGCGCACCGTCATGTCGATCAGCGAATGGCGCGAAAGCTGGTCCAGCATATGGTCGAAGAAGCCGACGCCGGTGGAAATGTCGGACTTGCCGGTGCCGTCGACATCGACCGAGACCGTGATCTCGGTCTCCTTCGTCTTGCGGCTGACCTCGGCGGAACGCTCGACCATGAACCCTTCCCCTTATCCTCAAGGGCAAACTGGAAAACGCAAGCCTTCTAGCAGCATGAGGGGGCGATTGCCAGTTGGCAAAGCGGCGTTTGCAATCGCGTGGCGGCGACATAAATAAGCAGGCGAAACATCTCGTAATGCGCCGCTCGCTTCAGTTGAAGGGCCGGCCCGACATCGGAGCTCCAAATGTCGAATGAACTGACCATGCACGCCACGACCATCATCACCGTGCGCAAGGGCGGCAAGGTGGTCATCGCCGGCGACGGGCAGGTAAGCCTCGGCCAGACCATCATGAAGGGCAACGCCAGGAAGGTGCGCCGCATCGGCAAGGGCGGCAACGTCATCGCCGGTTTCGCCGGCGCCACCGCCGACGCCTTCACCCTCATGGAGCGGCTTGAGGCCAAGCTGGAACAATATCCCGACCAGTTGACGCGCGCCTGCGTGGAACTGGCCAAGGACTGGCGCACCGACCGCTATCTGCGCCGGCTGGAAGCCATGATGCTGGTGGCCGACAAGAACGTGTCGCTGGCGCTGACCGGCACCGGCGACGTTCTGGAGCCCGAGCACGGCGTCATGGCCATCGGCTCCGGCGGCAACTATGCGCTGGCCGCCGCCCGCGCCCTGATGGACACCGACAAGGATGCCGAGGAGATCGCCCGCAAGGCGATGGAAATCGCCGCCGACATCTGCGTCTACACCAACCACAGCTTCGTGATCGAAACCCTCGATGCTGCCTGAACCGGGGCAACCTGAGCCGGAGCGACGCTACAGCTTCCGCGCCGTCACCGAAGGCGACCTACCGCTGCTGCGGCGCTGGCTGGAAGCACCGCACGTGGCCGAATGGTGGACCGACGGCACGGAAGCGTCGCTGGCTTCGATCCGGGAAGCCATGGACAGCGTGTCCGTCGAGCCGCTGATCGTGGAACTCGACGGCAGGCCCATCGCCTATCTGCAGGCCTACGATCCGCATCTGGAGGACGACCACCCCTATGCGGATCAGCCCTTCGGCACGCTCGGCCTCGACATCTCCATCGGCCCGGCGGAACTGTTGGGCGTGGGTCACGGCTCGGCCATCCTCGCGCAATTCGCGCAGGACCTGTTCGACGAGGGCGCACCGCGCGTCGTCATCGATCCCGATCCCAAGAACCACAGGGCCATCCGCGCCTATGAGAAGGCCGGCTTCCGGGTGCTCGGCGAGCGCACCAGCCAGTACGGGCCCGCGCTGTTGATGGCGCTCGACGCCAACGAAGAGGACTGAGCCGACCGGATGACAGCGAACGGGACCGGCACCATGGCCATTTCCGATCTCATCGGCCCGCGCGTTTACCTGCGCCCCTTCTCGGCCGCGGATGCGGCCGAGGCCTTTGCGGCGATCACCCCTACCCTGACACGTTTCCTGGGCTTCGATCCGCCGCCCTCGCGCGACGCCTTCGATGCCATCTGGCGGGCATGGCTACCCGCCATCGCGGAAGGTAGCGACATTACCTTCTGCATCCGCCACCGGCCCTCTGGCCGGTTCCTGGGGCTTGCCGGGTTGCACCATGCGCAAACCCCGGAACCCGAACTCGGCATCTGGATCAGCGAACGGGAGCACGGCCACGGATATGGGCGTGAAGCGGTGACGGTCGTGGCGAAATGGACGACCACGACCCTCGAGCCTGCCGCTTTCCGCTATCCGGTCGCGGAGCGGAACCTGCCCAGCCGGCGCATTGCCGAGGCGCTTGGCGGACAGGTTGTCGCCCGCGAGACGAAGCCGAAATACGATGCGGTGATCTACCGGATTCCCCCAGCCGGAAGCGAATGACCTTCCCCGGAGCCGCACTTCCTGAGGCCTGCGCCGGCACGGACATCCGCACGGCCGGCCAAAACTTTCCCCTTCAAATCGCCGCGCTATGTGTTCATGTCGGCACAGACAGGATGATTCGCCGCGAAGGGGACACGACTTGGCTCAACTCACCGCACCGCACGAACGCGCATCCTGGGGGCTGGACTGGAAGGCGGGCGTGCTGGCGGCAGCGCTGCTGGTAGCCGCGCAGGCCGCGATCCTGCGCCTCATGGGCCATATCTGGATCTGCAAATGCGGCTACGTGAAGCTGTGGCACGGCGTCGTGGTCAGCCCGGAGAACTCCCAGCACATTTCCGACTGGTACACTTTCTCGCACGTCATCCACGGTTTCCTGTTCTACCTGCTGTTCTGGGTGCTGTTCCGCCGCTCGACCGTGTGGACGCGGCTGTCCTTCGCCATCCTGCTCGAAGCCGCATGGGAAATCCTCGAAAACAGCCCGATCATCATCAACCGCTATCGCGAGGCGACCATCTCGCTCGACTATTTCGGCGACAGCATCATCAACTCGGTCTTCGACACGCTGTTCATGGTGCTGGGCTTCTTCCTCGCCGCCCGCCTGCCCGTCTGGCTTACCGTGGTGCTGGCCATCGCCTTCGAACTGGTCGTCGGCTACCTCATCCGCGACAACCTGACCCTCAACGTGCTGATGCTGGTCTATCCGCTGGAATCGGTGAAAGCTTGGCAGGGGGGCCTGTGATGGCGGCCACGATATCGGACAAGACGGCCATCTCCGGCGATACGCTGGAGCGCGCCATCGCCCAGGGTGTGCTGACGCTCCGGCAGGCCGAGATGTTGCGCTATCTGGAGAACACCGCCACCGGCATCCCGGCCACGGCTCCCGCCGACGACGAGAAATTCCGCTTCATCAACGGCTTCGGCGACATCTTCGTCACCATCGGCATTGCCCTCTTCCTCGGCGCACTGTCCTATTTCGCGATGGAATGGGTCGGCGGGACCGGAGCCGGCTTCACCGTGGCGCTGGCAAGCTGGCTGCTGGCCGAATATTTCACGCGCAAGCGCCGCATGGCGCTGCCCAGTATCGTGCTGCTGCTCGTCTATGCAGCCTCGGTCTTCACGGCCACGCTGGTTGTCGCGGCCGATTCCGAGGCCCTCAACTTCGCCACGCTTGAAAAGGAAGGCTGGCCCGTCGTCGCCGCCGGCCTCGTCACCATCGCCGCGACGGCGCTTCACTACTTGCGCTTCCGCATCCCCATCACCTTCGCCGCCGGCGTGGCCGCGCTGGTCGCCAGCGTTCTGGCGCTGGTGGTCAGCGTGGCGCCCGATTTCGCCGAACGGTTCCTCCGGCCTCTCCTGCTGATCTGCGGACTTGGCGTCTTCGCGCTTGCCATGCGCTTCGACCTCAGCGACCCGCAGCGCCAGACACGCCGCACCGACATCGCCTTCTGGCTGCACATGCTGGCGGCACCGCTGGTCGTCCATCCGCTGGTCAGCGGCCTGATCGGAACCGGCGGGCTGACCATGGCCGCGTCGCTGGGCGTGCTGGCGATCTTCATCGGCCTCGCCCTCGTGGCAGTTCTGGTGGACCGGCGCGCCATTCTGGTCTCCGGCCTTTCCTATGCCGGCATCGCCTTCGGCTCGCTGGTCAGGCAGATCGGCCTCAGCGAAAGCGTGGTGCCGCTGACCCTGCTCGTGCTGGGCGCGCTGGTGCTGCTGCTCAGCGCCGGCTGGCATGGACTGCGCCGCCGGCTGCTGGCCCTGTTGCCGGTTGCCCTTGTACGCAGGCTTCCATCTCATACATAAGCGGCACCCGCCGTTTCATGAGTTATCGATTATGAGCAATTTTTCCCCCCGCGAGATCGTTTCCGAACTCGATCGTTACATCATCGGCCAGAAGGACGCCAAGCGCGCCGTGGCCATCGCCTTGCGCAACCGCTGGCGGCGCCAGCAACTCGACGGCCAGATGCGCGAAGAGGTGATGCCGAAGAACATCCTGATGATCGGCCCCACCGGCGTCGGCAAGACCGAGATTTCACGCCGGCTGGCGAAGCTTGCCAATGCGCCCTTCGTCAAGGTCGAGGCCACCAAGTTCACCGAGGTCGGCTATGTCGGCCGCGACGTGGAGCAGATCGTGCGCGATCTGGTCGAGGTCGCCATCGGGCTCACCCGCGAGAAGATGCGCGAGGACGTCAAGGCCCGCGCCCATCTCAACGCCGAGGAGCGCGTGCTTGAGGCGCTGGTCGGCAAGACCGCCTCGCCGGCGACCCGCGATTCCTTCCGCAAGAAACTGCGCGAGGGCGAGCTGGACGACAAGGAGATCGAGGTCGACGTGGCCGATACCGGCACCGGCGGCATGCCCGGTTTCGAGATCCCCGGCATGCCCGGCGCCAATATCGGTGTTCTCAACATCAACGACATGCTGTCGAAGGCCATGGGCGGCAAGCGCACCAAGCTGCGCAAGACCACCGTCAAGGAATCCTACGACCTGTTGATCGCCGACGAATCCGACAAGCTGCTCGATCAGGACGAGGTGGTGCGCCAGGCCCTGGAATCGGCCGCCAATGACGGCATCGTCTTCCTCGACGAGATCGACAAGATCGCCGCCCGCTCCGACGTTTCCGGCGGCCCCTCGCGCGAGGGCGTGCAGCGCGACCTGCTGCCGCTGGTCGAAGGCACCACGGTGGCGACGAAATACGGGCCGGTGAAGACGGACCATATCCTGTTCATCGCCTCCGGCGCCTTCCACGTCTCCAAGCCGTCCGACCTGCTGCCGGAGCTTCAGGGCCGCCTGCCGATCCGCGTCGAGCTGCGCGCGCTGGAGAAGGAAGACTTCGTGCGCATCCTGACGGAAACCGAAGCCAGCCTCATCAAGCAATATGTGGCGCTGATGGGGACCGAGGGCGTGACGCTGGAGTTCACCGACAACGCCATCGACGCGCTGGCCGGCATCGCCGTGGACCTCAACGGCACGGTCGAGAATATCGGGGCGCGCCGCCTGCAGACGGTGATGGAGCGGGTGCTGGACGATATTTCCTTCGACGCCCCGGACCGCGACGGCACCACCGTCACCATCGACGCGGACTATGTGCAGAAGCATGTCGGCGACCTGTCCCGGAACACCGATCTGTCGCGCTTTATTCTGTAGGCGCGACGAGCTTTACCCAACCGACGAAAAGGAAAATGCCGCAGGCCGGAGCGTCCCGCCTGCGGCATCTTCTTTTGATAAGCTTGGAAGCCACCTGATCAGGCGCCCTCCACCAGCACGATCTCGCCATCGGCCACCTGCTGACGGATCGCAGCCGCGACCTGATATTCGGGCGAGTGATAGCAATCATGCGCGATAGCCAGCGACTCGAACTCGATGATGACGTTTCGGGCCCGCCCCGGTCCTTCGGCCACTTCATATTCGCCGCCACGGGCGAGGAACTTCGCCCCGAACCGCTCGAAGGCCACCTTGGCGGCTGCAACATAGTCCTTGTAGCGCTCGGGATCGCGAATATCGACCCGTGCGATCCAGTATCCCTTGGCCATGACGGTCCTCCTGATGAAATCCGGGGTTAAAGCATGTCGCCCGAAAGTGGGAACCGGTTTCGGGATAACGACATGCGTAAAAACAACAACTTAAAGCGTAAGGAGCGAATCCGGAAGATCGCGACACGCTTTAGGCGGCGCGCATATCCTCGAGGATCGCCAGCGCCGCCGCGCGCCTGTCCTGTGCGCCGACGATCGGGCGGGCCACGACCAGATGGCTGGAACCGTTGCTGATGGCCTGGCGCGGCGTGACGACCCGCTTCTGGTCGCCATGATCGGCGCCGGCGGGGCGGATGCCGGGCGTCACCACGGCCATGGCCGGCCCGACGATGCGGCGCACGGCCTCCGTTTCATTGGCGGAGCAGACGATGCCGCCCATGCCCGCTTGCAGCGCCTGTTCGGCGCGCCGCAGCACCAGCGTATGCGGATCGAGTTCATAGCCTGCCTCGATCACGTCCTGCTCGTCCATCGAGGTCAGCACGGTGACGCCGAGCAGGCACAGATCGCTGCCACGCGCCGCCTCGACCGCCGCCCGCATGGCCTTGGGATAGGCATGCAGCGTCAGCATGGAGACGCCCATGTGCACGATGTTCTCCACGCCCTTGGCGATGGTGTTGTCGATGTCGAGCAGCTTCATGTCGAGGAACACGTTTATCCCCGAGTCGGCGAGCTCGCGGGCGAAATCCAGCCCGCCGGCAAAGGCGAGCTGGTAGCCGATCTTGTAGAAGGAGACGACGCCCTCCAGATCGCGCACCACCTGCCCGGCCTCGGCCACTGTGGGCACGTCGAGACCCACGATCAGGCGGTCCTTCATCTCGCGGGCTTCGATCATCTTTGCATCCCTGCTGAAAGTGCACTCTGTTCGATGAGCGCGCTCGTCACGCGCTCCATCGTCTGCTGGAGGCGCTCGTCGCGGAAGTCGCCCTTGTCGTCAAAGGCCTCGCCGCCGCGCGGCACCGAACATTCCGGCGTGGTCACCTCCATCTGGCAGCGCTGCAATATGGCGCGCAGATGGTTGATGGCGCGGATGCCCGCGAACTGGCCTTCCGACGAAGAACAGATCGCGACGACCTTGCCCGTCAGGGGCTTGAGCGCCTTGTCGCCGTCGCGGCGCACACGGCTCAGCCAGTCGATGGTGTTCTTGAGCAGCGGCGGCACGGAGCCGTTGTATTCCGGCGTGGCGATCAGCACCCCGTCATGGCTGGCGAACAGCCGCGCCAGCTTCATGGCGCTCTCGGGAATGCCCTCTTCCTTTTCGAGGTCCTGGTCGTAGATGGGCAGCGGATAATCGAGCAGCGAGATGCGCGTCACCTCCGCCCCTTGGAGGGCAAGCGCCTTTTGCGCCGCGTCTGCCGTCTTGCCGCTAAAGGCTCCGCTGCGCACCGATCCTGCAAAGACGAGTATGCGTGGCGTGGCTGGCATGGATCTCCCCGGTTGTCCGGGAAGCTATAGAACATGGAGCCGGAAAGTGGAATTCGGTTTGTGGGCGAATCCGGCGCCCGAACACGCGGACAGGGACGGCACCCGCCCCATCACCTGCCCTGCGCGGAAGCTCCCCGGAAAGCCCCCCAGAAGGCGATGGCGGCAAGCCCGAGGCTGGCAATCGCATTCCAGCCGGCCATGGACAGGCCGAATATGCGCAGCGCCGCCTCGTCGCAGGAGGGCGGCACGAACTGGTCGAGCGCATCGAGAACGCCCCTGCCGCCGGTGTCGACGGGAGCGGCGATGTTCACGCAGTCCGTCGGCCCCGGCCACCAGCGCCATTCGACGCCGGAATGATAGACGCCGAGATAGAGCCCGTAGGCCATCAGCAGCCCGCCTGCGGCGAGCAGCGTCCGCACGATCCAAGCCGGCAGCTTCAGGAACGCCGCCAGCGCCGCCAGAAGCATCAGCGGCACGCCGACATAATAGGGAATGCGCTGCTCGTAGCAGAGCTTGCAGGGAATGTAGCCGCCTATGTACTGGAAGCCGAGCGCGGTGCCGACGGTGGCCGCCATGGCGAAGGCAAGGAAGAGAGCCGTGTAAAGCGGCCGGCGTTGCCCGGCGGAAATGGCGGTATCGGTCATGGAGTGCATTCCTGACGGTCAGTGCGCATATCTGACCAGCACGTAAAGCAGAATTAGGGCAGCCGCACCGGCCGCCGCGATGGTGCCCAGCCGCTTTTCGATGAACTCGCGGATCGGCTCGCCATAGCGCCTCAGCAGCCAGGCAAGAAAGAAGAACCGCGCCCCGCGCGCCACGATGGCGAGCACGATGAACAGCAGGAGGTTGACGCCGATGACGCCCGACAGGATCGTCACCACCTTGATCGGCGGCAGGTGGGCGAGGCCGGAGGTGATCAGCATCAGGATGATGAAGCCGATGCCGGACGACAGGCGCAGCGCCTCGAACTGCTCGTATTTGCCGTAGAATTCCAGCACCGGCCTCGCCAGCGCCTCATAGGCATAGTGGCCGAGGAACCAGCCGGCGATGCCACCGAGCACCGACGCCACGGTCGCGACCAGCGCATAGCGATAGGCCCGGTCCGGCCGCGACAGCGCCATCGGCAGGTAGAGCACATCGGCCGGCACCAGGAATACGGAGCTTTCCACGAAGGCGATGAAGGCCAGCCACCATTCGGCCGATTTCCTTGCCGCGAGCGACAGGGTCCAGTCGTAGAGTCCGCGAAGCATGAAGGCCCTCGAATTGCGCGCCGCATGCATAAGAAGAAAAACGCGGCCACACAATGGCCGCCGATCACGATCACTTGATGCGGCAGGTCGATTCCCGCCGAACGGCAACGGCGAACAGCGCGCCCTCAAGGCCGCACGACCCGGTTCGAAACCGTGGAGATGATGGTGCCCCATGCCGGACTCGAACCAGCACTCCTCTCGGAAACGCATTTTGAGTGCGCCGCGTCTACCAATTCCGCCAATGGGGCATCTGACTGCCCCATACACAAGGCGAGGGACATGCTCAATAGGTTCCGGGGCCGACAACCGGAAAATCTTGCGGCCTGCGCCCGCCGCTTCCCGGCGGATCATCCCTTGCGGATAAGGCTGCGGGCCCGGTTGCGCAGGCCGCGCACCGCCTTGCGCGCCTCGCTATAGAGATGCATCTGCGAGGCCGCCTGACGTGCGGCCCTGTCGGCCGCCGGCGTCAGCCCGATGATGAAGGTTCCCATCTGCCGCCGCTCGGCCCACAGCCGGCTCATCACCGGGTGGTCGGGCACCGCGCAAGAATCGGTGAAGTCGATATTGGGGTCTTCCAGATGCTGGCGGGTAACGTCGAGCATCAGCAGGGTGCCGGGCGAGAAGGTGGCAAGGCTCTCGTCATAGGCCGTCTTCCACGTATAGGCGACGCCCTGCTCGACGAACACGACGAGGCTGGCGATGACCCGCCCGTCGAGCGTCAGCGAATGGATGCGGCACATGTCGCGTTCGGCAAGCCTGTGCACGGCCTCGCGGGCAAAGGCCGCCTGATAGCGGTCGACCGTCATCGCCGTGCCCTTGCGGCCTTTCCAGCCTGCCGACTCCAGGGCCAGGAAGCTCTCCATGGCCGGGCGCACCTCATCGGGCGCGCGCGCGACCTGATGGATGACCTTCCCCGTCTCCTCAAGCCGGCGCCGCAAGCGCCGGAACTCCCGGAAATGATGCGCCCGCAGCGACGCCTTGAGATAGGCCTCGCCGTCGAGATCGCTTTGCAGCACCGGGCGCCCGGCCTCGCCGGTCACGATCAGGGTAAGCTGGAGCGCCTCCGCCGCGGACCGCAGTGCCCGCGCCATCGGCCCGCCGAGGCGCATGTCGGGCAGCACCATGACCCTGGGCAGGCGCAGATGCGGGCGCGCCAGCATGGCGAACAGGTCTTCCAGCACCCCCAGCGGATCGTCATGGTCGACCAGCGGCGTGCCGACCGGCCCGAACGGGTTCGACCAGGCCCGCATGACCGGCACCCCCAGCGGCACGTTGGGTCGCTCGATGGAAAACGGGACCAGCAGCCGCAGCCGCGAGCGGAACTCGTCGCCGTCGCGGATCACCGCCAGCCTCACCTCGCGGTCTTCCAGGCGCGGCATGGCCGGCGCCAGGAAACGCGGGTTGAAGAAGATGTTGGGCTCGATGGTGCGCGCGCCGAGATGGTCCAATTCCTCGACAAGCTCGAAGCCGGCCGTCGCCGGATAGATAGCCAGCGTTCGCTGCGGGCGGCGGCTGGTCAGGAGTTCGAGCTGGGCGGGGTCCACCCCTTCGCGCGCCAGCCCGGCCAGTTCCGAAACCAGCGTACCGGCAGGCCCGCCGCTGGTTTCCTCGATCAGGGGAGCGGCGGCCACTAGGCACCCCTTGCCCGGACGTGGCCGGCTTCCGCCGCGCGGTCACTGCGGGAGACGCACGACGCCGGCCGCCCCGGCTCTCGCCCGGGGACGCGGTCGGCTGTCATGGCCATGGGACAGCGCACCCTCTCGATCTCCCAGTTGCACGCGCTAGGACCAGTCGATCCTGAACCTGTCTAGGGTCCAACACCTTAAGAAACGGTGCGGCGCCTGCAACAGGAACGGGCGACGGCCTCGCTATGCGGCCAGAACATCGGCCCATTCGCGATGGCGGCGGAATTCGGCGGCCACATAACCGCAGACGGGCGTGATGCGCATGCCGTTCGCCCTTGCGTCCTCGACGGCATGGGCGACGAGCCGCGCCCCGACGCCCTTGCCGCGCGCGGAGGGCGGCACGAAGCTGTAGTCGATCAGTATGTGGTCGGGGCTGCTGCGCACATAGGTGAGATAAGCCTCCTCGCCGCCCGGCATGGGCAGGACATAGCGGCCCTTGCCGCCGTCTTCGGCCTTGCGGATTTCGGTTTCCATGATCGTCATTGCCTTTGCTGCTTCAGCACGTCCGCCCATTCGGGATGACGCTGGAACTGGGCCGCCGCGAACGGGCACAGGGGGATGATCTTCTGGCCGGCGGCGCGCGCATCCTCCACCGCGCGCGCGACCAGCCGCACGCCCACACCCTGGCCGCGAAAGGCATCCGGCACGCCGGTATGGTCGATGATGAGTTGCTTGCCCACTCTGGTGAAGGTCATCTCGGCTTCGGCACCGTCCAGTCCGTGCAGCACATAGCGGCCTTTCGGGCCGTTCTCTTCTAGCTCGATTTGGGGTAGCTGGTCGTTCATGCAAATGCTCCTTGCAGTGCCGGGACGGACAGGAAACGGCTCTACGGGAAATACGCTTCCAGCCGCGCGGTCAAGTTGGACGGGCAGACCCATCATGTCCAGAGCGCTTCCGACGACAAGACCCGCGCCATGGCGGCGCGGGTCCAGTCTCTCGTCAGGTATGGAACACCGGTTACTGAACCATCATCCGCTGCTGGTCGCGGTTGGCGGCGTAGGTGTCCTTATCATAGGCCGGATGCGCCTCGAACTGTTCCTTGGTGAACTCGGTGTACAGATACTTCTTGCCGTCCTTGTCGGCCATCACCTTGAACGTATCCATACCGACCGCCACCGGCTTGGAGCCGACGCCGAGGAAGCCGCCGACGTCGACGATCACGGCGTCGACCTGACCGTCGGGCGTCAGCACCACGTCGCCGATCTCACCCACCTGGGCGTCATCGGCGCCATACACGGTGGTGCCGTTGAGGTCGTTGGCCGTCATGTCGGTCATCTGGACTTCGGTCAGGGTCGATTTGTCGATCGCCCCGGTCGAGTCAGCATCCGGAGTTGTCGGCGCCTCGGTCGTCTGCGGAGCGGCCGGTGCGACCGGCGTGGTTGCATCCGGCTGCGCCTCGGGGTTGGCGGCCGTATCTGTCGCCGGGGCATCGGTTGTCGCCGGCGCCTCGGTCGTCGCCGGGGCATCGGTCGTCGGGGTCACGGCCGGAGGAGTGTCGGTAGCCTCGGCGGATGCGGCCGGGGCCGGATCATAGCCGCGACGGTCGAAGTCGGGCAGGGCCTCGAGCGATTCCTTGGTGGCTTCGACGACCAGCCAGCGATCGCCGTCACGCTCGGCCCACTCCGCCTTGTTGAAATCGAAGGCGACGTTCTTCTGGCCGATGCCGAGGAAGCCGCCGACACCGATGACCAGCGACTCGGCCTGGCCGGCCTTCGACAGCACCACATCGTTCACCTTGCCGATATCCTGCGCATCGTCGCCGGTACCGTTGTAGACGCTCTCGCCGATGATCAGCGAAGCGAGATTGCCCTCGACGGGCTCGACGGCGGGGGCGGGTTCCGCCGGTGCCGTCTGCATGTCGGTGGCCGGCGCCTCAGCCGTGCCGTCGGGCGAAGCGGTGCCGTCCGTGGGAGCCACGCCAGGCGCTTCAGCCGCCGGCGTCACCGGCTTGTAGGGCGTGGAGTCGAAAGCCGGCTGGGTTTCCAGCTCCTCCTTGGTCACAGCCGCGATCAGCCAGCGGTCGCCATTCTTTTCAGCCCATTGCAGCTTGTCGTAGTCGAAAGCCACATCCTTGGCCCCGATGCCCAGGAAGCCGCCGACCCCGATGATCGCCGAGACGGCATTGCCATCCTTGTCGAACACGAGGTCGCTGACCTTGCCGATGTTCTGGGCATCGTCTGCGGTGCCGTTATAAACGGTCTCGCCGATGATATTGGAAACCAGGTGGCCGTCGGCCTGCACCACTGGCGCGGCCGGCTGCTCGGTCGTCGTGGGCGCTGTGTCCGCCGGCGCGGTCGTCTCCTGCGCCAACGCACCGGTGGCAATCAGCGACGCCAGCGCTGTCGTTGCAAGAAGCTTGCGGATCATGTCATCTCTCCTCGTGTGTGTTCTGGTCAATCGACCTTCGCACCGCCGCGGTAATCTCGGAGACCCGCAGCGTGCCTGCTGAGTAGAAACGTGTAGTCACCGCTCTTGTTCCGGGGATGGGCCGCTCTTTTTCTTGTGAAATTCAAGCACATTGAGGGAACCAAACACGCAACGCGCCGTTCTGGCGGGCACTTGTCTTTCCGGCGGGCAGGCTTGTTCAGTTGCCAGAGGTTTCGACATGCGATTTGCCGCAGTGCTCAACAAGGACGGCGGAACCCTGCGTACGACCGATCTCGACGGTTTCTGCGAGCGCATGACCGGGACGCTGAAGGCGGCCGGTCACAGCATCGCAATCGATATCGCGTCCGGTTCCGATATGCCCGGCGCCCTCGACAAGGCTGTAAGGAAGCGCAACGTCGACGTGGTCCTTGCCGGCGGTGGCGACGGCACCATCTCGGCCGCCGCCGCGCGTCTGATGGGCAAGAAGAAGGCACTGGCGGTTCTGCCGGCCGGCACCATGAACCTGTTCGCGCGCGGCCTCGGCATCCCGCAGACGCTGGACGGCGCGGTCGCGGCCTTCGCCACGGGCAGGATCAGGCCGGTGGACATGGCCACCGCCAACGGCAAGCCCTTCGTGCATCAGTTCTCTATCGGCATGCATGCGCGCATGATCCACCTGCGCGACAAGATGGACTTCGGTTCGCGGCAGGGAAAGATCGGCGCCTCGTTCAAGGCGGCCTGGACCACGCTGGTCGATCCCCCGGCAATGGACGTCACGCTGCTCATCGGCGAGGCGGAACTGGAAGCGCATGCAAGCGCTATCGGCATCACCAACAACCTGTTCGGCGAAGGCCACCTGCCCTATGCGGACGACCCCGCCGGCGGCACGCTGGGCGTATATGTGACGGTCGCCCGCGAGCGCGGCGAAGTGCTGAAATTCGCCTTCAACGTGGCGCGCGGCAAATGGCGCGACAACGAGCATGTGGAAATCCACCAGACAGACCATGTCGTCCTGAAAATCCGCCACTCACGCAAGAAGCCCTATGCAGCGATGGATGGCGAGCTTGTCGACCTCGACAAGGAAACCGAACTGAAAATCCACCCCAAGGCGCTGAACGTCCTCGTTCCTGCCGAGGCCTGATGCGGCGAGAGCAGGTGTCCGGCCTCTCCAATCACTGAGCGGCGGGAGCCGTCTCGGTCTGGGTGGGAGTTGGCGCCTCGTCTCCCGGCACCACCAGTTCGGCCACGCCCCATGCCACCAGCGCAAGCACGACGCCGCAGATCAGGATGACCAGCACACGCCAGCCGCTGCGACCCTGTTTGGCTTTCTGCTCGGGAAATATCCTGGCCATCATCGTCTCCTTGAGTCCCGGCCGTAACCGGCTATCGCAAGGTCAACGGCATCCGGAAGCGAAGGTTCCTGCGCTCCCGGCTCAATCCTCCTCGGTGTCCATGGGGTGGCCGCCGGGCCTGGCGTTCTCGCGATAGATGGCATAGGCCAGCAGGGCGAAGGCAGGCCCCAGCACGAGCCCCGGCCCGGCGCGGCTGCGCAGCAGGGCCGGCAGCGCGGC
>WPCJ01372204.1_pt1 | contig 20300 bp, 21 predicted proteins | sample 5399831 | NCBI WGS metagenome assembly WPCJ01 (sample SAMN12869470, study PRJNA574797) | sludge metagenome | isolation source: wastewater treatment of pH10 | place: China:Beijing | collected 2019-05-20 | reverse complement strand
ACACCACATCGTCATCGAGCGTTCGCTGGCGCTGGCGGCGCGGCTCGCCAAGGCTGGCGCGCCCGACGCGGAGGCGGCGACGCTGCGCGCCGTGGCGGCCGAATGACAAAGCTCGAAGGGCGGCTCGTCACGAGCATCGCGGAGGTGGATTCGACTGCCTGGGATGCCTGCCTGCCTGCCGAGGTCGAATGCCATGCCTATTATCGTGCCTGTGAGGCCGCGGCGGCGGAGACCGGGGTCGGCCTGCGTATGGCGGCCGCCTGCGTCGCCGATGCGGCCGGGGTTCTGGCCGTCGCGCCCTTCTTCCGGCTGAACTACCGACTGGACACCCCCTTGCAGGGGCGTATGCGTGCGATAGGCGATGCCCTGTTTCGCCGCATGCCGGGCCTGGTCACGTTGAAGGCGCTCTGCATCGGTTCGCCCTATGCCGAGCGCTGCCATCTCGGCTTTGCACCCCGGCTGGACGCGGCCGGCCGCCGCGCGGCGTTCGAAGTGCTTGCGGCGACGATCGATCGGCAGGCCGTGGCAGAGGGTGTCCATCTCGTCGTCTGGAAGGATCTCGCACCGATGGAGGAAAGCGGTTTCGGCGCAGCGCTGAACGGCGCCGGCTTCGCGCGGCTTGGCAGCCTGCCGATCGCGATTCTGGATCTGCCCTTCGCCGATGAAGCCGCCTATCTCGCCTCGCTCTCGGCCGCAACCCGCAAGGACATCCGGCGAAAGCTCGCCAGGGCGGGGCAGGTCCGAGTCGAGTTTCGCAGCGACATCTCCGGGCTGGAGCAGGAGATTGCCGGTCTCTATGAGGAGACGCGCACGCAGAGCGGGCTCGACTATGGCGACCTCGAACTGCTGCCGCCAGGCTATTTCGCCGCAATCTCGCGGGCGCTCGGCGAGCGGGCGGTGTTCGCGCTCTACTGGGTGGGGTCCGAGCTCGCCGCCTTCAATCTGCTGCTCGTCGAGGCCGACCGCGTCATCGATAAGTTCCTCGGCATGCGTTACCCGTTGGCGCGGCAGCACAATCTCTATGCGGTGAGCTGGATGGCGAATGTCCGCTTCTGCCTGGAGCGCCGAATCGGGCAGCTCCAGAGTGGCCAGACCGCCTATGCCGCCAAGCTGCGTTTCGGCAGCCGGCTCGTACCCTCGACCCTGCATGTCCGCCATCGCCTCACGCCACTGCAATGGGCCTTGCGCTCGCTCAGCCCCTGGCTTGGCTTCGAACGCTTTGACCCCGATCTCGCCGGGCTTGCCCGAAAGAATGCCGCATGAGCGACGTCCCCGCAGTCACGCCCGTCTCGCGCATGCGGCAGGCCCTGATCTGGATCGCCTTCATCGCGCTCGACACCGGCACGCAACTCGCCTTCAAATGGGGCGCTGACAGTCTGGGCGATCTGGATTTCGGCCCGGCCATGCTGGCGCGTGCGGTCGCGCACCCCGGCGTCTGGCTCGCCATTCTCGGCTATGTCGGCATCTTCGTCGCCTGGATGGCGATCCTGCGCGACATGCCGCTCAGCCGCGCCTTCCCGATGACGGGGCTGGTCTATATCACGGTGCCGTTGCTGGCCTGGATCGTCTTCGGCGAACGGGTCGATCCCATTCGTGCAGGCGGCATCGCACTGATCATCGCAGGCGTCGTCCTGCTCGGAGGCGGCAATGACGATGCGTAGGACTGGCTTTGTCCTGGTATTGGGGCTGGTCGCAAATCTGGCCGCTCCCTTGCCCGGTCGCTCCGACACGATGAGCGACATCATCGGTCGCTGGCGGGATTCCGACGGCGAGTCGGAGATCGCGATCAGCCGCTGCGGAGCCGCTCTGTGCGGTAAGATCGTCTGGCTGAAGCAGGAGCGCTTCGACATCTACAATCCAGATGCGAAGCTGCGCACGCGCTCTCTGCTCGGTCTCCAGGTCCTGATGGGCTTCAAGCCCGATGCCGGAGGTGCGCTTGCCGGCGACGGCTATAATCCGAGCGACGGCAAGGTCTATCGTACGACGCTCGCGCTGACGTCGCCGCAAAGCCTGGTCGTCCGCGGTTGCGTCCTCGGCGGGCTGATCTGCGACGACGACACCTGGTCACGGCAACCCTGAGACGGGGCAGCCATGCGCGGCGAATGACCCGCCATCGGAAGAGAGGGTACAAGAAGTCGGCATGTCCTTGAGGATGACCACGCTCAGGCTCAGGCTGGTGATCGGCTTCATGCTGGTCAGCGTTCCGGCGATGCTGGCCTCGGCCTATATCGCCGCCCGGCTGATCTCGAATACGTTCGAGGACAACGTCGAGCAGTGGCTCGGTGAAACCTCGCGCTTCTTCTCGCTCGAGATCGCCGAGGCCCAGCAGGAGGCGCTGCGCGTTGCGAGCGTCATCGGCCACCGGCTGGAGCAGGCGCCCGACGACCAGAAGATGCAGCATGTCGCCGCGCGCGAATTCGCGGTGCTGAACTCCGTCGGCTACGACCTGATCGCGATCTATCGGCCCGATGGAACGACGCTGTTCAAGACCCGTGATTTCACCAGCATAGGCCCGCTTCCGGCCGAGACCGGCCAGGGGCTTTTCCGGATCGAGGCAGAGGGCCGGCGCTGGATCATGGCGGGCGCCGTGCAGACCTTTCAAATCAACGGCCGGCAGACCAATATCCTGGTCGGGACCTGGCTCGACGAGAGCTATCTCGGCGGCATCAAGGTCGTGACCTCGCTCGACGTGCGCCTGTTCGCCGATTTCGGCGGGCAGCTCGAGCCCGTGCTGCAAACTCATCCTGATCGGCTTAACCCGGTGCCCGATGAAATCCGCGCGCGCCTTGCGTCCGGGGCAGAGCAGATTTTCGAGCCGGCGGCCGATGGCGGCAACTATCGCGCTGTCTACGGGAGCTTCCGCGGTATCGACGGCAAGCTCGCGGCCATCAGCTTCATCGGGTTGCGCAGCGAGGCCGGCTTCTTCGAGCAACTTCGTCAGGAACGCCTGTTTCTCGGGATATTCCTGCTCGGCAGCGTCATTTCGATCCTCGTCGGCATCTTCATGTCGGCAATTCTGGTACGACCGTTGCGTGCCCTGACCCGCGGCGTGCAGGCAATCGCCGCCGGCGATTTCGGCCAGCGCGTTCCGGCCAGTGGCGGGCGCGAGATTGCGCAACTTGCGACGGGGTTCAACGGCATGGCCGAGCAACTCGGCAAGCTGCAGGAACTGGAGCACGAGCTACGCCGCCGCGATCGCCTTTCGACGCTGGGGCAGGCCGCGATGGTCATCGCGCACGAGGTGCGCAACCCGCTGGGCATCATCAAGACCTCGACGGAAGTGGTGCGCAACCGCGCCAAGCTCGGCGCCGCCGAGAGCAAGATGCTGGGCTATGTCATCGACGAGGTCCGACGCATCGAGACGCTGATCCGCGACTTTCTCGACTTCGCGCAGCCGAAAGCGCCCGTGATGAATGTCTTCCCGCTGCGCAACGTGATCGATCGCGTCGCCGCCCTCGCGGCGCCGGAGCTGGCCATGCGCAAACTGTCGCTGGTGGTGGAGGACGGGACGGCTGGCGCCATGATCGAGGGGGACGCTGACCAGCTCCATCAGGCCTGCCTCAATCTGGTTCTGAACGCCATGGACGCCATGCCCGCGGGCGGCGTCGTCACCGCGACCGTGACTGGCGATGAGGCGACCGTTTCGCTGATCATTCGCGATCAGGGAGCTGGCGTGCCCGAGGCCATCCGCGCGGAGATATTCAATCCGTTCTTTACCACCAAGGCGAAGGGCACCGGTCTGGGGCTTGCCAAGGTCCAGGGCGTGGCCGAGGCTCATGGCGGCCGGGCTGTTTGCGACAGCCAGGAGGGACAGGGCGCCGCCTTCACGATGACGTTTCCCCGTGTGCAGCCCGGTAGGGCGCCATGACCCAGAACATCTTGGTCGTCGATGACGAGGAACGCTTGGCCGACGTGCTGGCACTGGCATTGGAGGATCTTGGCTATCGCGCTACGGCGGTGACGAGCTCGCAAGCCGCTCTGCTCGAGCTCGGCCAAGCCCATTTCGATCTGGTGCTGACGGATCTGCGCTTGCCCGTCATGGACGGGCGGGCCCTGCTGCGCGAGGTGCGCAGTCGCTGGCCGGAGAAGCCCGTCGTCGTGCTGACTGCCTTCGCGACCGTCCGCGACGCCGTCGAGCTCGTGAAGGAAGGCGCCTTCGACTATATCGCCAAGCCCTTCGAGATGGAGGATGTCGCGACTACGATCCGGCGTGCGCTGCGCCTCGCCGATGTGGTGCGCGACAATGAGCGCCTGCGCCGCGAACTGGAAGGGCGCTACAGCTTCGATACGTTGATCGGCAACAGTCCTACCTTCCGCCGCGTGATCGAGCAGGTGACGGAGGTCTGCGAGACGCGCGCCACCGTGATGCTGAATGGCGAGAGCGGCACCGGCAAGGAACTCGTCGCCCGCGCGATCCACTTCAACAGCCCGCGCCGCAACAGGCCCTTTGTTGCCGTCAACTGCGCCGCCATTCCCGAAGCGCTGCTCGAAAGCGAGCTCTTCGGGCATGTAAAGGGAGCCTTCACCGGTGCGGTCTCCGCCCGCATCGGCCGCTTTGCCGCAGCCGATGGTGGCACCTTGTTCCTCGACGAGATCGGCGACATGCCTGTCGCGATCCAGGCAAAGCTCCTGCGCGCGGTCCAGGAACGCAGCTTCGAAGCGATCGGCGCCGACCGTAGCCAGAATGTCGATGTCCGGCTGATTGCAGCGACCCACAAGGACATGCGGCAGGCCGTGGCGGAAGGGCGCTTCCGTGAGGACCTGTTCTATCGTCTCAACGTATTCCCGATCCAGCTGCCCGCTTTGCGCGAACGACCGGAGGATATACCGCTGCTGGCGAGCCATTTCCTGGATGAGCTATCCGATGCCATCGGCAAGCACGTCACGGGCTTCTCACCGGCCGCGCTCGCAGCGATGGTGGGACATAACTGGCCGGGTAACATCCGCGAACTGCACAACTGCATCGAGCGCGCCGTGATCGTCGCCAAAAGTGCGACGATCGACATACCTGACCTACCGCGCGACCTGTTCGACAACCCGCGTCGCAATGGTCGCGACGCACTGCCGCGTGACCTCGATGCCGAGCTGGAGCGAATGGAACGCGAATTCATCCTGGAAGCTCTACGCCGCAGCGACGGCGTGCAAGTCAAGGCGGCGCGCCTTCTGGGGATCGCCGAACGGAGCCTATGGCATCGCATCAAGAAGCTCGGCATCAAGCTCGGCCGGACGGTGACGGAATGACCGGTGGGTGCAATTCAGCGGCGCGCCGGGGTGATCGCAGGCGCGAAGTCTGATAGATGCTGCGCGCCGACTGCGGCGCTGCCGGAGATTTCTATGCGTATCTTGAGTGTCTCCTGCCTGGGCCTTCTCCTCGCGACCACGGCGAGTGCCCAGGAGGCTGCGCCGGCCCTGATCGACCCCACCCCAGCGAAGGGCTGGATCGTCACGCTCGGCGGCTCGCTCCAGCTCGGCCCGAAATTTGACGGGGCCAACTCGGCCGGCCCGTCCTTCATGCCCTCGCTGAGCTGGCGGCGCGTCGGTGAGCCTGCCGGCTTCAGTGCGCCGGACGACAGCCTGGACTTCGCGCTCTACGAGACAGACCGCTTCAGCATCGGCCTGGCGGGTGGCCTCAAGAGCGGCCGATATTCCAGCTCGAACAATCGCCTCTTGGGCCTGCGGGACGTGCCCTGGACAATCGAGGCCGGTGTTTTCGCCGAATACTGGCCGATTCTCGAGCGCCTGCGAACGCGCGCGGAGATCCGCCAAGGTTTCCACGGGCATCACGGCGTCATCGCCGACCTCTCGGCCGACTGGGTCGAGCGCTTCGGTCGCTTCACCGTCTCGGGCGGGCCGCGCCTGTCGCTCGGGACGGCCTCCTATATGCGCCGAAATTTCGGGATCACACCGGCGGAATCGATGGTGAACGGCTATCTCGCCACCTACCGCCCCTCCGGCGGCCTCAAGAGCGTCGGTCTTGCCTCGGCGCTCGAATATACGTGGTCGGAACAATGGTCGACGACGCTTTTCGCGCGCTATGAGCGGCTGGCGAAGGAGGCCTCGAACTCGCCTCTGGTGCGCACGATCGGCCAGCGCGATCAGTTCTCGGTCGGCGTCGGCGCCAACTACTCGTTCCAGATCGGCAACTAGGGCGGCTTCGATCCCACGGAATGTGCCCCGTCTGGGGTGGGCATTCCATGAGGTGCCCGTAGCCTCGCGATTGCCGTTCTAAAGCTGCCGGCCTGCCAACCGGACAATGGTCCTCCGTGATGTTGGCTTTCGAGCCCTGGACGAGGCCGCCAAGGCGCTGAAGAGTCATAAGCCTGACGAGATCGTCGCGAAGCTGCGACAAGTCGATGTGTTGTTGTCGCAAGGCCGGCCGGTTGCCGGGGCGACCCGCCCGATCGGAGGGGCGGCCTTCACCTGTTATCGTTGGCGCGAGGCGTTCGGCGTTTGAAGGCGAGCAGGTGAAGCGATCGAAGAACGTCGAGAAGGAGATCGAGCGGGTGCGCAAGGCGGTCTCGAATCTGGCGCTCGAGAAGCCGATCCTCGCGGAAGCCGCTCGGGGAAACTTCCGGGTCCCGCACCGACCGCCTCAGGCTTCAGGAAGCTCGCCAAGTTTCTGCCGAACGGAGCCGGTGCCGCTCTGACAGGCCGAGGATCAATCGATCAGATCGGAACGAGACGCCGGCCCGATCCATCTCGGATTTTCACTGGTATCGGTCCCGAGCGGCCATTGGGATCTCTGCTGGGAGCTACCATTCAAGGAGATGGTAGCAGCCTGCTCAGCGTGCGAGAATGAGCCGGGCCCGGGTAGTGCCGCTTTCACGCACGATGGCAAGCTCGCCTCCGTGGGCCGTTGCGACCTCTGCCACGATCGCGAGACCGAGACCGGAGCCCGGAGAGGCGGTGCCCTTGACGAAAGGCTGCATCAGTACAGCCGGCGAAGAGGAAAAGCCGTCGCCATCGTCCTCGACCTCGATCCAGGCGCTGGCTTCATCAGCACCGACCGCAACGAGCAGGCGGCTGTGCGCGCCGTGCTTCAGGGCATTGTCAATGAGATTGCTGAGCGCTTCGCGCAGGCTCACGACATCGCCTTTCACCATCGGCGTTGTCTCGTCAGGCATGAAGGCGATGTCGATCTCGCGGGGCAGCGAAAACGGTACCGCCTTAGCGAGGACGGCTTTCGCCATCTCGTTCAGATCGACGGGTATAGCCGTTGCCGCGTCCCGGCGATGGATCACCATCGCATGGTCGAGCAGTTGTCCGGTGAGACGGCCGAGTTCCGCCGTGCGTTCATGGATGCGCCTGACGGTGTCCGCCTTGCGCCGGGAGGCCGGCGTACCGATCAGGATCTCGACCTGGGCGTCGAGCGCTGCGAGCGGCGTGCGGATCTGGTGCGCGGCATCGGCGATAAAACGCTGCATGATCGCCATCCGCTCGGAGAGGCGGCGCATGAAATCGTCGATCGCCTCGACGAGATTGCGGATTTCCAGCGGCGGCTCGGCCTCGATCGGGCGGAGATCGTCGGGGCGGCGCGCGGCGATCTCGCGCTCGATGCGGGTCAGCGGCTTCAACGCCAGCGTCACGGCATAGGCCGCCGCCAGCAACGCGAGCACGCTCATCACGGCGATGACGCCGAGCGCCTTGAGCGTCAGGTCGCGCGCCAGAGCTCTGCGCGCCTCGGTCGTCTGGGCGACGACGATCGTCGCCCAGTTGTTGGTTCCGGGGAGGTCAATCTGCCGCGCCAGCGTAGCGATGCGCACCGGCTGGCCCTGATAGGTTCCGTCTTCGAGGACGACGCCCGCCTTGATGTCAACGGGGTCGGCGCCCGAAGCGAGATCCTCATAGCCGGCGACCACGATGCCGCGGGGATCGACCACCTTGTAGAAGACGAGATCATAGTCGGCGAGCGTGGCGATGGTCGAGACCGGCGGATCGACGGTGACCACACCGCCCTGGACATAGACATTCTCCGCGATCTGCACCGCCCCGCCGCGCAGGAGCCGGTCATAGGCATGTTGGGCGGCCAGCGAGGAGGAATGCCAGGCGGCGGCGCCCAGCACGACCGCCCCCGCCGCCAGCACCGCCGCCAGCACAGCGATGATGCGGAAGCGCAGTGACAGGCGCAACTCAGACAACTGCAAGCTGATACCCCAATCCGCGGAGGGTCCTGATCTCGACCGAGGCGTCCGCGAGCTTGCGGCGCAGGCGCGCGACGAACTGTTCGACCGCGTTGGGGCTCGCCTCCTGGTCGAAATTGAAGAGCTGCTCGACCAGTTCCTCCTTCGGCACGATCCGGTCGGGGCGGGCGGCGAGGATTTCGAGGACGGTGAGCTCGCGCCGTGTCAGGTTGAGCGGCCGGTCGTTGATGCTCGCGACGCGCCCGGCCCGGTCGATGACCAGCGGCCCGAAGCGCAGGAGATTGTCGGATTGGCCGGCACTACGGCGCAGCAGCGCGCGGGCACGAGCTTCGAGTTCGCCATAGTCGAACGGCTTGATCAGGTAGTCGTCGGCGCCGAGGTCGAGCGCGCCGATGCGCTCGTCCACGGCCGAGCGCGCCGTCAGCACCAGCACCGGCGTCTTCAGCCGGCGCGCCCGCATTTGCCGAAGTATCGCCAGACCGTCCTGGCCGGGCAGGCTGAGATCGAGCACCACGAGGTCATAGGATTGCACGGCCAGCAGCTCGGAGGCCGTGAGACCGTCCTGCTCCCAGTCGACGGCGTGGCCGATCTTCTCCAGCCGCATCACCACGGCCTCGGCGATATCGGCGGTGTCTTCGACGACCAGCACACGCAAGCGGATCTCCCTCCCGGCTCCGAGTCAGGCTGGAGTCAGTCTCGCAGATTATCACCCTCAGCAAGCGCCCATAAGTGCGTAAGGAAACGAAACAAGGGAGGGTGCATGCTGGCCCCGTTCGACGCTGCAACTGCGACTCCGCTTCTCTCGGTGGAGGGCGTGACGCTGCAATACAAGTCGCCCGATGTCGTGGTCACTGCAACGCGGCGCGTCTCCTTCGACGTCTATCCGTCCGACCGCTTCGTCCTGCTCGGCCCGTCCGGCTGCGGTAAGTCGACCCTGCTCAAGGCGATCGGCGGCTACCTGACGCCCGTCGAGGGCCAGATCAGTCTGAAGGGCCGCAAGGTCGCCGGTCCCGGGCCGGACCGGATGATGGTGTTCCAGGAGTTCGACCAGCTCCTGCCCTGGAAGACGGTGCGCGAGAACGTCGTCTTCGCGCTGACGGCTTCGGGCCGCGCCAGCCAGGCTGAAGCCGAGGAGTGTGCCCGCTCCTATATCGACAAGGTCGGCCTCTCCAAGTTCATCGACAGCTACCCGCATATGCTGTCCGGCGGCATGAAGCAGCGCGTCGCCATCGCACGCGGCATGGCGATGGAGCCCGACGTGCTGCTGATGGACGAGCCTTTCGCCGCGCTCGACGCCCTCACGCGCCGCAAGATGCAGGACGAGCTGCTGCGGCTCTGGGACGACACCAAGTTCACCGTGCTCTTCGTCACTCACTCGATCGAGGAGGCGATCCGGATCGGCACCCGCATCCTGCTGCTCTCACCGCATCCGGGCGAGGTCAAGGCCGAGCTCAACAGCGTGCCGCCCGAAGAGATGGGCACCGGCAAGCAGGCCGCGCTCGAAACCCGCATCAACGACATGCTGTTCGCGCATCATTGAGCCGGAGGTGACCGCCATGACCGATCTCGTCAGCTTCCGTCCGGAAATCATCCGCGACGTCAATTCCAGCGACGCTCCCGTCGTCGCGAAGACCATCGGCTGGGCCGAGCGGATCTATCGTCTCGGCTTCGTCCGCAAGGGCCTGATCCTCGCGGTTCTCGCCCTCGCCTGGGAGGCCTATGGCCGCTGGCTCGGCAATCCCCTGCTATTTCCGACCTTCGGCCAGACGGTGCAGGCCTTCGTTGAAAACATCGCCAACGGCGTCATCCCGCAGCGCATGCTGGTTTCGCTCCAGACCCTCGTCATCGGCTACAGCATCGGCATCGTGCTCGCCGCCCTGCTGACCACGCTGGCGATTGGGTCGCGCATCGGCGCCGATCTGCTGGAAACCCTGACTTCGATGTTCAACCCGCTGCCGGCGATCGCGCTTCTGCCGCTGGCGCTGATCTGGTTCGGCCTCGGCACTGGCAGCGTGATCTTCGTGCTCGTGCATTCGGTGCTCTGGGCGATCGCGCTCAACACCCATGCCGGCTTCCGCTCGGTTTCGAACACGCTACGCATGGTCGGCCAGAACTACGGCTTGCGCGGCCTGAAGCTGGTGCGGCTCATCCTGATCCCCGCCGCCTTCCCGGCGATCCTGACCGGCCTCAAGGTCGGCTGGGCCTTCGCCTGGCGTACCTTGATCGCGGCCGAGCTCGTCTTCGGCGTCTCCTCGGGTTCTGGCGGCCTCGGCTGGTTCATCTTCGAGAACCGCAACCAGCTCGAGACGGCGAATGTCTTCGCCGGCCTGTTCACCGTGATCCTGATCGGCCTCTTCGTCGAGAACGTCATCTTCGCTGCCATCGAGCGCAAGACGATCCGCCGCTGGGGCATGCAGCACTGATATCGAAACTTCACAAGGCCGAACGGCCGTCACTCGGAGGGAAATACCCATGGCATTCAAGACTTTCCTGCGCACAGCCTTCACCGTCGCGGCGCTCGGCGCGCCGCTCGCCGCCCCGGCCCGCGCCGAGGTCAGCGAGGTCCGCATTTCCAAGGGCTTCGGCATCCTCTACCTGCCGCTCTTCGTGATGCAGGATCAGCAGTTCCTGGAGAAGCGCGCCAAGGCCGCCGGACTCGGCGACATCAAGGTGACCTGGCTGATGCTCGACGGCGGCAACGTCATCAACGACGCGATGATGGCCGGCACGCTCGATTTCGCCGGCACCGGCGCGCCGGGCTTCGTCACGCTCTGGGCCAAGGCCAAGGGCATTCCGGGCGTCGAGGTCGTCGGTGTCTCCGGCATGAGCTCGACCTCGCTCTGGATGATGTCGAACAAGCCGGAGCTGAAATCGCTGAAGGACTTCACCGCGACCGACAAGATCGCGCTGCCGGGCATCAAGACCTCGCTCGCCGCCGTCGTGCTGCAGATGATCGCCGCCAAGGAGTTCGGTGAGGCGAACTACGCCAAGATGGACCCGATGACGGTGAGCCTGCCGCATCCGGAGGCACTCGCCGCACTCGTGGGCGGCAAGACCGAGATCAAGGCGCATTTCACCTCGCCGCCCTTCCAGTATATCGAGGCCAAGAGCCCCGGCATCCACCGTGTGCTCAACTCGGTCGACTATCTCGGCAACCTGACGCTGGACGTCACCTTCGCGCCGAAGAAGTTCGTCGACGCCAATCCGAAGATGACCCAGGCCTTCATCGACGCGATGGATGACGCCAACGCCCTGATCGAGAAGGACAAGAAGCTCGCCGCCGAGATCTTCGCCAAGGGCTCGAAGGTGAAGATCGACGCCGCCGAGGTCCAGCAGATGATCGAGGACAAGGATGCCCGCTTCACCGCCACGCCCGAGGGCGTGATGAAGTTCGCCGAGTTCATGCACAAGGCTGGCTCGATCAAGGTGAAACCCGCCAAGTGGAGCGACATGTTCGTGCCGCAGTTGGCCGGCCGGTCCGGAAGCTGAGACGTCCAAGCGCGGGAAACCCTACGCCGCCACGCCACCTGTGGCGGCGTCTTGCTTTCCGGCCGTCGCCTTCGATCGGTTGCGGCAGGTTTCAAGAAGCCATGCAAAAAATCCGGGGCTCCCGCGCCACCTTATGCGTGATGGCGGGCTAGCGGTTCCGTATCGCGCCACTGTCGTCCCCCTGCCGTCTGCGTCCTGCGCGCGAAGGGGGCGGCGCTCGACGAAGGCCGATGATCAGCGAGAGGGCGCTGCCTGTCACGCCGTCTGAGGCGGAGCACCCATTCGCACCAGCTTTGCCCTTACCCGTAATCTGATGGCGACGCTCGGGCTGGCTCAAGATCGAGGTGGGTCACCCGGCACTTCGAGGGAATTCTCTGAGTAGATTACCTTGCCAGCGCCGTTCCTCCGGGCTCCCGGCGTCGGTGCGGCATGCTCGATGTGTCCCGGGCTCATCAAGTGATCGACCGGATGGCCGTTCAGGACAAGGTAGTCGGTAATGATCCGGCGATGACATCGCCACCAGACGGCCTCTGAACACATCAGCGACACACGATGATCGCTTCCGAAGCGTAGCACCTTCTGAAGAGCATCGTTGAAAGCGTCGCCGAGCGCGTAGTCGGCGTAGTTGTGAAAGCTTCGATTCCGCCACATTGCATTGAGCCGCTCATCCACGCCGCTTTGCTTCGAGCGACGTCCTCCAAGCTCCGGGAGGTGGCAGTAGCCGATGTGGAAGGGTTCCAGAGCGTCGGGCAGCCTGTCGATATTGAACTCTGGTTTGGTTCGCGAGCGCGGAAACGCGCGGACGTCGATCAGAAGATCGACGCCGGCCTCCTGCAGCATCGTGATCAATTCGGTAAGGGAGCGGTTGGAGTGGCCGATCGTGGTGAACCGGGCGACCATCAGCCGATCTTCGTCAGAGCGGCGTCCTTGTGGGCCGCGACATGCTCAGTCCGGTCGCTCCTGATCTCATATTGCGGCTCTTCCTGCGAGGCGCGATGACGGTGGCCCTTGTAGTCGAAATCGGCGTGATGGACCTTGATGATCCTGCCGCTGACCATCCCGGCCTCGGAGTTCCATCGGACGTGATCGCCAATCTTGAATTTGTCCATGATGATCTCCCTACGGAGAGAAATGCACAATCGGCGGGATTGTTCGATGCCGATCTGCTGGCGAATGCGGATCTGCATGAGCGGGCCGATCGATTTGGGATGGATTGCGCAGTCAACAGGCGCGGGAGCGGTTGCTCGTCCCCGGACCGGAGCCACCATTCCAGTTCGGCTCCCCGGACCAGCATCAGGTCATCGCGATCGACCAGGTGATCGAGGTGCGGAGCATGGCCCGCGCAATCTCGCTAGCACAGCGCATGGAAAGATCGATCTCCACCCTGGCGATTTCGCATGCCCTGGACCATTCGCCTCAATCGCGCCGGGGCGACGCCGAGGCAGAAGCTGCAACGAAAAGGACGCGCGTGGCGCACTGGCTCATTGGTGGCACTCGTCCAGATCGAGATCGAGCCTGCCGCTTTGCAGGAAGGCCTCGAAAGCGGGCTCGAATGGCGAGGGATCGAGCCCGTTCGCTTCCAGCCAGGCGTCATCGTAATAGCTGTTGGAATAGCGGTCGCCGGCATCGCAGATCAGGGTCACCAGCGATCCCGCCTCGCCTGCGCTCGCCATGCGCGCCGCATGGAAGCACATCGCGGCGAAGTTGGTGCCTGTCGAGCCGCCGACGCGCCGCCCGAGCCGCCGCGATAGCACACGCATCGCCGCCAGCGAGACGGCATCCGGCACGCGCAGCATGGTGTCGATCACCCCCGGTACGAAGGAGGGTTCCACCCGCGGCCTGCCGATGCCTTCGATACGCGAAGGGCGATCGCAGCGAGATCCGGGATTGCGTGTGGAGAAGCCCTCGAAAAAGGCGGAGCGCTCGACATCGGCCACGGACAGCCGCGTCGCGTGGCGCTTGTAGCGGATGTATCGCCCGATCGTCGCGGTGGTGCCGCCGGTCCCCGCGCTCATTACGATCCAGGACGGGATCGGATGGCGTTCGCTTGCCAATTGCTGGAAGATCGACTCGGCGATGTTGTTGTTGCCGCGCCAATCCGTCGCCCGCTCTGCATGGGTGAACTGATCCATGAAATGGCCGGACAAGCGCGCCGCCAGTTCGGCGGACTCGGCATAAATCCGTTCGCCGTCGTCGATGAAATGGCTGCGTCCGCCATAATGCTCGATGGCCGCGATCTTCTCCGGGGACGTGGAGCGCGGCATGACGGCGTAGAAGGGAACGCCGATCATGCGAGCGAAATAAGCCTCTGACACCGCCGTCGAGCCGGATGAGGCCTCGATCACCGCCGTGCCTTCCCGGATGAAGCCGTTGCAAAGCGCATAGAGGAAGAGCGAGCGCGCCAGCCGATGCTTCAGGCTGCCGGTCGGATGCGTTGATTCATCCTTCAGATAAAGTTCGATCCCGGTGAGCCCCGGCACGTCCAGCGCCCACAGATGCGTGTCGGCAGAACGGCGCTGATCCGCCTCGATTGCCGCTATCGCCTGGTCGACCCAGAGGCGGGTCGATCTCGCGTTATCCCCGTTCAATCCGTTCTTCATTCAAGCAATCCACTCGGTCCCGGACAGATCGGTTGCGTAATACGATGGCCGTTCTGTGCCTGCATAAGGCCGGTCATGAGGACTGCCGGTTCAGCGGTGGTCAACATCCGCCCGGTCCCGATGTCGCTGCGGAACCCTGGCGTAGCGCCCTGATCGTCCCGATGTTCGGGCAGTATCGCCCATGACGCAGCGGGGCGTCCTGCTGGGCGAGGTCACTTCGGCAGCGCCGCGTCATCGCGCATCCCGCGCAAATGACGGCCATATCGCGGACGACGCCCGCTTGGCTGCGGGCCAACTGCTCGAAGTCGATGTCGAGGCGCTGAAGCAGCCTGCGAAGCAGCGATGAACCGGTGTCGCTGCGGGACGCAAGCCTATGAAGATCGGCTTCGGCAACGCCATTGTCTCTGGCCAGCGCTGCCGTAGCGGCCGGACCGAGCGCCTCGAGCGTGGTCAGGAAAGATTGAACCCGCCACCACCGGCGAACCGCTTCGACGATCTGCATGGCAACCTCCATACTCCCAAGGGCGAGTATCGACCCGTCGGCCATGGCATTCTTTGCGATAGCTCAATCCTCCGGCACCGATCGTCGGGGGAAGCGCTGTCTCCATATAACATGGATTTACAATGCATCTTTTTCACCATAAAGATTGATATGAAATAGATCTTTATGGAGGCCTGTCATGAGGCGACCGCCGGGCGCTGCCGACACCGGAAGCACGTTGGTGCCGATGCTGATATGGGGGCTTATCCTGGTCGTTGTCGGGATGGTGTTCGTGATGGTTTTCGCGTAGCGCCCGCACGGCTTCCGAGGACGGACGTCCTGCGGAGCCAAATGCGCCGGCCGCTGCGAGCAGCGCGGGGCCGCGTGGCGCGGCGGGGCTGCTACTATTAAGCCATGTCGGGTGTGTCGCCCGGGAGGAACCACCTTCCGGCATGGTGGGCTGGAACAGACGGAATCCCTCATGCGACTGACCCGATTTTCCGATTATTCGCTCAGGGTTCTCATGTATGCGGCAACCCACGGGGAGCGTCTGATCACGATTGAGGAGACTGCGGCGACGTACCGGATCTCGCGGACGCATCTGATGAAAGTCTGCCATCAACTCACCAAGGCCGGCTTCCTTCGGGCGGTCCGCGGCCGCTCCGGCGGTCTTGTCCTGGCCAGGGCGCCGGCGGAGATCGGGATCGGTGAGGTTCTGCGTCTGACGGAGCCGGATTTCACACTGGTCGAGTGCTTCGGCGGCGGCGATGGCTGCGTGATTGCGCCGCGGTGCCGGCTTCAGGGTGTTCTTCACGAGGCGCTTGCCGCCTTCCTCGCAACGATCGATCGCTACACTCTGGCCGATCTGCTGCTGAACCCGGCGGATTTCGGCCTCGCGCCGGCGGCTTGACGCGCTTCATCGCGACAGCACGCCGGGGTTAACGGGAGACCGGAAGGAGAAGCCGACTATGCGGCTGGTATTCGATCAAGCCTTCGGTCTCGACGAGGACAGCCTGCATGACGTCGTCGTCACGTTGAGCGAGCGGCTGCGGGCGCATCCCCGCTTGCGTCGTCCGCTCGATCGTGCCGTGGGCAACGGCTGGTCCGAATTCGAGCGCGGCCTCACGCATTTCATCACGGCTCTCGGCGCGCGGACCGGCGATCATGGCGGCGGCCTGGCGGCGTTGTTCGAGGCGTTTCCGGAACTGGCGCCGGAGCACGTCGCCGATGCGCGCGATGTCTTCGTCGAGTCCGCCCTGGCGGTCCTGCCGCTTCATGCGGCTGCGTCCCTCTCGGACCTTGCCGACAGCGTCTGCGATCTGGCCTTGCGTGCTCTGTGCCCGCAGGCCGGACAGGAAGGAGAGCTGCCTCTTCGGTTGCGGATTGGCGAGGCGGAGGAAACCCTGCGGGTCGGTGCGTGCCTTGGGTAGCCAGGCACTCTCAACGATTTCGCCGGAGCGAAACGCGGCTTTTCATCGTTCCGAGGCATATTGTCGCGAAATCCCGCAACGCTCATGATCACCTTCGGCAGGGCGCGGCCTCGATGACCCTCCCGCCAGCCGCGCTGGAGACGGAAGATGAGCGTTCGGGAACGGATCCGCGACCTCGCCGGCCGGGCCATCATGCAGGTGATCGCCAAGCCCTCCAGAGCCTACGAACCGTTCACGCCCTCCGATCCCGTAGCGCTGCGGCGAAACCTGCAACCGGCGGACGTCTTGCTGATCGAAGGAAACCAGCGCGTGTCGACCGTCATAAAGTACATGACACAGTCGACCTGGTCCCATGCCACGCTCTTCGTCGGCGATACCCTGGCTTCGCGCGGAGAAACGGACGACGACGCCATGCTGGTCGAGGTCGATCTGTCGGCGGGCTGCATCGCCGTGCCGCTGACCAAATACACGCAGTACACCACTCGCATTTGCCGCCCGGTCGGCTTGACTGCCGAGGACCGGCACAAGGTCGTTGCTTTCATGATCGCGCGGCTAGGCTTCCGCTACGACATGCGCAATGTCCTAGACCTCGCGCGCTACCTCCATCCCATTCCGTTTCTGCCTGTCCGCTGGCGGCGGCGGATGATCGCGCTCGGCAGCGGCGAACCGTCCCGGGCGATCTGCTCGACCCTGATCGCCGAGGCCTTCCAGGCCGTGCACTACCCCATCCTGCCGCTGATCGATCACTTGCCCAGCCATGAGCGGGCCGACAGCGATCATGCCCGCCGCGAGATCCTGCATATCCGGCACCATAGCCTCTACGCCCCGCGTGACTTCGATATTTCGCCGTATTTCCAGATCGTCAAGCCGGCCATCGAGAGCGGTTTCGACTACCGGAGCCTGGCTTGGGGCGAGCATGACCTTTGACGGAGTTGGGTGTCGTGGGAGGCGCACGACATCACCGTGACGTGCCGCCGTCAGTGACGAAAAACTCGGAGGCAATAGCCAAGCCTGATCACCTGTCTCTGAACCGCGTCCTGTGAGGACCGCCAGTGTGACGACGACAAGTGGACCGGGAAACCGGGCTTGCACGGGATGAAAGTCCGTAATTGGCCATCGCGCCCACGGGTCGAGTTCAAGCGCAGGGAACTCAGTGAACAGCTCGCGGCAAGACGCCGCCCAGCGTCGCACGACGACCTGCCAGAGGCCGCCGGTATTAACCGCGCCTCAATTTGCCTCTTTACGGAAAATCTAATCTGACCGATGGTAAGCGATGCGTGGTGGGTCCAGTTCTCTAGTTTCGGTTGGAATCGTCGATGATCATCCCCTTCTGGCGGAAGGGATTGCGGCGGTTCTGGCGCGCAGCAAAAAATGCGTTGTGATTGAAATTGGCTCCAGAGCCGAGGATATCGTAGGAATCCCCAGCCGGCAGCCATGCGACATCCTGATCGTCGACTTGAATATGCCTGGCGACGTCTTCAGCGCGATCGCCGAACTGCACGATAATGCTCCGGCCTGCCGGGTCGTCGTGTTCACGGCCTCCACCGAGACAGAGCATGCGGTCAAGGCGCTGGGCGCCGGCGCGGCGGGCTATATCCTGAAGGGAAGCAGCGCCACGGAACTGCTCGATGCGGTCGAGGCGGCGTTGCGCGGCGAGGTTTACATCACGCCTTCCTTTGCCGCGAAGGTTATTGGTGCCTTGAACCACAAGACTGCGGAAAGGCAGGCTCAGGTCAGTACGAAACTGAGCGTTCGCGAAGAGCAGATCGTTCGCCTGCTGCTCTGCGGCAAGCAGAACCGGGAGATCGCCCGTTCGCTCGATCTCAGCGAGAAGACGGTCAAGAGCTATATGACCAATCTGATGGCCAAGCTTCACGCGCGAAACCGTCTCGAGGTCGTGATCGCAGCCCAGAAATTGAAGCCGGCCGACTTCTCTTCGGCCGGCCGCTGAATTCGAGCTCGCTGCCGTCGCGTCTCATTCCACCCTCGTCCTCAGGGAGCGCCGGCGCACGGGCAGGAGCACTTTGAGGAGAAGCCCACCCTGTGGCTGTGCCATGACGGTCAGGCTGCCGCGCAAGGCTTTCACGCGAGACTCCAGTCCTTTCAGGCCTAGCGGAGAGCGCTGCTGCGAAGCGCCGGACTGCGGAGCATCACCGACCGGCCCGCTATCCGAGATCATGATATCCAGCGTTTCGGCGGAAAAGCGGGTTTCGACGCGCTGGTTGTGTCCATGAGCATGCTTGTAGGCATTCATCAGCGCCTCCTGCACGACGCGAAACGCGCAGAGGCGGATCGCCTCGGGCATCTGGTCCGGCAAGTCGACAAGAGCGCGAGCGACGATGGTGCCGGTTTGCTGTTCGTGTCGTTTGATCGCGGCTTCGATCGTGTCGGAGGGCGAGAGGTCCCGGATTTCGGGTAGAACGAGCCCCGCCGACAGGTCGCGCAATTCGGCGAGAGTCTGCTGGAGCAACTGTTCCAGTTGCGCTTTAAGTTCGGGTGGCTCGTCAGGCAGCCGCAAGATCAGCAGGCTCAGCATCTGGATCGGACCGTCATGCAGGTCGGCGCCGATGCGCGCGAGATAGCTCTCGTTCGAAACGGCTGCATTGAGCCGCGCCTGGTCCGCCGCGCGTCGCAGCATATTGTTCCGTTTCGCGAGAGCCGATGCGCGCGCGAGATTGGCCTCCAATTGCGATTGCTGGGAACTGATGATGTGACTGGCGTGGCGAATCGTCAGATAGAGCAGAAAGCCGATGAGGATCGCGACATTCAGGATCAGGAACCAGGTCGCATAGCGCAACTGCTGAATCTCACGATCAAGCGAAAAGCTTACCTCGTAGAATTCGCCGAAGCCAAGAATCGTGTTCGTGCCCGGCTTGTAGATCGGAGCATAGGTTTCCAGCGAGCGCTGACCGGATTCTTCATCGCCATGGCTGTCGCCGTTATGCGGGGATACGACGACCTGCCCTCTCAGCAACCGATCGATCTGTGAAGGCTGGAGCTGCGCGTCCTCCTTGGCCTTGCCAGTGCTGTAGATCAATTTGCCCGTTCGACTCCAGATCTTGATCATCGTGACGCGCTGTCCGAGGGGGCTCTCCATTACCTGTGCCTTGATCCGGTCCTTGCTGCCTTCCGACAACGTGCCGGTATGCTCGAGGTCGAGGACGTAAGGAGCCAGGAAGGCCTGGAGATAATGGGCGCCGATCTCCGCCATGCCCTGCTCCCAACCCGTGCGGATGCGGCGTTCGACCCAATAGCCCAGCATGACCATCGACAACCCGACGACGAGCGCCGCGGCTATGGTGAAGCGACGTTCCAGGCTCTGCGCAGCCCAGCGTCGCCGCAGGCCATCGAGGAACGATGCCGACTTTGGTCCGTATCCGGATGGACCCAAGGTCGAGGGGGCGGCTCCGTCTTTGGCCGCTGCTTCTTTCTCGACCTTTCCATCTACCGCGCTTGGCATCGCTCAGGCATTCTGATGATTAATGAATGGTTAAAGCGGGGAGGCGTCGTCGTCATTGCGCATTGATTACGCAAGGCTAGGTGGCGTCTAAGGCGCATTTATACAGTGTATTTTGCCGATTGTCTCCAAGACATCGCTGCGGGAAATGGTTTCCGCGGCCGGTTTTTGTGCGTCGATTTTGAGGATCACGACTATGGTCAATATCGTCAGGCACGATCTCGAGTTCATTCTGCGTCAGATCAAGATCGCCGAGGCGCATTCGGGTGGAACGGCGCTCGACCGGATCTATGTCAACGCTGCCGGCGATGTCGTGGCCCAGGGCTCTTCCGGTGCCGTGCTGGCCATCAGCCATCCGCTCGCGCCCTACGGACTGCGGACCGTCGACGGCAGCTTCAACAACATGGTGGCGGGCCGCGATCAATGGGGCGCCGCGGACAATCCCTTCATCCATCTGGCCGAGCTGGCCTACCGAAACGAGCGGGACGACAGCATCTCGCTCGGCGAAGGACCGCTCTTCACGAACAACAACTACGCCGCCAACGGGTCTGTCGTCGATGCGGATCCGCGCCTGATCTCGAACCTCATCGTCGACCAGACGCTCGGCAATCCGGCTGCCGTCTACGCGGCGCTCAGCCATGCGGGCGTCTCCGGCGCCGCGCTGTGGACCGCGCTGAACGCCATCAATGACGCCTATGCCCC
>WPCJ01103731.1_pt1 | contig 20316 bp, 15 predicted proteins | sample 5399831 | NCBI WGS metagenome assembly WPCJ01 (sample SAMN12869470, study PRJNA574797) | sludge metagenome | isolation source: wastewater treatment of pH10 | place: China:Beijing | collected 2019-05-20 | reverse complement strand
GGTGCCGCGGGCTGGGTCAGCGCAGCCGGCTGCGGGGTCGCGTTCGGATTGATCCAGCAGGCATGCACGTGACGGTTGAGGCTGTCCGCGACCTTCGGATCGATGGCCGGGCCGAACTTCACGAGGCAGCGGAAAGTCGCCTGCACATGGCCGCCGGGGCAGCCGAAGCGGTCATACAGGTCGAGATGGCGGAAGGCGGTGTCGAGATCGTCGCGCCACATCAGCACGACCACGCGGCGACCGAGCCAGACGCATTCCGGATTGCCGGCGGGGCCATTGATCGCCTGAGTCGCCTCGACGAACTCGTCAGCGCGCTTCTGGCCTTCGCGGGCGACCTCTGCGGGGGTGGGGCCACTCGTCGCAGCCTTCTGCTCCTGGGCGAGTACGGTGGTGACCGGTGCGACGACAGCGCTCGCACCGAGCAGGAAAGCGAAGGCCGACATAGCCAGACGACGCGTAACCACAGATTGGAACCCGAACACCAGTCGACCCATAAAGTCCCCGATAAAGTTGGCCGTCAGTCCTTCGACATCGTCGCGGCATGACGTGCAAATGGGTCTCCAATGCGGCGAAGACCTCAAGTGAATCCCATGACGGACATTTTCAATTTTGTCCAGAACGTCCGAAGTTGGTCTCATTTCCGTGGCGAGAGGGGAAGGCAATCTCCCGGTCGTGGTTGTCGCGCACTTGGCAGATCGGCGCCGACAAGCTAATCGACGGACGTTTTCTGGAGGACGGAACCCATTTCCTACCGCACGCCGCTGGCGCTTCTCCTAATCTCACTCGGTACGATCGCAGCGGTTTGGTGGTGGCTCGCCACGCCGATCTCCCTTGTGCGTGCCCCGATCGATCCTGCCGACAAGCTGGAATGCGTGTCCTATGCGCCATTCCGCGGCGAGCAGACGCCGCTGAATTCGACTGCGATCATTCCGGCGGCGCAGATCGCCGCCGACATGGTGCAGCTGGCGCAGATCTCGAAATGCGTGCGCACCTATTCCATCGACAACGGTCTGGATCAGGTGCCGGAGCAGGCCGCCAAGGTCGGCCTCAAGGTGCTGCAGGGCGTCTGGCTCGGCAGCAACCGTTTGAAGAACGCTGCGCAAATCGCCGGTGTGGTCGAGCTGACCAAGCAGTTTCCGAATGTCATTTCGGGCGTCGTGGTCGGCAATGAAGTGCTGCTGCGCGGCGAAATGACGGCCGCCGATCTGGTCGGCAACATCCGCTCGGTCAAGGCTCAGGTCGGCAAGCTGCCCGTGACCTATGCCGATGTCTGGGAGTTCTGGCTGAAGAATCGCGAGCTCTATGACGCCGTCGATTTCGTCACCATCCACATCCTCCCATATTGGGAAGACCTCCCGATCCGCGCCAAGAATGCGGCGGCGCACGTCGATTCGATCCGCAAGCGTGTCGCGGTGGCGTTCCCGGGCAAGGAGATCCTGATCGGCGAGACCGGCTGGCCGAGCGCCGGCCGCATGCGCGACGGCGCGCTGCCGTCCCGCGACAATCAGGCGCGGGTGGTGTCGGAAATCCTCGATCTCGCCAAGCGCGAAGGTTTTCGCGTCAATCTGATCGAAGCTTATGACCAACCGTGGAAGCGCGACCTCGAGGGCACCGTGGGCGGCTATTGGGGCCTCTATGATGCCGATGCGCGTGCGCTGAAATATCCGGCCGGCGTTCCGATCAGCAACTATCCCGCCTGGAAGCTGCATATGGGTCTGGGCCTCGGCCTGAGCGTCGTGGTGTTCCTGACCGGCATGCTGACCCTGCGCCGCAAGCCGTGGTCGCCGCGATTCTCGGCGTGGCTGACGGTGGCGGTCTCGGCGACTGTCGCCGGCGCGCTGCTTGGCGTCGCCTTGGACAAGTTGCTTTATGAAAGCTACGGCACCGGCCGCTGGATCCAGTGGGGCGCGTTGCTGGCTGCGGCCGTGCTGTCGCCGCTGCTCTGCGCCCATGCGACCATGTCGGGGCGTTCGCTGCCGACATTCCTGGAATTGTTGGGGCCGCGTCCGTACCTGAACCGCAGCTTCGCCACGGTTCTGCTCGGCCTCACGGTGATCGTGACGGCCCTGATCGCCGCGCAGACTGCGCTCGGCTTCGTGTTCGATCCGCGCTACCGGGATTTCCCGTTCGCCGCCCTGACCATGGCGGTGGTGCCGTTCGCCGGCCTGATGACCGTGAACCGTCGCGCCGAGGGCACCCGGCCGGTCGCAGAAGCCACCTTTGCGGGTCTGCTGGTGGCTTCGCTGGTCTATATCGGCTTCAATGAGGGGCCGGAAAACTGGCAGTCATTGTGGACTTGTGCCGTTTATCTGCTTTTTGCCATTACGCTGTGGCGGGCGCGGGCCGCGCAAAACCAAGGATAAGCAGGCCGATCGCGATGCCCGAAAGGGCGATGTTGTAGAGCACGATGCCGAGCCCGGCGGCGATCAACGCCCCGGTGATCAGCACGATCGACGGCCGTAGCAGGTTGAGCGTCGCGATGACGATCGCGGCGATGCCGAACACCGAATTCTTGAACAGATAGGTCGCCACCAACCGGCTCTTGCAGAGCATGGTCTGAGAACCGGCATCGCATGCGAGCGCCACGGTGGACATTTCAATGGCCATGTAACGCAGGTAGATGGCGTAGCCGACGGCGGCGAAGCCGACCACGAGCAACCACTGGACTTCATAAGGGCTGAGGCGAAAGGGATCTTTTTTCATGGTCCTGACTATGCTGCGGTTTGGTTCTGCGGACAAGCCGGCGGAAGGTGTGTGGTGTTTAATTCCGCTCTAGTTCCACTTAAGCATTTCACCTTAAGTGGCTTCAAATGCGAGGTTTTCACTCTCGACCAAAGCCGAGCATCGTCGAGAGCGAAGGTGTCGGTTTGGGCGCTTGCGCCTGTGCTTCATCGACCGGTTTCGGCGGAGGCTGTTCCGAACGCTGCTCCGGCTTGGGGGCGGGAACGGGTTCAGGCTTCGGCGTCGCGCGGCGCTGATGCTGGGCGGGACGCGGCTTGGGAGCAGGCGGAGGCGGCGCCACAGCGGCAGGCTGCTCCATCGGGGTGGCGTCGTTCTTCAATGCAAGGCGCTGGCCGTCGAATACCGAGGTTTCGCAGGTGCGCTTCCCCTCGGCCAGAGTGGCGCAAATGCGCGCGGCCGCCGCGGCATCGGTCAGCGGCCCGGCTACCAGCCGAAGCTGCATGCCAAGACCATTGCTGCGCTCGCGGACCACGATGATCGGGCGCAGCCCGTTGAGGGCGGGTGTTCGCGACAGGCCGTGCCAGAGCGCGCGCAGTCCGTCGATGGAATTGGCCGTGCCGATATCGACCCCGAATTCGGTCCGTGCCACCGGCGTCGCCACTTCGGTCGGCGCCGGCGTGACGGTGGCCAGCTGGACCGTTGGTTCAGGCGTCTTTGGACCGGCGGGCTGCGGCTCGGCCATTGCGGGCGACGCGAACGGGGGGGCCGCAGCCGTGCCGTCCGACTTCATTTGTGGGATATCGGCGGTCGCCGCGATGCGGGCGGGCGTCACCTGGTCTGCAGGGATCTTCGCAGCGCTGTCTTCAGCCGCGCTATCCATCGGTTTGGTCGGAATGCTCGGTAGTTCCGGCGGCACTGAAGCCGCCTTCGACTCTGGCGGAGACGATGGTGGGGGGGCCAGCTGGGTGGCCGGCGCGGCAATTTGCGGCGGTGGCTCCCGCGGGGGGATGTAGGGCAACGTCTGCCGGGCGAGGATCGAGCCCGTCACCGATTCCAGCCCCTTTTCCACGGATGTGACACGGGTATACAGGCGGTCGCGATCGCCGTTCAGGGTGTCGATGGCCTGCGACAAACGGCGGTTCTCCGCCTGCGCTTCCCTGGTGAGTTGTTGAATTTGCTGGGCTTGGCGCCCGATAGCGTCGGTTGCGGCGAACTGATCGCTGCGCAGCTGGATCTCGTACCGGCTGGCGAGGACGGCAACCGTGACCGCGCAGACGGCGGCCACGCCCCAAGAGCCCAGTCGCCACATCAGGCGCCGGCCACCTTTCTCTTCATCGGCCAGAAATCCCGTCACCCAGCCGGCTTGCGGCTCGGCTGAGAAGGACTCCGCCCATTGGTCGCGCTTGTCAGCCATCCGACGTCTGCGTCGTCCCGTCGCCCCGAATCACGATCCGACATTATCAGGAAACCGTTGCGAACCTGTCGTCGTGAAAGCACGACGCGCAGGAAAGCGATTTCCGGCGGCCGCGAAAAGCCGCTATGACGTCGGCAAAGCGGAAACGAGGACTTTGCGATGACCGGCAGGACCAGCCTTACGATTGTACTCGCAGCCGGCGAGGGCACGCGCATGCGGTCATCATCGCCGAAAGTGCTGCATCAGGTGGCGAACCAGTCGCTGCTCGCGCATGTGCTCATGGCGGCGCCCCAGGGGCCGGGATCCGCGCTCGCGGTCGTGGTCGGACCTAATCGTGAGGATGTCGCGGCCGAAGCGACGCGTATCCGTGCCGATGCCGCGACGTTCGTCCAGCGCGAACGACTCGGTACGGCCCATGCGGTGCTGGCCGCAAAGGATGCGATCGCCAAGGGGGCCGACGATCTGCTGATTGCGTTCGGCGACACGCCATTGATATCGGCGGCGACTTTCGAGCGGTTGCGGGCGCCGCTCAAGGACGGCGCCGCTCTGGCCGTGCTCGGTTTTCGCGCGCAGGACCCGACCGGTTACGGGCGCCTCCTGGTCGAGGGCGGCCAATTGGTCGCCATTCGCGAACAGGCCGATGCCAGCGAGGTCGAGCGCAAGGTCGATCTCTGCAATGCCGGCGTAATGGCCTTTGCCGGCAAGACCGCGCTCGAAGTGATCGAGAAGATCGGGAAAGCCAATAGCAAGGGCGAATATTACCTGACCGACGCGGTCGAGATCGTCCGCAGCATGGGCCTCAAGGCGACCGTCATCGAGACCGATGAGGACGAAGTTCGCGGTATCAACACCAAGGCACAGCTCGCCGAGGCCGAGGCCATCATGCAAGCGCGGTTGCGCAAGGCGGCGCTGGATTCCGGCGTTACCATCGTAGCGCCGGAGACGGTCCACCTCTCGGCCGATACGACCTTCGGCAAGGACGTGATGATCGAGCAATATGTGGTCATCGGGCCCGGTGTCAGCATCGCGGACGGCGCCGTGATCCACGCCTTCTCGCACATCGTACAGGCGGAGATCGGCAAGAAGGTCTCGGTTGGCCCCTATGCACGGCTGCGGCCGGGCACCTCGCTGGGTGAGGGCGCCCGGATCGGCAATTTCGTGGAAACCAAAGCGGCCAAATTGGCGGCTGGGGTGAAGGTCAACCATCTCACTTACATCGGGGACAGCGAGATCGGCGCAGGCGCCAATATCGGGGCCGGGACGATCACCTGCAATTATGACGGGTTCAACAAGGCCAAGACGATCATCGGCGCCGGCGCTTTCGTTGGCTCGAATTCGTCGCTGGTTGCGCCGGTCAAGATCGGCAGCGGTGCCTATATCGGCTCGGGCTCGGTGATCACGCGCGATGTGCCGGACGATGCGCTGGCCGTGGAGCGCAACGAGGTCTCCACCAGGGAAGGCTGGGGCAAGCGCTTCCGCGAGAAGTATGCCGGATTGAAGAAGCCAAAGTGAGGGAGGGCGCCCGTCAGGCGCCTTCTCTCCGCTTGAGGAACCAGTTGCGGCGCGGCGGTGCCTTGATCGGCTCGTCCGGCAATGTGTTCGGTGGCGGCTCATGCGGCGGCGGCGCGACGGTGTCGCGCATCGGCGGTGGCCAGTTGGCAAGCCGGCTCGTATGCATCTCTATATGACGCAGGCGCGTGACAGCGATGGATCGAGGTTCTCTCGGATCGCGCGGCTCCCACATGGCATGCACTCCATTTCCGTGGAAAGGGTCGTGCAAACACGTTGATGCTTTGTTAAACGCGTGCGGCGAAATCGTCGCATAGATCGGTCGACTTGTCTCAATCGGCAATAATTCTTGAGTATCAAGGGTTTTGCGATTTTCGCTAAGAGGGGCGCAGATATCTGCGTCGGGCGGCTTACGCCCAATTCGTTTCCACTGGAGATCTATTCACACATGTGCGGCATCGTCGGAATTCTGGGGCGCGGCCCGGTTGCTGAGCAGATTGTGGATTCGCTGAAGCGGCTCGAATATCGCGGCTACGATTCTGCGGGCGTCGCGACGCTGGCGGACGGCGCGCTGACGCGTCGCCGCGCCGAGGGCAAGCTCAAGAATCTGGAAGCCAAGCTCGAAAAGACGCCGCTCGCGGGTCATGTCGGCATCGGCCATACGCGCTGGGCGACCCATGGCAAGCCGACCGAAGCCAACGCGCATCCGCATGCGGCCGATGGCGTTGCCGTCGTGCATAATGGCATCATTGAAAATTTTCGCGAACTGCGCATCGAGCTCGAAAAGCAGGGCGCGGTGTTTGCCAGCGAGACCGATACGGAAGTCGTCGCTCACCTCGTCAATGCCTTCGTCAAGAAGGGCGCAGCCCCCGTCGAGGCTGTGAAGCAGGCGCTGCCGCGTCTGAAGGGCGCCTTCGCGCTGGCCTTCCTGTTCAAGGATCACGACGATCTCATGGTCGGCGCCCGCAAGGGCTCGCCGCTCGCGGTAGGGTTCGGTGATGGCGAGATGTATCTCGGCTCGGACGCCATTGCGCTGGCGCCGCTCACCGACGACATCTGCTATCTCGAAGACGGCGACTGGGTGGTGCTGAACCGCAAGGGCTGCGAGATTTTCGATGAAAACGGCAAGCCGGCGAAGCGCGATGTGCTGAAATCCGGCGCTTCGTCCTTCATGGTCGACAAGGCGAATTATCGCCATTTCATGGCCAAGGAAATTCACGAGCAGCCGGAAGTCGTCGGCCATACGCTGGCACGCTATGTCGATATGGCCAGCGAACGCGTGGCGCTCCCGACCAAGCTCCCCTTCGACTTCAATGACGTCCAGCGCATCTCGATCACCGCGTGCGGCACCGCGAGCTATGCCGGCTTCGTTGCCAAGTATTGGTTCGAGCGTTTTGCCCGTCTGCCGGTCGAGGTCGATGTCGCCTCCGAATTCCGCTATCGCGAGGCGCCGGTGCGCAAGGGCGATCTGGCGATCTTCATCTCTCAGTCCGGCGAAACCGCCGATACGCTGGCCGCTCTTCGCTACGCCAAGGAGCAGGGCATGCACACGCTGGCCGTGGTCAATGTGCCGACCTCGACCATCGCTCGCGAAAGCGAAACAGTCATGCCGACGCTGGCCGGCCCCGAAATCGGCGTCGCCTCCACCAAGGCGTTTACCTGTCAGCTGATGACGCTCGCCGCGCTTGCAGTCGCCGCCGGCAAGGCGCGCGGTGAACTGTCCGATACGGATGAGGCAAAGCTCGTACAGGGCTTGATCGAGATTCCGCGTCTGATGGCCGATGCGCTGACGCATGAGCATGAGATCGAGAAGCTCGCCCGCGACATCGCCAAGTCGCAGGACGTGCTCTATCTCGGCCGTGGCACCAGCTATCCGCTGGCGCTGGAAGGTGCGCTGAAGCTGAAGGAAATCTCCTACATCCACGCCGAAGGTTATGCCGCCGGCGAACTCAAGCATGGCCCGATCGCGCTGATCGACGAGAAGATGCCGGTGGTCGTGATCGCGCCTTACGATCAGGTGTTCGACAAGACGGTGTCGAACATGCAGGAAGTTGCCGCGCGCGGCGGCCGGATCATCCTGATGACCGACGCCAAGGGCGCCGAGGAGGCCACGGTGGATTCCATGGTGACCATCGTGATGCCCGACATGGCCGCCGCCTTCACGCCGCTGGTCTATGCCGTGCCGGTGCAGTTGCTCGCCTATCACACGGCCGTTGTCATGGGTACCGATGTGGACCAGCCGCGCAATCTCGCTAAATCGGTGACGGTGGAATAGGCCGGATTGTCGCAGGTCCTGGCCAGCCGGCCGAGACCGCGAGGATTCAATGGGTTGTGTTCCCCTTTCGGGCGATCCTGACAGGATCGTCCAAAAGCTGACTTTCCCCGCACTGGCAAAATCCTGCTAGGATACCCATCAAAGGGACGGGCGTGCCGCGCCCGCCAGATGCTGACGCCGAGAGTTTGATGCAGCCCACCGAACTGCCGCCGACCCCGCCTTTGGGCGAACTGCCGCATGATGCCCCGCGGGGCTTCATGGCGCGTATTCGCAACTATTTCCTCACCGGCCTGATCGTGGCCGGACCCATCGCCATTACCTTCTATCTGACCTGGTGGTTCGTCACCTGGGTCGATGCGATCGTCCGTCCGCTGGTGCCGGAGGCCTATCGGCCCGAACAGTGGCTGCCCTACGGCATTCCGGGCTCCGGCCTTGTCGTCGCCTTCGTGGCGTTGACGCTGCTCGGTTTCCTCACCGCCAATCTGATTGGGCGTTCGCTAGTCGATCTCGGCGAGAATTTGCTCGGCCGCATGCCGGTGGTGCGCGCGATCTATCGCGGTCTCAAGCAGGTGTTCGAGACGCTGTTCTCGGGCAACGGGTCGAGCTTCCGCAAGGTCGGGATGGTGGAGTTTCCGTCGCCGGGCATGTGGTCGATCGTGCTGATCTCGCAGCCGCCGAGCGTCGAGGTGTCGAGCAAGATCCCGAGCGAGGAGGAGCACATCTCGGTGTTCCTGCCTTGCGCGCCGAACCCGACCACCGGCTTTTTCTTCTATGTTCCGAAGAGCAAGCTGATCGAGATCGACATGTCGGCGGAAGCTGCGGCGACGCTCATCATGTCGGCGGGCGTCGTGCAGCCCGGCTCCGATCCGCAGAAGAAGATCGCGGCATTGGCGGAAATGGCGAAGAATTCGCGCGCCGTGCAGTCCGTGAAACAACCGGCGCAGGTCGATTAATCTGGCGGATATGCCTCTGGGCGAGACCGCCTGAAACGACGGCAGCAATATAGGATCGTGGCTTCGAGCGCGATCAGTGCAGCGATGGCGCTCATTCCTGCAACTGCAGGGTCCGCACTTGTACCTCCGATCCAGAAACCCAGCGCGAGCAATGGCCCGCTCCACGCCAGACTTCCAGCGAAGGTTCCGGGCAGAAACTGCATGAGTGACACGCCGAGGACGCCGGCTGGGATCGCCATATAGACCCTGATGACGGGGACCGTCTGACTGCCGGCAATGATCACGAACAGATGTCGCTGGAATGCGTTCGATGCGCGCTGGTAAACGGCAGGCGTCAGTCCGACATAGCGACCGAAGCGCCGGACGAATGTCTCGCTACGTTGTTTTCCGAGCGCGAGGCCGAATGCGTACCAGCACAACGAACCAGCGGTGGAGCCGAGTGCCAATGCCGGGATCGCTGCTGCGAGGTCGCTTCGTTCGGCGGCGATCGCGATGCCGATCGCCACAAATAGTGCGTAGGACGGCACGAATGGAAACAACTTCTCCGCAATGCCAAGCCCCATGATTCCGATCGGGCCAGCCTGGATGCAGTGAACGACAGCATTGGACAGTGCCGTATCCATTGGCTCTATTCCGATGCTTGACCAAGCGAGCGACGAGAGATGCGATAGACCGACGCGGGCGGCACATTCATTAGCACGCGGCCGACACATGAGGCCTGAAGACCGTGGCGCGCCAATTGCGACTGACCGATCGGGCAGCGAACGCCATATGTGAACTGATACATGGCGCCGCCCGGTTTGAGGCTGGCAAAGACTCCGCCAAGAATCGCATCGACCTTCTGCTCTGTGATGTTGAGCAAGGGCAGGCCGCTGACGACGGCGCCGAAGGTTGCAGGATCGAACAGCTTCTGCGGCGAGATCCACGAGGCATCCATCCATAACACCCGTGCATGTGGAAACCGCTGCTGCAGCAATCGCATGAAGTCGGAGCCGTATTCGATGAGCGTCAGATCGGACTGTTTCACGCCGCGCTGTAGCAGCGCCTTCGTAAAGACGCCGGTGCCCGGGCCGAGTTCGAGGATCTTGCCCGTAGCACCGCTGATGTCCTGCGTGATCATATTGGCGAGTGCGGATCCGGACGGCGCGATGGCTCCGACGCTGCGAGGCGCCGCTGCGAGAGATCGGAAAAAGAGCAGTAGGCCGTTTGCGGTCATGACGAGTGTCCATTGCACATGCAGCGCCGAACACCACGGTCGGCGGAGTTGCGATATGCGGAATGGAGATTGAGCGAACATGACGTCATGCAGCTCAAGCGGGAATTAAAGCGCTCCGATGAATGTGGATGTCTGAAGCGAGCGCGTCAGCGAAGCGGATGCCGCTTGCCGAATGTCATGGTGACGCGCGTGCCACCATTCGATCCTTCCTGAATATCCACCATTCCATCGTGGAGCTGGACGATCTCGCGAACCAGATTGAGTCCGAGGCCTGCACCGCGCGATCCGGCATTGATCCGGTAGAACGGTTCGAACACGCGTTCCCGGTCGTCCGGCCCAATGCCCGGGCCCTGATCGGCCACTGAGATCGACGAGGTGGTGACGCTGACCACGATCTTGCCGCGGCGTCCGCCATGTTCGATGGCATTGTGGATCAGGTTGGCGAGTGCGCGCTCCAGAGCTCCTGGATCTCCCGACATCGGAGCCCGCTCTGCGCTGCTCTCATAGGCGATCTCGTAGCCGGCGGCGATGGCGAGAGGAGCGAGGTCGGACGTCACATGCTGCGTCACCTCGACGAGGTCAATATCCGAGCGTGGTACGGCAGATTGTTTCAATCGTTCGCTGTCGAGCAACTGTTCGGCCAGGATCGCCAGGCGCCGGACGTCTTCGAGCAGGCGGGACTTGTATGGTCCGGGCTCGATCGACTCGATCCGGATTTGCAGGATGGCAATCGGTGTCCGCAATTCGTGGGCCGCATCGACAAGGAAGCGCTGGCGCCGCTCGTAGCCGTCGTCGAGGCGGCGCAGCGCGTCGTTGATCGCGACCACCAGTGGGACAATTTCGTCAGGGACACGATCCAGCGGAATGCGTGCTCCGCGCTTGTCGATGTCGAGCTGCTCGGTTTGTGCCGCCGTGTCGCTGAGACCAAGCAGCGCGCGCCGGACCACGACCGGGGTGGCGACAAGTGTCGTGAAGGTCATCACCGCGAGGAGCGGTAACACCACGCTTGCAAACAAGGTCAGAGCGGCGATGGCAAGGCGAGACCACGGCACGGTGCCGCCGGACCCTGCAAGGATCTGGACGCGGCCAGCGGCGCTGTCGACCCAGCGTATTCGCGCCGCCCCGCGCGGCGCATCGCCGATGTTCCAACCGAGACGGGCCTGCCCGATACCATCGAGTGCATCGCCGATTTGCGCGAATTCAGGCGGCACAATGCCTTGCGATATGCGGGCTCCATGGTTGTCTCTGACAACGAACCATAATTCCGGCATCGCGGCGCGCCGCTGTGCAAGCGCCGCAGTATCACGAACGATGATGGCATTCGCCTGATTGCGAGCGAGAGCCTTCTCGATAACGTCGATGGTTTCGTCCTCGGGGTCCAGCGAGAGCAAGTAACCGCCCGCCCACAAAGCGCTCATCACAGCCACGACCAGACCGGTGAGCAACAGCGCCTGCAGACTGACAAGCCGGCTGACCAGAACCCATCGCAAGGATGTGCGGCGAACCGCACTCATGACATGAGCCTGATCAGATAACCCAGCCCGCGAATGGCATGGATCTCGACGCCCGCATCGCTTTCGGCCAGCTTGCGCCGCAGCCGCGAGACATGGGTATCCAGTGCATTGGACTGGATCTCGTCATCGAAGCCGTAGACAGCTTCCTCGAGGGCTGATCGTGCGACCGTTCGGCCGGACCGTCGCAGCAATGTCTCGAGCACCAGCAGCTCGCGGCGGGGCAGCGTGAGCACGGTGCCGGCGACGCTCGCCTCGCGGTGATCGGCATTATAGGCGAGGCGGCCAAGCTGCAGCGTTTCGGCCGGCATGTCGCTCCGCCGGCGCAACACGGCGCGTAAGCGCGCGAGCAGTTCCTCGATCGCGAAGGGCTTGCCGAGATAGTCGTCAGCGCCGGTATCTAATCCGTCAATACGGTCGGCGAGGTCGCCACGTGCTGTCAGCACAATAATGGGAGTCTGGACGCCGTCCGCCCTCAATTTGGGAATCAGCGTGAGCCCATCGCCATCGGGCAATTGGCGGTCGAGTAGTATGGCCCCATAACCGTTGCTGAGGATGGCTTCCCTCGCCATGTCGATCGTCGCGACGCGATCGACCACCATGTCGTGTCCCTTGAGCGCTGCTGCGAGCGCTGAAGCCATTTCCGGTTCGTCCTCGACGAGGAGCACGCGCACGCAATCACCCTGTTTGTTTCGCGCCAAAGTCCGAAAATGATCGGGGAACATTGCAACAACATTACGCGCCATCGCAGAGTCTATCCCGCGCCGAGCAGTGATATCGCTTCATCGCGTTCATAGAGATATAGCAAGCAGCGCAATGCATCGCCGCGTTCGCCGGTGAGTTTCGGATTATCCTGCAGGATCCGCAGCGCTTCGTCACGCGCCTGCGCGATCAACTGCGCATGAACCTCGGAGCGCGCGATGCGGTAGCCGGGCAGGCCGCTCTGCCGCGTCCCCAGCACGTCGCCTTCGCCGCGCAGTTTCAGGTCTTCCTCGGCGATGCGAAAACCGTCGGTACTATCCTTGATCACGGTCAGGCGTTTCTTGGCGATCTCGCCGAGCGGTTCGCGGTAGAGCAGGAGGCATGTCGATGCTTCCGAGCCGCGGCCGATGCGGCCACGCAGCTGATGCAGCTGCGCGAGACCGAAACGCTCGGCATTCTCGATCACCATGATGGTCGCGGCGGGGACGTCGACGCCGACCTCGACCACCGTGGTGGCGACCAGAATTTGCGTTTCGCCGGCTGCGAAGCGCGCCATCGCCGCGTCTTTCTCAGGCCCGCGCATGCGGCCATGGACGAGGCCGACCTTGTCGCCAAAGCGCTGCTGCAGATGCTCGAAACGCTCCTCCGCATTGGTCAGCTTCGGCCCGTCCATCTCGGACTCTTCCACCAGCGGGACGATCCAGTAGATCAGCTTGCCGCCGTTCACCGCACGGCCGACGCCATCGACGATCTCGGTGAGCCGGCTGGCCGAAAAGGTGCGCGTCTCGATCGGCTGGCGGCCGGCCGGCTTTTCGCGCAGCTCCGAGATGTCCATGTCGCCGAAATAGGTCAGCACCAGCGTGCGCGGGATCGGTGTCGCCGACAGCACCAGCACATCCACAGCAGTGCCCTTGTTGGTGAGCGCAAGCCGCTCGCGGACACCGAAGCGATGCTGCTCATCGACCACGGCCAGCGCCAGCGACTTGAAGATCACATCGTCCTGGATCAGCGCGTGGGTACCGACGAGGAAGTCGATTTCTCCGGCTTCGAGACGGGCGAGGATGTCCTTGCGCTCGCGGCCTTTCTCGCGGCCGGTGAGGATGGCGACGCTCAGCCCGGCGCGTTCGGCGAGCGGCGCGATGGTCTTGACGTGCTGGCGCGCGAGAATTTCCGTCGGCGCCATCAGGGCGGCCTGCTTGCCGACCTCCGCCACGGCCGCAGCGGCGAGCAGCGCCACAACGGTCTTGCCCGAGCCGACATCGCCTTGCAGCAGCCGTAGCATGCGCACGGGCTGGGTAAGGTCGTCGGCTATGGCCGCCGATGCCTGCTGCTGCGACGGCGTCAGCGCATAGGGCAGTGCGTCGATGATCTTCCGGCGCAGCCCGCCGTCGCCGGCATTGCGATCGCCGGCCGGGCGACGCAGCTGCGCGCGCACCAGCGCCAATGCGAGCTGGCCGGCGAGCAATTCGTCATAAGCGAGCCGCGACCAGAATGGACCGTCGGGCAGGATGTCGGTCGTTTCCTGCGGGACATGTACGCGTTGGAGCGCATCCGCAAAGGACGGAAACTTGCAGCGCCGGATCACGTCGGCGCCGATCCACTCGGGTAATTCCGGCAGCTTGGTCAGCGCCTGGGCAATCGCCTTGCGCAAGGCCGTGATGGCAAGACCCTGTGTCAGAGGATAGACCGCATCGATCCCGGAGAGCTTGGCAAATCCTTCCTCATCCACCACGCGATCTGGATGGGTGATCTGCAGCATGCCGTCGAACAGCTGCGTGGTGCCGGAGACGTAGCGCTTTTCGCCGAGCGGCAGCAGTTTTTCGATCTGGCCGGGAAAGGTGCGAAAATAGGTCAGGATCACCGTGCCGGTATCGTCAGCACAATAAACGAGATGCGGCGCGCGGGAGCGGCCGGGCGGCGGCGGCCGGTGCCGCTCGACGATGACCTCCAGCGTCACCATGGCGCCGATCTCGGCCTCGTTGATCTTCGGGCGATTGCGGCGGTCGATCACGCTGGCAGGGAGATGCAGCAGCAGATCGACGATGCGCGGGGTCTCATCGCGGCCGAGCAGGAAGCGGAACAGCTTGTCCTGCTTCGGGCCGATCCCGGTCATGGCCGTGATCGGCGCGAACAGGGGATTGAGAACTTCTGGGCGCATCGCTCGACTCGCGGGACGGCCCGGGAGGCCGATACCGCCAGACTTGAAGCCATTTTGGAGGGAAAGCAATCCGCGCAGGCCCGGTTTGCGTGCCTGAGGTGCTGACAACGCCCCGCGCGGTCGCTATATGCACCCGGCCCGGCATGTCCGGGCTTTTGGCGTTTGACTTCACGCGTTAGGAAACGGACGGATGACGGGAACGACACGATCGAGCAACGGGCTGGACGATCGCCGCAAGCGGCTTCTGTATCGCTGCTGGCATCGCGGCACGCGCGAGATGGACCTGATCCTTGGCCGCTTTGCGGATGCCGAGATCGGTATTCTCGCCGATCTCGAGCTCACGCAGCTCGAAGCCCTGATCGCCCTTGAGGACCCCGAGCTCTATCCGGCCTTTGTCGGCGACACCCAGCTCGCACCGGAATATCGCACACCGCTGTTCGAGCGGATCAAAGAGTTCCGCAATCTGGACAAGGTCTGATGAAATCTCCAGCCGCCTCGCCGGCCTCGCAGCTCCTGCCCGGCAAGGTGCTGACCTTCGCCAATGTCAGCGAAGGCGCCGAAGGCCTCATCGTCGCCGATCTCGCCCGCGCCGTAGCGGCCAAGCCGAAGCCGCCGGCGGTGAGCCTCGCGGTGGTGTGCCGCGACGGTCCGCGCATGCAGCAGCTCGCCCGCGCGCTGGACTTCTTCGCGCCGGATCTGCCGGTGCTGCAATTCCCGGCCTGGGACTGCCAGCCTTACGACCGGGTTTCGCCCTTTGCCGGCGTTCTTGCCCAGCGCATGACAGCGCTGGCGCAGCTCTCGCGCCTGACCGGCAGCGACAAGCCGATGATCGTGCTGACCACGGTGAACGCCATGGTGCAACGGGTGCCGACGCGCGATCTCGTCGCCGCGCAGGCTCTATCGGTAGCGCCGGGCAATGTGGTGCCGATGGACAATATCGTCGCCTGGCTCGAGCATAACGGCTACAGCCGCTCCTCCACCGTGCGCGAGCCCGGCGAATATGCGGTTCGCGGCGGCATTCTCGATCTGTTTCCGGCCGGGCTTGAGATGCCGGTGCGCTTCGACTTCTTCGGCGACAGCCTGGAATCCATCCGCACCTTCGATGCGGAGACCCAGCGCACGCATCTCACCATGCGCGGTCTCGATCTCGTGCCGGTGTCCGAATTCCAGCTCATCACCGAAACCATCCGCCGTTTCCGTATGGGCTATGTCGCCGAATTCGGTGCGCCCGAGCGCGACGACCAGCTCTATGAAGCGGTCAGCGAAGGCCGCCGCCATCCCGGCATGGAGCACTGGCTGCCGCTGTTCCAGGAGAAGATGGACACGCTGTTCGACTATTTCGACCGCACGCCCATCGTGATGCAGCCGTCGGCGGAAGACGCTGCAGGCGAGCGCTTCAAGCAGATCCAGGACTATTACGAGGCCCGCAAGGACGCCATGGGCATGGCCGGTGGCGGCGCCATCTACAAGCCGTTGCCGCCCGACCGGCTGTATCTGAGCGAAGACGAATGGAAAAAGCGGCTGCACGACACCGCCGTGGTGCGGCTGTCGCCGTTTGCCGTGCCCGAAGGCACCGCGGATACCGTGGATGCGGATGCGAAGCAGGGGCGCAACTTTGCGCCGGAGCGCGCCGACACATCGGTCAATGTGTTCGAGCGTGTCGTCGCACACATCCAGTCGCTGCAGTCGGTGCGCAAGAAAGTTGTCGTCGCACTGTGGAGCGAAGGCTCGCGTGACCGCATGGCGAGCATGTTGAAGGATCACAAGCTGCTCAATCTGCAGATGGTGAATTCCTGGCGTGCAGTCAATGCAGTGCCGCGCAACGAGGCCTCGCTCGCCGTGGTCGGCATGGAGAGCGGTTTCGAGACCGCCAATGTCGCCGTCATCAGCGAGCAGGACATTCTCGGCGACCGTCTGGTGCGTCCGCGCAAGGCGAGCCGCAAGCTCGACAACTTCATCTCCGAAGTGACCTCGCTCTCGGCCGGCGATATCGTCGTCCATGTCGAGCACGGCATCGGTCGCTTCGTCGGCCTGCAGACGCTGGACGTCGGCGGCGCGCCGCATGACTGTCTCGAACTGCGCTATGCCAACGAGACCAAGCTCTATCTGCCGGTCGAGAACATCGAACTGCTGTCGCGCTACGGCTCCGACCAGACCAATGTGGAGCTCGACAAGCTCGGCGGCTCCGGCTGGCAGGCGCGCAAGGCCAAGCTCAAGAACCGCATTCAGGAGATTGCCGGCGAACTCATCAAGATCGCCGCCGAGCGCCATCTTCGCGAGACCGAGAAGATTTCGATCCCGCGCGAACAGTATGACGAATTCTGCGCCCGCTTTCCCTATGAGGAGACCGAGGACCAGCAGAACGCCATCGACGCGGCGCTGCACGATCTCGAAAGCGGCAAGCCGATGGATCGTTTGATCTGCGGCGACGTCGGTTTCGGCAAGACGGAAGTCGCCATGCGCGCGACCTTCGGCGTTGCCATGGAAGGGAAGCAGGTCGCGGTCGTCGTGCCGACCACGCTGCTGGCACGTCAGCACGCCAAGAACTTTGCGGAGCGTTTTCGTGGTTTCCCGGTGAATGTCGCTCAGGCTTCGCGCCTCGTCACGCCGAAGGAACTGTCGGCCACCAAGAAGGGCCTTGCGGACGGCTCCGTGGATATCGTGGTCGGCACCCATGCGCTGCTCGGCAAGTCCATCAAGTTCAAGGAACTCGGCCTCGTGGTGGTGGACGAGGAGCAGCATTTTGGCGTCACGCATAAGGAACGGCTGAAGCAGCTCCGCGCCAATGTCCATGTGCTGACGCTGTCGGCGACACCGATCCCGCGCACGCTGCAGCTTGCGCTCACCGGCGTGCGCGATCTCTCGATCATCGCTTCGGCGCCGGTCGATCGTCTCGCTGTGCGCACTTTCGTGGCGCCGCACGATCCGCTGATGATCCGCGAAGCGCTGCTGCGCGAACGCTATCGCGGTGGTCAGGCTTTCTATGTGGTGCCGCGCATCGACGACCTCGCGGAAGTGAAGGCCTTCCTAGACAAGCACGTGCCGGAGATGAAGGTTGCGGTGGCCCATGGTCAGATGGCACCGACCATCATCGAGGACATCATGTCGGCCTTCTATGACGGCAAATACGACATCCTGCTGTCGACGACGATCGTCGAATCCGGCCTCGATATCCCGAATGCCAACACGCTGATCATCCATCGCGCCGATATGTTCGGCCTTGCGCAACTCTATCAGCTGCGTGGCCGCGTCGGTCGCTCCAAGCTGCGCGCATATGCGCTGTTCACGCTGCCTGAGAAGCAGAAGATCACGGGGCAGGCCGAGCGCCGCTTGAAGGTGCTGCAGTCGCTGGAAAATCTCGGCGCCGGCTTCCAGCTCGCATCGCACGACCTCGACATCCGCGGCGCCGGCAATCTGCTCGGAGAGGAACAGTCCGGCCATATCAAGGAAGTCGGCTTCGAGCTTTATCAATCCATGCTGGAGGAGGCGATCCTTGCGCTCAAGTCGGGAATCTCCGAGCCGATCGCCGATCGCTGGTCGCCGACCATCACCATCGGCATGCCGGTGCTGATCCCCGACGATTTCGTCGCCGATCTGTCGGTGCGTCTGTCGCTCTATCGCCGGCTCGCCGATCTCGATACCGACGACGAGATCGAGAGCTTCGCCGCGGAGTTGCGCGACCGTTTCGGCGTGCTGCCGGACGAGGTGCGCTATCTCTTCAAGATCGCCGCCATCAAGGCCTATTGCCGCCGCGCCAATATCGAGAAGGTCGATGCCGGACCGAAGGGCATGTCGCTCGTATTCCGCGACAACAGCTTTGCGGAGCCGGAGAAGCTCGTGGCCTTCATCCGCCGCTACGGCAATGCCGCCAAGGTCCGCCCGGACATGAAGGTGGTGTTCCTGCAGGATTGGGATACGCCAGAGGATCGCCTCGAAGGCGCGACGGATATCCTGCGCGATCTCGCGAACCTCGCGGAGAACAAGAAGGCGGCGTGATTTGTAGGGCGGGCAAAGCGCAGAGTGCCCACCAATTCAGTCAGGGCTAACGTTGGTGGGCACGGCGCAAGGCGCCTTTGCCCAACCTACAGAGGCATGGCTACGACGCCGCGCGCTGCGTCGTCTGGTCTGTCAGCCTCGCCAGCAGCGATTTTGCAGAGTCGTCCGGCGTCATGCCGGTCACCTTCACGCGTGGATCGTTGCGGGCATCGCGCTTCGGGCCATGCATGGTGTGCTTCATGACCGCTGAGAGGCGCCGGGCGATCATGTGCGCATTGCGTGGGTCGGTCTCGGCAAACACCACCACGATCGAACCATCGGCGCAGAGCGTGCCGAAATCGATCTTGCGCATCAGGCGGCTGATGATCCGCGCGGCATCGCGCTGCGCGCGCAGCGAAATATCCTTGAAGGTGAAACGGGCTGCCGATAGCCCGCCTCCGCGCGTCTGGGTGTGATAGACGGCGGTGGCAAGATCGCGGTCGAAGGCTTCCGGCGTGAGCAGGCCTGTTGCTGCATCGACGAGACCGTCGGATTCGATCGAGCGCAGCGTCCGATTCAGCCGCGCCTCGAACGCACGCTGGCGCACCAGCGGCAGAGCCAGTTGCGTGATGTGGTCAGCGTCGCCGGTGATCGTTTCGAGATTGGCGAGATCGTAACCCCGCGCGAAACCGGATGTGGTGACGATCACGGGCAGGCTGCGAAAGCGCGGGTCTTCCGTGAGCACGGTCAGAAACGCATCGACGACGCGAGGCGTAAAGCCGTCGCCGATGATGATGCCGTCGAGATCTCGGGCATTGAGATGCTTGGCGGCCGCCTCGATGCTGAGCGCACCGACCAGGCTGACGCGTTCTCCGAATGCGACCGACAGCGCGGGATGGCTGCCGCCGCGGCCGACGAGCATCACCGTGGCATCGTCGAGTGGATCGGGGGCGTTGGTGGTGAATCGATGCAGGTTTTCGGCCGTGAGGCGGCGAAGCACCGTGGCATGAAGCGCCCGGATGCGCAGCGCATTGCGCAGCCGCGCGCTGAGCCAGGTGAACTGGCCGCGGTCGCCGATCAGCGGAATAGCATGACCTGGCAATTCTGCCACGGGATCGATCGCGATCAGCGGGATGTAAGGCTGGCGCGCACCGAGTTTGGCGGCCAGCTTTTCGAAGGCTGGCATCTCGGCAGTTGTTGCGGTTGCCACCACGGCAGCCGGCTGCACCTGCGCGATGGCTTCAAGCGCAGTGCCCCATGTGGCATCGACCACCGGAAATATGTTGCTGTCGGCGAGGGCGGTCGCGAAGGGCGCAGGTTGCTGGCTGGAGATGGCAACGATGGTCGCCTGATCGGACATGCGCGCGAGACCCCGGAGGACATAAGTAGGGTTACGCTAGCGTGATGTCGTTAATGGCCGGTCAATCAGAGAGGTAGAAAACGCCATGAGATTGCTGGCGTTTTCGACGTTTAGCGCCGTATCGTGTTGTAAGGACTACTCCGTCGTCGGCCGATCGCGAAACGCTTCGACCATCAGCGGATTGAGGCCAAGCTCCGTGAGGGCCTCCCGCGCGCGGCCATTGTCACTGGCGCGGCCAGCGAGGCGGTAGCCGCTGAGGCGATCCGGGAGTGCCGTCAGCATGGCATTGTCGCCGAGCCGTTTGGCCCATTCGCCGAGATCGTGTGACAGGAAACGATAGCCGCCGACCGACATCACGCCGGACGGCGGTGCGGTGATGTGCAGCGCGCCGGTGGCACGGTCGAGACGGGCCTGATAGCCGGTGTCGACATAATCGAGCGGCTTGGCCGGGATCAGCCCGTTACTGGCGTCGGCCTGCGCCGTATAGGCGAGCACCGGCACCATCGGACCGCGCAAGCCGAGCGTGCCGCGCGGCGTCAGGAGCGTCTCGCCGGCGATGGA
>WPCJ01026868.1_pt1 | contig 20347 bp, 25 predicted proteins | sample 5399831 | NCBI WGS metagenome assembly WPCJ01 (sample SAMN12869470, study PRJNA574797) | sludge metagenome | isolation source: wastewater treatment of pH10 | place: China:Beijing | collected 2019-05-20 | reverse complement strand
GGAAACCCCGGCAACGGCGATTGCCGTCGAAAGCGACAGCAGACGCGCTGTGTAAGCAAGCATTGTTTGACTCCCCTGTTTAAGGTCCGGCGAACGCCCCCGGTCGATTCCGGTGCTCGCGCATTCCCGATACCCGCCCTAGATGACGGTTGGATGACAGTTTGTGGCTTGTCACAAACTGTCAGCGCTGGAAAGTGAAACACGTTTTCAGGGACTTAGCAATTCATCCGTTTGCGGGAACAGCATTTTTATGACAGGAAATGTGACAGGAAATTCACCGCTGTCATAATTCTGCGAGAGGCTTTTCCCTACGCGACAAGGGTTTGTCCCAGCGCGGCATCGATGCCGGATATTGAGGATAAACGAAAATTTTCGAAAGACGAGTGAACCTTCACGGGTTTCGTATGAAGCTGGAGGATGGGGAGCTTAATGCCCCCCACCGCCACCGGCGACCTGCTTCGGTTTGCGCAGCATGATGGCGCAGACGGCAAGCGAGCAAAACATCATCGTGAGAATGAAGAACACGTCGATGAAGGACAGCAGGGTCGCCTGCTGGCGCACCATGCCGGAAAGTTTCGAAATGGCGATTGTCGCGCCATCCATACCAGCAGCGTTGTACTTCGCCGTCAGATTGGCGACCATCTTCTCAGCTTCGGCATTGCCCCAGCGAACATGCTCGGCCAAACGCTCGTAATGCATGTCGCCACGGCGGGTCAGGATCGTGTTGATGACGGCAAGACCGACAGCACCGCCCAGATTACGGGTCAGGTTGAACAGTCCGGATGCGTTTTTCAACAGAGAAGGCGGAAGCGTGCCGAGCGCGAGATTATTGATCGGCACCATGCAGAGCATCAGCGAACAGCCACGCAGGATTTGCGGCAGCAGCAGTTCATAGAAATCCCAATCGGCGGTGAGGCCAGTCACCATCCAGGTGCCTGCCGCAAAGCCGAGGAAACCGATCATCATCATGAGGCGCGGGTCCATCCTGTTGGACAGGAAACCGGCAACCGGCGCGGTGAAGAACATGGCAAGACCGCTGACGAAGAGCGCTTCGCCGATCATGAGGGCGTCATAACCGCGAACGCTGCTCAGATAGAGCGGATAGAGATAGGTAAGGCCGTAGAGGCCGACGCCCATCACGAAGGAGAACAGCGAGCCGAACGCGAAATTGACATTCTTGAAAGCGCGCAAGTCCACGATGGGCTGCTCCGCCGTAAACGCTCGGTAGAAAAAGACGATGCCGCCGACGGTCATGACGATGGAAAGGAAGAAGATCGCGTCATCCTGCAGCCAGTCGTTGCGCGGACCTTCTTCCAGAACATATTCCATCGAGCCGAGAAATGCGGCCATGCCGATGAGACCCCACCAGTCGAACTTACTGAGAAGCGAACTGTCGCCCTCGTCGAAGTCGATCAGGTTCCATGCGGCGATGGTGACGAGAATGCCGGGGCCGACATTGACCAGAAACAGCCAGTGCCAGGAGAAGGCGTGACTGAGATAGCCACCGACCGTCGGGCCGATTGTGGGCGCGAGCGTTGCGACCAGACCGATCATCGGCGAGACGATCGAGCGCTTGGATGGCGGGAAAATAGTGAAGGCAGCCGCGAACACACTGGGGATCATGCCACCGCCGATAAAACCCTGAATGGCGCGGTAGACGATCATCTGCTCGATGTTCGTCGCCGTTGCACAGAGCATGCTGGCGAGGGTGAAACCCGCAGCTGAAATCGTGAAGAGCACGCGCGTCGACAACAGGCGCCCAAGGAAGCCCGAGAGCGGAATCATGATGACTTCCGCGATCAGGTAGGACGTCTGAACCCATGAGATCTCGTCAGAACTGGCGCTTAGACCCGCCTGGATTTCGGCCAGCGATGCCGAGACGATCTGGATGTCCAGGATCGCCATGAACATGCCGAACACCATGGCCAGAAAGGCAACGGCCTTCTTCGGGTCGATGCGGTCATCTGCCGGGGTCATGGACCCTATTGTCGTATCTGCGGCCATGACGGCGCACTCCGGAATGGAAGAGAAAGGCGGCGCGAAACCCGTTTCGCCGCGCCGCCATCTGTTATTTCAAATCAACCCGCAGGTTCGGTCAGTTGGCCTTCTCGTCAGGCGCAGTGCGCGTATCGATATCGACCACGACACTCAGGCCCGCGCGGATCTTGCCGGATTCCAGCGCTTCCTTCGGGATCATGATGCGAACAGGAACGCGCTGCACGATCTTGGTGAAGTTGCCAGTCGCATTTTCCGGCGGCAACAGCGAGAATACTGCGCCCGAGGCCGGAGCGATGGACGCGACCTTGCCGTCGAACTTGGTGCCGTCGATTGCATCGACATAGATATGCGCGGTTTCGCCGGTCTTGATCTTTGCGAGCTGCGTTTCCTTGAAGTTCGCATCGATATAAAGCTCATTGACCGGAACAAGTGCGGCGATCTTCTGGCCGGGCGAAACAAGATCACCTTTCTTGCCTGCGAGATTGCCGATCACACCGTCAAACGGCGCGCGCAGCGTCGTGAAGGACAGATCGCGTGCGGCTTTGTCACGGGCAAGTTCCAGCGATTTCATCGTGCTTTCGGCTTCGCTATACTGGGCGTTGAGCACTTCGATATTGGCCTTGGCGGAAGCGATCTGCGCATCGCCACCGGCGACCTTGGCGCGGGCCTGGTCCAGCGAGGACTGGGCGGTGTCGAGTTCGGCCTGCGCGACAAAACGTGTTTCATGCAGCTTCTGTACGCGTGCAATCGTGTTCTGTGCATTGGTCAGAACTGCGGTTGCGGCCTGCTTGTCGGCATTTGCCTGCTGGAGCACGGCCTGTGCCGCATCGGTTTCCGCCTTGATGCGAATGAGGGTCTGCTTCTGGGTCGCCAGTTTGGCTTCTGCTTCATCGAGTGCGATCTTGTAGTCGCCCGCATCGAGCTGGAAGATCACGTCGCCAGCCTTGACCTGCTGGTTGGCAACCACCGGGATATTCTCGATGTAACCGGTAACCTTCGGTGCGATGGACGCGATGTCGCCCTGAACATAAGCGTCGTCGGTCGAAACCATGAAACGTCCGACCGTCCACCAGTCATAGGCGAACCAGAGGCCACCGGCGACCGCGACCGCCAGAATGCCGGGAAACAGGACACGCTTGCCGAAGCCCTTCTTCTTGCCGCCCTTGGCGGTTACGCCAGTTTCCGCGGGCGCGGCTTCCTGTGGGTTCGGTACGGTATGGGGCTGCGATCTCTCGTTCAAAGGCGCCTCATTCGTCGCCGGCTGGGTTGCCGAGGCGAAGTTCTTGGCGTTCGGGAACGGATGAATATCGGCCTTATCAACGGACTTCGGGGCGGACATAGGGGAAACTTTCTGCACATCCTTCGGATTGAACCGCTCGGTTCGATGTTGACATAAATCAATAAGATGCGCATATCAAGAGGATATCGAACCGCTTGGTTCGAAAAAAGTTAAGAGTCTTGTGAAATGAAACCCGATCGCAACGCCCAAGGAACAACCGATACGATGATGCATGACCGCAACCGGCATGATGAGAAAAGCGTCAGCCGACCCGGTGAGGGCAAATCGTCCGGTTCCGAAACGGAATGCGGTCGCACACGGCTCGGCGCCGGTCAGGATCCTGCTAAACGCCGCCAAATCCTTGAAGGCGCTCAGGATGTGTTCCTGCGTATGGGGTTCGATGCAGCCAGCATGAACGACATCACGCGCGAGGCTGGTGTCTCAAAGGGCACGATCTACGTCTACTTCAACAGCAAGGAAGACCTGTTTGTAGCTCTTTGCGAACATTATCGCGATACAATGTTTCGTGAACTGATCGAAAAACTCGACAAGGGTTTCAATTCACGTCAGGAGCTGACCGATTTCGGCATTGCATTGGTGACGCTGATAACCTCATCGACGGCAGTGCGGGCACAGCGCATCGTTCTGGGCGTCAGCGAGCGCAAGCCGGAGCTTGCAGCCCGTTTCTACGAGCGCGGGCCGAAGCGCAGCCTCGTTCTTATGGCCGATTATCTCAAGGAGATGATCGAGCGGGGGGAACTGGAGCCTTTCGATCCTGAAAAGATGGCCTATCAGCTTTCTGATCTGTTCTTGTCCGGCTTGTATAGGCCCCGTCTGTTTGGCGCATTGTCCGAGCCCCCATCGGCGGAAACGATTCGCAAGAATGTTGAACTCGCGATCGATTTTTTCTATCGCGCTTATGGTCGAAATCAGCGAAGTGTTCAGAAAGAGAACAGTTGATTTTTGTGAATCGGCTTAGCGAAGTTTATTTCGCTGTTTGACTTATAAATTTCCCAAGAGAGCCTTAATTTTTGCACCGTTCTTGTGTGTAATGGTTTGCAATCCATTAATTGCGGGTTGTCAGAGACCCCATTTTTTATGTCACTTATAAATGATTGAAAAGCTCTAGGGCTACGATTCGCTGATATTCCAAATACAGTAACGAGTACCCCTCGGGCTTGAGTACCAAGGATATTATAGAAATGACACTCGATCTCATTCATTTTCCGAATTTTAAAAAGACCTTCTTTGGAACGGCCTTCCAAAGCGACACACTGGCTCTCCTGACGCGAATTCGCGATGAGATCGGTTGCCGCCATATCATGCACACCTATCGCGGACGTATGGGCGATTGCGCGAAAACGAACTCCTCCGACCTCACGGTTGTGATGACTGTGCCGACTAATTGGGCTGCGCGCTATTCCACGAAGAACTATTTCGTCGTCGATCCAATCTTTCAGGAAGATGCGCCTTATTTTCAAAACGATGCCAGCGGTATTGTTCGCGACCTTCAGGCGGATGCCAGCGAATGTCCGGCTATTGCGGAAATGTTGCAGGACGCCGAGAAGCATGGCCTTGGCAATATTTTCATAGCGGTTTCTGCTCGCAGCCAGAAAGGTGCTGTCGGCTGCTCCCTGTTCAGCTTCGAGATCAGCCCCGATGAGGATCGCGAACAGTTCGTGGCCAAGCTGCGTCCGCGCCTGTTGAGCTTGTCCGGGATCATTCATTCAGCCCTGTGCGGCTGCAAGGATGTCGGGACGGTGGCCAGCCTACTGACGCCGCGTGAAGTCGATTGCCTGCGCTGGGCGGCGAATGGCAAGACAGATGGAGAGATTGCGGAAATCCTGAGCATCGCGCGCTGGACCGTCGTGACCTATCTCCAGAATGCGAAGATCAAGCTCAATTGCTCCAATCGTACTTCAGCGGTGGCGACGGCGCTGTCGCTCGGCATCATCGAAATGCCTGAAGTGAACCATCTGGTTTAATGCCAACTGCAACATGCAAATGACAACGACACCGGATGCTTCGGGCATCTGGTGATCGACTGTTTATTTTTCGGCAAACCGCTTCGCGGTTTGGCGGAAAATGCTTCAGGCCCGTTTTCTCAGCGGCAGGCGCGCGGCGTCAAATGCGTTGGCGAGCCTGGCCGTATTCTTCGCCGGGTCTTCGTCGGCATCCTCGAAGGCGATATGGTTCAGCTCCACACCAGCCGTCTTGTCGGTCAGCGTCAGGCGGAAATAGGCATAGACACCCTGATTGCGGAACTCCATGTCGAGCACGATGGCAGGTAGTGATTGCCAGTCACAATGATATTCGCCGCCATGGCCAAGTTCCAGCGTGCCGGGAAAGAAGTAAAGCTCGGTGGCAGAACTGACGATATCGGCGATATTGGCGAAAAGCTCGCAGCGTATGAAGGCAATGTAATCCGCCGGATCGACCAGGCGAAGATCGGTTGCGACCTCGCGCAGGTTCTGGGCAATGATCGCCTCGCGTTCGTTCGAGAATTGCAGGCTCTTCATAGTTTCACCACCGATCTGGGGGAACAGGCTGTCACTGTTCTGAAATATATAAATATCATGGCCATCTATCAATGTATCGCATGCCGCGTATTGATGACCCGGATAAGCTCGGCCACCGCCTTGTAGAATTCGGGTGCGATCATCTGGTCGACATTGACCTGTTTATAGAGCGCGCGGGCTAGCGGAACGTCCTCGAATATCGGGATGGAGTGCTGTGCTGCTATTTCTCTGATCTTCAATGCGATGAGATCCTGTCCCTTTGCAACGACAATCGGGGCCGCGTCCTGATCGGGCTTGTAACGCAGTGCTACGGAAAAATGAGTCGGATTTGCGACGATCAGCGTTGCCGTCGGAACAGTGTTGATCATGCGGCGGCGGGCGCGGTCGCGGCCAAGCGAACGCAGGCGCGATTTGACCAGCGGGTCACCTTCCGACTGCTTCAGCTCGTCCTTGACCTCCTGTCGCGTCATGCGCAGTTCCTGCCGCCAGTGAATGCGTGACCACGCAAGATCGAATGCCGCAATTGCGGTAATGGCCAGCACATTGGCGACGAGCAGACGCACCATGTTCTCGCGCAGAAATTCCGGCAAGGCTCTCGGGTCGGAAGCGACGGCATCGGTAAACAGGCTGTTGCCGTTGAAGAAAACGATAAAGACGATGACACTTGCGGCCAGAAACTTTGCCAGAGATTTGAGAAACTCGACCTGACCGGCGCGCCCGAAAATCCGCTGCCAGCCCTTGAGCGGGGATATGCGCGATGCCTGCGGGCGGATGCGTTCGCCAACGAAGCGCGGCGCATTCTGGAATGCGGAGGCTGCAATGCCGGCAAGCGGGATGATGATGAACACAGGCACAAGGGCTGCGCCGACAGCCAGGGCCAGCACACCGAACAGACGGCTTGCATCTTCCGCGCTGTTGAGGAGCCAGTCTTCGGGACGGTCGATCAGCTCGCGCAGGAAGACAGCCAGCTTCGTGGTGGCAGGTCCCGCGACAAAGACTGCGATAATCAGAAAGGAAGCGATACCGGCGAGGATCGGCGTTTCGCGGGAGAAGGGCATGTTGCCCTTTTCCAAGGCGTCGCGGATCTTCTGCTCGGTGGCTTCTTCTGTTTTGCTTTCCTTGTCAGCATCATCTGCCATGGGTCACACGAAATCAGGACGAAGCTTCGCTTGCGTCGAGGGTGATGATACCGCGCTCGGAAAGATCGATGGCGATACGGGCTATCGTGCGGCGCGCCTCGGCAATGTTTTGCGCGGTTATGTTGCCCTGCTCGGCGCCAAGCTCGGTTTCCACCATGCGGCGGCCACGGGTCGAGAGCGACGAGAGAACAAGTTCCTGAAGTCTTGCATCGGCTCCGCGCAACGCGGTGGCGATCTGTTCCGTCTGCACTTCATCGAAGAGCAGCAGGCGCGCGCGTTGCGACAGGCGCTCGATGTCTTCAAAGGTGAAGAGCTTGGCCTTGATGCGGTTGAGATCGTCGCGGTTGAGATCTTCAAGGCTCGCCATGAGTTCTTCCATCTCGCTTCTGTCGAGCTGGTTGAAGATGTTGGCGATCTGGCCGTGATGAGCCTTGACCGGTCCGGAATCGCTGCGGCCAAGAAGATCGCGCCGCAGCACGTCTTCGAGAAGTTCCGCAGCCGCTGGCGCCACATTGCCGATATGGAGCGAGCGCTGCACGACGGCATTGCGCAGTTGCGGCGGCAGGACGACGAACAGCCGGGCCGCAAGATCGGAAGGCAGCTTCGACACGATATAGGCGATGATCTGCGGATGCTGGTCCGTCAGATAGGCCTGCAGGCTTTCCACCGGCAGGCGTCCAAGCTGCACCCAGACCGATTCCTGAACGAGCTGTGGCTGGACGCGGTCTTCCAGAACTGCATCGACTTCTTCCTGCGGCAGAGCCTCCCGCAACAGGCCTTCAAAGCGTTGGGCGGCTTCTGAAACCGGCGCGCCTTCGGCAAAGGAATCCTCGAACTGCTTGACGAGCTGTTCGAAATCAAGCGGCGAAATCGGTTCCAGCGTGCGGGCATGACCGGCAAGCTTGCGCAGGTCCTCGGCATTGAAATGCTTCAGGAGACGTGCGGCGGCAGGCCGTCCGATTGCAACGAGGATCGCCGCCGCCTTTTGCGGGCCGGTCAGCGTATCGACGAGGCCGGTAGCGGTACCTTCAATATCTTCCGCGAGGGCTTGCTGTTCATGGTCGGCCATGGTCACGTCCGTTACTTGCCGATGATTTCGGTGAGGCTGACACCGAAACGCGAGGAATCATCTTCAAGGACGATCACTTCGCCACGGGCGATGACGCGGCCATTGACCACGATATCGACCGGATCACCGATCTGCTTGTCGAGCGTGATGACCGCACCGCGACCGAGCTTCATCAGATTGGCAACCGGCATGGTCGTGCCGCCAAGAACAACTTGAACATCCACGGGAATGCCCATGATGAGTTCGAGATTTGGCTTGGATGGGCCCTTCTGTGTGCTGCGCGGCTTTTCTTCGCGCAGTTCCTCAATGGCTTCGTCCAGTTCCTGCTGCATGTTCTTGTCCTTGTTGTCAGCGCTCATGCCTGCCCCGCAAGTTCGACGGTAGCTTTACGAACCGCGCGACGCACGAAAACGGGTAGCGCGTTCTTTTCCTTCGGGAGCGATTGTTCGGTGGCGGTCGCGATTTTTTCTTGTGCTCGTGGCGTGCTGTCGGCGACGTTGCGCGCATGGCGGATATCGCGGGTCAGCGCCTTGCGCAGCCTGTTCAGTTCTTCGATAGCCTCGTCCATTTCTCGGCGCACGCGCTGCGTTTCGGCAAGACGGGCTTCAAGCTTGTTGTTTTCGTCCGCCAAAGCAGTGCCAAGATCGGTGCGTTCGCTCTGGATCGCCTTGACGGCGCGCTCCAAACCGTTGGAGGCAGCTGCAATGCGCAGCGCCAGCACCTTGCCAAGCTTGATCGTCTCGTTGGCCTTGCGGCCAACCACGATGAGCGCGGCAAGCGAGGCAAGAGCCATCAATGTGGAAAGCACGTTAGCCAGCAACAAGCTCATCGATGAAATCCTCTTCCTGATTGACCGGGTCGCCGACCTTGACTGTGAAATGAATGCCCGATTTTCCGAGCGTGCACTTGAAAAGCTGCTGATCCCCGGCGCGCAGGCGTACCTGTTCCATGGCGTCGGTGGGCAGTTTGAGAACCTGACCGATTTCCAGCATCGACAATGCGTCCAGCGTCATCGATCCCTGTTGGATGAAAGCTTCGAGTTCGATGCGCGCACGGCTGACTTCCTGCCGCATCTTCTTCGCCCAACTCGGATCGGTCTGGTTCATCGGGCGGCGCAAAAAGGCTGCCACGGCATCCTGCATCGGCTTGTGCGTGCTGCGGGGCAGAAGCAGGTGCACCTGGCCGGTTTTACCCGCGGCAGTAACATCGATGCGGCAGGCGAAAAGGCGCGAGCGCTCGAAATTCTCACGGTCGAATTCGGCTGTGTCGGTGCATTCACCGGCGGCAAAAAGCGCCTGTCCGCTCGCCTGTCCGCTTCCGGCAAAAACCTGATCAAGCGAACCGGCGAGATGACCGGCAAGAAGAGCGGAAATCTTTTGTTCCAGCATGCCGAAAGGCCGGTCCTCATCGACAGAGCCGACATTACCCATATTACCTTGGGCGCCATACATGGCTTCGATCACTGAGAAAACGAGCGTCGCATCGGCGGTGAGATAAAGTGTGCTGCCCCAACGCTCGGCCTTCAGAGGTGCGATGATCGCCGCCTTGTCGAGAATATCGGCAAAGGCAGCATCGTCGGCGCTTTCCACCTGACCTGCCTCAACGTCGAATGCGGCAGCGCAGCCATGTTTCAGCCGGTCACAGAAATGCGTTGAGGCATCCTTGAATACATGGGCAAGCGATTTCAGGTCGTCGCCCGAAAGGCCCGCTGCCCGCAGCAGGTTCTCGGCCAGAACATCATTTTTGCGGTTTTGCCCCAATGTGGCAGTTTCGGGGGTGGTCATCTTACGCTGCCTGCTGGGTCGGCGCGCTCGCCATGGTTTCCTGCTCGACCACATCGATGGTCGGACGATCATAGGCGGAGATGGTCTTGCGGCCATACTCCACGGCGATCTGCGGCAGGGAGCCGTTCATATAGGCGAGAAGCGTCTGCTTCACGACGATGTAGAGGCGATTGTTCTTTTCGCGGGTCGATTTGATCTTGGCTGCGATCGGGCCGACAACGCCATAAGAGAAGAAGATACCGGCAAAGGTTCCGACAAGGGCGGCGCCGATCAGATGGCCCAGCACTTCCGGCGACTGGTCGAGTGCGCCCATGGCCTTGATGACGCCCAGCACGGCGGCAACGATGCCAAGTGCGGGCAGGGCTTCGGAAATGCTGACCATTGCGTGGTAGGGCTTGAGCTTGTCACGGGCGATGGTGTGGATTTCCTCGTCCATCAGCGCCTCGATTTCATGTGAGCGCACATTGCCGACGATGATGAGACGGCAATAATCGCAGATGAAATTGGTGAGGTCCTCTTTCTTCAATACGCTCGGATAGGCCTGAAAGATCGACGATTCCTTCGGATTGTCGATGTGGACTTCCACTTCGTTGCGCGATTTGGCGCGCAGCTCGCGCATCAGGCTGTAGAGCACGCCCAGAACATCGAGATAGTCACGCTGCTTCGGGACCGCGTTGCTGAATGCTTCCATGCAGGCGCGGCCCGTGTCTTTCACGAGCGAGAAAGGGTTGGCAATGAAGAACGTCCCGAGTGCGGCACCCAGAATGATGACGAATTCCCAGGGCTGGATGAGCACGCTGACATGTCCGCCCATGGCGATAAAGCCGCCCAGCATACAGCCCAGTGTGATGACAAGACCGACAATAATGCCCAATGCTCGAGACTCCCGCGTACATTCTGTTTGTCTGGAACCTAAGCGCCGCGGCTTGCGCGAACCTTGTCTGTAGCGCGCAGATAAAATCAGCTTCGGACAAGCTTGGTCTTTCATAAAGGATTGAAATACCGGAAGGGGGTCATGCGCATGGTCGATACGATGACGAGTTATCGCCTGATCGCGGCGGATATGACGCGGTCGTTGCAGCGTGTTTCGAAGGAACCATTGGTGGAGCGGGAAACCGCCTACTACAAGGAGAATATCGGCAAGGTGAAATCCATTGATGATTTCATGGCCGATAGCCGTCTTTATAATTACGCGATGAAGGCGTTTGGTCTGGAAGACATGGCCTTCGCCAAGGCGTTCGTCCGCAAGATATTGACCGAGGGCGTCACGAGCGACGATGCCATGGCGAACAAGCTGACCGACAAGCGCTATAAGGAATTTGCGACCGTCTTCGATTTCGCAGGCAAGGGCGCGGAAGCGACTGAGAGCACTGCGGCGCAGCAAGGTGTCGTGGACAAATATCTTCGTCAGACGCTGGAAACGGAAGCCGGAAGCCAGAATGAAGGCGTGCGGCTGGCCCTTTATTTTGCACGCAAGGCACCGACCATCACCAATGCCTATGAAATCCTTGGCGACAAGGCGCTAGTGTCGGTGATCCAGACGACCTTCGGCTGGCCATCCAGCATATCCAATGCCGATATCGACAAGCAGGCGAAGATGATCGAGGACAAGATCGACTTCACCAAGATGTCCGATCCCGAATATGTCTCGAAGCTCATTTCGCGCTTCACCGCCATGTATGAGATGAACAATCCAACGGCGAGCAGCCCGGCCTCGATTGCGTCCCTGCTTCTGGGCGGAACGTCTTCCGTCGGCATTTCGATGGATATCCTGAGCACCTTGCAGAATTTCAAGCCGGGCGGGCGTTAGGCAATGCAAAGCAATTCGATCTATGTCGGGCTTTCGTCGCTCATCACGCTGGAACGGCGGATGGATGCCATCGCTCATAATGTCGCCAATGTCTCAACCGTCGGTTTCCGTGGAGAAGGCACCAAGTTCGATACCATCGTTTCAAACAAGGCCAGTGACGACGTCAGTTTTGCCACTGCGGGCAAGAGCTTCATCCGTACCGAAGCAGGCCCGATGATCAAGACCGACAATCCGCTGGACGTTGCGGTCAAGGGCGATGTCTGGATGTCGGTCACGACGCCGCAGGGACAGATCTACACCCGCGACGGGCGCATGAACATGCTGCCGACGGGCGATCTCGTTTCTATTACCGGCCATCCGGTTCTCGATGTCGGCGGTGCGCCCATCGTGCTCAATCCGGGTGGTGGTGCGCCGAAGATTTCGAGCGACGGCGCGATCTATCAGAACGGTGCGCAGGTCGGCTCCATCGGCCTCTTCACGATTCCCGCCGATGCCGACCTGACCTATGCCGGTACGTCCGGTGTGATCCCGAACAAGCCTGCCCAGCCGGTGGTCGATGACAATAGTGTGGGCGTCGTGCAAGGCATGATCGAGGGTTCGAACGTCGATGCCATGACCGAGATGACCCGCCTTATCAGCGTCAGCCGCGCTTTCGAACAGGTCAATAATCTGTTGTCGCAGCAGGAAAGCACGGTCTCTGAAGCCATCAAGACCCTGGGCTCCAGAAACGGATGACGCCTGATCTGCCGCTCTCGCGTCTCGCCGCTTTTGCCCGTCAGCAATCGGTGGCACCAAAGCCGCTGACCGGTATCGGCGGAACGGTGAGCGACGTGTCGCGCTCGGCCATTGCCGTGCGCGGGCTTTCGCGTGATGCGCGTTTGGGCGATGCGGTGGCGATCCATGCACAAGGCGGCCAGAGCCTTGCCGAGATCATCCGGGTGGCTGACACGCAGGTGCTGGTGAAGCCTTTCGATGACCGCATCATTCCCTCGCTTGGCGCTGCGGTTTTCGAGGAAGGGCTGCTCAGCATCCGCCCGGCACCGGAATGGCGCGGACGTGTCATCAATGCGCTTGGCGATGCGGTTGACGGAAAGGGCGTGTTGCAACCCGGCACCCGGCCGATGGCATCCGAGAATCTGGCGCCCGCAGCCCTGCGTCGCGGGCGTGTCGACAGGGGCTTGCGCACCGGCGTCAATGTCATCGATATTTTCACGCCGCTTTGTTTCGGCCAGCGTATTGGCATCTTTGCGGGCTCTGGCGTCGGCAAGTCGACGCTGCTTGCCATGATGACGCGTGCGGCGGATTTCGACACGGTGGTGCTGGCGCTGACCGGCGAGCGTGGACGTGAAGTGCGCGAGATGCTGGAAGAAACCATGGCGGGCCATCTCGACAAGACGATAACCGTGGTGGCGACGGGCGATGAAAGCCCGATGATGCGCCGCCTCGCACCCAACACGGCGACGGCCATTGCCGAATATTTCCGTGATCTTGGCCAGAATGTCCTGCTGATTGTCGATTCCGTCACGCGCTTTGCTCATGCGGCGCGCGAAGTAGCGATTGCCGCCGAGGAACCGCCGGTTTCACGCGGTTATCCGCCGAGCGTCTTCAGCCAGTTACCCCGCCTTCTGGAGCGGGCGGGTCCCGGTATCACGGAAGCGGGTGGCAGCATCACCGGCATCTATTCGGTGCTGGTCGATGGCGACGATCACAACGACCCGGTTTCCGACACGATCCGCGGTACGCTGGACGGCCACATCGTGCTTGATCGCGCAATTGCGGCGCAAGGGCGCTTTCCGGCGGTCGATATTCCGGGCTCGGTTTCGCGTCTGGCAAAGCACAACTGGACACCGGAACAGCGCAAGCTGGTCAGCCAATTGCGGGGTATGGTCGCCCGTTTCGAGGAAACTCGCGACCTGCGTGCCATCGGGGCGTACCAGAAAGGCCATGACGGCCTTCTGGACCAGGCGGTCGATCTTGTGCCGCGCATTTACGACGCCTTGCAGCAATCGCCGGAAACCGGCCTATCGGATGATCCCTATAACGACCTTGCCGCGGCACTGCGCGGCGACAGACAGGCGCAACACGCATGATGACGGGCTTTCGCAAGACAAAGGAAGAGAAACTCCTTGCAGATCTGACGGCGGAGGTCGAAGCCGCCGCACGGCAGGAAGGCATGAAGAAGCCGCATAACAAGGTGGATCGCTACCTGAAGATCGCGGCCATCACGCTCGCCGCCGGAAGCGCGATGCTGCCTTTCGTCACCTATCTTCAGCGTGTCGATCTGGGTTCGCCCGAGAAGGCCGAACGCAAGATCATCGATCCGCTGGACCGCTCGGAACAGAAAACCGTGCGCCGTTTCCCGTCCTTCCGCCCGTCCGAACAGGTCGCGCCGAATGCTGACGTGGACAACACGATGACAGGCTCGGTCATGTCGAACGGCAAGGGGCTTCCGGGAACCGGAATGGGCAATGGCGGCGACGGAAGCGGGGAAGGGCAGGCCTTCCCAAAGCCGGTTTTCGCGCTGCGCGCAGTTGTCGGCGGCATGGCGATGATTGAGGATACGTCGGGCTACTGGTTCGTCGAAAAAGGCTCGCTGCTGCCGGATGGCAGTCACCTTGTTTCAATCGGTCGCGGTGCTGGCACCTGGCAGCTTACGACATCGTCGGGCGATGTGATTGAGATGCGGAAATAGGGGAGTAGGGCAGTAAGGGAATAGGGGAGTATGTTTGCCCCGCGCAATCAGCGCTCTTTCTCACGCAACGACATATCGTTCCTAGAAAACATATTCCCCTACTCCCTTAATCTGCGCAAGCTTGACGCAAGTTCCGGCCTTTAAGTTAACGAACTATAAAGGCGGGATACTCAATGAGCTCCATTCATCTTTTCGATCTGGCTGCAAGGCAGGCGCAGTGGTTGTCGGTTCGACAGGCCACCGTTGCGGGCAATGTCGCCAACGCGAACACGCCGGATTTTCGGGCGCGGGACGTGCAGCCCTTCGCGGATGTGCTGGACAAGACGCAGCTCACCATGGCTGCCACCAGCTCCCTGCATCTGGAAGCCGAGGCAGACGGGATCGCCGGTGCGCGCCTGCGCCCGGATGACATCACCGAGCAGACCCATTCCGGCAATACGGTCGATGTCGAACAGGAAATGATGAAGGCTGGTGAAATCGCCCGCGAATATTCGCTCAACACAAGCATCGTCAAGGCGTTCCATCGCATGATGCTTTCGGTCGCGAAGGGGTAATTATGTCTTCCGATGCCTTGCAAAGCACATTGAAGATCGCAGCGTCGGGCCTTTCGGCCCAATCGACGCGTCTGCGCATCGTTTCCGAGAATATCGCCAATGCGCAGTCTACCGCCAAGACTGCCGACGCCGATCCCTATCGCCGCAAGACGGTTTCCTTCCGTACCGAGCTGGAACAGGGCACCGGTGCAGCCGAAGTCCGCATTGCCGAAGTCGGCAAGGACACATCGGCCTTTATCGAACAATACGAGCCGAGCCATCCCGCAGCGGATGAGCGCGGCTATGTCCGCTATCCAAACGTCAACATGGTCGTCGAAATGGCGGACATGCGTGAAGCCAACCGTTCTTATGAAGCCAATTTGCAGGTCGTGAGACAAGCTCGTGAGCTGATCTCCATGACGATCGATCTCCTGAGGAGCACATAATGTACGACTCGATCATGAGCATTTCGGCGCGCAATGCCCTGTCGCGCCTGTCGGAAACCGTTGCCGAAACGGGTGTGGGTTCCGCTTCCGCGCCGCAGGCTGTTCCGGCCGCTCCCGGTGCCTCGTTCGGCGAAGTCCTGTCGCAGATGACGGATTCCGTCGGGCAAAAGCTGCAGGCGGCGGAGGCAACCTCCATTCAGGGCATCAAGGGCGATGCGCCGGTGCGCGATGTGGTCAGCTCCGTCATGGAAGCCGAACAGTCGCTCCAGACGGCCATCGCGATCCGTGACAAGATCGTGCAGGCCTATCTCGAAATCAGCCGCATGCCAATCTGATTTACGGCAGCTAAGGATACGCCATGAAAGCCCTGACGATTGCCGCCACCGGCATGAACGCCCAGCAGCTCAATCTGGAAGTGATTGCCAACAACATCGCCAATATCAACACAACCGGCTTCAAGCGCGCGCGTGCTGAATTCTCCGATCTGCTTTATCAATCCGAGCGGACGGCAGGCGTGCCCAATCAGGCGAACCAGTCCATCGTGCCGGAAGGCGCGCTGGTTGGTCTCGGCGTGCAGACGGCGGCGGTGCGAAACCTCCACATGCAGGGCAGTTTCAACCAGACCGGTAATCCATTCGATCTGGCTTTGACGGGCAAGGGCTGGTTTCAGATTCAAAGCCCGACCGGCGAGACGCTTTATGCGCGCGCCGGCGCGTTCAACAAGAATGCCGATGGCCAGCTCGTGACACTCGACGGCAATCCGGTTGAACCGGCGATCACCATTCCGCCAGATGCTGTTGAAGTGACTGTCACTGATACGGGACAGGTTTTCGCCAAGCTGCAGGACCAGGTCAATCAGGTCGACCTCGGCCAGCTAACTCTCGCAAATTTTACCAATGAAGCTGGTCTGGAGCCGCTCGGCGGAAATCTCTACCGCGAGACGGAAGCTTCCGGCGGTCCGCTGGTCGGCGTTCCGGGTGATCCGGGCTACGGCTCGATCAAGCAAGGCTATCTCGAAGCGTCGAACGTCGATCCGGTGAAGGAAATCACCGATCTCATCACGGCGCAGCGTGCTTATGAAATGAATTCCAAGGTTATTCAGGCTGCCGACGAAATGGCGGCAACCGTGTCGAAGAACTTGCGCTGATGGTGATGGCGATGGGCTGTGTGAAGGCGATCTTGCAAAAGAAAAGGCTGGCTCTTGCCGGTGGCTTCCTGCTTGCCGCAATGGCTGGCGCCGGTGCTGCGGACCGCATCGCTTTTGTCGTGCCTTCGGCCACCGTCTATCCCGGCCAGATCGTGAGCGACACCGCACTTCTGGAAAAGCAGTTCTTTATAAATGCGCCAGCGGCGAACCAATATGTGCTGTCCGCGGATCAGGCGGCAGGCAAGGTGGCGCGCAAGACGCTGCTTCCCGGCAAGCCGATCCTCGTGTCGGCATTGGGCGAGCCGTCTCTGGTCACGCGCGGGGTTCCGGCACCGCTGGTCTTTACCGCCGGTACGCTGACCATAACCGCCATGGGCACGCCGCTCGAATCCGGTGCGGCTGGCGATTTCATCAAGGTTCGTAACGTCGACAGCGGCATCATCGTGTCCGGCACGGTGCTGGCCAATGGTCGCATTCAGGTGGGGATGCAGTGAGAAAGACTTGCGCCGCCCTTATCACCGCTTTGGCACTCATTTTCCAGCCCGTTGCGGGCTTTGCTGATGAGTCGTCGAAGAACGCGCGGGAATTCGGTTCCGCAGTGGATGCTGATGCCGATTGGCTTGGCTCGGGTGGCGATCCGTCGAAAATGGCCTATGCCGAACTTGGCCGGGGAAGCGCGGTTGCGCGCCTGAAGGATATCGCCACCATTCAGGGCGTGCGCGAAAACCAGCTTGTGGGCTATGGTCTTGTCATCGGCCTCAAGGGCACCGGGGACAGCCTGCGCAATTCGCCGTTCACCGAACAGTCCATGCGCGCCATGCTGGATAATCTCGGCATCAGCGCGCCGCGCAACTCCACCCGCTCGAAAAACACGGCTGCGGTCATCGTGACAGCGAACCTGCCCGCCTTTGCCGGTGCCGGTTCGCGCATCGATGTGACGGTATCGTCACTCGGCGATGCGACGTCGCTGCAGGGCGGCACACTGGTCATGACCCAGCTCATGGGTGCCGACAATCAGATTTATGCCGTTGCGCAGGGCAACATGATCGTGTCCGGCTTTGCGGCGGAAGGTGAAGCCGCAAGCGTGACGCAGGGTGTGCCGACTTCCGGTCGCATCCCCAATGGCGCGCTGGTCGAACGCGAAGTGGCGGGTAATTTCGGCAAGGAAACCGAAATGATCGTCGAGCTGCGCGATCCTGATTTCACCACTGCCGTGCGCGCTGCCGACACGATCAATGTCTTCGCCAAGCGCCGTTATGGTCGCGGTGTCGCTATTGCGCGCGACGCCAAGACGATCCGCCTGTCGCGTCCGAAGAACGTGCCTGCCGCACGTTTCCTCGCAGAGCTTGAAGGCCTGCCGATCACGACTGACGAAGTGGCGCGTGTGGTGGTTGACGAACGGACAGGAACTGTCGTCATCGGCGAGAAGGTGCGTATCTCCAAAGTGGCGATCAGCCATGGCAGCTTGACGGTTCGTGTAACAGAAACCCCGATGGTCGTTCAGCCAGAGCCGTTCAGCGATGGTGTAACGGCTGTCGAACCGAACACTGATATCGCCGTCAACCAGCAGAACGCCAAGATTGGCATTCTGACCGGCGCAAATCTTGAAAATCTGGTGAAGGGCCTGAACCAGATCGGCGTGAAGCCGACCGGCATCATCGCAATATTGCAAGCTATCAAGACATCCGGCGCGCTTCATGCGGAACTGGTGGTGCAATGACCATGGCTCATAAAATGATCCGGTATGGTTCGGCAGTAGCGCTGCTTCTGGCTGCCTCCGCTCCGGCATTGGCGCAGCAGGCGGTGACGCCAGCTCAAGCACCAGTAGAGGCATCGGCGGCACAGCAGCTTGCTTCTTCGCCGCCGCTTGGCAACCTCGATGAAATCCGCAAGTTCTGCGGCAATATCGACGATCAGGCGGCGGACGCCCGCTACGCGCTGCAGGCCAAGCAATTGACCGAGCTGAAGGCCGATGTCGAGGAACGGATGCGTGCGCTTGAGGAAAAGCGCCGGGAATATGAAATGTGGCTGAAGCGCCGCGACGAGTTTGTCAGCAAGGCGCAGGATTCGCTGGTCGACATCATCTCGAAAATGAAGCCCGATGCAGCGGCGGCGCAGATGGCGCTGATTGGCGACGAAGCGGCGGCAGCCCTGATCCTCAAGCTCAACCCGCGCGTATCCAGTATCATCCTCAATGAAATGCCGCCGGAAAAGGCCGCCAAGCTGGCACGCGTCATCGTCGGTTCGCAGCGCACGACGACTGCACCGCAGGCTGTGAAGGATCAGTCGGGCAGGGATCAGCGCGCCGCGGCGCAGTCCGGGAATACGGTTCAATGAAAAACAGCATGAACAAAGCAACCCTTACAGCAGCAGTACTGGTTCTTCTGGCCGGTTGTGCCACCAAGCCGGAGGAAATCGGTCGGGCACCCGATCTGTCCCCGGTTGCGGCCCATCTTGGTATGCAGAACAATCCGCAGTCCAACGGCTATCCGGCGCGTCCGAGCAAGGCGACCTATTCGCTCTGGGACCAGCGTTCGACCAATTTCTTCAAGGATCCGCGTGCGGCGACGCCGGGTGATGTCCTGACCGTCATCATTTCAATCAACGACCGCGCCAATCTCGATAACAAGACGGATCGCGAGCGTGTGTCGAAGGGCATTTACGGTGCCGGTGGTTCGTTTGCCACGAGCAGCAGCACGGGTGCCGGTGCCGGCGGCGACATGGATGCTTCGCTCAACACCCATTCCGACAGCAAGTCGAAGGGTAAGGGCACCATCGAGCGCAGTGAAGATATCCGCCTGCAGGTTGCTGCCATCGTCACCGATACGCTGCCCAATGGAAACATGATCATCCGCGGGTCTCAGGAAGTGCGCGTCAACAATGAGCTGCGCGTGCTGAATGTCGCCGGTGTCGTGCGTCCGCGCGATATTTCCGGCAATAACACGATTTCCTACGACAAGATTGCCGAGGCCCGCATTTCCTATGGTGGCCGCGGACGTCTGAGCGAGATTCAGCAGCCGCCATACGGCCAGCAGATTCTCGATCAGGTTTCTCCGTTCTAGGGCGCTGAGCATGAGTGACACGACGGCAACGGAAAAAGACGGTAAGGCGAAAGGCTCCCTGACGGGGCTGCTGGCGGCCGTCGCGGTTCTGACCGTCATCGCGGGCGGTGGCGGCTGGTATCTGGGCGGCATGATTTCCGCCGATCAGCTGGCATCGGCCAAACCTTCCGGCAAGGAAGACAAGCCGAAGCAGGGCGACTTCGAATCGCGTTCCATCGGCACCGTCGTGCCCCTGCAGCCGATCATCACCAATCTCGGCATTCCGCAGAACACCTGGGTGCGTCTCGAAGCCTCGCTGGTGGCAAAGCCGGGCCATGAAATTCCGGCGGCGGTGGCGGCAAGCGTCGGCGATGATTTCCTGAGCTTCCTGCGCAGTGTCAACCTCATGCAATTGCAGGGCGCGGCCGGGCTTGCCTATTTGCGCTCCGATTTGGAAGAACGCGCGCGCCTGCGTTCGGAAGGCGCTGTCGAACGCGTTTTCATTTCGGCACTGGTCGTAGAATGAAAAAACTTCTTGGTCTTGGCGTTCTCCTGACGCTCGCTCTCACCGTTTCCGCACAGGCGCAGCAGCCGCTGACGCTCGACAATCTGCTGCCTGCAGGCAGTGGTGCTGCGAGCGGTCAGATCGTGCAGTTGTTCGGACTTCTGACGGTGCTTTCCATTGCGCCGGGCCTGCTCATCATGGTGACGAGCTTCACGCGTTTTGCCATCGCCTTTTCGCTTTTGCGTTCGGGGCTTGGCCTCCAGACCGCGCCTGCCAGCATGGTGATGATCTCGCTTGCCCTGTTCATGACCTTCTATGTCATGGCGCCCGCCTTCGACCGGGCCTGGAACAATGGCGTGCAGCCCCTGATGCGCAATGAAATCAC
>WPCJ01073242.1_pt1 | contig 20368 bp, 18 predicted proteins | sample 5399831 | NCBI WGS metagenome assembly WPCJ01 (sample SAMN12869470, study PRJNA574797) | sludge metagenome | isolation source: wastewater treatment of pH10 | place: China:Beijing | collected 2019-05-20 | reverse complement strand
GTGATGATGCGCGGACCAGTGACGTATTCGCCCCACTCTGCAGTGTTCGAGATCGAGTAGTTCATGTTGGCGATGCCGCCTTCGTAGATCAGGTCCACGATCAGCTTCATTTCGTGCAGGCACTCGAAGTAAGCCATTTCCGGCGCATAGCCAGCTTCAACCAGAACTTCAAAACCGGTGCGGATCAGTTCGACCACGCCGCCGCAAAGAACAGCCTGCTCACCGAACAGGTCGGTTTCGCACTCTTCTTTGAAGGTGGTTTCGATGACGCCCGAACGACCGCCGCCAACGCCCGAAGCGTAGGAGAGAGCCAGATCGTGAGCATTGCCCGAGGCGTCGTGATGAATGGCGATGAGGCAAGGAACGCCGCCGCCCTTCTGGTATTCGCCGCGAACCGTATGGCCTGGGCCCTTCGGTGCGATCATGACGACGTCAATCGACTTCTTCGGCTCGATGAGGCCGAAATGCACATTGAGACCGTGGGCGAAAGCGATTGCCGCGCCATCACGAAGATTGTCGTGAATGTGTTCCTTGTAGATGTCAGCCTGCAACTCGTCAGGGGTTGCCATCATCATGAGATCGGCCCACTTGGCGGCATCGGCGACGTTCATCACTTCAAAGCCATCAGCCTGTGCCTTCTTCGCGGTTGCAGAACCTTCACGAAGGGCAACACGCACGTTGGCGGCACCGGAATCCTTGAGGTTCAGCGCATGGGCGCGGCCCTGGCTGCCATAACCGACGATAACCACCTTCTTCGACTTGATCAGGTTAACGTCTGCATCCCGATCGTAGTAAACGCGCATTTCCTTATTCCCTTCGTTCAGATTGTTCTTCGGCTTTCTTGCGTCCACCGATGTGATTAGGCCCCATAAAGGGCGAAAAACTGCTTGGTGGCGCGCCGGGCGTCCCGGATGACCACGTCGTCAGTCAATTCCAGATGGTCGCCAAGCAGCAACCGTATTTGCATGTCCCGGACGACAAGCCCGAAAAACGTGCGAAATGCCTCATCGATATCGTCGAAGGCCAGCAAACGTGCCTCCTGCCCCATATGGAGAATGGGTTTGAGGCGCTTGGCCATAGCCACTGGGCCGTTAGCCAGGACGATATCACCCAATGTCGATTTGCCAGACGCTGCATGGCTGACCGCCAGCCGATTCAGTGCAATCGATGTTTTTCCCGATAGCACCAGCAGCCAATCGCGTGCAAAATGCTCCAGGCTCGAGAAAAGAGATTCCGCATCCAGCTTCTCGCGGGTCAGCGGCACCACGCGGACTTTCGATGCTTGCCAGCGAACCATCGCCGTCAGCAGGCCATCGCGATCGCCAAACCATTTGTAGAGGCTTTCTTTCGAGCAGTTGGCGGCACGTGCAATGCTTGCCGTCGTCAAAGCGCGATCCCCGCCTTCCACTAGAAGACGCAACGCCTGCTCCAGAACGTCGTTCTGACGCGGCGAGAGAGCCTGCTGCTTTTGAGCCTGCAATTCGTCGCTGGTATCAGTCACGGGTCTTTTCCTCCACCTTGTACCGTACGGTACGGTTCCCTATTCATAATTATTGTTTCGTCAGCGGTCAAGCATGTTTTCTAAAATTGCAGCCGCCTAATACGGGAATATTTTCCATCGACATCAAATGCAAAAAGCGCCTTCCCGAAACCGGGAAAGCGCCCTTTAAAACTATCGATTCAGATGGATTTACAGATTCACCTGCGTTCCAATTTCCACCACACGACCAGTTGGAATCTGGAAATATTCTGTCGCGTCAGACGCGGTTCGAGCGAGCAGAATAAACAGCTTGTCCTGCCAGAGCGGCAAGCCGGAATGGGCCGATGCCTTGAGCGATCGACGCGACAGGAAGAACGACGTCGTCATGATGTCGAATTTCCAGCCAAGCTTGCGGCATATGCCAAGCGCGCGCGGAATATTCGGCTGCTGCATATAGCCGAAAGTGAGCGTTACCTGCATGAAGCGCTCGTTATACTGGGATACGCGCGCTCGATCAGCACTGGAAACCCATGGTCTCGACGCGGTCACGACCGTCAATATGACATTGTTTTCGTGCAGAACCTTGTAGTGTTTCAGGCTGTGCATGAGCGCGGTCGGAGCGCTTTTGGGATCGCCTGTCAGAAAAACGGCAGTACCCGGCACAATGGTCGGCGGGCGTTTGGTCATCTGCTGGACGATAAGATCAAGCGGAACTTCAGCCTTGCGAGTCTTGTGAAAGAGATGCCGCGTTCCGCGAACCCAGGTCCACATGATGAGAACGAGCACGACGGCAATACCGATCGAAGCCCAGCCGCCCTCATGAACCTTGATGATATTCGCACTGAAGAACATGATATCGATGATAAGGAAGCCGAGAATAATCGGCAGGGCGCGGCTCACGCGCCAGTTCCAGATACGGGTCATCACGATATAAAGAAGCACCGTGGTGACCAGCATGTTGCCAGTGACGGCAATGCCATAGGCTGCAGCCAGATTGCTGGACTTCTCAAATCCGAGCACCAGAATGACCACTGCCAATCCCAACAACAGATTGACCCGCGGAATATAAATCTGGCCATGCAGTTTTTCCGAAGTGTGCTGAATTTCAAGGCGCGGCAGAATGTTGAGCTGAACAGCCTGACGCGCCACCGAATAGGCGCCTGTAATCACTGCCTGGCTGGCAATCACGGTTGCCGCCGTTGCCAGCAGAACCATCGGCCAAAGCGCGAAACTCGGCATCATTTGGAAGAACGGCAATGCTGCGGCTTCACCATGCGAGAGGATGAATGCGGCTTGCCCGAAATAATTAAGCAGCAGGCACGGGAACACGACCCACAACCATGCACGTACGATCGGTTTGCGTCCGAAATGCCCCAGATCGGCGTAAAGAGCTTCAGCGCCGGTCATCGCAAGGAACACGGCACCAACCGTAATGAACGCCACACCAGGACTAACCGTCAGAAAGCGCACCGCATAATAGGGATTGAGCGCCACCATAACCGTGGGATCATCGAAAATATGCCATAAACCCGACGCACCCAGCGCCAGAAACCACAATGCCATGATCGGCCCGAAGACGATGGCGACCTTTCCCGTGCCCAGTTTTTGCACTGAAAACAGCGTCACCAGAATAACGACTGTTATAGGCACCACGAATGGCGTTAAGTCTGGAGCGACGATCTCAAGACCTTCCATTGCCGAGAGAACCGAGATTGCGGGCGTAATGACTGCATCACCAAAAAACAACGCGGCACCGCAGATACCGACACCCAGGATCAGGTCAGGTCTGCCTTTCAGTGCGCCCCTGACAAGCGCCATCAGCGAAAGAATACCGCCCTCGCCGTTATTGTCCGCACGCAAAACGAACAGCACGTATTTGATAGTCACAACAAGCGTCAGTGCCCAGAATATCAGCGACACAACACCCAAAATGTCGCTACGGGCGAGAATACCGTCGCTCGCCGCCGCATGGAGAGCTTCACGAAAGGCATAGATAGGGCTCGTGCCGATGTCACCATAAACGACGCCCAGCGCGCCAAGCACCAGCGTCTTCATACTCTCGTTGTGCTGCTCGGCATCTTCAGCAAATGCGACGCTCTCTGGAACGCCAACAGCAGGCATAGCGGCCTCTGTCGGCGTGTCATTGCCATTTAGCTCGCCGCTCATGTGCAGGCACCTCGCAACTTCCTGAAACGGTTCTGGCTGGAGTTACTGGGGATAGAATTGGAATAATGAGTGTATTCGCAAAAAGTTGCGAATTGCAGCATAGCTGCCGCACCTTTGCCCAAATCAGTTTTAATCATGGACATTGCGTCGATTGAGCGTAGCAATCTGCCCGAATGCAACAGATATTGAATTGCCTCGGCGCGGAAAGCGGACGTCGGAAAACTGCTTCAATGCGTCCCTCATACGATCCTGCGCGCCCCCAACGCGTATAATTAGTGGCGGACGCCTAAAGCTTGTCTCGCCCGAATGCAAATGCACTTTTTGCACAGCTCCAATCTGAGCCATGCATTGAGCGCATCGACTGATGCATTACGCCAGTGCGGCGATGTAACGACTAACCGTTACTGGCATCCCGTACATCAGTGCATCGGCTGTCAATCCATGTCCAATGGAAACTTCGTTCAACTGCGGAATACGTTTCACCAGCGCAGGCAGATTTTCTACTGTCAAATCATGTCCCGCATTGAGGTCCAATCCCAACGCTGTAGCCGTGCTTGCCGCCTTTTCCAGTCGATCCAGTTCACGCACTGCAGCAGCCGGATCGTCATGTGTCGCGCCATAGGGACCGGTGTAGAGCTCTACACGATCCGCGCCGATAGCTTTGGCACGTTCGTAGCCCGCCGGATCAGGGTCAGCGAACAATGAGACACGCATTCTACCAGCTTTAAGGCGGGCCACGACCGGAGCCAGAAAATCAGCTTTCGACACGAAGTCCCAGCCATGATCCGACGTCGCCTGCGTTGGATCATCAGGCACGAGCGTCACCTGTTCCGGCTGATGCTTCTCCACGAGATCAAGGAACGCCTCGCTTGGGAAACCTTCAATATTGAACTCTGCCTGCGGAAATTCATCATCGATCAAAGCGCGTATATCGCCGAGATCGGAAAACCGGATATGACGCTGATCGGGACGCGGATGTACCGTCAATCCGGCAGCTCCGGCGGCAAGAGCAGCGCGGCCCAGACCGGTAACGCTTGGCCATGGCAAATCACGCCGGTTTCGCAGCATCGCAACAGCGTTGAGATTGACCGATAATTTCGCAGGCATTGAAGACTCCCGGATGAATATTCCGCTTTATAACGCCTGCTACGGAAAAATGTGAGTGTTTTGCCGTCGCACCGCAGCCGCAATCCCCAATCATGAAATCTGCTTGTAACAAATTGGGTTTGCAGGGTTTTCAAGCCCACATCAATTTACAGGGCAATCGCAACCTTTGTCGCTGCATCGGCGTTTAAAATAGATCAATTACGGAGGTCTACAATGCGAAATGAGGACATACCCGTCATTCGCCGCATTCCAACAAATCGGGACGACGTTTTCGCCTTTGCAATCGAAGGCCATCTCGATGATGCGTCATTGGAGAATCTCTACGGGCTTCTCGACGCAGCTTACGAAACGCATGAAGAAATCGATCTACTGATCCGCCTAACCGGCTATGAAGGGGTCGATTGGACGGCTGCGTTCTCAGAAAGCATGCTCTCCATGCGCTCTAAATCCCTGAAAAAGCTTCGCCACTATGCAATTGTCGGCGGGCCTTTATGGATTCAGGCAAGCATAACTCTGATGCAGCCTTTCCTGTCTATTGAGCTTCGTGCGTTCGAAGCAGACGAGGAAAACGAAGCCTGGGAGTGGCTCAGCGCACGACCGATAGACGAATAATTATTTTACAATGGTCAAACGTTCGGCTGCACGCGTGATCGCCGTGTAAAGCCACCGCTCACGTGTATCGCGAAACGCGAAACTTTCGTCAAAGAGCACGACTTCATCCCATTGAGAACCCTGCGCTTTGTGTACCGTCAATGCATAACCATAATCAAAATCGTCGTAGCGCTTTTTAGTCTGCCAGGGAATTTCACTGTCGGGATCTTCAAACTGCGCCTTGAGCAGCTTGATCTTCGCCACACCACGATCATCGTCCTCAGGTGTAACCAGAAGATTGATGCCGGGCTTCACCGTTTCCTTGGATGAAGTCATCACCTTCCAAAGTGAACCGTTGAGAAGTCCCTTGGCAGGATCGTTACGCAGGCAGACCAGCTTGTCGCCAGCCTGTGGGTAATCCGCAGTAAAGCCTTTTAGCTCCCGAAGGCGCTGGTTATAGCGGCGGCGCGTTCGATTGGTGCCGACGAGCACCTGATCGGCAGACAGCACCATTTCCTGATTGACGTCGCCTTTTCCGATAACTCTTGCAGCGCCATGGTCGCCATAGGGAAGCTCACGCCCTTCCCGCACATCGAGCGCCATACGGATGATTGGATTGTCCTGTGCCTGACGATGAATCTCGGTCAGGAGATAATCTGGGTCGTGTTCCGTGAAAAAGCCACCTCCGGAAATAGGAGGCAACTGTCCAGGATCGCCAAGAACGAGGATCGGAGTGCCGAAACTCATCAGATCGCGTCCCAGCGCCTCATCGACCATGGAACATTCGTCCACGACGATCATCGCCGCTTTGGCGACAGGGCTTTGCCGGTTAAGCGAGAAGGTCGGCGCGATGGAAGTCTTGCCGGTCGTTTCGTCCTCAATCGCTTCTTCGCCACGTGGGCGGTAGATGAGCGAATGGAGCGTGCGGGCATTGCTGGCGCCTTTCGAGCGCAGCACCTGTGCCGCCTTGCCGGTAAAGGCTGCAAACTGCACATCGCCATCCACATGCTCGGCGAAATAGCGGGCGAGCGTCGTCTTGCCCGTACCCGCATAGCCGAACAATCTGAAAATGGGACTGCGGCCGTCTTTAAGCCATTGCCCGACGGCCTTCAGCGCCTGATCCTGTTCCGGTGAAAACTGCATGATCCTTTCAGACAGGATTCGCTGCCCGAAAACAAGATCAAACCGTGATCAAACGTTTTTGCTCACCAGCGCTGCAAATCGATCGAGATCGACATTGCCACCGCTGACGATCACGCCCACCCGCTTGCCTTGCAGCTTAGATGCCACCTGCCGCGCACCGGCAAAAGCCAGACATCCTGTCGGCTCGACCACCATTTTCATCCGGCTGGCAAAGAACTTCATGCCTTGCACTAACTCATCGTCGCTGACGGCCAGAATATCACTAACAGCTTCGCGGATAATGGCAAAAGTCATGTCACCAAGGGCCTGTGTCTGGGCACCGTCGGCCAACGTCTTCGGCACGTCGATATGGACTATTTTGCCCGACCGGAACGACTGCTGACCATCATTTCCTGCCTCTGGTTCCACGCCGTAGACATTGCACTCCGGCGACAAGGCTTTCGCGGCCAGTGCCGAACCTGCAAGCAGACCACCGCCGCCAAGACAAACGAACAGAGCATCAAGCGGACCCGTTTCCTCGATCAACTCCTTGGCCGCAGTTCCCTGCCCGGCGATGATATCAGGATGATTGAACGGTGGAATGAGGGTCAGTCCCCCCTCTTCTGCCAGACGCTTTGAGATTACATCGCGATCTTCTTCATAGCGGTTATAGGTGACAACCTTCGCGCCGTAACCTCGCGTAGCGTCAAGTTTCGCGCGCGGCGCATCCTCGGGCATGATGATCGTCGCGCTAATGCCGAGCAATTTTGCTGCGAGCGCAATTGCCTGCGCGTGATTGCCGGATGAAAAAGCCAACACACCTCGCGCCTTTTGCTCATCTGTAAATCGGGACAGGGCATTGAAGGCGCCACGAAACTTGAAGGCACCTATCCGCTGGAAATTTTCGCATTTGAAAAAGAACTGGGCACCAGTTTCGTGATCGATGGTGGACGATGTGAATACCGGTGTCTGGTGAGCATAGCCTTCGATCTGCTTTGCAGCCGAAACCACGTCATCATAAGTTGGAAGCTTGTTCATCATTTGCCCTTCACCTTTATTTCAGCATCGGCCACAAGCTCAAAATGAGCAGTAAAGCCATGATAAAATTGAAACATTTCAACCGAAAGGGATCGGAAAGCCAACTGCGCAGCAATGTGCCAAATCCTGCCCACACTGACACGCTTGGCAAATTCACAATCGCAAAGGCGACGCTGACCAGAAACACCGCGACATAATAGTTGTCGTGGTTGGCATAGGTGGCAATTCCTGTAATCCCCATCACCCATGCTTTTGGATTGACCCATTGGAATGCTGCCGCCTGTAAGAAAGTCATTGGCTCGCTTTTATCCCGATGCTTGGCATCGCCAATGGAGCGCGACATCGCAATTTTCCAGGCGAGATAGAGCATATAGGCACCACCGGCAAACTTCAGCGCCACATAGAATGACGGCACCATCTCCATCAAAGCGCCGAGACCGAAACCAACCGCCAGCAGCAATACGAAGAAGCCCACGCCGATCCCCAACATATGCGGAATGGTGCGGCGGAAACCGAAGTTTACGCCCGAAGCCAGAAGCATCAGATTGTTTGGTCCCGGTGTGACGGACGAGACGAAGGCGAAGACAAGAAGCGCCAAAAAAACTTCAACGGACATAGGACGGCCTCGATTTATGGGGACAAATTAGCTCATTAAAAAACCGGCACAATCGAAACATTGTGCCGGTTTTCAACGATATTGTATCGGTTTTGATTGAAGGCTGTTACATACCTTCCGGCCCGCGATTCATGGCCGCGACGCCCGTACGGCAGGTCTCAACCAGACCAAGCGGCTTCATGATCGAAATAAACTGATCAATCTTCGCGGTTTTCCCGGTAATCTCCAGAATGAAGTGATCAGTCGTCGCATCAACCACCTTGGCCTTGAAAGCATCGGCAAGGCGAAGCGTTTCAGCCCTTGCCTCACCTTTGCCGGCGACCTTCACCAGCGCCAGTTCACGCTCGACAGGACGATCATGGCCGAGTTCAAAGGCGCGGTGGCTGAGATCGACAACACGATGAACCGGAACAATGCGGGCCAACTGATGGCGGATCTGGTCCAGCACGTGCGGCGTGCCGCGCGTCACGATTGTAATGCGCGACAGGTGTTTTTCATGCTCGGTTTCCGAAACCGTCAGGCTTTCAATATTATAGCCACGACCAGAGAAAAGGCCGATCACGCGAGCTAGGACGCCCGGTTCGTTGTCAACGAGTACGGCAAGCGTATGCGTTTCCGGCGTTTGCGTTTCGGCTGCAATGAAATAGGCCGATCCGGAAGCTAGGTTCTGTGCATTCATGATTTCTTTCCTCCGGATCAGACGAGCGCGCGGCCCTTGGCATCGATGGCGTTGGCAACCGCCTCATCTGTTGCTTCATCCGGCAACAGCATTTCGTTATGCGCCTTGCCCGACGGGATCATTGGGAAGCAGTTGGCGAGATTTGCCACGCGGCAATCGAAGATAACCGGCTTGTCGATGTCGATCATTTCCTGAATAGCAGCATCGAGATTACCCGGCTTGTCACAGCGAATACCATGCGCGCCGTAGGCTTCGGCCAGCTTGACGAAATCCGGCATCGCTTCGGTATAGGAGTGCGATAGGCGGTTGCCATGCAGGAGCTGCTGCCATTGGCGCACCATGCCCATATACTGGTTGTTCAGGATGAAGATCTTGATCGGCGCATTATGCTGGATGGCAGCCGACATTTCCTGAATGCACATCTGGATCGAGGCATCGCCTGCAATGTCGATAACCAGCGCATCAGGGTGCGCGATCTGTACCCCGAGAGCCGCCGGCAGGCCGTAACCCATGGTGCCGAGACCGCCAGAGGTCAACCAGCGGTTCGGTTCCTCGAAGCCATAGAACTGTGCAGCCCACATCTGGTGCTGGCCAACTTCTGTAGTGATGTAGGTCTTCCGATCCTTGGTCAGTTCATAAAGCCGCTCAATTGCATATTGCGGCATGATGACGTCCTTGTTCGGCGCATAGGCGAGCGAATTACGGGCACGCCAGCGATTGATCTGTTCCCACCAGGCACCGATTGCCTGCTTTTCGGGCTTCTTGTCAGAGGCACGGAACTGCCGAACGATATCTTCCAGAACATGCGCGACATCGCCAATGATCGGCACATCGACACGCACGCTCTTGTTAATCGACGACGGGTCGATATCGATATGGATTTTCTTCGAGTTCGGAGAAAATGCGTTCAGACGTCCGGTGATGCGGTCATCGAAACGGGCACCGATGCACAGCATGACATCACAATCATGCATGGTCATGTTGGCTTCGTATGTGCCGTGCATACCAAGCATGCCGAGCCAGTTCTTGCCGGAGGCTGGATAAGCGCCGAGCCCCATCAGCGTGGATGTGATCGGGAAATTGCTGATCTCGACCAACTCGCGCAGCAGACGGGAAGCTGCCGGGCCGGAATTGATCACGCCGCCGCCGGAATAGATGACGGGCTTCTTTGCATTAAGGAGCAGACGAACGGCATCCGAAATTGCCTGAGCATTGCCGTCGAGGACCGGACGGTAGCTGGTACGCGGCGCGGTTTCCGGCGGCGTATATATGCCCTTTGCGAACTGGATATCCTTCGGAATGTCGACCACAACGGGACCGGGACGACCGGTGGAAGCGACATGAAAGGCTTCGTGCAGGATGCGCGCCAGATCGTTGACGTCCTTCACCAGCCAGTTGTGCTTGGTGCAGGGGCGCGTGATACCGATCGTATCGCATTCCTGAAACGCATCGGAGCCAATCAGCGTTGTCGGAACCTGACCGGAAATGCAAACGAGCGGAATGGAGTCCATCAGAGCATCCTGCAGCGGCGTAACTGCATTGGTTGCACCCGGACCGGACGTAACAAGCATCACACCGACTTTGCCGGTCGAACGTGCATAGCCCTCCGCAGCGTGTCCTGCACCCTGCTCATGCCGGACCAGAACGTGCTGAACTTTGTCCTGCTGGAACAACTCGTCATAGATCGGAAGCACGGCGCCGCCGGGATAACCAAAGATGCTCTCCACACCCTGATCGATCAAAGCCTGAATGACCATTTCAGCGCCGGTCATTTCGCGTGGATTGCTCGCTTCTTGCGTTTCTGCGGCGTTTGCGTCCGCCTCACGTTTACCTGCAGTCATTGTTCTCTTCCCGTCGTCTGCATTTTATTTCTGATTTGGATAATAAAAAAGGCCCCCGAGGGAGCCTGTCTTTCGCGCATGGGAGCTTTCGCCGGATGGTTACACCATCCTGCCCATGCGCGCCCGTACCACAAGAATAATAATCATGTTCATGGTGGCGGACACTAATAGCCGGATTTGGCGTCGTCAACGCATAAATACATTGCCTGCGATATTTTCTTAGGCTCACCCGCCCCAAACGATAACTTTATTTCAACGGAAGATTCTTATCCTGACGCGAAACCTCCTGTTGAGGGCTGGGGCGGAGTGGGCAGCATGAGCGAAATCGGGGACAGTTCCAACGCGCGAGAACAAGGCGAATATGTGCAGCGCAATCGTACGGAAGGCCATGTCATCCAATGCGACGGCGAGAGCGCAATCGTCTCGGCATTGTCAGGTCCCTCTTCGGCAGCATCTGACGATTATTGGGCCGTAGGCCAGCTTATATCCATTCAGACCGGCAATAATCGCGTTGTAGGTCTCATCCGCAACGTGCTTGTTCCCGGAGATGTCTGGATACGCGGCGGTGACAATACGCTCCATATCCATGTCGAGTTTCTGGGCGAGGTTCGCGTGCAGCCGAACGGACAGACCTCATTCAATGGTGGCATTTCGCAGTTCCCCCACCCCGGCGCTATTGCCCATCGCATCCGTGCCGCCGATCTTGCTGCGATTTATGCACAAACCGCTCACAACAGCGTTTCGATCGGTACACTCACGCAGGATGCAACCGTTCCCGCCTACATATCTGTCGATGATCTTATCTCCCGGCATTTTGCTATCGTCGGCACAACGGGCGTCGGCAAATCGAGCGCCGTCATGCTGCTCCTACGCCGGATCGTCGCCGAAAAGCCCAATCTGCGCGTACTCATCCTCGATCCACACAATGAGTTCGCGAGCGCATTTCCCGATCTGGCCGTGGCGGTCGATCAGACGAATATCGAATTGCCATTCTGGATGCTGCGGCTGGATGAATTTGCAGATGTGATCTTTCGCGGGCGCGCGCCGAACCCGATGGAACTCGATATATTGCGCGATCTGGTCCTGCTTGCCCGCGAAAAAATGCAGGGCACTGAACTGTCAGCCACGAAAACATTGCGACGACAGCTTGCCGACCGCCAGAGCGTCAGCGCCGACACGCCTATCGCCTATCGTCTGCTTGACCTGATAGCCCTTATCGATGAGCGGATGGGACTTCTCGACAGCAAGGCGGAACGTCCCTATCTGCGCAGCCTTAAGGTTCGGCTGGAATCGATCTCTGTCGATCCCCGCTTCCGTTTCATGTTCGCAGTAACTGGTGGCCCGGAAACAATGCGGCAGGCCATTGGCCGGATTTTCCGCATACCGCAAAACGAAAGGCCTATCTGCACATTCCAGCTTGCAGGATTGCCGTCCGAAGTCGTCAATGCCGTTGCTTCCGTCTTGTGCCGTCTGGCATTCGATATCGCTCTTTCAAGCGAGGGCAGCCTGCAGACGCTCGTGATCTGTGAAGAAGCCCACCGTTATATTCCCGTCGACCGCGACGCCGGGTTCTGGCCGACAAGACAAGCCATAGCGCGAATTGCCAAAGAAGGTCGGAAATACGGCTCCTATCTCGGAGTGATAAGCCAGCGCCCCGGTGAGCTTGATCCAACGATCCTGTCACAGTGCAATTCGATTTTTGCGATGCGGCTCGGTAATGAGCGCGATCAGGAAATCATCAGGGGGGCTATTCGTGGCGGCGCGCAAAGCATGGCTGGCTTTCTGTCATCAATCGCTAACCGCGAAGCGATAGCCTTTGGCGAAGCATTCTCGACACCGATGCGCCTGACATTCGAAACCATCCCGCCGCATCAGCTTCCGGGACGCAGCAAGAGCGAAAGCGCTCTTTCAAGCTGGCGCAGCGATGGCAAAATATCGCTCGACCGTATCGTCGAAAAATTGCGTGCTTTTGAGAACAGTTCGCAGCCTGAACCGGTGGACCCGATCGGAAACGAGGATAATCTGTGGGGCAGCCCGGTCTCCACCAGTCGCCGTGACCCAACGCCTATGGACGAAGACTACCATCGTTCTTCTTCATCAAAGCCGCAAACATCACTTAGCCTCGACACAAAACAGAGCATTGAGAAGATGGGCGAACTGGTGCGCAGCTTTCGCAAGGACCGCGAGCGTTAGGCGCAGACGCGGTTACGGCCCATGTTCTTCGCGGCATAGAGCATCTTGTCAGCGCGACGATAGAGGTCCTTCGAGTTCTCGCGCCGGTCCCATATGGCAAGGCCAATACTGACGGTGACGCCAAGCCTCTCATCGCCCAGATCGATTTCAAGCGTCGATATGGCCTTGCGGATACGATTAGCAAGCTTGATCATCAATTCCGCGTCCATGTTCGGCGCAAGAACTGCGAACTCCTCGCCGCCAAGCCGGGCAACAACATCATGATACCGCGTATAGTCCTTCAGACACCGCGCCACTTCTTGCAGCACGATATCACCAATGTCATGCCCATAAGTATCATTCACTGTCTTGAAATGATCGAGATCGATAATCATCAACCCGACAGGCCGCTGAATCCGGTCGAACTGGACCAGATATTCCTTCAGCGCCTCATCGAAATACCGCCTGTTCTGCATGCCGGTCAGGCTATCCGTCAGCGCGGCATGTTCGAGGGTCTGCGACCGTTCGGAAAGATCCTGCGTGATGACCTGCAGCTTGCCGCGGTCCTGCGCATCGGTACGGATTTGCGGATAGATCAGGAAAAGCCCGCAAGCGATAGTCGCAATCAGCACCCAGATTGTGACGTAACTCAACTGATCGAGCCTCGAAACCAGTTCCGACGCACTCACATCAAGTGGCAAGGTCTGCAATTGTCCGATGTCGACACGAGCCTGGTAAAGCAACAGCCCAATACCGAACATCAAAACAATCAGAATAAAAAATGCCCGCTCCGATTTATGAAATCGCATAGTCCGCGCCCGCCTCTCCTGCTTCAGAGAGTGCCAGCGAGTTATTTCGTTGTCGTTAATTGAGCGAAGGCATCATCAGAATTTGCATGCACACACCAGCGATCATCAAGCTGATTTCGAAACCAGGTCGACTGACGCTTTGCATATTGCCGGGTGGCGATAACCGAACGTTCAATTGTTTCTTCCCGCGACATCGAGCCTTGCAGAAATGCCGTGATCTCACGCACACCAATGGCCTTCATTGCGGGCAATGCCGGGTCGAGATCAAGCGTCAGCAACGCTTTGACTTCATCAACCGCGCCATCGTCCCACATCAGAGCAAAACGCTGGGCAATACGCTCGGAAAGCCACGTCCGATCCGGCAGCAATACGATCTTGCGTGCTCTCTCATCGTCTATCAGTGCCTGCCCTTTCGTCTGCTGCCAAGCAAGAAGCGACTTTCCGGTGCCTTCAAAAACTTCCAGCGCCCGAACGATGCGCTGGCTGTCGAAGGGTTGAAGGGTTGCGGCCATATCCGGGTCACGTTCGCTGAGAAGCTGGTGAAGAAGTTCCGGACCATTCGCCTCCATACGTCCCCGCCAATAGGCCCGAACATCACCCGGCACCTCTGGCATCTGCGACAGTCCACCGAGCAGCGCTTTGAAATAAAGCCCCGTGCCACCAACAAAGATTGGGGTCCTGTGCTTCATGGCAGGTTGAGATAGCAGGCCAGCCACATCATCCAGCCATCGTCCAGTCGAATAGGATATCGACGGCGCGATGTGTCCATAGAGATGATGTTCGGCCGCAGCGAGATCCGCTTTGCTCGGTCGCGCACTCAGAAGATCAAGAACATCGTAAACCTGCATAGAATCGGTGTTCACGATGAAACCGCCAGTCTCACGAGCCATGCGAATGGCAAGTGCCGACTTGCCGCTGGCCGTTGGGCCAGCTATCAGGATTGCATTCGTGACCGCACCCTCATTCATCGCCGGAATTGTTCTCCATGTCCCAACAGGTTTCTCTCGTCGCCACTTTGATTGCCAACCCGGCCAAAGCATCGCTTGCATCAGCGCTCGGGATTAAAGCCTCAGCAGCGGTGAATGCAACCGGACTCTATTGGCTGGCCGACAACATTGCCTGCGACATTGCACTTCCATCGGGGATCAGCAGTGAAGAAGCCGAAACCCTGCTGCGCCACTCGCTTGATGGCGCGCCGATCGATGTGGTGGTGCAGGAACAGGAGCTCCGGCGCAAGAAAATTCTGATTGCCGACATGGATTCCACGATGATCCAGCAAGAGTGCATCGACGAATTGGCAGAGGAAGCCGGACTGCGCGAGCATGTGGCGGCAATCACCGCACGCGCCATGAATGGTGAAATCGCTTTCGAACCTGCCTTGCGCGAGCGGGTGGCCTTGTTGAAAGGCCTGCCGCTCAATGTCATCGACAAGGTCATTTCAACCCGCATCACACTGATGCCCGGCGGGCCGGAACTCGTGCGTACCATGCGGAAACATGGTGCTTACACCGCGCTTGTGTCCGGCGGTTTTACCTCATTTACCCAGCGTATCGCCGAAATGATCGGCTTCAATGAAGACCGCGCTAACAGGCTGATCGACGATGGCATGTATTTGACCGGCCTTGTCACAGAGCCAATTCTCGGTCGTGAAGCCAAGGTCGAGAAACTCGTGGAAATCGCCGAGCGCCTCGGTCTCACACCGGATGACGCAATTGCGGTGGGCGACGGAGCGAACGATCTCGGCATGATCCAGCTTGCAGGCACTGGTATCGCACTTCACGCGAAGCCGACTGTGGCAGCGCAGGCTCGAATGCGGGTTGACCATGGCGACCTGACCGCCCTCCTCTATATTCAGGGCTATAGAAAGGCGGATTTCGTTCAATGATCATTCTGCAAACGCCGCGCCTCATCATCCGGAACTGGGAGGATCGCGACCGCGACCTGTTCCATGTCATCAATTCCGATGAAGAGGTAATGCGTTTCTTTCCCTTCCGCAGGAACCGCTCGCAATCGGATGAACTGTTCGACCACCTCCAGAAGATGATTTCTGAAACGGGTCTCGGTTTCTATGCCCTGGAAGAAAAAGAAGGCGGTCAGTGCATCGGCTTCGCCGGTCTCGCCCGCACCAGCCTCGAACCTTATTTCCCGGACGGTACTGTTGAAATTGGCTGGCGGCTGGCCACTCCATTTTGGGGCAAGGGCTATGTAACCGAAGCGGGCAAAGCGCTGATCGAATATGCTTTCGGCACCCTTGACCTCTCGGAAGTCGTTTCCTTCGCCGTCCATAATAACAAGCGGTCCACAGCCGTTATGCAGCGCATCGGCATGACCCGTGATCCGTCGAGCGATTTCGACCATCCCCGTGTGCCGGATGAAACTCCACATTTGAAGCTTCATTCCGTCTATCGCATTCAGGCAGACTGACCGGCCACCCATCCCGAAGACCACGCCCACTGGAAATTATAGCCGCCGAGCCACCCCGTAACATCGACCACCTCGCCGATGAAAAACAGGCCGGGAACGGATTTGGCTTCCATGGTCTTGGAGTCGAGATCGCGCGTGTCGACCCCTCCAAGCGTAACTTCAGCTGTACGGTAGCCTTCCGAACCGGCAGGTTTGATGCGCCAGTCGTTTATCGCTGCCTCGACACGGCGGAACGTCTTGTCGGACATATCTGCCAGATGGCCAGTCGCACTGATATCTTCGGCTATGGTCTGTGCAAGTTTCCTCGGAAGATAAAGCGCCAGCGCGGTCTGCAATGCCTGCTTGCCGTTCTGTTTGCGTTGCTCGCGCAGTGCTTCGAAAATACCCGTTTCCGGCAGCATCGCAATGCGGATTTCTTCACCTTCCCGCCAGTAGGAAGAAATCTGCAAGATCGAAGGGCCACTGATACCACGATGCGTAAAAAGCATTGCCTCGGCAAATTTGGTTTTGCCACAGGAGACAACGGCATCGACGGCAACACCGGCCAGCGGCTTCAGGCGTTCCAGTGTATTGGGTTCAAATGTCAGCGGAACCAGCGCCGGTCGTGTTTCGACAATCCGCAATCCGAACTGCGTCGCGATATCGTAACCGAAACCCGTCGCTCCCATCTTGGGGATCGACTTTCCTCCACACGCCACCACCAGTGATCGACAGCGCACTGGACCATCCGACAACTGGAGAGAAAAGCCCTGTGCTGATTTCTCGACGGAACTGACACTGCAGCCAAGCTTCAGTCGCGCGCCATGGCGCTTCATTTCCCCCAGCAACATTTCGATTATCTGCAACGCAGAGCCATCACAGAAGAGTTGGCCAAGCGTCTTCTCGTGATAAGCGATGCGGTGACGCTCCACGAGCGCGATGAAGTCGCGCTGCGTGTAGCGACTCATAGCCGAGATACAGAAATGCGGGTTCTGCGAGAGGTAGTTCTTCGGGCTTGCATAAAGATTGGTGAAATTGCAGCGACCACCGCCCGATATGCGGATTTTCTCACCGGCTGCCTTGGCGTGATCCACGACCAGTACGGAACGCCCGCGTTTGGCCGCCTCGATGGCACACATCATGCCTGCCGCGCCAGCGCCTATGACCACAATATCGACTGTTTCCAACTCACCCTACTCCGAATGGCGCCGGTCCATAGCACACCGGAGGCGAATGAAACAGAAGGCCCTGCAATTTTGAACGACGAATGAGGAGCACTAGAATCTCTTCGTGCGGTTCCGACGCCAAGTGATTCAAACCGCAAAACAAAACGGCATTGCAGTTTTCCCTGCAATGCCGTTTCAGCAGTACACTCAATTCAGGATCAATTGATCCGGACAGTCACAAAACGCAGTTCTCCCGAACGTGAGGCCAGCATCATAAGCGCGTTCTTGCGTCCTTCGCGGCGCAGCGCATCAATACGCTTCTTCACGTCCTCGGGCGTCTTCACATTCACCTGTCCGATATCGACGATAACATCGCCGGTTTCGATACGTTTCTCACCTGCGGCTGAGCCGGGGGAAACATACAGGACCGCAACACCTTCCACATCTTCCGCAATGCCAAATTCTCCGCGAACATCGTCATTCAGTTCGCTGAGCTTCATTCCAAGCACGCTCGGGGCAGCATCGCTTTTCTGCTCCTTTTTCGGCATATCCGGCGTTACCGTGCCTTCATCACCGCCCTCACCTTCCGGCGGCGGAGCCTGATCTTCCGTCGCAGCTTCGGTGCTCTTGTCGTCCTCAACCAGACGTCCCAGCTTGACTTTCAGCGTCTTTTCCTCGCCTTGGCGAACCACAACGATCTCGACTTCCTTGCCGACCGGAGTTTCTGCAACTAAGCGCGGCAGATCGCGGGCGGTATCGACCGGCTTGCCTTCGTAGCGGATCACGACATCGCCGGCTTCAATGGCCTCGTTGTCAACACCGGAATTTTCAATCAGCCCGGCAATCAGCGCACCCTTGGCTTCCTTCAGACCGAGGCTCTGGGCTATATCTTCAGTTACAGGCTGGATACGCACACCAAGCCAGCCACGGCGAACTTCGCCAAACTCCTTAAGCTGGTCGATAACACCCACAGCCATCTCGGCCGGGATAGCAAAGCCGATACCGATAGAGCCGCCCGATGGTGAGATGATCGCCGTGTTGATGCCGATCACCTTGCCATCCATGTCAAACAGCGGGCCGCCCGAATTGCCTCGGTTGATGGCCGCGTCAGTCTGGATGAAGTCATCATAGGGGCCAGAATTAATGTCGCGCTTGCGAGCCGAAATGATGCCCGCTGTTACCGTTCCACCGAGACCGAATGGGTTGCCAATTGCAAGAACCCAATCACCGATACGCGCTTTTTCCGAATTACCGAACTGCACGGCCTTCAGCTGGTGCTTGGACGGATCAACCTTGAGAATTGCCAAATCGGTCTTGATGTCTTTTCCAACCAGTTCCGCTTTCAGCTTGGAACCATCGTTGAAATTGACTTCGATTTCGTCCGCATCGGCGATGACGTGATTGTTGGTGACGATGAAGCCCTTGTCGGAATCGATGACGAAGCCGGAACCAAGCGACTGGACCTTGCGCGATTCGTCTCCCTGCACACCGCCCTTGTCACCAAAAAAATCCTTGAAATACTCCTGGAATGGAGAGCCTTCCGGCACCTGCGGCATCGGAATCGCACCGTCACTTTCGCCGTCTTCTTTGACGGTCTGCGAGGTCGAGATATTCACGACCGCATCCAGCAGTCCTTCGGCCAGATCGGCGACGGAAGCTGGCCCCTGAGCCGCGATTGCCGGAGGCGTTCCTATCGAAAGAGTGCCAGCGACGGTCATCGCTCCCAATGCCACGGTTGCGAAAAGGGTGCGAACAAATCCCGCCTTTGGTGCAATTGCCATGAAGCCCTGCTCCGTTCCTGTCTGCTTGCAGTCGTTTGATTAGCGATAAGTCGCTGCAAAATACGGCCTGTTTACGGCCCCGCATAGACTACAGACGATAAATAACGGAAGGAAAGCGGCTTATCCCCTGACAAGCCAGACAATGCCGACGCCGATTGCAAGGGCTGCAATCCCGGCAATGCGCAACATATTCTCCGGCGTCTCGCTCGCTTCACGAGCGAGCTTCTTCGCCAAAAAAGGAAAGCCGCCGTAGAGCAGCCCTTCGAGAACGAAGAGAAGACCTACGGCGGCTAGAAAATCGCTCATGAGCGTTTGACCCGGTTGTTACTGGGCAGGCGTTGCCAGCTTGCCGCCAGCATCACGGAAGAACTTGAAGAACTCCGAATCCGGCGAAAGAACCAGCGTTGTATCCGGTGTCTCAAGCGCTTCACGATAAGCGGACATCGACCGATAGAAGGCGAAGAAGCCAGGGTCTTTGCCTGCAGAACGTGCGAAGATTTCACTGCGCTGCGCATCGCCTTCACCGCGAAGGATTTCTGATTCCTTGCGTGCTTCCGCAATTGTTTCGACGACCTGGCGATCTGCAACAGCGCGGATACGCTGGGCAGCTTCACGGCCACGGGCACGCAGGCGCTCGGCTTCGGCAAGACGCTCCGCCTTCATGCGGTCATAGGTCTGCTGCGAGACTTCAGCTGTCAGATCGGTACGACGGATGCGCACATCGGCGATGGTCAGGCCAAGCGACGTTGCATCGGGACGAAGCTGGTCACGCACTTCGCGCATCATGTCGCCACGTTCTTCCGAAAGTGCCGCTTCGAAACCACGCTGGCCGTAAACACTACGCAATGCAGCATCGAGACGGGTGCGAAGACGCTGTTCAGCAAGCAGCGTGCTACCGGAAACGGTTTCACGGAACTTGCGCGCATCGGTGATGCGGTAGACGAGGAACGCGTCGACATCATAGAACTTGCCGCCCGAAACCTGAACGCGGATATCGTCCAGATCGAAACGCAACAGACGATCATCGATCAGCTGCACGGTATCTGCATCGAGGAAACCGAAAGGCAGTTTGAAATAGATGCCCGGTTCCGTCTTCACATCAACAATCTGACCGAAACGAAGCACGATGGCCTGCTGACGCTCAGATACGATAAAAGTAGCAGAGTAGATCAGGAAAGCGATGACGGCGATTATACCGCCAATGATTGGGAGCCTGTTCTGGGCCATTACTGGTTACCTCCGCTCGGGGTCGTCGTGGTCGCATTCACGCCGGGACGTGGCTGCTGGCGCATGAGTTCGTTCAGCGGCAGATAAGGCACGACATCCTTTCCAGGTTCGACAATAACTTTCTTGGTGCTCTTCAGCACCTGTTCCATGGTTTCGAGGAACAGACGGTT
>WPCJ01334295.1_pt1 | contig 20454 bp, 23 predicted proteins | sample 5399831 | NCBI WGS metagenome assembly WPCJ01 (sample SAMN12869470, study PRJNA574797) | sludge metagenome | isolation source: wastewater treatment of pH10 | place: China:Beijing | collected 2019-05-20 | reverse complement strand
CGGCTTCGGCGAGGCGCTCTTCATCATAGGCGCCGCGTCCTTCGGCGCCGCGATCGCGCTGATCGGCCAGATGTACCACATGACCGGCGACGAAACGGCGGCGGATCTCTCCCGCAGCGGTGAGTTCTCCCCGTGCGAAGGCGCGAGCTCTGGCGATGGCGTCGCGCGCACGGTCATCGTCCGGCGCCTCCCTCTCGAAGAGGGGCAGCACGCGTTCGGCACAGTCGGCGGCCCACACCGCGACCAGGCGCCGATCCCCCTCGGCCATGCCCTGCACGGTGCTCATCCTCGTCGCGCTCGGCGGTCGGCGCGAGCGCGGGCGGACTCGTGCGCGTCGCGGAGCAGGGCGAGCACGGTGTCTGACGTCCGCTCGGCCGGATCGATCACGCAGACCCACCCGGCCGTGCCGTACAGCGGATGCGGCTGGAACACATCGACATCGGTCGGCTGTGCGTCCGCGGCCACGAGTGGGTCGGCTTTGCCCTGGCCGACGTGGATGTTCACCCGGAAGCGCCCGGGGGTGTCGAGCGCGGAGGACTCGTCGTCCGGATAGTTCTTCGTGATGATCGTCCCGTAGGGCTGTGTGCGCTCCGGCATCCGCCCGTCCGGGGCGTAGAAGAAGTAGGCGTCTCCCCAGGAGAGCTCGGGGTAGGGGTCACCTGCTTGGGGGGTGATGACGAGGACGCCGTCGAATCCACGGACGGCGTCGATGATCTCCTGCATGTTCATGCTTCAATGATGAAGTTGAAGCGCTTATGTGGAGTTTTCCTCCGTGGCGAAGGGAAATTCGATGGTCAACCCTCAAGAGGTGACGCTGACGACAGCGCTGCTCGGGCGACGTGTGGGGTACTCGACCCAACAGGTGCGGGACCTAGAGAGGCTCGGCGTCCTCCCCGCGGCCGCGCGCGGGCCCAACGGCTACCGCCGCTACGGTCCGCACCATGAAACGGCGTTGCGTGCCTACCGGGCGATGGCAGCGGCCCTCGGTCCTGTGCCCGCACGACGACTGATGCCCGAACTGATCGACGCATCGATGGAAGACGCCGCCGAGCGGATCGACCTCCTGCACGCCGACCTCGCCGAGGAGCGCTCACGCGTGCGGGAAGCGCTCCGCGGCCTCGAGGTCGCCAGGGAGGAAGCCGACGACGACTTCGACGAGGACGATGCGATGGCCATCGGTGAACTCGCCCAGGCGCTCGGCATCCGCCCCTCCGCCCTGCGCCATTGGGAGCGTGAGGGGCTCGTCCACCCGCTCCGGGGCGCGGCGTCGGCGCGCTCCTACGGTTCCACGGCGATCACCGAGGCGCGTGTCGTCTCGGCGCTCCGTTCGGGTGGGTACGGCATTCCCGCGATCGCCCGCATCCTCGACCAGGTGCGCGCCCACGATCGCACGGACGAGGTGGAGGTGATCCTCGCGGAACGGCTCGCGGCGCTCACCCGACGCAGCGTCGCGCTCCTCGCCGCCGCGGGGCACGTGCACGACCTGCTCGTCCGCCCAGGTTCTACTCCGTAGGCTGGAGACATGACGAAGAACATCTGGACCATCCTCGGCGTCATCCTCGCCGTCGTGATCGCGTGGTGGATCGTGAGCGCGTTGTTCTCGGTCCTCGCGTTCATCTTCAAGCTCGCGATCGTCGCGGTCGTCGCCGTGGTGGTCTTCCTCGTGCTCCGTGGGATCTTCAGCCGCAGCGACGACTGACACACATCACTCCCGCGGGAACGAGACTCCGCTCAACTCCTCCGAGAGTCGCCAGTTGCGCTCTGCGTCCTCGCTGCTGCGTAGCGGGCGGTAAAGGGTCTGTTCTGCGGGATCTCCGCCCAGATGGCCGAGACCGCGGGGACCGTACAGACGACCAGCGAGCGCGGACGACGACGAGGCCGCGTACAGGGCGGGGAGCGCCGCGGTCTCGGGCGTCCCGACGACGAGTCCACGGGTGGAGGCCCATCGGATCACGCGTACTTGGGCTGTGTCGTCTGCGCGACCGACTTCGGGTCGTGCAGCCAGCAGGCTCGTTGGGGCGACACCCGGGTGGGACAGGTTCGAGGTGATCCCCCATCCGAGCGCTCGGCTTCGCCGGTCGAGCTCGAGTCCGAACAGCCCGAAAGCGATCTTGGACTGGCGATAGGCGCGCATACCGTCATAGGCGCGCGTCCAGTTGGGATCCTGCCAGTTGATCGACCCGCGTGCGGCGGCGACGCTCACCTGGGAAGTCACTCGCGCCTCTCCTGCGCGCAGGAGAGGGAGGAGGTGCGAGACGAGGGCGAAGTGTCCGAGATGGTTCGTGCCGTACTGCACCTCGAATCCGTCGGCTGTCGTCTGCCGATCCGGCGGGGTCATGACACCCGCGTTGTTGATGAGGAGATGCACGGGCCTGCCGTCGGCGACCATCGTCCCCCCGAAGGATGCGACGGACGCCAGGGACGACAGATCGAGCGTCTTCGTCTGCACGGATGCGTCAGGTGCGGCCGCTCGGATGGCGTTCACCGCCGCCTCGCCCTTCTGGGGGTTGCGAACCGGCAGCACGATATCGGCGCCCGCTTGCGCGAGCCGCGTTGCGATGCGCAGTCCGATCCCGTCACTGCCACCGGTGACGACGGCTCGGCGGCCCTTCAAAGAGGGGATGCGGATGTCGGGGATGCGGTTGCTCATCGTTGCTCCTTCGTTTCCCCTCCAGCGTGCGTCTCGCATCGCTGCGCAACCAGGACTTGCCATGCAGTGGATACCCGGGCGCCGCCGATGCGAGGATCGATGCGTCGACAGGAGGCGATACATGGCGATCGACAGGACCGCACTCGCGGGGTTCCTCCGGCAGCGGCGGGACAGCCTCCAGCCCGAGGATGTGGGGCTTCCGAGAGGGGGGCGACGGCGTACCGACGGCCTGCGGCGCGAGGAAGTGGCCGCGCTCAGCCACATGTCCGCCGACTATTACGCTCGCATCGAACGCGGTGACGGCCCCTTGCCTTCGGAGCAGATGCTTGCCGCGATCGCCCAGGGCCTTCACCTCACGATGGATGAGCGTGATCATCTGTTCCGTCTCGCCGGCCACGCCCCTCCCACACGAGGTGGGGCCGGCGACCACATCGGTCCCGGAATGTTGCGGATCCTCGACCGCCTGCAAGACACTCCGGCCGAGATCGTCAGCGAGCTCGGAGAGACCCTGCGGCAGACCTCGCTGGGAGTCGCGCTCACGGGGGACACCACGCGTTTCACCGGGCTCAATCGGAGCCTTGGATATCGCTGGTTCAGTGAGCCTGCGACCCGCGATCTGTATGACCCGGCGGAGCACGAGTTCCTGTCCCGCCTGTGGGTGTCGTCGCTGCGTGAAGCCATAGCCCGGCGGGGGACCTCGTCGCGCGCCTCCCTCATGGCCGAATCGCTCCAGGACCGCAGCGCCGAGTTCCGTGAGCTGTGGGACCGGCAGGAGGTCGGCCTGCAAGCGCGCGAGACGAAGCACTTCGTGCACCCCGAGCTCGGCGTCCTCGAACTCAACTGTCAGAGTCTCATCGACCCGGAGCAGTCGCAGTTCCTGCTCGTGTACACGGCCGTTCCGGGGTCCGAGAGCCACGACAAGCTCGCGCTGTTGTCGACCCTGGCCCCGCGCGCTCTCGTCTGACACACTCCTGCCCTTCGAATCGCGCAAACGGCTGCGAATTCACCTCAGCAGCGACACTGTGCGCGATTCGAAAGGCCTCCGCGTCAGGCCCGGGCGAACTCCCCGACCCGGTACTTCGCGGCACGGTGTGTGTCCTGCACCCGGTCGCCGCGACCGTGGAGCTTGTTGCGGAGGGTGCCCGGCGCGTACTCCTCCGGGTAGGCACCGCGTTCGCGCAGCACCGGGATCACGTGCTCGATGATGTCCTGCCACGTGCCGGGGGTGACCGCGTAGGCGAGGTTGAAGCCGTCGATGTCGGTCTCGTCCACCCAGGACTGCAGTTCGTCGGCGATCTCGACGCCGGACCCGACGATCGTGGGGCCGAGGCCGCCGATCGCGTTGTGCCGCCCGAAGTCCCCGACGGTCCATTCACGCCCGAGGTCGGCCTCCTCCTTCAGGTGCTGCAGCACCGACTGGATCGCGTTGGACTCGACGTTCCCGACCGGCTCGTCCTCGGCGTACTGCGACAGGTCCACGCCCATCCATCCCGACATGAACGTGAGCGCACCCTCGGGGCTCGCATAGGAGAGGTACTCGGCGTGCTTCGCGGTCGCCTCTTCGCTGGTGGCGGCGGTGATCACGGTGAGCAACGTGTAGATGCGGGCGTCGTACCGGTCGCGGCCCGCCGCTTCGAGGGCATCGCGTATGCGTTTCACCGTGCCGGCGAGCACCTCCTTCGAGGGCGCGGCGACGAAGATGGCCTCGGCGTTCTCGGCCGCGAACTTCACCCCGCGCGGACTGGCGCCGGCCTGGTAGATCACCGGCGTGCGCTGCGGTGACGGCTCGGAGATGTGGATACCCGGCACGCTGAAGTGCTTGCCGTCATGCCCGATGGGATGCACCTTGGCCGGGTCGGTGAAGATGCCGCGCTCCCGGTCCTCGACCACCGCGTCGTCCTCCCACGACCCCTCCCAGAGCTTGTAGAGCACCTCGACGTACTCGTCCGCATGGTCGTAGCGGTCGTCGTGCGCGAGCTGGTCCTCCTGGCCCATGTTCCGCGCGGCGCTGGGCAGGTATCCGGTCACGACGTTCCACCCCACGCGGCCCTGTGTGAGGTGGTCGAGCGTGCTCAGCCGGCGCGCGAAGGGGTAGGGGTGCTCGAAGGCGGTGCCGGCGGTGATGCCGAATCCCAGGTTCTCGGTGACGGCAGCCATCGCGCTCACCAGCAGGATCGGGTCGTTCACCGGCACCTGGGCACCGTTGCGGATCGCGGCCTCGTTCGTGCCGCCGTAGACGTCGTAGGTCCCGAGCACGTCTGCGATGAAGATGCCGTCGAACGTCGCGCTCTCCAAGAGCTTCGCGAGGTCTGTCCAGTACGAGAGGGTGTTGTACTGCCGCGACCGGTCGTCGGGATGCCGCCACAGCCCGGACGACTGGTGGGCGACGCAGTTCATGTCGAAGGCGTTGAAGCGGATCTGACGTGTCATGCACCCATGAAAAGCGAACGGCGTCCGTGAATCCAGGGCGGCCGACACGCACGGACACATTTCAGGAGGACGACTCTGTCACTTCGATCGGTCGGGTCAGGGCTTGTACACGTCGCGGCGGTGGCCGAGCGTGACCACTGCGACGATCAGGACATCGTCGTCGACCGTGTAGATGATCCGATAGCTTCCGACGCGGACGCGGAGTCCGTCGCGTCCCTGCAGGGCTTTGGCACCGGGAGGTCGGGGGTTCTCGCCGAGGAGAGCGATCGCGCCGCGAATCCGGTCGCGGTCCTGGTGGTCGACCCTCTTCAGCGCGCGGACTGCGGCGGGGCGCAGCTCGATCCGGTAGCTCACGTCCAGCCCAGGTCGGCCTTCACCTGCTCCCAGGGGACGTCGGGACCCTCTTCTGCCATCGCCTCGTCGAATGCGGCGACATCTTCGGCTTCTTCGAGCGCATCGAGCATCCGCTCATACTGCTCGGGGCTGATCACAACCGCAGTGCGCTGACCGCGCCGCTCGATGAAGACCGCCTCCTCCTGAGAGCGGGCGATGACCGTGGAGAGGTTGTTGCGTGCGTCGGCGACGCTGATCGTGGACATGCACCAATTGTACATTTCGAGGTCGGGGATGTACATGATCGGTCCACCGCTCTCCTCCGCGGGCTCTACCCTTGACTGGTGACCGACGAGATCTCGACCGCCCAGCGTCTGGTGCGCCGATTCGCCCGTGAGACCAACCTGCTCGTGTCCGGTCGGGACTTCTCGGTCGTCGGGACGGATGCGGTGGCCGATGCGCTGCGATCCCTCCTCCCCGCCCTCGGTGCGCGCCTCGGAGACGGCGGCGTCACCTTCGCGCCGGGGGGATCCTGCGAGATCCTGCTCGACGGTGGGCCCCTCCCGGTACGGGAGACCGCCGAGGACCGCGTGGACGCGGCCGGACGGCACATGTCGGTCGCCACCGCTCTCGCCGCACGCCTGGGCGACGCCGGCACGGTGAGAGGACTCCGGATCGGCATCGCGATGGTGCTCGAGCCGAAGACCGCCCAGCTCGCCCTGCTGCTGCGGGACGCCGGGGCCACCGTGGCCGTCTACGCCCATCCCGACGAGATCGACGTCGAGGTCGCCGCGGTGCTGCGCCGGCGCGGAATCCCGGTCGACGGGGACCCGTCCCTTTCGGGTGCCGCCGAGCGCGCTGCCGCCGTGGACTTCCTGCGCCGCGGCTTCGACCTGCTGCTCGACGACGGCTCGCACCTGATCCGCCTGGCGCACGAGGAAGGCCTCGCCGCCGACCTGCGAGGTGCCGCGGAGGAGACCACGAGCGGGCTCACCCCGTTGCGGCTCATGGAGCGTGAGGGAGTGCTCGAGATCCCCGTCATCGCGGTCAACGACGCCCTGACCAAGACCTCCTTCGACAACCGGTACGGCACCGGTCAGTCGTGCGTGTTCGCGATCGCCGATGCGCTGGACGCCGTGGGGGTCGACCTCCGCGACCAGCCGGCCGTCGTCGTCGGCTACGGCCCCGTCGGTGAAGGCGTCGCGGCGCACCTGCGCGCCCTCGGGGTCGACGTCTTCGTCACCGAGACCGACCCCGTCCGCGCGTTGCGCGCCGCCCACGACGGATTTCGTATCGGCCGCCTGCACGACCTCGCCCCGGGCGCGCTCGTCGTCTCGGCCACCGGTGCTCCGCACACCATCGACGCCGAGGTGCTGCGCGCTGCGGCGATCGTCGCGGTCGCCGGGGGAGTTCCGCACGAGGTCGACCTCGACCCTGCCATGCTGCGACCGTACACGGGCGAGAACGGCCAGGCCTCGAGTGCCGTCGAACGCGCCGGTGACGGAGCACTCGTGATCGCCCGGGCAGGCTGCGTGAATCTGTCCGCCGGTGAGGGCAACCCCATCGAGATCATGGATCTGTCGTTCTCGGTGCAGCTCTTCGCCGTCGGGCACCTGCTCGCGCACGACCTGCCGCCCGGGGTGCATCCGCTTCCGTCCGACGCCGACACCACGATCGGCGCCGCCGCGCTCGTAGCCCGCGGTGAGCGCATCGACCAGCGCAGTCCGGCGCAGGTCGAAGCGCAGCAGGAGTGGCGCTCGCCACGGTTCCGAGGAGAGTCCGCATGAGTGCCGTCACGGTCTATTCGGCAGGACTCGTGGTGCCGATCACCGCGCCGCCGATCGTCGATGGCGCGGTCGCCGTGCGGGACGGCCGGATCATGCACGTCGGGGAGCGCGCCTGGGTGCTGCATTCCCTCGCGGAACGGGGCATCGACGCCGACGAGGTGCACTGGCCGGGTGTCCTGACCCCCGGCCTCGTGAACGCGCACACCCATCTGCAGTACACCGGCATGGCCTCGGTCGGGAGCGGGCAGTACGACGGCTTCGAAGACTGGGTGCGCGCGTTCGACCCCGTGTACGAAGGCGGGCGTGACTGGGCCGCAGATGCTGCGGACGGCGCGACGCAGGCGTTGCGGGCGGGTACGACGGCGCTCGCCGACGTGGTGACCGACCGCTCGGCCGCGACCGCCCTGCACGACGCGGGGCTCCACGGGATCACCTACTGGGAGGTGATGAGCTGGACCAACGCCGACTGGGCGCGCACCGGACGCGCGCAGGTCGAGCAGGCGCTGGACGCCCTGCCGACCCCGCCCGGGACCGGCCTGTCGCCGCACGCCCCGTACTCACTGGACATCGAGCCCCTCCTGGAGATCCCCGACATCGTGCGCGAGCGCGGCGGGCGCATCCACATCCACCTCGGCGAGGCCGCATTCGAGAGAGAGTTCGCGCACGAGCATCCGCAGGCGTGGCACACGGCCGGGCTCGCCAGCTTCCAGGAGCTGCGCAAGGCCGGATTCGGCACCAGCGCGACCGAGTTCGTCGACCAGCTCGGCGTGCTCGGACCCGACTGCCACATCGCGCACGGTGTGTACATGAGCGCCAGGGATCGTGCGATCCTGCGCGAGCGCCGCACGACGGTGGCCCTGTGCCCAAGGTCCAATGCCGTCATCGGACTCGAGGAGCCCCCGATCGCCGCGTACCTGCGTGAGGGCAGCCCGATCGCGGTGGGGACCGACTCGCTGTCGTCGAGCCCCTCGCTCGACGTGCTCGCCGATGTGGCTGAACTGGCCCGCATCGCCCGGTCGCAGGGATACACCGACCGTGATCTCCCTGCACGCCTGCTCGGCGCGGCCACCCTCGGCGGCGCGCACGCGATGGGCATCGACGTCGGCCCGGACCGCACCGGCTACCTCGCCGTGGGTGCGCTCGCCGACCTCACCTTCTTCGACGTGCCGGCCGGACCGGATGCCGTCGCGGAACTCGTCGACCACGGCGCCGGCCGCACCGCCGCGACCGTGGTGTCGGGCGAGGTCCGCTACGCGATCGACAGCTTCGACCGTCCGGCGGTCGCCCCGTGACCGTACCCGCATCCGAACCCGGAGGTGTCGTGTGACACAGCGCCCCACGACCGCCGAGCGCCTCGACCTCGCGCCGCATCCCGAGGGCGGATGGTTCCGCCGCACGTGGACGAGTCCGCTTCCGGTCGAGACCCCGAACGGCCCGCGACCCGCGGCGACGTGCATCCACTACCTGCTGCGGCCCTCCGAGCGCAGTGAATGGCACGTCGTGACCAGCGACGAGCTGTGGCTGTGGCACGGTCCCGGCCGACTCGAGCTCCGTCTCGGCGGAGATGCGGCAGAGCCGGGCGAAGCCACCGCGATCGTGCTCGGTCCCGATGACGCGGCGCAGGTACTGGTGCCCGCCGGCGTCTGGCAGGCAGCGCGTCCCCTGGATGCCGAGGAAGTCCTCGTCTCGTGTTTCGTGTCCCCAGGTTTCGATTTCGCGGATTGGCGACTCGCCGCATCGCCTACTCTGTAAGGGCAGACCCGTCCTGCCTTGCAGCTTCCTCCTCACCCTTCCTCGCACTGGAGTCATCGTGCCCTTCGCTCCCTCCCTCCGCCGTGCCGCAGCCGCCGCTGCTGCCACCGTCCTCGCCGTCACTCTCGCCGCCTGTGCCTCTCCGTCCGCCGACACCGGCGACGGTGGCGACTCCGGTCTGCAGACCGTGACGGCGGGCAAGCTCACGATCGCCACCGGGGAGCCGAACTACGAGCCGTGGTTCGTCGACGACGACCCCTCCAACGGTGAGGGCTTCGAGGGCGCGGTGGCCAACGCTGTGGCCGAGCAGCTCGGCTTCGCGGCCGACGACATCGTCTGGGTCCGCACGACCTTCGACGGTGCCATCGCTCCGGGTCCGAAGGACTGGGACATCAACCTCCAGCAGTTCTCCATCACAGACGACCGCAAGAAGGCCGTGGACTTCTCCTCGCCGTACTACACGACCACGCAGGCGGTCGTCGCGGTCGGCGGTTCGCCCGCGGCCTCCGCGACGACCATCGACGAGCTCAAGGCCACGACGGTCGGCGTCGCGAGCGGCACCACCAGCTACACGGTGGCCAAGGAGCAGCTCGGCGAGGCGAACCTCAGCGTCTTCAACTCGGTCGACGACGTCGTGCTCGCGCTCAAGGGCGGCCAGATCGACGCGATGATCACCGACCTCCCCGGCGCCTTCTACGTCGTGGGCGCTCAGCTCGACGACGGTGTCGTCACCGGCCAGTTCGCCGACGCGAACGGCGGCGACGACTTCGGCATCGTGTTGCCCAAGGGATCCGCACTCACGGCGGATGTCACCGAGGCGGTCGACGCCCTGCGCGGGAACGGCACGCTCGACGAGCTGCAGCAGAAGTGGCTCAGCGACGCCGTCGACGTCCCCGTCCTGAAATGACCTCGACCTCCGTCGACGCGGAGTGGCAGCCGAGCGAACTCGAGCTGTCACGCCGCGTTCTGCGGCGACGGGCGACCACGCGTTCCGTCCTGATCGCGCTCCTCAGCAGCATCGTCCTCGTGACGGTGCTGCTCCTCGTCGTGGTCAACACCCCCGGCTGGGCGGTCGTCAGTCAGACGTTCTTCGACCCGCAGGTCGCACTGGAGAGCATCGGGCCGATCTTCCAGGGTCTGCTCGTCAACCTCCTGGTGCTCGCGATCGCGGTGGTCTGCGTCGCGATCTTCGGCACCCTCCTGGCGACGATGCGTTCGTTGCGCGGACCGGTGTTCTTCCCGCTACGCGCGCTCGCCGCCGCGTACACCGACTTCTTCCGCGGCATCCCGCTGCTGATCGTGCTGTACCTGGTCGGCTTCGGCATCCCGGCACTGATGATCTTCCCGCGCATGCCCGCGATGTTCTGGGGCACGATCGCCCTGGTCCTCACCTACTCGGCGTATGTCGCGGAGGTGCTCCGCGCAGGGATGGAGGCGGTGCACCCTTCGCAGCGCATCGCCGCGCGATCGCTCGGGCTGACGCACGGGCAGACCCTCCGCATCGTCGTGATCCCGCAGGGCGTCCGCAAGGTGGTCCCGGCGCTGATGAACGACTTCGTGTCGATGCAGAAGGACGTGGGTCTGATCTCGGTCCTCGGAGCCGTCGACGCCGTCCGCGCCGCTCAGCTGATGGTCGCCGAGACCTACAACTACACGCCCTACCTCGTCGCAGGGCTCATGTTCATCATCCTCAGTTGGCCCATGATCCGCCTGACCGACATCGTGACCGCTCGGATGAACAAGCGCGAGCAGGCCGGAGGAGTCGTATGAGTGTCCCGGTGATCGAGGCCAGGGGCGTGCGCAAGCGCTTCGGCGATCATGACGTACTGCGCGGCGTCGACCTGTCGGTGGGCACCCACGAGGTGGTCGTGCTGATCGGCGCGTCCGGCTCCGGCAAGTCCACCCTGCTCAAGACGATGAACCTCATCGAGAACATCGACGACGGGCAGATCTTCCTCGTCGGAGAGGACATCACCGACCCGCGCGTGGACGCGGACGGGGTGCGGGCGCGGATCGGTGTCGTCTTCCAGCACTTCAACCTCTTCCCGCACCTGACCGTGCTCGACAACGTCACGCTCGCCGCCGTCCGGGTGCACGGCATGCGCAAGGCGGAAGCCCGTGCCAAGGCGCGCGCGCTCCTGGAGACGCTCGGACTCGGTGCGAAGGCCGACGAATACCCCGACCGACTCTCCGGTGGCCAGCAGCAGCGGGTGGCGATCGTGCGCGCGGTGCTCACGCAGCCCGAGGTGCTGTTGCTCGACGAGATCACGAGTGCGCTCGACCCGCAGCTGGTGGGTGAGGTGCTCGACCTGGTGCGGGAGCTGAAGCGTCAGGGCGCGACGATCGTGATGGCGACGCACGAGATGTCGTTCGCCCGCGAGGTCGCCGACCGCATCGTGTTCCTCGAGCACGGCGTCGTCGTCGAGCAGGGGCCGCCGTCGCAGGTGTTCGACGCCCCGCAGGAGGCCGCGACCGCGGAGTTCCTCGCTCGCGTGCGGCACTGACCGCGGTCCGATCCTTCGCGTCAGGCGAGCTCTTCCTCTTCCTCCGGCCGCCGCGGGCTCGGGTCGGGCGGCAGGATCTCGATCGGGTGGGCGGCGCGGCGCTGCGCTCGCCACCAGATCACGAACCCGATCGCCGTGAAGACTCCGTAGAAGACGTACATGAAGCCGGTCGCGTAGTAGCCGGAGCTGAACAGCAGTGGTACCCCGACCACGTCAACGGCGATCCAGATCAGCCAGAACTCGGTCCACCCCTTCGCCATGCCGTAGGTGGCGAGCAGGGAACCGACGAAGGTCCAGGCATCGGCCCAGACCGGCTCCCACGATCCGAGCAGCCGGAACAGCGGGGTCAGGGCGACGGTGCCGATGATCATCACCAGGACCATGCCGATGCGCGCGCTCGTCGGCGCCCAGCGCGGCACCACCCGGCCGCCGTCGAGATTCCGCCAGCGGATCCACCCGTAGACGGCCACAGCGATGAACATGATCTGCCGTCCGGCCTGACCCAGCAGGTGCGGCAACGAAGGGTCAGGGCTCAGGGCGGAGCCCAGGAAGACCGTGAGCAGGAGCAGGTTGCCGATGATGCCGACCGGCCAGGCCCACACCTTGCGGCGCATGCCGCCGAGGGCGCTCGCGAGGCCGAAGGCGTTGCCCACGACCTCACGCACGAGGAGCGTCTGCCCGCCCGGCAACACCCACTGGGAGTTGAACGCCTCGACGAACCACTGCAGCAGGTTCATCGTCAGGATCCTGCGTCGGGATCGGGGCGGTCGTCGAGGACGAGTTGGAGCATGCTCAGATCGAGCCAGCGCCCGAACTTGGCGCCGACCTGCGGCATCCGCCCGACCTCGACGAAGCCCAGCCGTTCGTGCAGGGCGATGGATGCGGTGTTCCCGCTCTCGATGCCTGCGATCATCACGTGCATTCCCGCAGCGGTGGCGCGTTCGACGAGCGCGGCCATCAGGGTGGTGCCGATGCCGCGGCCGTGCTGACCACCGAGAACGTAGACCGAGTGCTCGACGGTGAGCCGATAGCCGCTGTGCGGACGCCACTGCGCGTAGGACGCATAGCCCAGCACGCCGGACTCGTCGACGGCGACCAGGACCGGATAGCCGTGCGCGGTGCGGTCGGCGAGCCAGGCGGCGCGGTCGTCGAGGTCCACCGCCTCTTCGTTCCAGATCGCGGTGGTGTGCACCACGGCGTGGTTGTGGATCGCGGTGATCGTCTCGAGATCGGCGGTCTCGGCATCCCTGATTCGCGCGGCTGTCATCGGCGGGCGGTCTCTCTTCTTCTGCGCTTCGGGTGCGCATGCTGCGTCGGCGCTTCGGGGCGCATCGCCGACGCTAGCAGGATGCGAGGACCACGGATGCGTCGCAACCGAACAGTTACGCCCGTCAGCGCGACGGTGTCGTGTCGATCGCATCGCGCACGAGGATCGCGCGGCGCATGTCGACCATGATCGGGTCGAAGAATCGCTCGCGGTAGCGGGTCTCGCTGACGGCGGAGAAGACGAACGGGAGGGCCGCGATCACCGCGAGGATCGTCGCCACCTTGAGGAGGTTGACGGTGAGCGGCAGCGTCGCCCCGAAGAACTCGAGAGGCTGCACCGTCATCGGCTGTGTGGCGCTGCCGGGCCCGAGCCAGAGGCCGACGAGCCCCGCGGGGACGGTGATCGCGCCGATGATGATCAGCAGCGCCGCGAGCAGCCCGGCGAAGAACAGCGCCTGCACCAACTGAGCGACGGTCAGGGCGAGCAGGATGTTGATGCGTTGCGGTGCGCGCAGCCTTCGCGGTGCGCCGGGCGCGACACGGCGTCCTTCGGCGGGTGTGCCGACGAGCAGGGCGGTGCGCTGCTCATCCGACGGCGCCTGCGCGTCGTCCTCGATCTCGGAGGCGGCGACCCGCAGCACGACGATACCCGCGAGCACCGCGACGACGAGGGTGAGCAGCGCGATCGATCCCCAGGACATCGCGGAGGCCATCTGCCACACCTCGACGGAGAAGAAGGAGAACACGACGAGCATGAGGATCACCGGCAGCGCGATCGAGGCCATGTGACCGATCGCCGATGCGTTGCGCACCGCGAGGCGGGAGGCCCAGGAGATCAAGGCACCACCGCCCATGCCGGTCACCAGGATGCAGAGGCCGAGCACCAGGAGCGTGCGGAGGACGGGTCCGACCGAGGCGTCCGGCTGTGCGCTGTAGCCCCACGCGATCGTGAAGGCGAGGCATCCGGCTATCACGAGGAGGGCGACCGCGGTGCCGATGCCCACCGGAAGCCGACGCAGCAGGGCACGGACGAGGAAGTAGGCGGCCCAGGCGAGACCCGCCGCCAGCACGAAGATGACCAGCGCCAGGACAAGCATGAACGCGGCCACCTCGGGGTACTCGTCATCGATGGCGAACTCGATCACGAGCTCGATCCCGTCCTGGAAGAGGTACGCAGCCACGGCGACCCAGGCGATCAGCGGCGCCACGCGTCGGGGCAGGTCCGTGAACCAGCGGCGCAGCGGCACGAACGTCGGGAGCCCCTGCTCGCGGAACCAACGGTCGGCACCGCGCGACGCATCGCCGGGCTTCAGCGTGTGCGGGGAGGCGGACATGGCGTCGAGGATACGGCAACGGCGATGCCGGAGTGTCACTCGGTCGCGGGGCCACACGGGGAGCCTCGCTCCCGCGACCAACTCGATCGAGGGGCAGAGGGGGAAGCGACCGTCGGAATGATCCGTCGCACGGTACCCCTCAGACGTGCACGTCGGCGGGGGACGCCTCGCCCTCGTGGAAGTTGGGAGTCTTGCCGAAGAGCCGGGCGATGCCCAGGACGATTCCGACGATCACCAGCCCGAGCGCGAGGCCGGCGATCGCCGACACGATCGTCTCGACCACCCAGACCACGAAACCGCCGAACGGCTCCAGCGCATGCTCGATCCCGTGCAGCACGTCGACCGGGAAATGCCAGCCCACCTCGCCGAGGTTCACCAGCACGAGGTGACCGCCGACCCAGAGCATCGCGACCGTGCCCAGCACGCTGATGAAGCGGAACACCGCAGGCATGGAGCGGACGATCCTGGTGCCGGTGTGACGCACGCGCTGCACCGGGTTCTTCGCCATCCTCAGGCCGATGTCGTCGATCTTCACGAGCAGTGCGACCGCGCCGTAGACGACGCCCGTCATCAGGAGGGCGATCACGGCGAGGATCGCCAGCGTCGCCCAGATGTCGAGCCCCTTCTCGAGGCTCGCGAGCGAGATGAGCATGATCTCGGTCGAGAGGATCAGGTCGGTGCGCACGGCGCCGAGCACCAGCTTCTTCTCGTCGCGGGCGCCCTCATCGGCGTGACCGTGCTGCACCCCGAACCATTCGAGCACCTTCTCGGCGCCCTCGAAGCACAGGTACGCCCCGCCGAGGATCAACAGATACGGCAGCACCCACGGCGCGAACGCGGTCAGCAGGAGCGCCGCCGGGATGATGATCAGGAACTTGTTCGCCAGCGACCCGAGAGCGATCTTGCCGACGACGGGCAACTCCCTGGCCGGTGTGAGACCTTGCACGTACTGCGGGGTGACCGCGGCGTCGTCGATCACGACCCCGGCTGCCTTGGCCGACGCCTTCATCGCGGCGCTCAGGATGTCGTCGACGACGGCGAGCAGTCCAACGGACATGGGCGGTTCCCCTCGAGAGGTTGCGGTGCGGAGGCAACTCTATCGACTCCTCCGAAACTCACAGCCCGTTCCCAGGGCTGCGGGACCAAAACGGGCCGCTCGTCGGTTCTCCTCTATGACGCCGCAGCCAGCGACGTCGGACAAGGAGTCAGATCATGTCGAACGACTACGGCAAGACCCCCGAGGCCGTCAGCGGCCTCACCCCCCTGCAGTACGAGGTGACCCAGCAGGACGCGACCGAGCCTCCGTTCCGCAACGCGTACTGGAACAACCACGACGACGGCATCTATGTCGACGTCGTCTCGGGCGAGCCCCTGTTCTCGTCCACCGACAAGTTCGACAGTGGCACCGGATGGCCGAGCTTCACCAAGCCGATCGATGCGGATGCGGTGACCACGCGGACCGACCGCTCGCTGTGGATGACGCGCACCGAGGCACGTTCGGCGGGCGCCGACAGCCACCTCGGGCACGTGTTCGACGACGGTCCCCGCGCCGAGGGCGGCCTGCGCTACTGCATGAACTCGGCGGCCCTGCGCTTCATCCCGGCTGACAGGCTGGAAGAGGAGGGGTACGGTCGCTACAGTCCCCTCTTCGCACACCCCACCACCGATTCTTCTGAGGAGCAGTCATGACCGACACCGGAACCATCACCCGCACGCCCGGGACCGAGACGGCCGTCCTCGCCGGCGGCTGCTTCTGGGGCATGGAAGACCTGATCCGCCGCCAGCCGGGAGTCCTCGACACCCGGGTCGGCTACACCGGCGGCTCGAACGACCATGCCACGTACCGCAACCACCCCGGTCACGCGGAGGCCGTGGAGATCGTGTTCGACCCGGCGAAGACGACGTACCGCGACATCCTCGCGTTCTTCTTCCAGATCCATGATCCGTCGACGCTGAACCGTCAGGGCAACGACATCGGGTCGAGCTACCGTTCCGCGATCTTCCCCCTCACTCCCGAGCAGGAGACGGTCGCACGCGACACGATCGCCGACGTCGACGCCTCGGGCCTGTGGCCGGCGAAGGCCGTCACCACGATCGAGCCCGCCGGTCCGTTCTGGCAGGCCGAGGAGGAGCACCAGGACTACCTGGTCAAGTACCCGAACGGATACACCTGCCACTTCCCGCGTGCGGGTTGGGTGCTGCCGAAGCGTGACGAGGCCGCCGCGGTCTGACGCGGACCTCCCCCGGGAGCTGCCCGGCGCTGCCCGGAGCTGCCCGGTCACCCACCGCGCCGAGACCCCGTCACCTCGCCGAGACCCCCTGCTGCTGACGCCAGCAGGAGGGGGTCTCGGCGGTGGAGGGGGGTTTCGGCGCTATGCCTCGGCGAGGAACGCGACCGCCGCTTCCTTGAAGTCGCGCGAGCCGGGCGCGTTGAAGTGGTTTCGGTTCGGGATCTCGAAGAACTGCCCGTCGGGGGCCGCGGCGGCCAGAGCCCGGGACCCCTCGATGATCGCGTCCTTGGAGCCGGTGGCGAAGAGGATCGGCCGGGTCGGAGCATCCGAAGGATCGGGGTCGATCATGCCCGAGGCCCGCATACCCTCCGCGAGCGCGACCAGCGCCTGCAGGTCGTTGCCGGGAACCCTCTCGGTGAGCGTGATGTAGTTCTGCGTGGTCCGATCCGCGACGGGAGTGCCGTCCGCGATGTACGCCCGCACCTGGTCGAGGTCGAGCCGGGCGAGCGGGATGCCGTCCGGCACGCCACCCAGCACCGCGCGTCCGATGCGGTGCGGCAGCTCGCGCACAACCTCCCATCCCACGCGGGCACCGAGCGAGTATCCGACGTAGAAAGCGTCGTCGACCAGGTACGTGTCCATCACGGTCTCGACGTCCGTCACGAGGGTGCGGATGCGGTACCCGTCGGGGTCATGCGGCTTCTCGCTGAGGCCGTGCCCGCGCTGGTCGAGTGCCAGTACGCGGTATCCGGAGCCCGTGAGCGCGCGCACCCACCCGGTGAGCACCCAGTTGTCGCGCGCGCTCGAAGCGAAGCCGTGCACGATCACCACGACCGGGGCATCGAGCTCGCCCCAGGTGTAGGTGGCCAGCCGTGTGCCGTCGAGGGCGTACACGTGCTGGGGGTCGGGCATGGAGGTCAGGTCGGAGAGCGGGACGGTCACGCCATCCATTCTGTCCCTCCCCTCCGGCCGACGCCCCCTTTCACCGTCGAGGCCCCCTCCTGCACGCGTGTACAGGAGGGGGCCTCGACGAGCCGCGGGGGCCTCGACCCAAAGGGGAGGGAGGAGGGGGAGGGGGTCAGACCTGCGCGCGCAGCGCCTCACCCAGTCCCGCGTCGACGTTCGTCCAGTACTGGAAGAAGCGCTCACGGATGCCGTCGACCGTGATCGAACGGCCCTGGCCGGTCAGTGTCTCCAGGAACCGGGCCCGCTGCACGTCGTCGAACACCTCGCGGTAGAGCGTGCCGGCCTGGCCGAAGTCGTCGTCCTCGGCGTGCAGCGTCGCGGCGGAGCGGATCAGCTCGCCGTCGGACTCCCAGCTCGCCTCGACGCCTGCCGCCGGATCGGCCTCGGGCCCGCCGGCCGCACCGTAGGAGTTCGGCGTGTAGGTGCGGTGCTCGGCCGGGTTGAACCGGTACTGCATCTGGCCCTCGTGCATGTAGTTGCGCACCTCGGCCGCGTGCGGCTGGTTGACCGGCAGCTGGTTGTAGTTCGCGCCGATGCGGTGGCGCTGCGCGTCGGAGTACGAGAACACGCGTGCCATCAGCATCTTGTCGGGCGAGATCCCGGTGCCGGGCACCTGGTTCCCAGGCGAGAATGCGGCCTGCTCGATCTCGGCGAAGAAGTTCTGCGGGTTGCGGTTCAGCGTGAACGTGCCCACCTTGATGCGCGGGTAGTCCTTCTTCGACCAGGTCTTCGTGAGGTCGAACGGGTTGAACCGGTAGGCCTTGGCCTCGTCGTACGGCATGATCTGCACGTACACGTCCCACGAGGGGTGGTCGCCCCGGCTGATCGCATCGAAGAGGTCACGGCGGTAGTAGTCGGCGTCCGACCCGGCGAGCTTCTCGGCCTCGTCGGCCTCCATGGTCTCGAAGCCCAGGGTGGAGAGGAAGTGGTACTGCACCCAGAAGCGCTCTCCGGCCGCGTTCACCCACTGGTACGTGTGCGAGCCGTAGCCGTTCATGTGCCGCCAGCTGCGCGGGAGGCCCCGGTCGCCCATGAGGTACGTGACCTGGTGGGCGGTCTCGGGCGAGAGCGTCCAGAAGTCCCACTGCATGTCGGCGTCGCGGAGGCCGGAGTCGCCCAGACGCTTCTGCGAGTGGATGAAGTCGGGGAACTTCATCGCGTCGCGCAGGAAGAACGTCGGGGTGTTGTTGCCGACGATGTCGAGGTTGCCCTCGGTCGAGTAGAAGCGCAGCGAGAAGCCGCGCACATCGCGCCAGGTGTCGGGGGAGCCCTGTTCACCGGCCACCGAGGAGAAGCGCAGGAGCGTCTCGCTCTCCGCTCCGGGCTGGAACACGGCTGCACGGGTGTACGCCGACACGTCTTCCGTGACGACGAAGGTGCCGAAGGCGCCGCCGCCCTTGGCGTGCGGGTTGCGCTCCGGCACCCGCTCGCGGTTGAAGGAGGCGAGCTTCTCGACCAGATAGCGGTCGTGGAGGACCGTGGGACCGTCGGCCCCGACCGTCAGGGAGTGCGCGTCGCTGGCGACCGGTGTGCCGGTCTGCGTCGTGGTGGCGGGCTTCGGGGTGGCAGGGTTCGTCATGGTGTTCTCCTTCTGCGCGCAGGCGCGACGAATGACCCATCTGTTGATGGGGGGATCGCCGGGGACCTACGCGGCGTTCTGGCAGCTGGGGCAGACGCCCCAGAAGGTGACTTCGGCTGTCTGGACGGTGAATCCCGCCGCGGAGGACGGGGTGAGACACGGCGCGTCGCCGACCACGCAGTCCACATCGCCGACCGCACCGCAAGAGGTGCAGACGACGTGGTGGTGGTTGTCGCCGATACGCCGCTCGTAGAGCGCCGCGGAACCTGCCGGTTCGATCCGACGGATGAGGCCCGCCGTCGTCAGGTCCGCGAGGATGTTGTGCACCGACTGGATCGACGTGGTCGGGAGCACGACGGACACGGCGCGGTAGAGCCGCTCCGCATCCGTATGGGCCATGGAGTCGAGAGCTTCGAGAACGGCGACGCGGCCCGCGGTCGACCGTAGCCCGGCGCCGCGAAGCACCGAGTCGAATTCTGTCTCCATGTCCCCGAGCCTAGCCGTTCTTTTGAGTGATTCAAAAGAACGGCGTGTCGGCGCCCGATTCAGCGGGTGACGGTGAAGCCTCCGCCGTGAACACGCACCTTCCCGTGACCGGCCGCCGGTCCGCGCTGGCTGCCGTCGGCGTCGTAGGAGCGTCCGGAACCCGGGGCCAGGGGAGCGACCTGCTGCGAGCGACCGGTCGCCTCGGTGTAGAGCACGGCCGGGCGTCCGGTCGTCGTGTACACCGCGCTCGCCACCCGCGGCTGGATCAGAAGCGCGTCGAGCCGGACGTCGCCGCGACTCGTACACCGCACGGTCACCGGAGCATCCGGCAGATCGCCGCCCAGCCGCTGCGGTACCAGCATCCCGTCCGCCTCGGTGAGCCCGGGTTCGCCGGCCCCTCCGGCGGGTGTCCGTGTCGTCCACAGGCGGCGTCGACCGCGGAAGACCTCCCACACCGCCTCGCCCGCCTGCGCGGCCTGACGCCAGACGACACCGTGCAGGACGGCATCGGCCTCCGTCACGTCGAACTCCACCCACTCGCCCTTCGGCAGGTGCACGTAGGACCCGCCGGACAGGTTCCCCTCGCCGATCCACGCGCCCGTCTCGGGGGTCACGATCGCGGCGCCGGGCGACCGTCGCGCTGCCTCGGCCTCCAGGACCCGCAGCCCCGAGAACGAGGCGAGGCCGGTGATCGAGGTCGCGAGGTCGGCCACATCACGGTTGGCGTCGAGCAGGAGCATCGTGAGCAGCCCGTGGATCGTCGACTCGGCGCCGGAGTTGCGATTCACCCGCCCGTCCGTCTCCACCCCGTCGAAGGTCACGCCCGTCGCCGGGTCGTACACCGGAACCCCCGCCGTGTTCGCGCCGAAGAACCATCCGGCGGCGAGACCCGCGAGCACGCGCAGCCCGTCGCGTGCCAAAGCCTCAACGTCTGCTTCCACCCGCTCGACGACGTCGTCACCGAGCGGCCGCGGCAGCCCCTCCTCGTCGAACGAGGAGCACGCCGCGAGGACCGCCTCCGGCGACCCCTTCACCACGACGCCGTAGGCCCCGCTGGGAAGGACGTGCACCGTGCACATGCGACGCCGCTCCGAGTCGAACGGGAACTCGCGCACCCGCGGCGCCGTCCGCTCGAC
>WPCJ01219469.1_pt1 | contig 20505 bp, 20 predicted proteins | sample 5399831 | NCBI WGS metagenome assembly WPCJ01 (sample SAMN12869470, study PRJNA574797) | sludge metagenome | isolation source: wastewater treatment of pH10 | place: China:Beijing | collected 2019-05-20 | reverse complement strand
TGGCATAGTCGACCCAGTCCACCCGCTCCGAGCCGGCCGATGTGCCGCTCATGGTCATGGTCATCCCTCTCGGCGCCCCTTTTGCGCGGCATGATGGGCACAATCGGTTTCAAATGGCTTGCAGTCATCATTGAAAATGTTGATCGCATGGTCACGCTTGCGCGAGCTTCCCGCGCTGGTTAATGGGCGTTAACCGATGCGAGCCTCATGACCCGGACTTTCGATACATCTTTACCCATCGACGCCGTGCTCTCCGATCTGGCGGAAGCGCTGACCGGCAGCAATGCGGCGGTGCTGGTGGCGCCGCCCGGCGCCGGCAAGACCACGCGTGTGCCGCTGGCGCTGCTCGATGCGCCGTGGCTGAATGGCAAAAAGATCATCATGCTGGAGCCACGGCGTATCGCGGCGCGGGCCAGTGCCGAGCGGATGGCGAAGACGCTGGGTGAGCGTGCCGGCGAGACGGTCGGCTACCGCGTCCGTTTCGGCTCGAAGGTCTCACGTAATACCCGCATCGAGGTGGTCACCGAGGGCATCTTCGCACGTCAGATCCTGGATGATCCGGAACTCTCAGGCGTCGGCGCGGTGCTGTTCGACGAGTTTCATGAACGCTCGCTCGATGCCGATCTCGGACTCGCTCTCGCGCGCGACGCGCAGACCGGACTGCGCGAGGATCTCCGCATTCTCGTGATGTCCGCCACCATCGACGGCGCGCGGATCGCGAAGCTGCTGGGCGATGCGCCGGTCATCGCCAGCGAAGGGCGGGCTTATCCGGTCGAAACGCGCTATCTCGGTCGCAAGCCGGATGTGCAGATCGAGCGGCAGATGGCCGATGCCATCGCTGCTGCGCTGCGTGCCGATAGCGGCTCGGTGCTCGCCTTCCTCCCCGGCGCTGCGGAAATCCGCCGCACGCAGAATTTTCTCGCCGAGCGCGTGCAGGATGCCAGCACCGAAATCGTGCCGCTGTTCGGTGCACTGGACAGCGCTGTGCAGGACCGCGCCATCCAGCCCGCCCCAAAGGGGCAGCGCAAGGCGGTGCTGGCGACCTCCATTGCCGAGACGTCACTGACCATCGAGGGCGTGCGTATCGTGGTCGATTGCGGCCTCGCCCGCGTGCCGCGTTACGAGCCCGATATCGGCCTCACGCGGCTGGAAACCGTCCGCGCCTCGCGCGCCGCCGTGGATCAGCGCCGCGGCCGTGCCGGCCGTACCGAGCCTGGCATTTGCTATCGCCTATGGGACGAACCGCAGACCGCCTCGCTTCCCGCCTACACGCAGCCGGAAATCCTGAGTGCCGATCTTTCCACGCTGCTGCTCGATTGCGCGCAATGGGGTGTCAGCGATCCCGCGCAACTGATGTTCCTCGATCCGCCGCCCGTGCCTGCGCTGAAGGAAGCGCGCAGCCTGCTGGTCGAACTCAATGCGCTCGATGGCGATGGCCGCATCACGGATGAGGGCCGGTCGCTGCGTGCGCTGGCGCTGCCGCCGCGCCTCGCGCGCATGATCGTGGATTCCGCGCGCTTCGGTTACGGCGAGGACGCCGCCAAAATTGCCGCCATTCTCACCGAACGCGGTCTCGGAGGCGACAGTGTCGATCTCGACCATCGCCTCGACCAGTTCCGCCGCGACCGCTCGCCGCGCGGATCGAGCGCGAGGCAATTGGCTGAGCGTTGGGCTGGACAGGTGGTGTCGTCTTCTCAGCAGGATGAGCTTTCCACTGGCGCCATGCTTGCGTTCGCCTTTCCTGATCGTGTGGCGAAGAATCGCGGCAACGGCAGCTTTGTGCTCGCCAATGGTCGCGGTGCGTCCATTGAGCAAAGCGCTGCGCTCGCCAGAGCACCCTACATTGCGGTCGGAGAGCTCACGGGCACTGCTGCCAATGGGCGCATTTTGCTTGCTGCACCACTCTCGCAAGCGGAAATTGAGACACGCTTCGCGGATCATATTGAAAACGCCGATGAGATCACCTTCGACCGTGCGTCGACCTCATTACGCGGGCGCCGCAAGCGGACGCTCCATGCCATCACATTGTCCGAAGCCCCGTTGACCGTCAGTGCTTCCGAACATGCCGCCCGCATTCTCGCCGACGGCATCGCCACTCTCGGTCTCGACCGCCTGCCATGGTCCAAGGCGCTGCAGCAGTGGCGCGGACGCGTGATGTTCCTGCGTGCTTCCGAGGGCGATGTCTGGCCCGACCTGTCTGATCAGGTGCTGATCGATACACGCGAGGTCTGGCTGGTGCCCGCGCTGTTCGGCAAGACTTCGCTGAAGGAGTTTTCCGCCGGCGATCTCTCCGACGCGATCATGAACCTGCTGCCCTGGGATCAGCGCGCCCGCCTGGACAAGGAAGCTCCGACGCATTTCGAGGCGCCAACAGGCACCATGCTGGCGATTGATTACGAGGCCGAACAGGGGCCGACCATTGCCGTCCGCCTGCAGGAGTTGTTTGGTCTTGGCGCGCATCCATCCGTCGCCAGGGGAAAAGTGCCGCTGGTGCTGGAGCTGCTCTCGCCGGCGCAGCGCCCGGTGCAGGTCACGCGCGATCTGCCCGGTTTCTGGCGCGGCAGTTACCAGGATGTCCGCTCCGACCTCCGCGGCCGCTATCCGCGCCATCCGTGGCCGGATGATCCGGCGACTGCCGTGCCGACCCGTCGTGCCAAGCCGCGCGGAACATGAGCCCGCCTTAACCCTTCGCTCATCCTTTTCGCGAAAATAGCGATGTGGTCCGCCGTCCCAAGCGGACGGTGGCGGTGATCCGTGATCGATTGCGATTCCGCCTGTGTGCGTCCAGTGAGGGTTGTGTATGCGTAGCATCATGTTTCTAGCGGCAGTGCTGATCGGTCTTGGCACCGTGATGGCGCAGGTCGCCGACAGGATGACCTCGACGCCGGCGATGGCCCGTACGGAAACTGCACCGACCCGGCTCGCAGCTCTGAGCGCGCCGCAGGCCGGTATCCGCAGCCTCGCCATTCCCCGCGATGCCCGCGGCCATTTCCAGACCGAAGCGCGCATCGAAGGTCAACGTATCGGCTTCATGGTCGATACCGGCGCCTCGGTGATCGCCCTCAATGAAAAGTCGGCCGCCCGCTTTGGTCTGCGCCCTTCGCGCGGCGAATATAACGCCACGGTGACAACGGCGAACGGAACGCTGAAAGCTGCGCGTGCAAAGCTGCCGATGGTGCAGGTGGGCGAAATTACCGTGCGCGATGTGGATGCGATGGTGCTGCCGGATGAAGCGCTGTCGGAGAATTTGCTCGGATTGTCGTTCCTCTCCAGGTTGAAGCGGTTCGAATATTCCAACGGACAGATGGTTCTCGAGCAGTAGTAACCTTGCTGCTTAACGCTGCGGCCTAATTTCAAACATACTCGACCTCTTGTATGCGTGCGTGTCTACCAGCAGGCACGCGCGTGGCCGTTCCGGCTGTGCTATCAAAAAAATCCCAAACAATCGCGAGAGGTCGTCGATGTTTCCGAAGCCGAAACCCTTGCTCGTGCCGAATACCTACGCTTACGAATCCGAGCCGATGGTAAAGGCCACGGGCTTTCGCGAATATGATGCGCGCTGGCTGTTCGGCAAGGAAATCAATCTGATGGGCGTGCAGGCCCTGGGCATGGGCCTTGGCGCACTGATTTCTGAGCTCGGCCAGAAGCAGGAGATCGTCACCGGCCACGATTTCCGCGGCTATTCGGCCTCGATCAAATACGCGTTGATGACGGGCCTGACGGCGGCTGGATGCAAGGTTCATGACATCGGCCTTGCGGTGACCCCAATGGCCTATTTCGCGCAGTTCGATCTCGACGTGCCCTGTGTGGCCATGGTGACGGCCTCGCATAACGACAATGGCTGGACCGGCGTGAAGATGGGCGCCAACAAGCCGCTCACTTTCGGCCCCGATGAAATGACGCGATTGAAAGAGATCGTGCTGAATGCCGAGTTCAAGAACAAGGCCGGCGGTTCCTACCACTTTCATGAAAATTATCCGGCACGCTATATCGCCGACCTCACCAGTCGTCCGAAGCTGAAGCGCAAGCTGAAGGTCGTCGCCGCCTGCGGCAACGGCACCGCCGGCGCCTTCGCGCCACAGGTGCTGGAAGCGATCGGCTGCGAGGTGATCCCGCTCGATACGGAGCTCGATCACACCTTCCCGAAATACAACCCGAATCCCGAAGACATGGAGATGCTGCACGCGATTCGGGATGCGGTGCTCGAACACAAGGCCGATGTCGGTCTCGGTTTCGATGGTGACGGCGATCGCTGCGGTGTCGTCGACAACACCGGTGAGGAAATCTTCGCCGACAAGGTCGGCGTCATGCTTGCGCGCGACATGTCGGCGGTTCACCCGAATGCGGAGTTCGTCGTCGATGTGAAGTCGACGGGGTTGTTCGTTACCGATCCGGTGTTGCAGGCGCAGAATGCGAAGACGACCTATTGGAAGACCGGTCATTCCTACATGAAGCGCCGCACCCATGAGCTGAAGGCGCTCGCGGGCTTCGAGAAGTCCGGCCATTTCTTCTTCAACGCGCCAGTCGGCCGCGGCTATGACGACGGTCTCGTCTCGGCCATCGCGATCTGCGAAATGCTGGATCGCGCACCCGGCAAGACCATGGCCGATCTGAAGGAAGCACTGCCCAAGACCTGGTCGTCGCCGACCATGTCGCCGCATTGCGACGACGAGAAGAAGTACGGCGTCGTTGATGCGGTCGTGAAGCACTTTGAGGCAGCGCAGAAGAACGGCGAGAAGGTTGCCGGCCAATCGATCCGCGATCTCGTCACGGTGAACGGCGTGCGCGTAACCTGCGAGGATGGCAGTTGGGGCCTCGTGCGTGCTTCGTCGAACAAGCCGGAGCTGGTGGTGGTGGTCGAGAGCCCGGTGTCAAAGCAACGCATGCACGACATGTTCGATGCCATCAACGCAGTGCTGAAGACGCATCCGGAGGTCGGCGCGTATAACCAGACGATCTGATCGTTGGCGCTCTAACTGTGATCGCCCGCGAAAGCAGGCGGTCCAGCAGACACTAACTGTTGAGACAGCACGCCGATATCGGCGCATACTGGGTCGCCCGGTCGAGCCGGGCGACGACAGATGTCTAGTTCGCCGGCATCGGCGGCACGGGCAGGGCCGTCACCGACTTGATCTTCTCCATCGCAAAACGCGATGTCACGTTCTTGAGTGCCACGGCGCTGATCAGCTTCTTGTAAAAGACGTCGTAGCTCTGCATGTCCGCCACCACGACGCGCAGCATGTAGTCGACGTCACCGGCCATGCGGTAGAATTCCATCACCTCGGGCATGGCGCTGACAGCATCGGCGAACTTCTTCAGCCAGGCGTCGGAATGGTCCGCGCTCTCCACCGAAACGAAGACCGAGATGCCCAGGCCGATCTTGTTCTGATCGACCAGCGCCACCCGGCGCAGGATCACGCCATCGGCCTCAAGGCGCTGAATGCGCTTCCAGCACGGCGTCGACGACAAACCCACGCGGTCACCGATTTCGGCGACGGACAGTGAGGCGTCCTCCTGCAGTACCGTCAGGATCTTGCGGTCGATCGCATCGAGGCGGCGAGTCGATTCGGTGGCTTGGTCGGCGATATCGGTCATGAGAAGAACTTTTTTCTAATTACGTGGTCGACAAACCTCATATATGGAACAATCTTCCAAATCAACCCAAGGAGATTGCGCGCGTCAAATAGTGCTCGCGTAGCGGAAAGCTGTCGCCGGAAGGGCGACGGCAGTGGATTTCAACTCCGGCACATTCGGGCTCTCGCGCGGGTGACGCGATGGTTGAGCCACCTCAACCCAGCGCGCCGACCTTCGATTCTCGTAAAAGCTGTTCGACTTCAGCACGTTGCGGGCAGGCAAAGGCGCCGCCATAGCGGGTGCATTTCAGCGCGGCGGCTGCGGAGGCGAAGCGCAGCGCCTCCGGAACCGATTTTCCGCTCGCAAATTCCAGCGCGAAGGCGCCGTGGAAAATATCACCTGCGCCCAGCGTATCGACCACATGGACCGGGAAGGCGGGGGTCTCCCTGGGGTGACCATGGTCGTCGAGCCAGAGGGTGCCCCGGGGGCCGCGGGTGACCGCGAGGAAGGATGGCGTCAGCGTCGCCAGTTTCTGCAGGGCTTTCAGGTTGTCGGCAATGCCGGCGGTGGATTGCAGGGCGTCGTCCGAAAAAATCAGATGCGACGACGCGGTCAGCAAGCCTTCGTGCTGGGAGATCGTGCTGTCGATATCGACGACGACCGGAATGCTGCGATGGCGTGCCTCGATGCAGAGATCGGTGGCGAAGCCGGCGCAGCGACTCTCCACCAGGATGGCGTCGCAATCCTTGAGCAGCACGTCGTGCGCGGGCAGCTTCACCTTCCACAATTCGGGATCGCGGAAGGTGACGATGGTGCGTTCGCCCGACGGGTCGATCATCACCGCGGAAATCGGAGTGACCAGCCCCGGCATATGCACGAGATGGGTTGAGTCGATGCCTTCCCTGGCGAGATCGTCGAACAGAAACTGGTCGGACGTCTCGCTCCTGTCGCCCATCGGCCCCGTCATCGCGGCCTTACCGCCGAGCCTGTTGACGCCGATCGCGGCGTTCAGCGCATTGCCGCCGATGATCTGCGCAAAGCGTTGGGAAGGGAATTTCTGGCCGCGCCCGGGCACGGATTCGACGGCAAAGGTCAGGTCTCGCACGGGGAGGCCGATGCACAACACGCGCTTGGGCTGGTCAGTCATGAAGATCCCCGTTTGGTCAGACGTCTCCATCACACTTGGTCGGGATGCAGCCACCGTCCAAGCAGATGATGCGCAATGGCGAACGGATGCGGACCCGCGAGCCCATCCGGGTGCTCGCGCTTCAACATCAGCATCGCCTCGTCACGATCAAACCACCGGGCGTCTTCAAGTTCCATCTTGTCGATGACGATTTCGTCGTTCAGCGCTCGTGCCGAACAGCCGATCATCAGCGACGACGGATAGGGCCATGGCTGCGTCATGTAGTAGGTGACATCGGTGCAGCGGATGCCGGATTCCTCGAATATTTCGCGCTTCACCGCATCCTCAATGGTCTCGGCTGCTTCGACGAAGCCGGCGAGGCACGAATACATGCCGGGCGGGAACTGCTTCTGGCGGCCGAGCAGGCATTTGTCGCCCTTTTCCACCAGCATGATGACGACGGGATCGGTGCGCGGAAAGTGCTCGGTCTTGCAACTCGGGCAAACGCGCTTCCAGCCGCCCTCGGCCATCGCGGATTTGGCGCCGCAATTGGCGCAGAAGCCGTGGCGCTGATGCCAGGACACCAGTGATTTCGCTTGCGCGACGGCGGAGAGTTCCTCCGGCGGCACCACGCCTTGCATCGCCATGCCGCGCAGTTCCGAAACGGCGACATCGTCGCGGCCGACCAGCTTTTCCGCTGCCTGCGCCGAGATGCCCATGCCGAACACGGCGGCGCCATCGCGCAGGCCGAGAAAGATGGTGCCGGGATTGGCGCCGAATTTGAGCGCCTCGTCGATGGAGAGGAGCGCGCGGACATTGTCGCCGTCCTTCTTCATCACCAGCGAGTCGCGATAGATCACGTAGGCGCGGCTGTTGCTCTTGTTTTCGAGGGCGAACAGCTTCTCGTCGCTGAAGCGCAGATGCGCGGCGCGATCGAGGGTGTTGGAGATGAAGGCCGGCTGGCCGAGGGGAAACAGCTTGCTTGTCATGTCATTCAACCGAGCCAGATCTTGCGACGGAGTTCACTGATGAAACGCTGCACTTCCTCGGCATCATGCGCGAGCGGCGGCATCACGCCCCAGATCGGCCGCGGCCACGCTGCGTCGGTCTTGCGGCGCGCGATGATGTGGACGTGAAGCTGCGGCACCACATTGCCGAGCGCGGCGACATTGAGCTTGTCGCATTTCGTGACCTCTTTGAGCGCGCGACCGACGCGATTGATCTCGGTCATCAGTTGCGCTTGCGCGACCTCGTCGAGATCGATGATGTCGATGATATCCGGCCGGCGCGGCACCAGCATCAGCCAGGGGTAATGCGCGTCCTTCACCACCAGCACGCGGCTGAGGGGCATGTCGCCGATGTCGATGGTGTCTTGCTGGAGTTGTTTGTGCAGCTCGAAGGAGGGCGTGGTAGCCATTCTGACTCTCGATTTTTGACGCGCAGCGTCGCAGGAAGTGGCCGCGCAGACAACTGCTGGTGCCCGTTTTTGGGCGTATCCGCCACGGTTTCTTGTGGCAGACTTGCGGCAGATTCTGAGGCAAACCAGGGGCACGCGCCGCGCTTGCTTTCCGGCCCGTTTGGCCCCAAATAGGCACCGGGAGATTGGCGGTGGACGAGCCACTCGCCAACCGGGTCAGGTCCGGAAGGAAGCAGCCCTAACGAGATCCGGATCGGGTCGCTCGTCAGTCTCCTACCTCGTTTTATCGAGCAAAATCAGAGCCTGTGGCCTGACCTTGCGTCCTTGGCCCGGCGAGATGCCCGATGTTCCGCAAGCCGGCCCTTGTGACAACAGATTGCGGATTTCTCGATGACCGATGCCGGCATGCCTCCTTCCAACGATGACGCGACAGCCGGCCTCGCAATGAATTCTCCCGCAGCAGCAACGCCTTACCGCGTGCTTGCGCGAAAATACCGCCCTTCGAATTTCGACGATCTGATCGGCCAGGAAGCCCTTGTTCGCACCGTGTCCAACGCGTTCGAGACGGGCCGCATTCCGCAGGCCTGGATTCTCACCGGCGTTCGCGGTGTGGGGAAAACCACCACGGCGCGCATTCTGGCGCGGGCGCTGAATTACGAGATGGCCGATGGCTCGGTGAAGGGGCCGACGATCCAGATGCCGACCCATGGCGTTCACTGCAAGGCGATCATGGAGAGCCGGCACATCGACGTGCTGGAAATGGACGCGGCGTCGCACACCGGTGTCGATGACGTCCGCCAGATCAATGACAGCGTGCGCTATGCGCCGACATCCGCGCGCTACAAGGTCTACATCATCGACGAAGTCCACATGCTGTCGACGGCGGCCTTCAACGCGTTCCTGAAAACGCTGGAGGAGCCGCCGGAGCACGCCAAGTTCGTGTTCGCGACCACCGAAATCCGCAAGGTGCCGATCACGGTGCTGTCGCGCTGCCAGCGCTTCGATCTACGCCGGGTCGATGCCGATGTGCTGATGCAGCATCTGTCGAACATCGCAGGCAAGGAAGGCGTCGAGGTCGAATCCGAAGCACTCGGCATCATCGCGCGTGCGGCCGAAGGCTCGGTGCGCGATTCGCTGTCGCTGTTCGATCAGGCCATCGCTCATGCCGCCGGCGTGGTGAAGGCCGATGCGGTCCGGCAGATGCTGGGTCTCGCCGATCGCACCCGCGTCATCGACCTGTTCGATTCGCTGGCGCGCGGCGATATCGCAGCGGCCTTCAAGGAATTCCGCGAGCAGTACGACGTCGGCGCCGATCCCGTGGTGGTGCTGAGCGATCTCGCCGAATTCGTCAATTTCGTCACCCGCGTGAAGATCGTGCCGGCGACCGCCGACAATGTCGCGTTCGGTGAAACCGAGCGCCTGCGCGCGCGCGACTTTGCGTCGAAACTCTCGATGCGCGTGCTGTCGCGGATGTGGCAGATGCTGCTCAAGGGGATCGCTGAGGTGCAGGGGGCGACGCGTCCCGCTGCGGCGGCCGAGATGGTGCTGGTGCGCATCGCCTATGTCGCCGACCTGCCGACGCCGGACGAAGCCATTCGCATGATCGAGCAGGGCGGCGGATCGTCGCCCGTGGTCGGCAATGGCGGCGGCCGCGCCGCGCCGATGCTGAATGCAACATCCGCGCAGTCATCCATGCAGATGCCCTCCGCATCGCCGCCTTCGGCGCCGACCATGAGTGCGCCGCGTGGTTCCACCATGCAGCGTGGGAATGCCGAACCGTCGCCGCGGCCGCAGGTCGGCATGGCGGAGGCGCAGCCGGCAACCGTGCTGAAGATTTCGACCTTCCCTGAATTGGTCGCATTGGCCGGGCAAAAGCGCGACCTGATGGTGAAGGCGGCGCTGGAATCCGACGTCCGCCTCGTGCGCATCGAGGATGGCCGGCTCGAACTCTCGATGGAGCGCACGGCTGCGCGTACGCTGATCAACGATCTCGCGCGAAAACTGGAAACCTGGACCGGCCGGCGCTGGGCCGTGATCGTCTCCAATGCCCAGGGCGCGGCGACGATCCGCGAGCAGCAGCAGGAGCAGAAGGACGAGCGCTATCGCGCCGCTGCGGCCGATCCGCGCGTGCAGGCGGTGCTGGCGAAATTCCCAGGCGCCAAGATGGAAGTCACCATGCTGGCGCCGGAAGTGCCCGATGGCGACGACAGCGACCTGATCACCGATGATGGCGCCGATCCCGGCGACGATGACTAGGAGCACGATCCCGAAACGTGGATACCGGTTTTCGGGTAAGATCATGCTCAAACAAAACCGAAGGAACACCCATGGCTGACTTTCTCGGCATGATGAAGCAGGCGGCGCAGCTGCAGTCGAAGATGAAGGCGATGCAGGAAGAGCTCGACCATGTGGAGGTCGAGGGCATTTCCGGCGGCGGTCTCGTTTCGGTGCGCATGAGTGCGAAGACCGAAGTGAAGGCTGTGAAGATCGACCCGTCGCTGGTGAAGCCGGAAGACGTCGAGATTCTCGAGGACCTGCTCGTCACGGCACTCGGCGATGCGCGCCGCAAGGCGGAAGCCGCCATGCAGGAGAAGATGCAGTCGCTCACCGGCGGCCTCGGCCTGCCGCCGGGGCTGGGCCTCGGTTAGCCATCAATACTGTGTCCCGGACGCGATGCGGCGCGAATTGCCGCTTCGCTGAGCCGGGACCGCACAAGGCGCCGGAGATCGTGGCGGTCCCGGCTCTGCGGAGCAGCGCAAGAGGCGCTGCACCGCGTCCGGGACAAGTGAATGACTAGACACTCACATGGCTTCAAACTGACATGGCTTCCGTTGCCGGACCTGAAATCGAGCGCCTGATCCAGTTGCTCGCGCGATTGCCCGGGCTTGGACCGCGTTCGGCGCGGCGTGCGGCGCTGCATCTGATCAAGAAGCGGGATGCGCTGATGACCCCGCTGGCCGGCGCGCTGCAGCTGGCGATCGACCGTGTGCAGGTCTGCAAGGTGTGCAGCAATATCGATACGCAGAATCCGTGCACCATCTGCACGGATGCGCGGCGCGATCCCTCGACCATCGTGGTCGTCGCCGACGTCGCCGATCTGTGGGCGCTGGAGCGCGCCAATGCGGCGCCGGGCAAATATCACGTGCTCGGCGGCACGCTGTCGCCGCTCGATGGCGTGGGTCCGGGCGATCTGACCATCGATGCGCTGGTGGCGCGCGCGCATGAGCCTGATGTCACCGAAATCATCCTGGCGCTGAATGCGACCGTGGATGGACAGACCACAGCACATTACATCACCGACCTTCTTCAGGAGGCCAATGTGAAAGTCACCCGCCTGGCGCATGGCGTGCCGGTGGGCGGCGAGTTGGACTATCTCGACGAAGGCACGCTGTCCGCGGCGATGCGGCAGCGCACATTGTTTTGACGGGACTCTTTTCGATGACACGATCTGGATTCAAGGCGCAGCTCGGCCGCACCGCGGTGCTGCTGATCGCAGGCATGATGGCGACGATGGCCCATGCGGCTTCCGACGCCGTTGAGGCGCCGGCCAAGCCGGCGGCACCGAAGGACATGAAGCTCGGCGACGTGCTGTCAGGCCAGCTCAATGCCATGCGCAGTCGCGACGCCAAGGGCAAGCGCGTCGACGTCTATCAGGTCGTCACCGAACCGCGCCGGCTGCCGGCCCCGTCGGGCCTGTGCAATCTTGAGACCGGGCCGGAGACGTTCGAGATCGTGGTGGCGAGCGATGCGCAGGCCACGCAGTTGAAGCGCTTGGTCGGCAAGGAAGTCGCGTTCAAGGTCGCCGAAGTCGCGTGCGCCGAGCAGGCGGGGCAGATGAGCGAAGCGTTGGTGACGAAGTGGAGTCTGGTGGGGAAGGCGAATTAGTCTCTTCCTTCTCCCTCTCCCGCTCTTGCGGGGGAGGGCCGGGGTGGGGGCAGCCGCACGCGCCGGAATTTGTGGAGGCACCCCCACCCTGACCCTCCCCCGCAAGCGGGAGAGGGTACACGGCTTTCCATGCCAGTAAACGTAGGGCGGATTAGCGCAGCGTAATCCGCCGTTCTTCGCCACATGCACTCGGCCGGCGGATTACGCCTTCGGCTAATCCGCCCTACGGTCCAATACTGAAAAATGCCCGCGCCGCTGTAGCCAGAGCAGCAGCACCAGACTCGGTGCCGCGACGATCACGCTGATCACGAAGAACATTGGCCATCCCGTCGCCTGCGCCACATAGCCTGCGCCGGCCGAAAGATACGTCCGCCCGACCGCTGCCAGCGCCGTCAGCAGCGCATATTGCGTGGCGGTGTGCAGCGGGTTTTTGCAAAGGGCGGAGAGATAGGCGACGAAAATCACGGTGCCGATGGCGCCGGTGAAATTCTCCACCGAGATCGCCAGCGCCAGCGCCCATTGATTGACGCCGACCAGCGCCAGCCAGGCGAAAGCGAGATTGGACACGGCCTGCAATACGGCGCCGATCCACAGGCTCATGGCGAGTGAATAGCGGCGCGCGAGAAAGCCGCCGGCGAAGCCGCCGAGCAGCGCGGCAGCGAGGCCGACGCCTTTCACGATGGCTGCGTAGTCGTTGCGGGTGAAGCCGAGATCGATGACGAAAGGCGCGGTCATCGTGCCGGAAAAGGCATCGGTGAGTTTGAACAGCACGACGAAGGCGAGTGCTGCCCAGGCATCCCGGCGCGACAGGAATTCCGAGAACGCGCCGATGGCGGCATGCAGCACGCGCTGAAATGCGTTCTCGCTCCGCGTGGCCGCCTCCGCCTGCACCGATTGCTCGGGCTCGGTGGCGATCAGTGCGGTGAGAGTGCCGATCAGCACCAGCGCTGCCATCGCCACATAGCCCCACATCCAGGCGGATGAGCGCGCCAGCCCGGTGGCCTCGAAGGCGCTGACCAGAAACAGGATGCCGGCGGTGGAGATCAGCATGCCGATCCGGTAGGCGGCGACATAGGAGGCCATGCCGGCGGCCTGCTCGCTCTCGGGCAGGCTTTCGACGCGGAAGGCATCGACCACGATGTCCTGGGTCGACGACATCGTGGCCACCAGCAGCGCGCCAAGCGCGACGAACAGCGGCGAACGGGCGGGATCGGTGAGCGCCAGCATCAAAATCGCGGCGATCAGCAAGAGCTGCGAAAACACCAGCCAGCCGCGGCGGCGGCCGAAAGCGCGGGTGAAAACCGGCACATGCAGCGCGTCGATCAGCGGCGCCCAGAGGAACTTGAGCGTGTAGGGCGTGCCGACAAGCGCGAACAGGCCGATGGTGCCGAGATCGACACCGCTCTCGCGCATCCACACCAGCAAGGTCGAGCCGGAGAGCGCGAGCGGCAGGCCGGAGGAGAAACCGAGCATCAGCACGATCAGCACGCGCGGCTGCAGATACACCGCCATGCTCTCACGCCAGGAGGCGCGGGGCTGCAAGGCGGCGTCGGACGTGTCGGGCGCTGTGGTCATCAGTCGGACTCTTCTTGACCTCTCCCCTCCGGGGAGAGGTCGCGCGCCCTTGCGCGCGGGTGAGGGGGCAAATTTAGGCGACGGTGCAAGCCCCTTCACCCGGATCGCCAGAGCGATCCGACCTCTCCCCGGAGGGGAGAGGTGAGCGGAGCGCGGCAGAGAGGCTCGCACGCCAAGTCGATCGTGAACAAAAAGTAAACGCGCGTAGTTAACGAAGCGTTGCCCTGTATGGTTAACGTTGTCCTAACCGATATGGTTACCGCAAGGTTAAGGCAGGACACAGCGCATTGACCGCGCATCAGCCGCAGATTAAATCGCCGCCATGGCCATTCGTGAAATCATCATCCTGCCCGACAAACAGTTGCGGCTGATCTCAAAACCTGTCGAGACCGTCACCTCGGAGGTGCGCAAGCTCGCCGACGACATGTTCGAGACCATGTATGACGCGCCGGGCATCGGCCTGGCGGCGATCCAGATCGCGGTTCCGCTCCGCCTGATCACCATGGATCTGGCCAAGAAGGAAGACGAGGGCGGCCCGAAGCCGCGCGTCTTCATCAATCCCGAAATCATCGGGGCGTCGGAAGAACTCTCGGTCTACGAAGAGGGCTGCCTGTCGATCCCCGAATATTACGAAGAGGTGGAGCGGCCCGCGACCGTGCGCATCCGCTACCTCGATCTCGACGGCAAGACGGTGGAGGAAGAGGCATCGGGCCTGTTCGCCACCTGCATCCAGCACGAGATCGATCATCTCAATGGCGTGCTGTTCGTCGATTACCTCTCCAAGCTCAAGCGTGATCGGGTGATGAAGAAGTTCACCAAGATCGCCAAGCGCGTGGGCTGAGGTCTTGTCCCGGACGCGGTGCGGCATGTTTATGCCGCTCCGCAGAGCCGGGACCGTCCCAAGCGACGGCGTTCGTTACGGTCCCGGCTCTGCGCGGCAGCGTTTCACGCCGCATCGCGTCCGGGACACAGTCACATAACCGGATCGAGCCACCACATGTCGCTTCGTCTGATCTTCATGGGTACGCCGGATTTCGCCGTGCCGACGCTGCTCGAACTCGTGGCGCACGGCCACGAGATCGTCGCCGTCTATACGCGCGAGGCGAAGCCCGCCGGGCGCGGCATGAAACTGCAGCCGACACCGGTGGCACGCGAGGCTGAGCGGATCGGCATTCCCGTGCTGACGCCGAAGACGCTGCGCACCGAAGAGGCCGAGGCCCAGTTTCGCGCCTTCGATGCCGATGCGGCGGTGGTGGTCGCCTATGGGATGATCCTGCCGCAGAACATTCTGGATGCGGTGCCGCTCGGTTGCTTCAACCTGCACGGCTCGCTGCTGCCGCGCTGGCGCGGTGCTGCGCCGATCCAGCGCGCCATCATGTCCGGCGATGCGGAGAGCGGCGTGATGGTGATGAAGATGGATGTCGGCCTCGACACCGGCGATGTCGCCATGGCGGAGCGTCTGCCGATCACTGACGCGATGACCGGGCAGGACCTGCATGACGCGCTGGCACCGCTCGGCGCCGACCTCATGGTGCGCGCCATGGGCGCGCTCGATCGCGGCGGGCTGCAGCTCGTGAAGCAGAGCGAACAGGGCGTCGAATATGCTGCGAAGATCGACAAGGCCGAGGCCAGGATCGACTGGTCGAAGCCTGCGCGCGATGTGCTGCGGCACATTCACGGCCTGTCGCCGTTTCCCGGTGCCTGGTGCGAGGTGGATGTCGAGGGCGAGGTTGTTCGGCTGAAGATCCTGCGCTGTCAGCTTGCGAAGGGCGAAGGTGCACCGGGCACATTACTCGACGACAAGCTCACGATTGCCTGCGGCGATGGCGCGATCCGCGTGATCGAATTGCAGCGCGCTGGCAAACAGCCGATGAAGCCCGACGAATTTTTGCGCGGCACGGCGTTGAAGCCACCCATGCGGATTTCCTGAGCATGATCTGGTCCGAAAACCGGTGCCCACTTTTAGGGATCATGCTCTGATGCCGCGCTACAAGATGCTCATCGAATATGACGGCATGCCGTTCTCGGGCTGGCAGGTGCAGACCGATGCCACGCTGACCGTGCAGGGTGCGCTGGAGCGCGCCGCAGAGGCGATCTGCGGCGAGCCGATCCGCGTGCACGGCGCCGGGCGCACCGATGCCGGCGTGCATGCGCTCGGGCAGGTGGCGCATTGCGATGTGCCGAAAATTCTCGTGCCCGGCCGTTTTCGCGACGGCATGAACGCGCATCTGCGGCCGCATCCGGTGGCGGTGCTGTCGGCCGATGTGGTGGCGGACGATTTCGAGGCGCGGTTCTCCGCGGTGAAGCGGCACTACATCTATCGCATCTCGAATCGCCGGGCGAACCTCGCTGTCGATATGGGCCATGTGTGGCGCGTGCCGAAGCCGCTGGATGTCGCCGCGATGCGCGAGGGCGCGCAGCGGCTGCTCGGCCGGCACGATTTCACGACCTTTCGCGATACCGAGTGCCAGGCCAAATCGCCGATCCGCACTCTGGACCAGCTCGACGTGGATCAGGACGGCGAGGCGGTGACGATCCGCACTTCGGCGCGCTCGTTCCTGCACAGCCAGGTGCGTTCGATGGTGGGCTCGCTGGTGTGGGTCGGGCATGGCCGCTGGACGCCGGACGATCTCGGCGCGGCGCTCGCGGCGAAGGACCGCGCCGCCTGCGGCATCGTCGCGCCGCCCGACGGGCTGTATCTGGCGAAGGTGGATTATCCGTAGGGCGGATTAGCGAAGCGTAATCCGCCGCGGTCTTCGCCTCATGCGCTCGGCCGGCGGATTACGCCTTCGGCTAATCCGCCCTACGCGATGACACCCTTCATCGCATCCCAGAACAGATCCTGTCCGTTCGCGACATTGGCCGTCCAGTGTTCATGCGCGGAGTCGTTGGCGTCGTCAGTAATGAACTTGAAGGCGCGCCACGGAATGGTGTGATGCAGCGCCACCTGTGCGATGGCGAACAGCTCCATGTCCACCACATCCACCTTGTTCGCCACCAGCCACGGATCGGTGGAGGTGACGAAACTGTCGCCGGTGCCGCAGATCACGCCAGCCTGGCCGGACGACAAGCGGTCGAGCTCCGGCGAATAGGGCGTGCGGCCGCGCGGTGCCAGCGGTTCGGCATTCATGTCGCGCTGGAGCACATCGCTGATCTCGACGAGGCCGTTGAGCGCGCTGTTGAGCTTGCCGGCGGTGCCGTAATTCACGATCAGCTTCGGCCTGTCCGCGGCGATGGCGGCGAGCGCGGCGATGGTGGTGTTGATCTTGCCGACACCGGTAAAGACGACGCGAAAACCCTGCGGCGCGAGGGCGACATCGAGCTCGCTGTCGAGGGCGGTGAGAACGAGAATGCCTTCACTCATGCGAAATACCGATCCAGGACGCCGCGATAGATGTGGGTGAGCTGCTCGAGATCGGAGACCTTCGTGTGCTCGTCGATCTGATGCATGGTCTGGCCGACGAGACCGAATTCGATCACCGGGCAGTAATTCTTGATGAAGCGCGCGTCGGACGTGCCGCCGCCGGTGTTGAGATCGGGTATGCGGCTGGTCTGCTCCTTGATTGCGGAGACGACGAGGTCGGTGAAGGCGCCGGGCTTGGTGACGAAGCTGTCCGAATTGCTCGGCTCCCACACCACATGCGCCTTGATGCGGTTGCCGGCAGCCGCCGCGATGCGGGCATCGATCAGCGCGCGCAGGCTCTCCTGCGTGTGGTGGTCGTTGAAGCGGATATTGAACTTCGCCTTTGCCTGCGCGGGGATGACGTTGGTGGCGGTGTTGCCGACATCCACCGAGGTGAATTCGAGATTGGACGGCTGGAACTGGGCGTTGCCCTGATCCAGCGGATCGCCGCTCAGCGCCACGATCAGCGCAGCGATATCCGGCACCGGATTGGAGGCGCGATGCGGATAGGCGACATGACCCTGCACGCCATCCACCACCAGCGTGCCGGATTGCGAGCCGCGGCGGCCGATCTTGATGGTGTCGCCCATCGTCTCGACATTGGAGGGCTCGCCGACGATGCAGTGATCGAACTTCTCGCCGCGCTCGGCGGCCCAGGCCAGCAGCTTGATAGTGCCGTTGACGGCGACGCCTTCTTCATCGCCGGTGATGAGGAAGGAGATCGAGCCTTTCGGCTGGCCGTTGTTCGCAGCGAGATAGTCCAGCGTTGCGGCGACGGCGGCAGCGATGCCACCTTTCATATCGACAGCGCCGCGGCCATAGAGCAGGCCGTCCTTCACCTCGCCGGCGAAGGCGCCGTGGCTCCAAGCGGCTTCATCGCCGGGCGGCACGACGTCCGTATGGCCGGCGAAGCAGAGATGCGGCGCTTCCGCGCCGATGCGGGCATAGAGATTCTCGACATCGGCGCTGCCCTCCTCGCTGAAGGTGACGCGGTGCACGGCAAAACCGGCATCGCCGAGCAGCTTTTCGAGCACGCCAAGCGCCCCGCCCTCAGCGGGGGTGACGGATGGGCAGCGGATGAGATCACGGGCAATCGAGACAACGTCGGCGGACATCGGATCCTTACGAGGCGGCAGGGGCGACAACAGGCGCCCCGAGCGGGTCGGGGCCGTACTCATTTGGCCCCTGCGTGCCGCGCAGGCAACCCACCTCGACGAAGCCCCAGATGCTCAGCCCCACGCTGACGGCGTTCAGGGCCAGCGAGGTGCTGCCATCGAGTCCGTCGGCGACAGCGCCGATAATGGCCGGCAGCACCCAGAATACCAGCACCCACCAGCCGCTCTTGTTGCGGTCGTGCAGGCGCTTGATGGCGGTGGCGAAGCTCGACCACAGGAAGACAAGAAAAACGAGGCCGCCGATGGCGACGAACAGCAGGCTGGTGCCCACCATTGCGCCGATCCGGTCCTTGTCGAAATCGCCGAGGGCGACGATGAACGCGGCCGTGAGCGCGATGAAGACGACGATATAGATCAGCGCGGCCAGCCAGTATTTCGCGCGGTTGATACGGCCATCGAAGCGGAAGAAGAACGTCGTCCAGTCCATCGCTGCCCCCGAAGCTGCCGCCGGCTGTTGTGCAATCATCCGCGCAAACAGCCGGGAATGCAACTTAATCGCGCAGCAGCTCGTTGATTGAGGTCTTGGAGCGGGTACGCTCGTCGACGCGCTTGACGATCACGGCGCAGGCGGTGGAGGGGCCGATCTCGCCATTCTGCATCGGCTTGCCCGGCAGGTTGCCCGGTACCAGCACCGAATATTCCGGCACTTCGCCGACGAACACTTCGCCGGTGGCGCGATCGACGATCTTGGTGGAGGCGCCAAGGAAGACGCCCATGGCGAGCACCGCGCCCTTGCGGACGATCACGCCCTCGGCGACTTCGGAGCGGGCGCCGATGAAGCAGTCGTCCTCGATGATGACGGGGCCGGCCTGCAGCGGCTCCAGCACGCCGCCGATGCCGACGCCGCCGGAAATGTGCACGCGCTTGCCGATCTGGGCGCAGGAGCCGACGGTGGCCCAGGTGTCCACCATGGTGCTCTCATCGACATAGGCGCCGAGATTGACGAAGGAGGGCATCAGCACGACGTTCTTCGCAATGTAGGCCGACTTGCGGACGATGGCGCCGGGCACTGCGCGGAAGCCGGCATCGCGGAAGCTGTTGTCGCCCCAGCCTTCGAACTTCGACGGCACCTTGTCCCACCAGGCCGCGCCGCCGGGGCCACCGGAAATGGTGGTCATGTCGTTGAGGCGGAACGAGAGCAGCACGGCCTTCTTCAGCCACTGATTGACGGTCCAGGTGCCATCATCACCACGGGTGGCGACGCGGACCTTGCCCTGGTCGAGCAGGTCGAGCGCGGTCTCGACGGATTCGCGGACTTCGCCTTTGGTCGACGCATTGACGGTGTCGCGCGCCTCGAAGGCGGCATTGATGATGGATTCGAGGGCGGAATGCGACATCGCGGGATCCTTGGGCAGGCAGGTGGAAAGTTGATGATTTCGAAGGCTTTTGTCGGGATTTGGGGGCGGGGAGTCAAGGTTGCTTACTTCCCTCTCCCCCAAGCACAGCGAAGCTGTGCAGGGTGGGGAGAGAGTGGCCGCGCGAAGCGCGGACGGGTGAGGGGTAGCCTCACGCTCCGAGCTTAGCCGTACCCCTCATCCGCCTCCGCTGCGCGGAGGCACCTTCTCCCACAAGGGGAGAAGGAAGAGGGAGCGCTATCGTCCCTTGTTCATCCTCGCCAGAAACCCCGTCAGGTCATCCGTGACGTGGTCCACATGCATGTCCTCGCGGCCTTCCAGTTCCCAATCCTCGCGCACGACCTTCTTGGCGCCATCCGGCACCACCAGCACGGTGGTCATGCCGAGGCTGTGGGGGACGACGAGATTGCGCGAGAGGTCCTCGAACATCGCCGCTTTGGTCGGATCGACGCCGTGGTCGCGAAGGAACTTGTCATAGGTGCGCTGCGCCGGCTTCGGCTCCAGCTCTGCCGCGATGATGTCGAAGATCGCTTCGAACTGGTCGGCGAAACCGAGCCGTTCCAGCACGGCGCCGGCATGGGCGACGGAGCCGTTGGTGAGGATCAGCTTGCGGCCAGGCAGCCTTGCGATCGCCGCGCCCATGGCCGGGTTCGGCTCCAGCGGCGAGTGGTCGATCTCGTGCACATAGCTGAGGAAGTCATCGGCGCTGATCTTATGCTCGGTCATCATGCCGCGCATCGTGGTGCCGTAGCGCTTGTAATAGTCCTTCTGGATCCGGAAGGCTTCGTCCGGTGTGACGTTGAGGAAGTTGGCCACGAAGTCGCGAATGCGGGTATCGACCTGCTGCCACAGATTGACGTGATGCGGATACAGCGTGTTGTCGAGGTCGAAGACCCAGGTCTCGACGTGAGAGAAGGTGCGCGGGGATTTGGTCATTGAGGTCTCGTTCAAAGCGAATGGCACTCAAAAGCTAGTGGGGCTTCTCCCTCCCCCGC
>WPCJ01163604.1_pt1 | contig 20522 bp, 16 predicted proteins | sample 5399831 | NCBI WGS metagenome assembly WPCJ01 (sample SAMN12869470, study PRJNA574797) | sludge metagenome | isolation source: wastewater treatment of pH10 | place: China:Beijing | collected 2019-05-20 | reverse complement strand
CGCCGCGCGACGTGGCCGAGCGCGTCGCCGCCACCCGGGAAGCCGTGCGGGCTGAGTCCGCGGAGCTCGACGGAGTGAATACGGCTCTCGGCGAGCTCATCGCAGGGGTCCTGCCCGAGAACGCGATCGTGTCGACCGACTCGTCACAGATTGCGTACTGGGGCCTCCTCAACGCGGTCACCGCGCGCGTCCCGAACTCGACACCCTACATGGGCACGTACGCGACGCTCGGCTACGGCCTCCCCGCCGCGATCGGATCGCGCATCGCGGCACCCGAGCGCCCCGTGTTCGCGGTGCTCGGTGACGGCGCGCTCATGTTCTCCATGCAAGAGTTCATTACGGTCGTCGAGCAGGGCATCGACGTCACGGTCATCGTTGTCGACAACGGCGGCTACGCCGAGATTCAACAGAACGAAGCCGACGCGGGCATCGCGCCCGTCGGCGTGGTGCTGGCGCAGCCGGACTGGGCGGCGGTAGCCACCGCGTTCGGCGGGGCGGGACACCGCGTGGCAAACGCCGCCGAACTCGCGACCGCGGTCGACGCGGCGGTGTCGCGGGGCGGGCTCCAGCTCATCCATCTTCGGCAGGACGCATTCGATTTGGGAAGCGGGGCCAACGCGTGAAGCCACTCGCCGTCTACACCGACACTGACGACACCGACGTCTCTGCTGGCGTGCGGCTGCTCGAGGCCGCCGGCTACGAGGTGCGGGTGCTCGAGACCCGCGAGCCCGAGGCGATCATCGCGGGCGCCAGCGATGCCGAGGTCTTGCTGCTCGGCTACGCACCGATCACGCGCGAGATCATCGAGGCACTCCCGAATCTCAGACTTATCGCGCTCATGTCGATGGGGTTTGACTTCGTCGACATCGACGCGGCGACCGAGCATGGCGTGTGGGTGACGAACGTGCCTGGAGCTGCGACGGAGGAGGTCGCGACGCACGCGCTCGCGCTGCTGCTGCACGCGAAGCGCCAGCTCCCGTTCTACTTGGCCTCGGCCACGCCAGAGCGCTGGAACGAGCGCGCCGAGGTCGCCCCGGCACGGCTCAGCGAACTCCAGCTCGGCATCGTTGGGCTCGGCAAGATCGGGCGCGAGTTCGCCCGCGTCGCCGGCCCGCTGTTCGGCGGAGTCATCGGCTACGACCCGTTCCTCCCCGACACCCCTGAGGTGCGAGCTGAACTTGAGGGGCTCGGCATTCGCCGGGCCGAGCTCGCCGAGGTGCGCGACGCCGCGAACGTGCTCTCACTGCACCTGCCGCTCACTCCGGGGACCGAGCACATGGTCAACGCCGAGTTCATCGCGGCGATGCCCGCGGGCGCTGTCGTGCTGAACGTCTCGCGCGGTGGCCTGATCGACAGTGGGGCGCTCGCCGCCGCACTCGACTCGGGGCACCTCTCGGCTGCGGCGCTCGACGTGCTCGACGAGGAGCCGCCGCGCGCGGACCACCCGCTCATCGGCCGGGCAGACGTCGTGCTCAGCCCGCACATCGCCTACTTCTCGTCGTTCACCGAGGCGGAATACGTGCGCGTCCAGGCGGCAAACGCCGTCACGTTCGCAGACACCGGGCGGCCCCAGTCGCCCGTCAACTCCGTCGCCTAACCCCGCTCCCGGGCTCACATCTCTTGCTTCACCCGAAAGGACCAACCGTGACCGCACTCACCGCCGAGGCTAAGCGCACCGCGCAGGCGTGGATCGACGACAACCTCACCGAGCTCACTGAGTGGCACACCCACATCTGGGAGCTCGCGGAGCCCGCGTGGCGGGAGTACCGCTCGCAGCAGTGGTACGTTGCGCGCCTCCGCGAGGAGGGGTTCGACGTTGAGGACGGGTCGGCGGGGATGCCGACAGCGTTTAGCGCCACCTGGTCGAACGGCGACGGACCGACGCTGCTCACCTACGCGGAGTATGACGCCGTGCCGGGCAACAGTCAGGCAGCCACGACCTCGGAGACGCCGCGCGAGGGCCTCAGCCGCTTCGCGCCGGGGCACACCGACCCCCACTCGGTGCTCGGCATCTCGACACTCGCTGGCGTGCTCGCGACGAAGCACGCGATGACCGTGCACGGCATCGGCGGCACGCTCAAGTACACCGGCGAGCCCGCCGAGAAGATGCACGGCTCGAAGGTCGTGCACGGGCTGCGCGGCTACTACGACGACGCCGACGCGATCGTCTCGTTCCACCCGTTCTACATGCTGCCGCTCTGCAACACCGCCCGCTGGGACACCCAGTGCGGCGCGTACTACAGCAAGGTCTACTCGTTCATCTGCGACGAGCCCGAGACCTGGCAGCTCTCGAGCGCCGACCCGAACTCGCCGATCCCCGCCTCCCACTCGGCGGCCCGCGCTCCCGGAGCGAACGTGGCGCTTATGCAGATGTACACGGCGTCGCGCACCATGCTCGACTCGATGCTGCCCGCAACGGGTGGCTGGAGCTTCTCTGACGCGATCCTGAGCGACGGCCAGGCCACGGCAGACAATCTGCCGCAGCGGGTCGCGCGCATCCAGTTCTCTTGGCGCACCCCCGATATCGAGATGGCCGAGCACATTCTCACGATCCTCGACCGCAACGCCCAGGCCGCCGCGATGATGGCGCACTGCGCCACGGAGGATCGGTGGATCGCGCGCAGCCGCCCTGGCCGCACGAACCACGTGATGAGCGAGACCCTGTACGCGAACCTCGAGGAGGTTGGCGCCCCGAGCTACGGTCCGGAGGCCATCGGAGTCGCGCAGGAGATTCAGCGCTCGCTCGGCCGCGAGGCGACCCCCAAGCCCTTTCTCGCGGAAACCGAGCAGCTCATCTCGCCGCAGGAGGCGGAGCGGCTGCTGCGCGAGCACATGCCCGCGTGGCAGCGGAACTGGACGAGCGATGACTACGTCGAGATGAGCCACTACGCCCCGCTCGTGCGGTTCTACGTCTCGCGCCCCGCCCTCCAGCCGGTGCCAGGTGAGGGCCCCTACCCGGCCTGGGTCATGAACGCGCTCGGGGGCATCCCCGAGACGATCGCCCCCACGATCGTGACGGCTGGTAAGACGGTCTCGGGCACGTTCCTCGACCTGCTCACGAAGCCGGAGACGCTCGAAGCCGCACAGCAGGAGTTCGCGCAGCGCGTGGCGGCGGAGCCGATGCCGGCGCTCCTCCCGGCCGACTTCGAACCGCCGATCGACCTGCCCTGGCCCGACTACTCAGGGGAGGCGGAGCACCGCCACTGGTAGTAGGGAGTACTAGCTACTCAGAACGAGGCGCGCGCTGAGCCGATCCCTGGCTCGCGCGCGCTTCGTGCACGAGCGGATGCGGCACCATGCCGTCCTCGCCGTATGCTGCGTCGAGCAGCTCGTCTTCTTCCGGCCGCGGATCCTTGCCGTTGGCGATCGCAATGCCAAGCGTGAAGAAGGCGAGTGCGAATGCGATGATGCCGAGCGGGTTGCACAGCGCGATCGACATCTCCGCCGAGAACTGCGAACCGGCGGCGTGACTGACGATGGAAACGAGTTCGCCGCCAACGTTGTCGGGCACAGTAAACCCGAAGCCGGTCGCACAAACCCATGACAGGACCAGCGTCACCCACACGGAGCGGCCCAGGCGCCGCCCGCGCCGCTCAGTGACGGCCATGCGGTGCGCGACCCACGCCAGCAGCACGGCGTATGTGAGGCCGATCGCTGGGACGTACCACCAGGTGAGGCTGCCGCCGATGCCGAAGAACCAGCGACCCGCGGACATCCATACCGCGAGCACCAAGCCAATGACGGCGACGAACACACTCTTCACGCTGACTCCCATCGAAACACGTGCGCTGTGCGGGCCCGCGAATGCGACCGCAGTTCGCCGTAACTGTACCAAGCCGGGCGCCGCGAAACCGTGGAGATCGCCCCTGCTGTGGCCCTGCTCGCGCGGCACGCCCGGGCGATGCTCGACGAATTCGCATTCACCCCCGTGAGGTGGTACGCTCTAACGGTTGTCACGTTCGCGTGGCCACGCCCTGATAGCTCAGCGGTAGAGCACTTCCATGGTAAGGAAGGGGTCCCGGGTTCAAGTCCCGGTCGGGGCTCTGACTCTCTGGCTCGCATTCGTGCGGGCCAGTTTGGCTGAGTAGCTCAGCTGGTTAGAGCGCACGACTCATAATCGTGAGGTCGCGGGATCGAGCCCCGCCTCAGCTACAGAGAGTCACGATAAAACCCCCGGTTCTGCCGGGGGTTTTGTTGTCTCTGCTTCGGTCGGGGGTCGAAGGCGCCCGACGCGCGGCCTCACACCTCCGCAGCTAAGCGATCCCACGCGAGAGCGGCAAGGGCGGCAGCCTGATCTCCGAGGAATGAATCATCGAATACTGACGTCGACGAGTGGTTCGGTGAGGGGCGCTTCGTATTCGGGGGTGTGACGAACATTCGAAAGTAGCTCACCGGAATCTCGCGTGAAACAAACGCGAAGTCCTCTCCGCCCATCGACGCAATCGTATCGGGGAACCTTGCGACCCGGCCCGCACCGAACATCCGCCTCAGTGTGGCTTCGGTCTGGTCGGTGAGCGCGTGATCGTTCGCCATCGGCGGGCAGCCCGGTGAGATCGTCACCTGTGCGTCAGCGCCATGCGCCGCAGCTAGGGCGGTGATGTAGCGGGGGAGTCGCTCTTTGAGGCTTTCCATGGTCTCTGGCCGCAGTGCTCGCACTGTCCCTCCTGCGAACGCTCGAGTCGAGACGATGTTCGCTGCGGAACCGGCGTCAAGCATGGTCACCGTGACGACTGCAGCATCTTGAGCGTCAACCTGGCGTGTGACAAAACTCTGAAGGGAGAGAATGATTTCGGCGAGGATCGGGACGAGATCGACGGTCTCGTGCGGGCGAGACGCATGCCCGCCCGGACCGGCGAGCTCGATACTTAAGGTGCTCGACCCTGCGGCGGAGGGCCCTGCCGATAGTCCGAATACGCCAGCTGGCCCTTGAGCGACATGAATCGCGTATCCCGCGATAGGCCGGCCCCCTGCGGCCTCGAGCAGGCCCTCGTCGAGCATGATCTTGGCGCCCTCGAGGGTTTCCTCCGCGGGCTGAAACATGAAGACTACGTCTCCGGGAAGCTGTTCTCGTACCCCGCAGAGGAGCCTTGCGGCTCCCACGAGCCCGGCGGTGTGCAGATCGTGTCCGCACGCGTGCATGGCGCCGTTGAGCGAGGCGAATGGTAACCCTGTTTCCTCGACGAGTGGCAGGCCGTCCATGTCGCCGCGAAGGAGCACCGACGGCCGATTGGTGTTTCCAGGTGCGCGGCCGCCGCGGAGGACGGCGACGACAGACGTCGTCGCGCTGCCGCGGGTGACTTCTAGGGGGAGACCCTCGAGCGCCGAGAGCACCCGTTGCTGGGTCGCGGGAAGTTGGAGTCCGAGTTCCGGGTGTGCGTGGAGCTCGCGTCGCAGTGCAATGAGATCGGGTGCGATAGGAATCGCCGCAGCGCGAAAATCAGGGGTGCTGGGCTTGTCTCCACGCGCGGGTGTAGTGGTGTGGTGGTTCAAGGAAGGGCCTGCCTGAGGAGTGGATCGAGAACTGACGGGCGTTTACGCGAAAGCCTTCGCGATTGCATTGCGATGGATTTCGCTGGTGCCGGTGACCACACGATACATCCGCAGCGCTCGAAAGATGTGCTCAACTGGGTGTCCCTGGGTGAGTCCCGTTTTGCCGTGAATCTGCACGGCTTCGTCTGCCACCTTGAAGCAGGTCTCGGCGGTGAAGAGTTTGCACATGTTGGCCTCGACGGACACGTCGACTCCCCGGTCCACGAGGCTCGCCGTCGACATGACGAGTGCTCGGGCAGCGGTGATGCCCGTCGCCATGTCCGCGAGCTTGTGCTGCATCGCTTGGAGCGCGAGCAGGGGCTGCCCGTTGACCTGGCGGCTTCTTGCGTAGTCGACGGAGAGATTGAACGCTCGACGAGCAGTGCCAATGAGTGAGGGGCTGTGCAGCAGCCGGTTCATCGTGATCCGTCCAATGCCGATGCGCAGCCCCTCGCCGACCTCGCCAAGGAGGTTGGCGCGGGGGAGGCGGCAGCCGTCGAAGTCGATGTCGCCCTCAATGCGCTGACCCGACATTGGAACATCCCCTTCGCGTACGGTGACGCCGGGAAGGTCGAGATCAACGAGGAATGCGCTGTAGACCTCGCCTTCGCCTGCCATGCGTGCGACGACAATTGCGAAGTCGGCGAACGGTGCGGCTGAGCTAAACACCTTTCCCCCGTCGATGATAAAGCTGTCGCCGTCTGGGGTGGCGGTCGTGCGCATCCGGCGCACGTCGCTGCCAGCGTCGGGCTCGGTGATTGAGAAGCAGCACGCACGCTCGGCACGGAGGACCGGCTGGATGTAGTTCTCCAATTGATAGGGGGTTGCAAACTTTGCGATTGAGCCGACACGGAGTGGACCACCCATGTCGCCAAGTACCGAGTGCGCAAGCACCGCCCCGCTCGCGGTCAGTTCCTCCTTCAGTGCGCACAGTTGGAAGGTGGTAATGCCTTGCCCGCCGAGGTGTTCGGGAAGGGCAATTCCGTAGAATCCGAGTTCGTGACTGCGCTGCCATACCGGCTGCAGCATCTCGCGCGTGAGCGCGCTCTCCTCAGTGATGCCGAGGTCGCGCTCGTAGGGCATGAGTTCGTCAGTCAGGTAGCTGTTGAGTCTCCCGATAAGGTCGGTGAGTTGCTCATCGGTCGAGTAGTCGGGGGTAATCGAGTAGTTCATTGGTGGCTCCGTGTGAGGAAAGGGGGAGGGATTGAGCAGGGGATTGCTGGGCTAGTTGACGAGTCGCTGCATATCGCCCCAGTACTGGGCCCTGATTGACTTTCGGTCGACCTTGCCGTTTTGGTTCACGGGCAGGTGGGATACGAGATCAACCGACTGCGGCTTCTTCATGCTTGAGAGGTGCTCACCGCAGAAAGCGATGAGCTCGGCTTCGCCTGGGGTTGCACCCGGGCGCGGGACGACGACGGCCTTGACGGCCTCACCCCAGCGGTCGTCTGGGACGCCGACAACAGCGACATCTGCGACGTCGGGGTGGCGGGCGAGCACATTTTCGACCTCGAGGGAGTAGATGTTGAAGCCACCTGAAACGATCATGTCCTTTTTTCGGTCCACGATGAACACGAAGCCATCCTCTCGCTGGCGGGCGAGATCTCCCGTGTGGAACCAGCCGTCGACGAACGACTCCTGCGTGAGCTCCGGCTCCCGGTCGTAACCGGAGACCACGTCGGGGCCCCTCACCGCGAGCTCGCCGACTTCGCCACGAGCGACCGTGTTTCCTGCGTCGTCGACGATGCGGATCTCTGCCTCGAGGCTGGCGCGCCCGCAGCTGAGCAGCAGCTCGTCGTCGCCGCCTTCGATGGCGCGGGCGTGGTCGGCGTTCGAGAGATATAGGACTGCTGAGGTTGTTTCCCCGCAGCCGAAGGCTTGGGCGAGGACCGGCCCAATTCTGCTCCAGGCCTCGCGAATCTTCGCGCTCGAAATCGGAGCGCCACCGTAGAGCAGGTGCTCAAGACTTGACAGGTCGTACTGTCCAAACGACGGCACCGCGAGCACCGAGGAGATCATTGTTGGAACGAGGAAAGCGTGCGTTGCGCGTTCGAGCTCGATGGTCTCGAGGAACTGTTCGGGATCCCAGCCCTGCAGCACGATCGCGGTTCCTCCTGCGCGGAAGATTCCCATGAGCGGCATGCCCGATGCGTGGGTGATGGGGCCGGCAAGCAGCTGACGTTTGCCGGGACCCACGTAGCCGTCGGGGTGCATAAGGCTTTTCCGAATGAGCGTTAGTCGGTTTCCGTAGCTCTGGCGCGCTGCCTTGAGTTTGCCGGTAGAGCCTGAGGTGAAGTGAAGCACGGCGAGATCCTCCGGCCCCACCTCGACGTCAACCGGCTCGGTATCGGCAGCCGCAAGGGCAGCCGTGAACGATGGCCCCCAGGGGCTCTCGCCATCGATCGTGACGACGGCATTGAGTTGCGCAACCTCTGGGCACTGAGCCAGTAGGTCAATGTGCGAGGCGCCCGCGACCACCACGCTCGCGGAGGACTCTTCGATGAGATGGGACACTTCGGTCGCGCCGAGCCGAGCGTTGATGGGCACCCGGACGAGCCCCGCCTTGTAGCAGGCGATCTCGGTAACCACGAGTTCGGCGCTGTTCCACCCGAGCACGCCCACACGGTCGCCCTTCGTCAGGCCGAACTGGTGCGTGAAGGCGTGCGCGAGTCGGTCGCTCATGTCGTTGAGTTCGAGATACGTGAGCCGCTTCGCGGGCGTGACGAGGGCCTCGCGTTCGGGCTGCAGTTCCGCTGTCGCACGTACAAAACGTCCTAGGTTCATGTCACTCCATTGTTATACATCATGTCTATTAATAGACGTTGTGTTCAGTAATATACTCGGATCAAGCTGTTCGCACCAGACCCGACCATTTGCGCGGGGATTCTCACCTCGCTAGGCGCTACGCTCGATGCGGGCACCATCACTTGCGACAGGCCAAGGAGGCACCATGGCGCAACCCCAAGACCGTCGAGTTCTGAGATCGAAGCGGGCCATCCGAGAGGCATTCGTCGCTCTCGTCCTCGAGCGGGGATTCGAGGCAGTCACCGTCGATGAGGTCACCGCCTCAGCAGATGTCTCCAGAGGTACCTTCTACGCGCACTTTCGTGACAAGGATGGGTTGCTCCTCGATATTGTCGCCGAACTTGCAACTGAGCGCGGCGAACTGATGCCCATGCTCGATAGAACGAAGCCTCTGGGGTTCTCAGGGCTGCCCGTTCGCTACCTGCTCGAGCATGCGGAACGTGAGCGCGATGCATACCGAGTGATCCTCCGCGGAGAGGGCGACGGCGCTGCGCTTCGCGAACTCATGGCGTTCCTCACCGCGCAGGCCGTTGAGACCTTCACGGCCCGCGCGTCGCACGCCGGCGTTGCACCGCGAGTCCCGGTTGCTGTCCTCGCTACCGCCTGGGCCGGAGAAGTGGTTGCCGTGATGAGTTGGTGGCTCGAGGGCGACGGCGAACACACCGCGGCGGAGATGGCGGGGTTCTTGCGAGATCTCTCCCTGCGAGGCCGCGGTTGGGCGAGTGGGCTCGAGGTTCGCGCAGACGGCGAGCTTGTCGCACCCGGCGATGGTACCGTCGATGCCGCGGCTACGACCGCGGCGTTCCCGTTGTACTAGCCGCGCTCCGCTATTGAGCCGCGGTGCGGGGCGGGTGGGGCATCGGCATGAGCGCCTCAAGTTGACTCGCGACCGCGAGGAGCTGTGCATCAGCGTGGTGCCGTGCGGCGAGTTGCACTCCCACTGGCATACCTGAGCTGCCGAGCCCCACTGGAACTTGGATCGCTGGGTTTCCCGTGTCGTTGAATACCGAAGTGAATGACACAGGAATGGTCCTGGTTGCGACCGCGCGTTCGATGTCCGGTCCGTCGGCTGGCCACGCCGTTGTCGGGGTTGTCGGGGACAGCAGCAGATCGAAGGAGCTAAAGACGTCGCGAGCCCACCGATCCAGCGCTCCGCGGTGTGCCCAATACTCAGTCAGCTCACTGGTCGAGACACTGCCGCCGCGTTGCAACACTTCCTGAAACCATGGTTCGAACGTGTGAAGTTGTTCCTCCACCGTCTGCTGCACCTTGATTCGGCGGTTGAGTCCCAGGACTGCCTGGCGCAGGATCGTAGTCTCTGTGAAGCGCTCGGCGGCTGGAAGTGGGAGCTCTTCATCTGTGATTTCGTGCCCGAGGCTTTCGAGCGCCGCGACCGCGGCCTCGAGCCCAACGAGTACCTCATCGCTCGGCGAGGCGACACCAAACGAACGTGACACGACGATGCGGAGCGGCCGGATGCTGTGAACGTGTTCGTCGAGCGCCGACAGATATGAATCTCGACCTTTGGGAAGGGAATAGGGGTCGCGGATGTCGTAGCCCGCAACGATATCGAGATGGAGTGCAGTCTCCCGCACCGTTCGAGACATGGGCGACGGTGAGCTGTGCCTGACCCAGTCGGTGATCCCCGAGCTTGGGGAGGGAATCGTGCCCCGCGTTGGCTTGATGCCGACGGCTCCGCAGAGCGCGGCAGGGATTCGTGTCGAACCACCGCCATCGCCAGCGGTCGTCATCGACACCAAGCCCGCCGCGACCGCCGCGGCCGAACCGCCACTTGATCCACCGGGAGACAGCGCAAGGTTCCATGGGTTCCGGCTCACTCCGAATGCGTCGTTCGCGGAATGGACGCCCGCCCCCATCGGCGGCGCATTGGTTTTGCCGACAACAATAGCGCCAGCTGCCCGGAGCCGTTCGGTGTGCAGGCTATCGCGTGTAGCCGGCGGGGCATCCTTGAACGCCGAGGTCCCTCTCGTCGTCGGGAAGCCGGCGGCGTCCTCAAGATCTTTCACCGCAATGGGAACGCCTGCGAGCGGGCCGACCTCCTCCCCGCGATCGAGTCGCACGCTGAGGGCCTCCGCCTCGGCAAGCGCGAGATCTGGGCGAAGCGAGACGATCGCGGTGAGTTTCGGGTTGATCTCGTCAATGCGCGCGAGAGTCTGCTCCATAACTTCCACGGGAGTGAGCTCACGCTCACGAATCAACTGCGCGATGTCGAGCGCACTGGTCCAGTTCAGGTCTGTGTATCCCATCGGTGTCCTTCTTCCATGCAGGGGCGGGTGGTCAGCGTACTGGTGGCGTGCTGCCTCGCCGCCTACGGTGTAACGGTGCGCTCGAGGGTGAACCCTTGGGCTCCTGGGACCGACGAGAGCAACGTTCTTGTGTATTCGTGTGTTGGCTGGCGATAAACCGCCGAGATCGGCCCGTACTCAACGATCTCGCCCTGTCGCATGACCGCAACATCGTCACAGACTTCCTGGGCGACCGCGAGGTTGTGGGTAACGAAGAGCATCGCCGCGCTCACCTGAAGTTTGAGCTCTTGCAGCACCCGGATGACCTCGGCCTGCACGATGACGTCGAGGGCAGAGGTCACCTCGTCTGCAACGATCAGATCGGGGTTCACGATCAGTGCCCGGGCAATTGCGATGCGCTGGCGCTGACCGCCTGAGAACTCGTGGGGGAACCGCTGTTGGGCGTTTGGGTCAATGCCGAGCATCGAAAGCGCGTCACTTATTTCGCTGGCAAACCTTGCGGGGTTGGGTCTGAGCGGATCAATCGCCTCGGCGAGTGTTTCACCGATGGTTCGGCGCGGGCTCAGCGACGCGTACGGATCCTGCGGGATCATTTGTACGCGGCGAGACAACACTCGCCGTCGCCGCCCGTTCAGGTGTTTGAGCTCGTGCCCGAGTACTTCCGCTCGGCCCGCAGAGGGGCGAACCATCCCGACGAGGAGCTTCGCGAGGGTGGATTTCCCCGAGCCGGACTCGCCGACCAGCCCGATAACAGTGTTGGTGGGGATATCCAGGCTCACGTCTTTGAGCACGTGAGCCTGCCCGAAATGCACATCTACGTGCTGCACGCTTGCGACGAGTGGTGTGGTGTTCATGACTGATCTCCCAGGTCAAGGGCGGGGACGGCGGCGAGGAGCGCTTTCGTGTACTCGTGGTGCACGTCCCCCGAGCGCAGCTGTTCGGCGGAGAGCTCCTCAACGATGCTGCCCAGGCGCATAACGTAGATGCGATCACACAGCTCACCGACGACACCGAGATCGTGCGAGATAAACAGCGTCGAAGTCTCGTGCTTCTCGTGTACCTCACGCAGCTGCCTGAGTACCTCGAGCTGCACAGTGACGTCGAGCGCGGTCGTCGGCTCGTCGGCGATGATAAGCCGGGGGTCGTTGACCATTCCCGAGGCGATCATGGCGCGCTGCCGCATTCCGCCAGACCACTGGTAGGGGTGCTGTCGCATCCGTTCCTCGGCGCTGGAGATCCCGATGTTGGTGAGAGCCTTCTTCATCGCCTCGAAGGCTTTCGACTTCGAGAACCCGACGTGCATGCGCAGCACCTCGGTCAACTGTGCCCCCATCCGAAGTGCTGGGTTAAAGGTGGATCCGGGGTCTTGGTAGATCACGCTGATCTCCCGCGCGAGCCGCGATCGCTCTGGCGTGCCAAGCATGTTCATCGTGTCCACGCGTAGCTCGTCCGCTGAGATCGCGAGCTCCGGGGCCGCGAGCCCGGCGATGGCCATTGCGGTGAGTGACTTTCCCGAGCCAGACTCGCCGACAAGGGCGACCGTCTCGCCACGGTTCACATGCAGCGAGATTCCCTGAACGAGTTCCTTGCCGGCTGCGCCGGGGTTGCCAACCGCGATGTGGAGGTTCTTGACTCGCACGACGGCCTCGTCCCCTGGCGTGAGCACAACCGTTGCAGCCTGATGGACCCGAGTCGTACGTACGGGGGCCGAGCGGAGGCGAGGGTTTGACCGGACCGCGAGAGCGTCGCCGATGAGCAGCATTGCGATACCACTGAGCACGATCATGAGCGACGGGCCGGCCGCCTGGATCGGTCTGGTGTACAGCGAAGGCAGACTCTCGTTGAGTAGTCGACCGAAGTCGTAGTCCGGCGATTGCACACCGAGCCCGATGAACGACAATGCTGAGATCTCGACGAGGACGACCGCGAAGATTGTGGTCGCAAACACGAAGAGTGGCTCCGCGATGTTTGGGAGGAGGTGCCGGATCGCGAGGCGGAGCGGGGGCACCCCGAGTAGCCGCGCTGACGACACGTAGTCAGTCTTTGACACCGAGCGGGCGAGATTCACGGTGACGCGCGCGTACGCTGGGATGCCGGCGATGCCGATCGCAAGGATCGTGGTCGTCACGCCAGGCTTCAGGATCGCGGCGATGATGAGTGCCAATACGAGTGTCGGGTAGGCGACTGCGGTCTCGAGGACCCGCAGGGCGAGTTCGCGTAGCCGACCGGTGAGCGACCAGATGCCGAGCCCAACGGCGAGTCCGCCCAAGACGGCGATGGCGGCTGCGCTGATAGACATGACGAGGGTCAGCCGCGCCGCGACGAGCGTTCGCGCAAAAGTGTCCTGTCCAAAATCGTTGGTGCCAAGGGGATGCGCGGGGCTCCACCCGAGTCCGATATTGCTCGTGAGTCTGTTCGCATGTTCGGCGAGAAACATAGGCGCGAAAATCGCGGTAGCCACAATGAGTGAGAGAAGTGAGAGCCCGACGGCGAGTTTTGTCGTGCCCTGGCGCAGCGGCTTGGTGCTAGGCATGATCGTGAACTCCATCCAGGTTGCGTGGGTCGACTAGTGCGAGCAATAGATCAACGACAATGACGAGGGCGGTCGCGAGCATGCCGATGACGAGCACGAGACCGCGAATGAGCGGGTAATCGCGCACCAGAATGGCGTCGACGAGGGCCTGGCCAATGCCTGGCCATGCGAACACCGTCTCGATAACGACTGAGCCGCCCAGCATCCCTGCGAGGATGAGGCCCGAAAGCGTCAGTGTTGTGGTGAGGAGGTTCGGCAGCACGTATCGCAGTTGAATTCTCGCCGGTGTGATTCTCCAACCACGCGCGGTGCGAATGTAGTCTTGCTCCATCACGACAGTTGCCTCGCGGCGTACCGTGCGCGCGATGACGCTCGTGGGGCCGACCATGAGTGCCGCGGTTGGGAGGATCATTGCTGACCATGACGAGGATCCGCCCGCAGGCAGCCAGTTCAACGAGATCGCGAACACGAGGATAAGGGCGGTGCCGAGCACGTACGTCGGAATGGTGAACAGCAGGCCGGTCAAAAGATCAAAAGCTCGGTCCAGCCATGCGTTCTTCCCGCCCCGCGTCGCAACCGCCACGAGCAGCCCGATCGGTACACCAATCGCAAGGACCAATGCGATCGCGAGAAACGCAACCTGGGCCGTGTAGGGCAGTCGCGACACAATGATCGCCCACACGTCATAGCCACTCGCGAACGAGGTGCCGAGGTCCAGCGTGAACACCCCAGAGATGTAGTCAACGAACTGGGTGAGCAGCGGTGCAGACAGTCCCAGCTGCTCGCGCACCCGTTCGATGTCTGCTGGGCTTGCTCCCTCACCAGCGGCCGCAACGGCGGGATCGCCCGGGATGAGCGGGATGATGAGGAACGTGATGACGATGAGCAGCACGAACGAGATGACGAGCCCGCCGATACGGTTGATCGCGAACCGGGCCCAGGGACGCCCCAGGCCCGGCAGCAGTGTTTTCACCATGGTGTTGGAAACCACTCAATCTGTGATGCGAAGGGTAATGGTCCAGGGATTGCCATTCGTGACGCGCATGTCGAAGCCGTCACGAAGCACGTTCACCTGGACGGCATGGCTCAGTGGCGCGAAATCAGCGCGGCCCAGCATGAGCTGCTGTGCTTGCTCGTACATCGCGCAGCGTGCCTCGGTATCGGGTGCCGCCATCGCCTTTCCGACGAGCTCAAGCACGTCAGGTTTCGGAGTGCCTGACCAGTTCCGGCCGCCAGCTTCGGTGGGGGCGCCAACCATCTGCAGCATGCCTCCAAACATCGTGCGCGCAACGTTCGTCAGGGGAACAATACTGAGGTCCCAGCTGTCGGGGCTCGTGCCCATTTCGGTGTTCCACGCGGTGTTATCGACGACGCGAAGGGTCGGGTTCGCTCCGACCTCACGCAGTGCGGTCTCGACGAAGGGGTTGCCGAGTGGGCCGAGGCCCTGGGTGCCGAGCATCTCGAACGAGACGCCGTCAAGCACGCTCTTGGCTGCCTCCGGGTCGTACGCCGCAGGCAGCTTCGTGTCAGTGACCGCGCACTCCACCGATGGCGGCACAAAGCTTGCGGCGATTTCACCGACGCCACCCCCGGCGGCATCAATGAACTGCTGGCGGTCGATCGCCTGCAGCACCGCCTTGCGCTTTGCTTCGTCAGCGAAGACCTTGCCCTCGCGTTGGTTGAACACCACGAAGACGCTTGCGCGAGGAATCATCTGCAGCTCGAAAGCATCGTCCTGTTCGAACCGGGCGAGCTCTTTTCCGGTCACGGGCGCAACATCCAGTTCACTGGTGAGGAGCGCGTTCGAGATCGCCGCGGGATCGTCGTTGATGGCGAAGACAACTGTCTGGGCGGGGCGCCCAGACAGCGGCTCTGCGTACTCGGGCCAGGCAATAAAGTCCTCGCGCTGTGCGAGGCGCACCTCAACGCCGGGGCGTACCTTATCGACGACGTAGGGGCCGGAGAATGCGCCCTCGACTTCGCCTCGGCCGGTCGCCTCGACGTCGGCGAATCCGGCCGGGCAAACGACGCCAGTGGCCTGGAGCGAGAGACCCTGCAGCAGGTCGGCCCAGGGCGTCTCGAGCGCGACCTCGACGGTACCGGCTTCGTCGTCCGCAGTGATGAGTGGGCTCTGCGGGCCGAACACGAGCCCAGCGGTCGGGGACTGTGAAGCGAACGCATCGAGCGATGTTTTCACCACGGTGGGAGTGATTGCGGTGCCGTCGGCGCAGGTTGCGTCGTCGCGAATCGTCAATTCTGCGCGTGTCGGTTCGGCCTCCCACCCCGTGGCGAGACCCGGTGCCAGCTCGTGGTTCTCGTCCTGGTAGACGAGCGTGGAGTAGAGGAGAGCGTTCACGTAGTTTGCGGAACCTGCGCGCGCGGCGAACGGGAGGAAGCTGTCGGGGGCGGCGTTGATCTGAGTGCGGATCGTTGTTACCCCTGAGTCACCTCCTGCAGGGGTTGCGTCGATGGGGCCGCCGCCAGCGCAGCCAGCGAGCAACAACGCAGTTGAGGTCCCGGCCAGCAGGCCGAGTGCCACGCGGCGGCCAGACCCGGCGCGTGAATTGAGTGAACTCGTCACGGTGTTCTCCTTTGAAATGTGAGAGATGCAGTGGAAAGAGAGTGGAAGGAAAGCTAGATGATCGCGTCCGCGCGGAGCCGTGCGATGTCGTCCGAGGTCAGGCCGAGGAGTTCCTGGAGCAAACGGTCGGTACTCGCGCCGAGCGCTTCGCCAAGGGATCGGATCGTGCCGGGCGTCTTGCTGAGCTTGGGCAGGGGGGCCGTCATGGAGATATTGCCGTGATCGTCGTCGACGACATCAACGATGGTGCCGCGAGCACGGTAGTGCTCGTTGCCGTGAATATCGGCGATCGACATGATTGGCGAGGCGGGAACTCCCGCCGCGCTGAGGGTGTCGACGAGCCATGAGGCATCGTGCGTGAGCATCCAGCCCTGGACGATCGCGTAGAGCTCCTGCTGGTTGGCCACCCGCGCGAGGCGGTCCTCGAAGCGTGGGTCACGAGCAAGCTCCGGTTGACCCATCACCGTGGCCAACTTTGCGAACAGCGGGTCTGTTCCTGCGTGCATGGTGATGCGGCGCCTGTCTTTGGTATCGAAGTCGGTTGCGGGCACGATGTAGGGGTTCTTGTTGCCGAGGCGCTCGCGGACCTTGCCCAAGCTTGAGAACTCGAGCAATGCGTTCTCGCTTGCACGAAACCCGGCTTCGTAGAGCGCCATATCGATGGTTTGACCGCTTCCCCCGTGCATGTCGCGGTGGTAGAGCGCCGTCATCACGGCGAACGCCGAGACGTAGGCGCCCATGAAGTCGATGACCGAGTAGCCCGACCGAACGGGATCTCCTTCGGGCTCGCCGGTGACATAGGTAAGACCGGAGAACGCGCTCGCGATCCGGTCGAACGCGCCGCGCTCTCGGTAGGGGCCAGTGAGCCCGTAGCCGGTGAGGTAGAGCAGCACCGCATTTGGATTGAGGGCGGTGAGCGTCGCGGGGTCGAGGCGCCAGGCATCGAGCGTTGGCGGTCGATAGTTCGTCACCACAACATCGAAGTGGGGCACGAGCCGGTGCAGGATTTCTTGCCCGCGTGCCGTGCGCAGGTCGAGGGTCACTGATTGCTTGTTGCGCCCCTCCTGCACCCACTGCAGGGAGCGGCCACCGATGCCGGTTTCTTTGCTTGCGCGAGTGAAATCTCCGTGGCCGGGTTCCTCGATCTTGACAACTTCGGCACCGAAATCTCCGAGGAATGTCGCCGTGACGGGGGCCGCAAGCACAGTTGATACATCGAGTACCCGAATGCCCTCAAGCGCGTGCACACTCACGATCTCAGCCCCCTTGCCGAATTCTGTTTCGCAATCAATAACTAGCGAAACGTTACTAACGAGATGCTAATGACCAAGTTGAGTTGTCGCAACCCTTTCTTTGCGCTCTCAAGCGATCTGCGGATGAATCGCCGAGTAGCGGGAGTTCCACACCACGCGAGTTAGTGAACACTATGTATAGTTAAGGAGATGGATCCCGCATGAAACAACGGAGTTTTCAATGTCACGCATCGACCTCAAGTTGCCACCCACGCTCGCAGCGAGTGCGAGCCGAGCCGAGCGAGACAGTGCTCGGGGCTTCCTCGGGAGCGCGCAAGACCCCACCATTTACGGCCGTGACGGACAAACACTGTTCGACCCGACTCAATACGACTTCCTCGAAGGGCCGGCCCCACAGTACGCCAGCGAACTCCTCTGGTCGCACTCGCGGCGGGTGGCGAAACACGGGCTGTTTGAGGTCGTTCCCCGCGTGTACCAGGTTCGGGGCTTCGATCTCGCAAACCTCACGATCGTGGAAACTGCGACCGGTATCGTCGTTATCGACACGCTGAGCTGTATCGAAACTGCGAACGCGGCGCTCGACCTCTACGCCTCCCACCGCGGCGACCGCCCCGTGGTCGGCGTCATCATCACCCATCCGCATGCCGACCATATTGGTGGGACGGCGGCAGTGCTCGAGCGGGCGCTGCCGACCGCGGGCGTTATCGCGCCGTCAGGTTTTCTCGAGCACGCAGTGAGCGAGAACATCGTTGCAGGTCCCGCAATGCGCAGACGATCCACGTACATGTACGGCACGCACCTTGAGGCGGCGCCAAACGGACACATTGGGTGCGGTATCGGACAGCGAGTCGTCGTCGGAACGGCGCCGCTGGTTTCGCCGACCGACCTCATCGCCACGACCGGTGAAACTCGGGAAATCGACGGGATGATCTTCGAGTTTCAACTGACGCCGGGCACCGAGGCGCCTGCAGAGATGAATATCTTCGTGCCAGCGCTCGGGGCGCTGTGCGTCGCTGAAAACGCGCTGCACTCCATGCACAACATCATCACCCTGCGCGGCGCGCAGGTGCGTGACGCGAACGCGTGGGCAGGGTACCTGCGCGAGACGCTGAGAATGTATGGGCGGCGCTCGGAGGTGGTGTTCGCAACGCACCATTGGCCGGTGTGGGGCGAGGAAGCAATCGTGGACTATCTCGAGACGCAACACGATCTCTATGCATTCATGCACGATCAGACTGTCAGGTTGATGAACGATGGGCTGAGACCGCGCGAGATCGCCGAACGACTCACGCTGCCCCCGCAGCTTGCCTCGTCGATCTCGGCGCAGGGCTTCTACGGGTCACTAAGCCACAATGTGAAGGGAATCTACCAGCGCTACCTCGGGTGGTACGACAGCAATCCGTCCAACCTGTGGCTGCTGCCCGAGGCCACGTCGGCGGCCAAGTGGGTCGAGGTTGCAGGCGGAGTCGACGCAGCGGTGGCTGCGGCCGAACGGCTGCTCGGCGCAGGCGCGGGATTGGGGCCTTGCGGAGACATTGATACTGATGATCTGCGGTTCGCTGCCGAGCTGTTGAACGCCTGCGTGTTCGCCGACCCCGCCTGTGCTCGCGCGCTTGAGTTGCTTGCCGACACATTGACCGTGCTCGGCGTCACGCGCGCCAATCCAGTATGGCGAAACGAATACCTTTCGGGAGCTCGAGAACTGCGGATCAGGCACGAGGAGCTCACCTCGGCTGACGCCGTGCGAACTGGCGCCGCTGCCGTTGACGCGACGGAACGTGCGGCCCGTGGAGCCCAGGTCGCACGCCGCGCACTTGCATCGCTTTCACTGACCGATCTCCTCACAGTGCTGTCGGTGCGAGTTGACGGACTTGCGGCGGCGACGGCAGATCTTCGCATTGATCTGCGAGAGTTGACGATCACCGGTGAGCTGGCAGCGGTCCACCAATTGCATCTTCGCCGAGGCGTGCTTTCGCATGAGAGCTGTACAGGCGGCGCGGGCTTCGACGGGGGGCGTCAAGCAGCCCTCACGGTCGTGGTGCCGCGAGGCGACGCGATTCGTCTCGTATTTGATGGGCTTGACGGCAGCTTTACCTACGACGGCGATCCGACAGCCTGGGAGACGCTTCGTGGATTCCTTCGCACCCCTGTTCAGAGTTTCGGGGTGGTGCTACCGTGATGCGAGGCTTCCGGGCCGATTCGGCGCACGCATCGAACATCTCAAGGAGGATCGCATGAGCGAGGACCGCACGCCAGCGAAGCGCCAGTCCCGCAACCGTGCGGCGACGGAGGCCGCGATTCTGTCGGCCGCGATTAGATTGCTCGAACGCGACGGTGCGCTTGCTGGCCTGAGCCTCACTGAGGTCGCTGACGAAGCGAAGGTGAACCGGGGGCTCATCTACCAGTACTACGGGTCAAGGCAGCAGCTCCTGCGCGCCGCGATCCTCCAGCTTGGCTGGGGCGAGCACCCCGTGTTCTACGAGGGGCAGAAGATCCCGTTTCACGAGCGGCGCGTGCAGATTTTTGAGGAAGCGATCAAGCATACCGATGCGATCCGCCTCTTCGCGCTACTGGTGCTCGATAACTCTGAGGGCACCGCGGTCTTCCCGCAGCTTGAATACTCGCTGAAAAGTGTCGCACGCGACAAAGCAGCCGGTCTCATCGGAGACGATGTGGACGGCGCGGCAGCGCACCTGCTAAGCGTCGCACTCTACTTTGGGTACTCAGCGCTTCGGGAGCCATTCGCCAGAGAGGCCGGGCTGTCGCTCGACGACCTCGATGCCCGTGCGTTGCGCACCTTCGATCAGATGCTTCGAGGGCTCGACCCGAAGACGCTTTCAGAGTAAGGCCTTCCGCCTGGGCGCCGGAACACGACTACCCCAGGGTCCCAGAGGCGAAGAAGAGCGCGACGAGAAAGCCACTCCAAACCATCGAAGCGACCGGCAGGTATCGCCGGCCGGGCCGGCGCTTCAGGATGATGGTGTCGACGGTCGGCGCAATGAGCGGCAGATACATGAACGCCCAGATACTCGGTACGGCCGGAAACCACGACAGTGGAACCGCATCGCCGCCAGGGAGGCCGGGGAAGATGCGCTGCTGCGCAAGTAATGCCCACACCCAAGCGACAGCTCCGAGTACACAGCCGAAGGAGAGGGCCGCTCGCATGAGAATGAGCGCGACTACTGGCTGCTTGGCCGGGTCGTCAAACACTCGAGCGAACACCCAGGTAAGAAGCGCGGTGCCGCAGGCCGCGAGGACGATTGTGCTCCCGAGCGTTGGCATGAGCACGGAATAGTACTGTCCGCCTCCCGCGATGCCGGAGAGTTCAAGGAGCGTCGTGACCGGGGAGCAGGCGATGAGCGCGACCCCAAGAACCCCGGCAACCTGGAGCAGGCGTGTCGATGGCCTCGGCATGACGCGCCCCCTCTCGGTAAGAAGAGACCCTACCCGCGCGCAGCCAAGAACTCCGCGAGCTCTTCGGGCGTGGGGTAGGACGCCTGGGCGCCGGCCCGGGTCGCCGCGAAGCTTCCGACGGTCGCCGCGTAGCCCGCCGC
>WPCJ01142587.1_pt1 | contig 20533 bp, 17 predicted proteins | sample 5399831 | NCBI WGS metagenome assembly WPCJ01 (sample SAMN12869470, study PRJNA574797) | sludge metagenome | isolation source: wastewater treatment of pH10 | place: China:Beijing | collected 2019-05-20 | reverse complement strand
GCGAGCATGATGCTGGTCGAGGAGTCCCAGTCGAACTGGTTGCCGCCCATCGAGACCCAGATGAGGAGGGTCGAGACACCGACCGCGAGCAGCACGATGCCGAAGTAGTCGATCGACACCTTCGAGTCACGCTGCGGCTTGGGCAGGTGCAGGGTGAACTGCAGCAGCACCAGGGCGAGGACCGCGAAGGGCACGCCGACGAAGAAGTTCGAGCGCCAGCCCCACACGTCGGTGAGGAGTCCGCCGAGCAGCGGGCCGCCGATGGTGCCGAGGGCCATGATGCCGCCGACGACGCCCATGTACTTGCCGCGCTCACGCGGGGAGATGATGAGAGCCACCGCGATCATGACCAGCGACATCAGGCCGCCGACGCCGATTCCCTGGACGACGCGGACAGCGATGAGCATGTTCGTGTCGGTCGAGAAGCCGGCGATCACGGTGCCGACGGTGAAGAGGATGAGGGAGATCTGGACGAGCACCTTGCGGTCGACCAGGTCAGCCAGCTTGCCCCAGATCGGGGTCGAGACCGCGGTCGCCAGCAGGCTCGCCGTGATCACCCAGGTGTACTGCGACTGCGTGCCGCCGAGGTCGGCGATGATGACCGGCATCGAGGTCGACACGACCGTGCCGGAGAGCACGGCGACGAACATGCCGACGACGAGCCCGGATATCGCGGTGAAGACTTCGCGTGCCGAGCGCACGGCTTCGGGTGCGGATGAAGTATCTGTCAAGGGGAAACGCTCCTGCGTAGAAAGTTGATCGTGGTCAACCATACGCCTTTAGTTGCCAAAGTGCAACTAAAGGCTCCGGTGGGGTGGTCGCTGAGAGAATCGATCCATGACCGATTCCTTCGAGGCACTGATCGACGCCGGAAGGACCGCCGACGTGACGGGATGGGACTTCGGCTGGCTGGACGGAAGAGCCACCGAGGAGAGACCTCCGTGGGGCTATGCCCGCCTCCTGTCCGAGCGCCTCGGCGGTGCGTCCGCGTCGCTCGACATCCAGACCGGCGGCGGGGAGGTTCTCGCCGAGGCCGCGGCCTTCCCGCCCGCCGCCGTGGCGACCGAGTCCTGGCCACCGAACGTGCGTCGCGCGACGCGGCTCCTGCATCCCCGTGGTGTGGTGGTCGTCGCAGACCCCGACGAGCCGCCGCTACCGTTCGGCGATGAAGCCTTCGACCTCGTCACCAGCAGGCATCCGGCGACGATCTGGTGGTCGGAGATCGCACGGGTGCTGACGCCGGGCGGAACCTACTTCGCACAGCACGTGGGGCCAGCGAGCGCGTTCGAGCTGATCGAGTTCTTCCTGGGCCCCCAGCCGGAAGCGCGCCGCGGACGCCACCCCGACGATGAAGCCGACGCCGCGCGGGCTGCGGGGCTCGAGGTCATCGATCTGCGAACCACGAGGCTTCGCATCGAGATCCACGACGTCGCCGCGGCGGTCTACCTGCTCCGCAAGGTGATCTGGTGGGTGCCCGGGTTCACGGTCGAGAACAGTCTCGACCGGCTCCGTGACTTGCACGACAGGATCCAGGCCGACGGACCGTTCGTCGCGCATTCGACCCGTCACCTGATCGAGGCCCGACGCCCGTAGCGGCGCCCCGGCGCGGGGCTCGGGGCTCGGGGCTCGGGGCTCGACGCCTCAGCAGTACACGGTCCCCATCGCCTCGCGCACCTCGTCCAACGTCGTTTCCGCCTCCGCATTCGCACGCTCGTTCCCGCGGCGGAGAACCGAGCGCACCAGCTCGCCATCTGCGGCGAGACTCCGCCGACGCTCACGCATCGGCGCCAGGAAGTCGTTCACCGCCGCGGCGGTCACGGTCTTCAGCGCGTTGCTTCCCGCGTCACCGACGTCGTCCGCGAGCTCGGCGGGCGTGACATCCAGGCACAGGGCAGCCGTCGTCAGCAGTGCGGAGACATCGGGACGCGCTTCGGGATCGAACGTGATCCGCCGTTCCTGATCCGTCCGGGTTCGGCGGATCGCCGCGACGGTCTCCTCCGGTGTCATCGAGAGGGAGATCGCGTTGCCGTAGCTCTTCGACATCTTCCGTCCGTCCAACCCGGGCACCTCCGGTGTCGCCGTGACGAGCGCATTCGGCACAGGGAAGAGCTCGCCGTAGCGCTCGTTGAACCGTCGGGCGATGACCCGGGTCATCTCGACGTGCGGCAGGTTGTCCTTCCCGACCGGAACGAGGTTGCCCTTGCAGAAGAGGATGTCGGCAGCCTGGTGCACCGGATACGTCAGCAGCAGCCCGCTCAGCGCGCGACCGGACGCCGCGTACTCCGACTTGACCGTCGGGTTCCTGTGCAGTTCCGCCTCTGTGACGAGACTGAGGAACGGCAGCAGCAGCTGATTCAGAGCAGGGATCGAGGAGTGCGTGAAGATCGTGGTGCGCTCCGGGTCGATTCCGGCGGCGAGGTAGTCGAGCACGGCACCGTGAACGTTCTCACGGACGTTGTCCGTCGTATCGCGGTCGGTGATGACCTGGTAGTCGGCGAGCACGAGAAACGTCTCGACTCCGGCTTGTTGCAGCCGGACGCGCTCCCGTATCGTCCCGAAGTAGTGGCCCAGGTGCAGCGGTCCGGTCGGCCGCTCCCCCGTGAGCACTCGGAACCGCTCCGGGTGTCGGTCCACGGCGGCCGCGACCTCCGCCGAGCGCTGTGCCGTCGCAATGAAGGACTCCGATGCTAGCGCGCAGCCTCGCCAGCTCCACGCCTCGGCCGCATTCTCACCCGGACAGACCCGCGATCGACAGCGCCTGCGGGCCGAGCCTCGCCGACGAGCACCGCCGCCACGCCCACCGCGCAGAGGAGGAAGCCGAGGAGCGTCACGATCGTCAGCGGCTCACCGAGAAGGACGGCACCCGCGAGTGCCGTCGTCGGCGCGATCAGGAAGAGCAGGGCGTTCAGCGCCGTGATGCCAACCCGACGTAGCAGCCACCAATACAAGCCATACGCCGCAAGTGTCGGGAACACAGCCGCGAATCCGGCGGCGAGCCAGAAAGAGGCGGATGACGGCGGTGCGAGCGCCTCGAAGGCCGCAGCGACCGGCACGAGCACCGCGGCAGTGACCGTCACGTGGATGGTCAAGGTGACGAGGGTGCCCGTCCGTGGTCGGGACCGACGCTGGAGGAACGTGCCGATGATGAGGCAGGCCATCGCCGCCACAGGCCACAGAAGCGCGGCCGGATGCGCGACGGAGTCGTCAAGCTGCGAGCGCACGATCAGGAGGACCCCGACCGCGCCGACCAGGAGTCCGGCCCACTGCGCCGCGCGCACCCTCAAACCGAGCAGTGGGCCGACGAGGACCGCGACGATGAGCGGCTGCACGGCATCGATCAGGGCAGTGGTACCGGTAGCGACACCGGAGGCGATCGCTCCGTAGACGGCGACGCAATAGCCGAACTGGGCGAACAGGCCGATGAGCGCCTGACGCCGCACGTCGGCCGCGGAGAGACCCCGGGCCGCACCGGTGAACCCGACCACGGCCAGCAGGATCACAGCGAGAGGCACGAACCTCCACACCAGCAGTGTCAACGGCGAGATTTCCACCGCGGCGAGCGCGGGCACGAGGAAGCCGGAGCTCCAGGTCACGACGAACGCCACGGAGGCCGCGACCGTCACACCGATGTGAAGTATACCGATCTGTTTACTCATCTGCTCGACTATACAGGTTGGTATACTCGGTGTCATGGCCGTCCCCATCCCTGAGCTCGCTCCCCTCACACCGGGTGCCACCCGCGTGCTCGACGCCGCATCAGCGCTCTTCTACGAACGCGGCATCCACGCCGTCGGAGTCGACACGATCGCGGAAGCCGCCGGCGTCACGAAGAAGACGCTCTACGACCGGTTCGGTTCGAAAGAAGTCCTGGTCGTCTCCTACCTGCAACACCGCGATGCGCGCTGGCGCGCTCACGTCGCCGAGCACCTCGCTCGCGTCCCGGATCCGGGCGCGGAGCGCGTCCTGGCCATCTTCGACGCCGCGATCTCCTGGTCGGACGCCAACAGCCCGAAGGGGTGCAGCGCGATCAACGCGCGCGCAGAGATCGGTGACGGCCATGACGGCCACCCCGTCTTCCCCGAGGTCGCTCGGCAGAAGAGCTGGTTGCTCGAACTCTTCGCCGAACTGTGCGAGGAAGCGGGCGTCTCGAACCCGGAGAAGATGTCGCAGGCCATGATGCTGCTCTACGAGGGGGCGATCGTCACGGTCGGCATGGAGACCTTCGACCGACCATGGGACTCGGCCCGCAACCTCGCCCGGATGATGCTGGAGCAGGACCGGGCACACTGACCCGCCCGCGCATCTCCCGGCGCGCGCTCCGCCCGCGCACCGGAGCGCGGGAGTACCGTGTCAGCGTGTCGACGGATTCGCGAAGTGAGCGGGCAGCCGGATCCGCCGCCGCGCTCGATGCCGCGATCGGTGACATCGATTGGACGATTCCGCCCGCCGGCTCAGTGAGGTCATGGTTCTCGGCGCCGAGCGGTGAGCTGGCCGTCGTGTCGCTCGGTGATCCGACGCATCCTCGTGCGGTCCTGGTGCCGGGTGCGACGGGATCCAAAGAGGATTTCGCGCTGATGCTGCCGCTTCTGGCACAGGCCGGATACTTCGTGCAGTCCTTCGACCTCGCCGGCCAGTACGAGTCGCATGCCGCCGGCGCGGACCGGGCCTACACGTACGAGCTGTTCATCGACGACCTCGTCGCGTTCCTCGAAGCAGGCGCCCCGGCCCATCTGCTGGGCTATTCGTTCGCGGGCACGATCGCGCAGTCCGTGGCGATCCGCCGCCCTGAGCTCGTCCTCTCGCTCGCCCTTCTCACGACTCCCCCGGGCGCCGGCAACGTCTTCGCCACCATGAAGTGGTTGGGTCCGATCGCCCCGATCGCGAGCCCGCGGCGCGGCGCCGGCCTGATGATCTGGGGCATCGTGACGAACAAGAACCGGGTGCCGCCCATGCGGCTCGAGTTCGTGCGATCCCGGTTCGCCCTCACACGGAGGCGCAGCGTCGACGAGATCATCGGACTGATGATGGCGACGCCCGACCTGCGCAGCAGCGTGCGCGCACTCCCGGTGCCCAAACTCGTCGTCGCCGGCGCGCACGACCTGTGGCCGCTGACCGCCCACCAGCGGTTCGCCCGCGACATCGATGCCGATTTCCGTGCTTATGCGACAGGGCACAGCCCCAGCGAGACCACTCCGCACCAGCTGACGGCGGATCTGCTCGACCTGTACGCTCGCGCCCGCGGCTGACTCACCGGCCGCGCGCCGACGCCTCCTCCCGCCGCCGGGCCTGCCGTCGCCGATACAGCGGCTCCTGCGGCAGATGCAGCCGCACGGTCGGAAGCACGTAGCTCAGCCGACGTCGAAGCGAAGCCCAGTCCTGGAACGGCCGCGCCGAGACCTCGACGACGAGACGACGGTCACGCAGCACGGTCATCCCGGGTCGGATGTGGAACGACAGGTCGAAGTCGTCGTGGATGTTCTGCGGCTCGCGGTGCACCTCACCGCTCAGGATCCGCCAGGTCTCGGCCCGCATGGCCATGTTTGAGCCGAAGAGCGGCGCGTGTCCGAGCAGCGGAGTGAGGGCGGCGTACATGCCACCAATGTAGAGGCGTTCTCCCACCCAGTGCACGAGCGGCGTCGAGCCGTAGAAGCGCGGGTCGCCTGTGACGAAGTCGAGGTCGTCCCGTTCTCGGAACGTCCGCTCGATCCGCTCGATCCAGTCCGGTCCGGGGCGGGAATCGGCGTCCAGGCGCGCGATGATGTCGCACGACGCCGCGTCATAGCCGGCCGACGAGGCGCGAGGGATCCCCTGCACGGGTTCCGACACGACGCGCGCTCCGTGCCGTTCGGCGACCGCAACGGTGTCATCCGTACTGCCGTTGTCGACGACGATGACTTCATCGGCTCTGCGCGTCTGCCGCTCCAGGGCGCGAAGACACTGTTCCAGGAGGAGGGCGTCGTTGCGCACCGGGATGACGACGGAGACGGAACGAGGGAACACGGTCGTCATCGCTCTCCTGTTCTGCACATCTGCGCACTCAGTCACAGTCTCCCCTCGTTCCCCCGCAGGTACGGGGATTGAGAGAGGATGGACGGATGATCCGTCCCGCGCTGTCCGACGCGCGCCGGAGGATCCTCACGGCCGCTGCGAGCGTCGCCCTCCTGGCAGGCACCATCGCTGTGATGTATCGAAGGATCATGTATCCGCCGGTCCCCCGCCTCAGAGAAGACCGGATCCGAGTCGCAGCCGTCGGCGACAGCAACACCTACGGCGCGGGCGTGCTGTTCCGAGGCCGTGCGCGGCGCGCGTACCCCGGCCGCCTCCAGCAGATCCTCGGCGACCGGTATCAGGTGCTCAACTACGGCGTGAACCGGCGCACCCTGCAACGCGACGGCGACTGGCCGTACGACGAGACTCCGCACGCCGCAGCATCGCTCGCGTCCCAGCCCGACATCGTGCTCATCATGCTCGGCTCGAACGACGCGCGCGGCGACAACTGGAATCCGGAACGATACGCGTCGGAGCTGGCCGACTTCGCCGAACGCTACCGCGCACGGGGAGCGACCGTGTTCCTCCTGACGCCACCCGTCGCCTTCGAGAACCGCCGCGGCGTCGATGAGCGGATCATCGCGAGCGAGGTCGCCCCGCTGGTGCGACGCGTGGCGAGCGACCTCCGCATCGACCTGATCGACGTCTTCGAGGTCACCGCCCGGACCGTGACGAGCCACCGCGACGGCATCCACCTCGGCGCCCGCTCCAGCGCGCTCGTCGCCGCCACGGTCGCCGGCGCGATCCGGCTCAGCCGCAGAACGCCGACGCCGACTCCTTGAGCTGCTCGACCGCTTCGATGGTCTCGGGTGCCCGCAGATCGGTCATCCCGCTGATCTTCTCGGCGCCGGAGCGGATGGCATCGCCCAGCGCCCCGTCGACACCGTCCGCGAGCCCGTCGAGCGACGCGACCAGTTGATCCCGCGCCGCATCCGCCTGCTCCGCCGACACCTCGCCCTGCTCGAGCAGCGCCTGGTACTGACCGTAGGCATCGTCGATCGTCGCGCACGTCGCCTGCACGTCGACGCCGAGAGCATCACCGGCCAGCTGCGTGACCTGCGAGCATCCGGCGACGAGGAATCCGGCAGCGAGCACGAGGGGCAGAACGAGGAGACGGCGCATGTGACTGAGGGTAGCCGGGGATGCTGGGGCGGGCATGGGAGCCAGCTTGCGGCAGTGCGCGGATGCGGGGCGCTGGGCACCCCGCATCCGCCGACGCGACTACCCGGCCGTCACGGTGAAGCGGACCGTCGTCGCGTTGCCCGCGATGTCGTACACGACCAGCGTGTTCGCCCCTTCCACCGCACCGAAAGCACCCGGCTTCACGGCGTTGAGATCGGACCACGCGTTGTCCGTCAGATCCTTCGCCACCCCGTTGAGGGTCAGGCGATCCACCTTCCCGGCATCGTGGAGCTTGAACGACACCAGACTGTACGTGCCGTTCGCACCGACCGTGAAGGAGCCGCCCGTTTTGACCGTAACCGTGGGAGCCGTCGCATCGAGGGTGAAGCGGACGGTCGTCGCGTTGCCCGCGACGTCGTACACGACCAGCGTGTTCGCGCCTTCCACCGCGCCGAAGGCGCCGGGCACCACCGCGTTCAGATCGGACCAGGCGTTGTTCGTCAGATCCTTCTCGACGCCGTTGAGCGTCAACCGGTCGACCTTTCCGTCATCGTGGAGCTTGAACGACACCTTGCTGTAGACGCCGTCCCTCCCCACGGTGAACGTCGCGCCGCTCTTCACGGTCGCCGTGGGCGTGGTGGTGTCTGTCGCCGCCATAGTGACCGACAGATCACGGAGGCGTCCGAAGTTGTCGAATGAGCCGAAGCCCACACGCCCCTCGGTGAACGTCTTGTCGTTCGCCGTCATCAGCGGTGTGTCGATCCCGTCCACGAAGACGGCGATGTCACCGCTGTCCGCGCATCGGAGCAGCCGCACCTCGTGCCACTCCTCGTCGGTGACAGCCGGTGGCGCTCCGACCGTTCCATCCCACTGGTCGTCGATCCGCTCGCGGTCGGCACCATTGACCTTGAAGATGCCGTTGTGGGCATAGATGGAGTTGTCCTGCGAGAGATGCGCGTAGTAGTACTCCGTGTCGGACTTCCACCCGAAGACGATGATCACATCGCGGTTGTTGACCGACGCCTTCTCGTCGAGGCGCACCTGGCCGGTGAGATCGAACGAACCGAGCTCCGGGCCCTCGGTGAGCACGGCGTACTCGAACGGACGGCGGATCCCGTCGTTCGGGTTCGTCCCCGCTTCCGTGAGGATGACCTGGTCACCGGGGAAGTCCCACTTGGCAGGGGTCTTCGGCGCCCAGTCATCCTGCGACATCACATCGGTGATGACGGTGCCGTCCGGCGTGCAGGTCGGCGGCGTCGGAGGCTCGACCTCCGGCACGTCGTACAGCGCATACTGCGCGGCCACCTGCTCGGCCGTGGGCACCGTGTCGAGCAGCATGATGTCGTCCATCCGTCCGTTGAACGGATTGGCCTCTCTGGTGTTCTGCGGGAAGCTCCCGCCGATCTTGATGCCCGCAGGCGCGGTGTCGGACGTCGAGCCCTCACCCCACGGATTGGCTGCGGTGTACTTCCCCGCGAGCTCCTCGCCGTTCATGAAGAGCTTCATCTCGCCCTTCCCGAAGTCGAAGGTCGCCGCCAGGTGCACCCATTGCCCCTTCTTGAGAATCTCGTTCCAGGGCAGATCGGCCGCGAACGTCCACGAGCCGGCACCGTCGACGCGTCGCCCGAGCGCGACGAGCTTGAGCTCGCCCCCGACCGTGATGACCTCGAGCAACGCGCGCACCGCGTGTCCGTCCGACGTTCCGGTGAGCACCCCCGCGAGACCGATCGCGTTGTACACGTCGTCCGGATTCGTCGTGCCCGAGTTCAGCGCCGGGTGATCGCCGGTGGGCTTGAACCAGCCCATGACGGACGCCTTGTCCGTGCCGGCGAACCTGTCCAGCGACTCGACACCGTCGGCGTCGTAGATGCCCGCCTTCCAGTCGTCGTTCGACGCCGTCCGCGGACTCATCTGCTGCGTCTGGAGTGCCTCGCCCGCGCCCGGATAGGCACGATCGGCGACCCGCATCTCGATTCCGCCGTTGATCAGGGAGATGTCGGTACCGGAGCGACCCTGATCGGTCTCGGTGGTCGGCTTCGCCGCATCGGGGTGATCGAAGTCGTAGTGCGTGACGAGGTTCGGAGCGAGCGCCGGGAGCACGAACGGTGACGAGGGCTCGTCGACGGTCCGCGCACCGGTGACCTTCCAGATCTTCCCGTTCGCCTTCGACACGAGGTAGAGCTCGCCGTCGGCGTCGGAGCCGAATCGCAGATCGACGCGCTTGTCGCCGACCAGGTCCTGGAACGTCGTCTCCTCGCCGTCTGCGAACACCCGCAGCTCCTCGATCGTGGCGAGGTCACCGATGTCGCCGTCGTTGCGGATCATCTCCTCCGCATCGGTGGAGAGCACCCACCCGCGCACCAGATCGGTGAAGAGGTAGCGCCCCTGCAGCTCCGCGATCTCGCCGCGGTAGACGAATCCGCCGTTCACGGCCACTCCCGCGTCGCCGGTCTGACCGGGATCGCGATTGTGATCGTAGGCCGCGACGGGATAGGTGAAGCCGTTCTCCGCATCGTCCTCCGGAAGCGGGAAGATCTGCCGGTTGTCGGCCACGAAGGATCCCTCGCGAACAGACCAACCGAAGTTGTCCCCGGGTTCGACCGCGTAGATCGACTCGACCTGCCATTCGCCGATGTGGGCGAGGTACATCGTGTGGTCGCCCTCGGGGTCCCAGCTGATGCGGTGGGGGTCCCGCATGCCGACGGCGAAGATCTCCGGAAGGGCATCCGACTCGTCGACGAACGGGTTGTCCGTCGGCACGCCGTACTGGCCGTTCGCACTGTCGTCGCCGGTCGGGTTCACCCGGAGGACCTTGCCCTGCGGAGTGGCCAGGTCCTGCGGATTGCCGTTGCCGACACCGTTGCCGCCGTCGCCCACGAGCACGTACAGGTTGCCGTAGTCGGCATCACCCGCCGAGACGGTCGGGTTGAAGGCGATCTGCTGCACGGTGTGGACACGACCGGCGAACGGGATCCTCATCACCTCGCGGTGCGTGCCCGCGAAGGTCTCCGCAGACGGGTCGTCGGCCTTCCACTCGGTGATCACACTGTGGAAGGCGGTGTTCCCGAAGGCGGGGAAGTCGGGAGTGTCCTCCGTGAGAGCCGATCCGCCCTCAGTGTGCACCGTGTAGAAGAGCCCGTTCTCGGCGAAGTCGGGGTGGAACTCCGCCGACCCCAGACCGGTGCCGAGGCCTGCGCTGTTGTGGAAATTGTCGATGAACTCGTCGCGGACGTTGAGGTAGGGAACGTACTCGCCCGACTCCTTGTCGACCAGGTACAGGATGTCGTTGTTGTCCGGCACCATCAGCCGACCGGAGCCGTCGGGCACCTCGTCGAGGTGCGTGATCCGGTTGTGGCGCACGAGGCGCTGGTCCTGCGTGGCCGGGGTCGTGTGCGACTCCGGCAGCTGCGCCAGCTCGGTCACCTCGATTCCGAGGTCGGCGAGCGCGGGATCGGGGAGCGGGTTGAGCAGGGGTTCGGTCGCGGTGCCTCCGGGTGCGCAGTCACCCGGGTTCCCGGTGGCGATCGCGAGGTTCTCCCCCGTGGTGTCGACAGCCACGTCGTCGAGCAGCAGTCGTCCTGTGCTCGATGCGCCGTTCTTCCAGAAGAATCGATCGAGTGCGCCGTTCACCGCCTGACGGAAGCCGAACTGCTGCTCGGTGCCTTCGGGCAGCCGCGTCCTCTCTTCGTACGCACCGCCCTGGCTGTAGACGGTGACCTTGTCGGTCGCATTGTCGGCGACGATCCAGACGCACTGCCAGGCGTCACGAGACCAGACACCGGCAGATTTGAACGCTCCGCCGTCACGCACGCGAAGGATGTCGTCGTTCTGATTGTTCACGTAGGCCCGGCTGTGCACGTAGTCATTCGGCGCGTCCACATCGGTGAGGCCGAACGAGGTGTCCACACTCCCGGTGCGCAGGAACCGGAAGAACAACGTGCCGGTCTCTCCCTGCGCGATCGCGGGGATCTCCCGGTACGACTGCTGCCCTCCGCCGACGGATTCGACGACCTGGTTGTTGCCGTTCAACGGGTCGGCGACCACGCGCGGGGCCGTCGAGGCCACCCACCCGTCCTGCCCGTTCAATGCGACCCGTTCATAGGCCTCGAAGTCGATCAGCTCGGTGAAGGGTTCCGCGGCGGCCGCAGGAACCGCCGTCAACAGGGCTCCGGCCACGGTCGCCGCGGCCACCACGGCTGCAGACCTTCGAAGTCTTAGGGAGCGCGGAGGCGCATCCCCTCGGGTCTCGCGGTTCGCCGGTCGCAGGGTTCGTTCGTGCATCACAGACCTCTCAACGTCATCGTCGTGCGGTGTCGTGCCGATAAGTACCGTGCATCTCCTCCGGGGCGGCACTGCAGCGGAGGAGCAGGAGCGAAGGGCCTCAGCCCGCGTCGGTGACCGAGGGCTTGCCGCCCAGGTACAGAGCGGCGAGTGTCGGATCTGCGAGAAGCTCGGAAGCCGGACCGGAGATGTGCACGCGACCGAGATCGAGGACACAACCGATGTCCGCGGTCTCGAGCGCCCTCCGCGCGTTCTGCTCGACGAGCAGCACGGCGGTGCCGGCATCGCGCATCCGCACGATCTGCTCGAACACCTTCTCCGTGGTCTTGGGATCGAGTCCCATCGACGGCTCGTCGAGCAGCACCACCTTGGGGCTGACCATGAGCGAGCGTGCGAACTCGACCTGCTTCTGCTGACCGCCGGAGAGGAGACCCGCGAGCTGCTTCCACCGTTCCCCGACGATCGGGAACAGGTTCTGGACGAACTCGATGCGCTCCTGGATGACCGTCTGGTCCTTCAGCGTGAACGCACCGAGCATCACGTTCTCGCCGACCGTCATCTCACGGAACACACTGTGCCCCTGGAGGACGTGTGCAAGCCCGTGACGCAGCATCGACTGCGGTCCTTCACCGGTGATGTCGCGGTCATCGACGCGGATGCTTCCGGACCGCGGCTTGAGCATGCCGCTGGCCACCTTGAGCACCGTCGACTTGCCTGCTCCGTTCGGACCGACCAGACAGACCACCGACCCGGGCGGCACCTCGACCGTGAGACCGCGGAGCACGAGGGCCGCACGGCCGTATCCGGCCTCGATGTCGCGCAGCTCGAGCAGATTCTTCGCTTCAGACTCCAAGGTAGGCCTCCAGGACTCGGGGGTCTTGCTGGATGATCTCCGGGGTTCCCTCGGCGATCTGGCGGCCGCGGTCGAAGACCACGACGTGGTCGCACAGGCTCATGACCATCTCCATGTTGTGCTCGACGATGATGAACGTCTTGCCTTCTTCGTTGAGCTCGCGCACGAGCGTGGCGATGCGGCCGATGAGCGCGGGGTTCACCCCTCCGGCGGGTTCGTCGAGCATGATCGTGTCGGGCTCCCCCATGAGCACACCTGCCAGCTCCAGGAGCTTCTGCTGTCCGTAGCTGAGGTTTCGCGCCTCGGCGTGCTCGAGGTGGTCGATTCCGACGCGTCGAAGCCAGTTGCGCGCCCGCTCGAGCTCCTCCGGATCGTGCGCCGAACGGAGCTGCTGACGGATGTTCGTGCTGCGCACCGCGACGAGCAGGTTCTCCATCACCGTCATGCGCGGGAACACCCGGCACAGCTGGAAGCTGCGCCCGATGCCGGCGCGCGCGATGCGGTCGGGCGACTTGCGCGTGATCGCCTGCCCTCGGTAGCGCACCTCTCCGGAGTCGGGTTTGATCATCCCGGTCACGCAGTTGAAGAAGGTGGTCTTGCCCGAGCCGTTCGGCCCGATCAGACCGTTGACCTTGCCTTCCTGGAAAGTGACCGTGGCGCCGTCGACCGCGGTGACGCCGCCGAACGACTTCGTCATCGAGACCGTGCTCAGGCTTTCGAGTGTGGTCATGGGCTGAGCCGTGGGGGCGTTCATGACGACGTCTCCTTCGTCGAAGCGTCCGCTGTTCGCGTCTTGTTCTGCTCGAGCAGCTCGCCGGCGGTGACCTCACGGATCGAGGCCGCGTTCGACGAGCGGGTGAAGAGCCCCTTCACGGCCGGGATGATGCCGTCCGGCATGAAGAGCACGACGATGCCGAGCAGGATGCCGGTGGCGATGAGGTGGAACTGCGTGTCTCCGAACTCGAGCTTGAAGTACTCGAGGGCGACCCCGACCACGACAGCGCCGAGCAGCGGCCCGAAGAGGTTCCGCACCCCGCCGAGCAGCGCCATGAGCACCATGTAGGAGCCGATGAGGATCGAGAACTGGAAGATCGGATCCAGGTCGCCGAACCACAGCGCGTACAGACCGCCTCCGAGCGCCACGAAGAGCGCGGACAGGACGTAGGCGATCAGCTTGTACCGCGTGGTCGGAACACCGAGCGACTGCGCCTTGTCCTCGTCTTCGCGGACCGACTTGAGCGCTGTGCCGAACTTGGACCGATCGATGATCCACCACACCACCAGCGCGAACGCCAGGAGTCCCGCGAACAGGTAGTAGAAGATGCGGTGGTGCTCCGGCCGCAGAACGTCGAACGGACGCGGGACGTTCAGGCCCTCGGATCCACCGGTCACGTCGCGCCAGCTCTGGAACACCAGAAGCATGATCAGCACGAAGGCGATCGAGACGATCACGAAGGACGCACCGCGGACGCGAAGGGCGGCGATGCCGATCGGGATCGCGATGATCGCCACGACCACGGCTGCCACGATCCAGGCGAGGAATCCGGGAAGGTCGAGGAATTTGATCAGCAGACCGGTGCCGTAGGCGCCGAGCCCGAAGTACGCGGCATGTCCGAGGGAGATGTATCCCGTGAACCCGCCCATGAAGTTCCACCCCGTCGACAGCACGGCGTAGTTGAGGATCACCACGCCCGCCGAGAGGATGTACGGGTTCGGGGCGATCGTGGGGAAAGAGAGGACGAGCGCGGCTCCGACGACGAGGAGGACGAGTTTCACCCACGTCGTCGACTTTCTCCGCACGGGAGCGGGTGGCGCGATCACGACCGTCTCGGTGGCGATCGGCTCTCTGCTAGAAACGCTGGGCAAGACGACCTCCGAAGAAACCTTGCGGACGGAACATGAGCGTGGCGAAGAGCGCGACGTAGAAGACCGTCTGCGCCCAGGTCGGCCCCAGCGGAAGCTGGAGCAGGCTCTGCGCGACGCCGAGGATGAGCGCCGCGATCGCGGCACCGGGGATGCTGCCGAGCCCTCCGACGACGATGATCGCCATGAGCGGTCCGATCCAGTGCCAGTGGAGCGAGGGGTAGATCGTGGCATCGAGTGAGAGCGCGGTGCCGCCGATCGCCGCCGTCGCGAGTCCGAGACCGAACCCGTAGCCGGCGACACGATCGGTGTTGATGCCGACCAGCCGTGCGGCTTCCGGATGCTGGATGGTCGCCCGCAGCGCCTGACCGAACTTCGTGTACTTGAGCAGGACGAAGAGGAGAGCGAGGGCCACGGCCGCCAGACCGAAGGCGATGAGCTTGACCACCGGCACCTGCGCGCCGAACACCTCGAGGCTGGCGCTGGCGTACGGCAGCGGGATGCGCCGCTGGGTACCGGTGAAGAAGAACCCGAGCGCTCCCTCGATGATCAGCGCCACCGCGAACGTGAGCAGCACCGACATCATGGTCAGCGTCAAGGGCTTGAGCCTCGACACCAGCAGCCGCTGCATCACCACACCGGTCACGAAGAACAGGGGCACCGTGACGACGAGCGACACGAGCGGATCGATCCCGGTCTCCCTGTTGAACCACCACGCGAGGTAGGCGGCCAGGATGAGGAAGGCCGAGTGCGCGATCATGACCACGCGCATGATCCCGAAGTACAGCGTGAGCCCGGCCGCCAGGAGGGCGTAGAGCCCTCCCAGCAGGACACCGAGGATCAGGCTTTGCAGCAGCAGTGCTCCACTCACGATGTGCGGATCACCACGTCGGCTTCGGGTAGAGGAACTCGGCTTCCTTGACGTCCTCGGGGAGGACGATCAGGATCTCGCCGTCGATCCACTGCTGGATCAGGTGCGCACCCGTGGGCTTGCCGGTCTCATCCCAGCTGAGTTCTCCGACGACCGTGTCGACGGAGTTGTCCCGCAGCCAATCGATGAGCTCCTGCTGGCAGTCCCCCTGCTCGGCGCAGCCGACGGCCTCGACCGCAGCCGCGACGACCTGACCGGTCGTGTAGGCATTGGCTTCGTCCTCAGACGGCGGGTTGCCGTGCATCTCGGTGTACTTCTCGACGAACTCGATGTTGCTGGGGAACTGGGACTTCGGCGAGTACCCCGTGGGGGCGAGGATGCCTTCGGTCGCACCACCGATCGCGGCGGCGAACTCCGGATTCGTCGGAGCGGTCGAGAACGCCGCGAGCTCCGGCTGATAATTCAGCTGCTGCAGCGCGATGATGAGGTTGACGGCATCCTGATACTGCGTGCCGCCGATCACGATGTCGGCGTCCGACTGCGCGATCTTCGCGGCGATCGTGGAGAAGTCCGTGGTGTTCGGCGGGTAGACCTCGTTCACGAGAATCTCGACGCCGGCCTCTTCGAGCTTGTCCCGGAGTCCGTAGGCGGTGCCCTGGGCGAAGGGGTCGTCCATGGCCGCGACCGCGGCCGTCTCCGGCCTCTGGTCCTCAGGAAGTGCCAGCAGATAGTCCGCGAGGTTGTTGTAGTGGTCGTTCGCGATGGCCGGTGCCGCGTAGAAGAGATTGTCGAAACCCTGCTCGAAGACCTCCTCGGCAGCGCCGGCCGGCTCGACGAACAACATCCCGTACTCCTGCGCGACGCGCGCCGAGGGCACGACCAGTCGCGTCGAGAACGGACCGAACACCAGGTCGACTCCGTCCTGGGCGATCAGCGACTCGTAGTCCGAGACCACCCGGTCGGCATTGGACTGATCGTCGAGGATCTTCAACTCAACCTGACGGCCCAGGAGACCCCCGCTCTCGTTCACGATGTCGCGCCAGGCCTCGTAGCCTCGCTCGACACCCTTGCCCGGTTCGGAGAAGTCGCCGGTGAGCGGCAGCGAGATGCCGATGACGATGGGATCGTCCGAGCCACCTCCCTCCGCCTCATCGCCGGGGGCCGAGCAGGCCGAAACCGTGAGCGCGGCGATCGACAGCGTCCCGATCGCCGCAGCGATCCGTCGACCGTGTCTGGGTGCAGTCATCCGAGTCTCCTACGTCATCGTAGCGAAAGCGCTTTCGTAAGCGCTTCCGCCACTATAGTGGGATCGAAGAACGAAGAGCAACCTACCTCGCAATCAGCGTTGATCTTGCTCCACAGGGGGAGGTTTCGTGAAGCGTGAAGGCGCGCCACGACTCATTGATGTGGCCGAAGCCGCAGGGGTCTCCCTCGCGAGTGCGTCGCGGGCGATGACGGGCGGACCGGGGATATCGCCCGAGGTCGCCGAACACGTGAGAACGGTCGCTAATCGGCTCGGCTACGAACCGAACATGCACGCGCGAGGACTCGCCGGCGGCCTCGTCCCGACGATCGGCCTGGTCGTGCACGAGATCGGCGACCCCTACTTCTCGGACATCGCGAGCGGTGTGATCCGCAGCGCGACGCTCGAGAACCGCTCCGTGCAGATCGCACAAGCCGACCGCACGCCCGACAGCGAGCTCGCTCAGGTCAAGTCCCTGCTGCGCCAGCGCGTGGGATCCATCATCATCGCCGGCTCCGGCTACGCCGACCACCGCCGCGAGCTGGGCATGTCCGAAGCCCTGTTGGACTTCACTCTCGCCGGTGGCCGCGCCGCCGTCATCGGTCGACACCATCTTCCGGTCGACGCCGTGCTCCCCGACAACCACCGCGCCGGTATCTCCGTCGGCCGTCACCTCGCCGAGCTGGGACACCGCCGCATCGGCGTCGTCGCCGGGCCCCTGGACCTCAACACGGTCGCCGACCGCATCGCGGGCCTGCGCGAAGGCACCGCCGACACCGACGTCGAACTCACCGTGGTCTCGCAGGAGTTCACCCGGGAGGGCGGCATCGCGGGAGCCAGAGACCTGCTCGATCGGGACGTGACGGCCATCGTGGGTCTCAACGACGCCATGGCCATCGGCATTCTCAGCGAACTGCGCCAGCACGGCATCCGCGTGCCGGAAGAGATGTCGGTGGTCGGCTTCGACGACATCGCCGTCGCACCGGATGTCGCGCCCGCGCTCACCACCGCGCGGATCCCGATGTTCGAGATGGGGCAGCATGCGGTCTCGCTCATCCTTCGCCCGGCGAGCGATGAGGCCCGTACGATCACGACCGCGCACGAGCTCATCATCCGTCAGTCCTCCGGCCCGCCCCGGAGCTGACCCCGCTCCGCCCCACTCCGGTCGCTCCGGTCGCGATATGACAGTCTCCGGGCCACTTCTGGCTGCCATATCGCGACCGGAACCTTGAGGGAGGGGGCTCAGGAGCTGCCGGCGGTCGACGCCTCCAGCTTCTCCATGACCTGGTTGATCGTGAACGACGCCGATTCCTGCCGGGCCGGGAATTCCACGAGGGACTGCAGCATCCGCGCCACGTACGCCTGCGCCGGCACGAACAGGAAGACCCGGTCGAGCACCCAGTCCCAGTAGGTGTTCGACGTGATGTCCGCCCGCTCGTAGGGATCCGTGCGCAGGTTGAACAGCTTCGGGAATCGCAGCTCGATGTACGGTTCCTGCCAGATCTGCAGGGTCCCGGAGGCGCGCTGCTCGAGGAACACGAGCTTCCAGTTGTCGAAGCGCAGTGCGGTGAGGTCGCCGTCATCCGAGACGTAGAAGAAGTGTCGGCGCGGACTCTGATCGACGGCACCGGTGATGTAGTCGAGCTGGTTGTTGCCATCGAGGTGCACCGTGAACTCGGTCCCGTGCAGTTCCGTGCCCGACTTCAGCCGCTCCGCGATGTCCGTGTCGCCCGCAGCCGCGAGCAGGGTCACGAACCAGTCATTGTGGCTCACGATCCCGTTGAGCGTCGTCCCGGCCGGGATGTGACCCGGCCAGCGGACCATCGCGGGCACGCGGTAGGCGCCCTCCCAGTTCGAGTTCTTCTCGTTGCGGAACGGCGTCATGCCGGCGTCCGGCCAGCTGTTCATGTGCGGACCGTTGTCGGTGGAATACATGACGATCGTGTTCTCGGCCAGTCCCAGCTCGTCCAGGAGGTCGAGCAGACTGCCCACGACGCCGTCGTGATCGATCATCGTGTCGTGGTACTCCGACTGCCAGCGTCCGGCCTGCCCCTTGCTCTCTTCCTTGGTGTGAGTGCGGAAGTGCATGTGGGTGGAGTTGAACCAGACGAAGAAGGGGGTGTCGTCGTCCGCCTGCGTGCGGATGAAGTCCGCCGCCGCATCGCGGAACTCCTCGTCGACCGTCTCCATGCGCTTCTTGGTCAGCGGTCCGGTGTCTTCGATCCGCTGCGTTCCATCGGCGTTCGCCCAGCTGTGGAGCACACCCCGCGGGCGGAACTTCTCGCTGAAGCCGGGGAACTCCTCGTCGGTCGGGTAATCCGGATGCTCGGGCTCCTCCTCCGCGTTCAGGTGGTACAGGTTGCCGAAGAACTCGTCGAAGCCGTGCGCGGTGGGCAGGTGCTCGTCTCGATCTCCGAGGTGGTTCTTGCCGAACTGCCCCGTGGCGTAGCCGTGATGCTTGAGCGCGTCCGCGATCGTGGGGTCTTCGGGCTGGAGGCCCAGCTTCGCGCCGGGCATCCCCACCTTGGTGAGTCCGGTCCGATAGGGGTTCTGTCCGGTGATGAAGGCCGCACGTCCCGCCGTGCAGCTCTGCTCGCCGTAGTAGTCGGTGAACTTCACGCCCTCATCGGCGATCCGATCGATGTTCGGCGTCCGATAGCCCATCAGACCGTCGGAGTACGTGCTCAGGTTGCTGATGCCGATGTCATCGCCCCAGATGATGAGGATGTTGGGCTTCTCGGCCATGGGTGACTCCTTGCTTCAACCGGTGAGAGGGGGCGGATGCCCGCGATCGAAGCCAAACAGGTCACCGACCTGAAGCCCAGTGACGCCTCACTCGGAGCGGGTGAGGCGGAAGCCGATGTGCGACATGCCCGTGTCCTCCGCCTGCGGCGAGCGCGCGGCAGGCCGGAACCGCAGGCAGTAGTCCGGCGAGCACAGGTGGGATCCACCTTTGAGCACGCGACGGGGGATGCCGGGGAAACCCTCCTGCGCGCTCGCTGCGGCCAGGAGGTTCGTCCGCTTCCCCGCATCGACCGGGGTGTCGGAGAGCCGCAGGTGCCGCGGGGTGTAGAAGTCGGTCGTCCACTCCCACACGTTGGCGATCATGTCATACAGGCCGTAGCCGTTCGGCGGATAGGAGCCGACGGGCGCTGTGCCGCCGACACCCTGGTTGTCGTAGGGGAAACGACCGAGCCAGGAGTTCGCTTGGGCGACGCCGCCCGGGTACGGCTCGTCCCCCCACGCGAACGGCGCGCCTTCCAGGCCGCCGCGCGCCGCGTACTCGTGCTCGGCTTCCGTGGGCAGCCGCATCCCGACCCAGTCCGCGTATGCCACCGCGTCCTCGAATGCGACGTGCACGACCGGATGCTGCATCCGGTCGTCGATCGAGGAGTCCGGTCCGAAGGGTCGACGCCAGAAGGCTCCGGGCTGCCAACGCCACCAGTTGCGCCAGTCCCCGAGATTCGTCGGTCCGGACGTCGGAGTGAAGACCATCGCTCCGGGCACGAGATCGGCAGGGTCGGCGCCCGGAAACGCGGCCGGATCGAGCTCCCGTTCGGCGACGGTCACGTACCCCGTCGCGTCCACGAACTCGGCGTACTGCGCGTTGGTCACCGGATAGCGGTCGATGAAGAAGGAGGCGACCTCACGCTCGTGCACCGGGCGTTCATCGGGGTAGAAGTCCTCGGACCCCATCAGGAACGTGCCGCCCGGGATGTGGACCATGTCGCGCGAGTTCGTCACGTGACTCAGCGTAGTGTCCGACTCTCCGCGGCTGCAGGGGTGTTCTCGGAGGGGGTGTCAGATGACGCGGGCGGTCGTCCATGCGAGTTCGGCGGCACCCAACAGCAGGCGGTCGGCCGCGAGGGAGGCGGGGAGGATGCGCAGACCTTCCGCGTTCTCGGTCATCGCTCGAGCTGCCACGTCCGCGGCGAAGCACTCCACGTCGACGCTCGCGAGGAGGGCGAGGAATCCGCCGAGGACGACGACGGAGGGGTTCAGGATGTTGACGGCGTCGGCGATCGCCTGCGCGAGGAAGGCCCGCTGGCGGGAGCACTCGGCGCGGACGGCATCCTCATCGGCAGCCGCGGCGAGCGCGCTGGCGAGCGTCGCCTCGTCTGCCACCGCGAGACCGAGCGCCGCCAGCAACCGCGCCCTGCTGACGACGTCTTCCAGGACCGCATCGGAGGAGACGTCGACGCGGTTCTGGCCGAACTCACCGGCGAATCCGCCCACACCGCCCACCGGCGCC
>WPCJ01150597.1_pt1 | contig 20534 bp, 18 predicted proteins | sample 5399831 | NCBI WGS metagenome assembly WPCJ01 (sample SAMN12869470, study PRJNA574797) | sludge metagenome | isolation source: wastewater treatment of pH10 | place: China:Beijing | collected 2019-05-20 | reverse complement strand
GCCGCCGTGTTGCTGCTCGATCAGGTCGCCAAGCTGAAGGAAGGCAAGGCGACCATCATGGACACCGCCGTCAGCCTCAGCGGCATGGCGCGGGATCTCGGTGGCCGCGAAGCCATCGCCGCGGCGCTGAAGAATTTGCCGGAAGGCTTTATGGTCGCTGCGAATGACGTGAAAGCGCCGCCTTACGTGTTCCAGGCCAACAAGGATCCGGTGGCGAATACGCTGACGCTGTCGGGCTATGTGCCGGACAACAACGTCCACGCCGCGCTGGTCGCCGCCGCGCAGCGCAAATTCACGAATGACAAGATCGTCGATAATCTGAAGGCCAGCATCGGCGCACCCGGCAATTTCGCGCCGGCGGTGACGTCGGCGCTCGGCGCGCTGTCGCGGCTCTCGACCGGCACGCTGGTGGTCAACGACCGCGAGGTGAAGCTCTCCGGCGACGCGCTGTACGATGTCGCTGCCGAGCAGATCCGCAGCGGCCTCGGCAAGGAGCTGCCGCAAGGCTGGACGACGAAGCCCGAGGTGACCGTGAAGCCCGCAGCGGCGCCGGTGGATGCCAGCGTGTGTCAGCAGTTGTTCGCGCAGAACCTGACCAAGGGCCGCGTCCGTTTCGAGACCGCGAGTGCCAGCATCAATGCGGACTCGGCGGGATTGCTCGACCGGCTGGTGGAAGTCGCCATGCGCTGCCCGGCGACCAAATTCGACATCGTCGGCCATACCGATAGCGACGGCGATCCGGCGTTCAATCAGACGCTGTCGGAAAAGCGCGCCGCGGCGGTCGAGGACTATCTGATCAAGGCCGGTTTGCCGGGCGATCGTTTCGAAGCCATCGGCTACGGTGCCACCCTGCCGCTGGCCGGCAATGACACCGAAGACGGAAAGGCGCAGAATCGCCGGATCGAATTCGTGGTGAGGCCGAATCCATGACCATTCTTGCAACGCTTCTCTGGGGCTGGCTGCTCGGCGCTTTCCTGATCGGCTTTGGCATGGGCTGGATCGCCGTGGTCTATCGCGGCCCGTCGGTGCCGCGGGCCTGGATCCAGAGGCTGTCGGTGCTCGCCGTCATCATTGTCGGCATTGCCGCGGCGAAACTCGTGCCCGGTCGCTTCGGCTATTGGCTCGATCTCGGTCTTGCTCTGCTCGGCTTCTATCTCGTCGGCTGCGCCATCGGCTCCTGGCTGCGCGACATCGTGGTAACGCGGCAGCAAGTGCGGTTTCGGCAATGATCGCGGATATCGGCAAAGCGATGCTCGATCACTACCGGGCGTTCGGTCGCTACAACCGCTGGGCCAACGGCCGGCTCTACGACGCCGCGGCCGGGCTGGATGACGCCAGCTATCGCGCCGATCGCGGCGCCTTCTTCAAGTCGCTGCATGGAACGTTCAATCATCTGCTGGTCACCGACCGCATCTGGCTGAAGCGCTTCACCGGTATGGGCGATGCGCCGAGCCAGCTCGACGCCATCCTGCACGATGATTTCGCGGGTCTGCGCGCCGCCCGCGAGGCCGAGGATATGCGCATTCTCGGCTTCGTCGATGGCCTCGACGAGGCGCAGCTTGCCGGCACCATCAAATTCCGCCGGGTCTCGACGCCCGAAGAGTTCGAGGAGCCGTTGATGCCGATGCTGGCGCATTGGTTCAATCACCAGACCCATCATCGTGGCCAGGCGCACGCGATTTTGACTGGCCTCACCGGCAAGGCGCCGGAATTGGATCTTTTATTTTATCAACGCCTCGCCGCCAGATCGGTGGTCTAAAGTCACGAAAGTCTCATCGCACTATGGGAGCCTCCGTGAGGCCGGCATTTTGCCGCAGCGCTGCCGCAAGAAGTGCGGGTCATTTGTTCAGTTTCGCCGAATATATTGCGCCGAAATTGCCCCATTCGACGTTGTCCTGATTCCGTTTCGTGTCGAAACCCGCTACGACGGAATTGCTGGAAACGGCAGTGTGAAAGTGATGAGGTAGCGGTTCCGCCACAGCGGGTCTGACAAACTGGCCGATGTCCCAGAGGCTGGGATCGCATTCGAGGTTGAGATGCTGGAAGCAATACGCAGGACGGCCACGTTTCTGCGCGAGAAGCAAATCCTGCACAAACTCGGTGTCCTCGCCAGCGTCGCGGTAATCGCGATTGCCTGCTGGATGCTCTATCACAAGCTGCGCAATGTCGACACCGCGCGCGTCCTGAAGTTCATCGCCGAGACCGAGCCGCGACTGATCGTGCTCTCGGCGCTGTCGGTGACCGCGGCCTATTTCACGCTCACTTTCTATGACTGGTTCGCCGTCCGCACCATCGGTCGCCGCGACGTGCCGTATCGCATCAATGCGCTCGCGGCTTTCACCAGCTATTCCATCGGCCACAATGTTGGCGCGTCAGTCTTCACCGGCGGCGCGGTCCGCTACCGCATCTATTCGGCATGGGATTTGTCGGCGGTCGATGTGGCCAAGATCGTGTTTCTCGCCGGTCTCACCTTCTGGCTCGGCAATCTCGCCGTGCTCGGCATGGGCATCGCCTATCACCCGGAAGCCGCGAGCGCGATCAATCAGGTGCCGCCTGCGGTCAACCGCATCCTCGCTTATGTCGTGCTCGCGGGCCTTGTCGGCTATGTGATCTGGGTGTGGATGAAGCCCCGCAGCGTCGGCCGCGGGCCTTGGTCGGTGGTGCTGCCGGGCGGGCCGCTCACTCTGCTCCAGATCGTCATCGGCATCGTCGATCTCGGTTTCTGCGCGCTGGCCATGTACATGCTCGTGCCGAACACACCCGGTGTGGATTTCGTCACCGTGGCGGTGGTGTTCGTCGCGGCGACGCTGCTCGGCTTCGCCAGCCATTCGCCGGGCGGTCTCGGCGTGTTCGATGCGGCGATGCTGGTCGGTCTGGAGATGATGGACCAGGAGCAGCTGCTGGCCGGCATGCTGCTGTTCCGGGTACTTTATTACCTTGCGCCGTTCTTTATTTCAGTCATGTTACTGACGTTTCGCGAGCTTATTGTTGGGGCGCGATCAAAAAAGCTGCAGCCGGTCGCAGCCGAAGCTCCGTCTGCTGCGGGTCGAACCTTGAACGATCGCGGCGGTCCGGCCACCTGACATGAGCGGGCGTCCGCAGCAGGCTGAGGCTGCCAAAAGAGATAATGCCCAGATGGCCATCGAAGCTTCCCCACCGTCGATGTTTTCCCCCTGGCCGGATCGGTTGCGGCACGCCGCGATCATCCTGCTCGTGGCGGCGCTGGCGCTTGCCGCTCTGGTGTTCTTCGGCGAGTTGACGCCGCTCCGTGCCGGCATCGTGTTCGCCTGCATCGCGGGCGCCGCGCTGGTGCCTTGGCGCTTGCATGATAGCGACGCCAAGCGCGATGAGGCGCTGGTCAATCCGGTGGAACAGCCCGCGGTGCGCGCCGTGGTTGGCGGCATTCCGGATCCCGCCGTGTTGCTCGACCGTGCCGGGCGCGTCATTCATCTCAATGCCGCCGCAGCCCAGTTGGCTCCGGCGCTGCGCAAGGGCGAACTGGCGCAATTCGCGCTGCGTTCGCCGGAAATCATCAGCGCCTTGCGCGAGGCCATCGCCAATACCGAGCCGCGCCGCACTTCCTATGTCGATCACGTGCCGGTCGATCGCTGGATGGACCTGATGATCACGCCGGTATCCGTGCCGACCGCCTTCGGCGGCAGCGACACCTGCATGCTGATGACCTTCCACGACCAGACGCCGATCCGCCGGGTCGAGGAAATGCGCGCCGATTTCGTCGCCAATGCCAGCCATGAGCTGCGCACGCCGCTGGCGGCGCTGTCGGGCTTCATCGATACGCTGCAAGGCCCGGCCAAGGACGATCCGCGGGCGCGCGAGCGTTTCCTCGGCATCATGCATACCCAGGCTACGCGCATGGCGCGCCTGATCGACGATCTGTTGTCGCTGTCGCGGGTCGAACTCTCCGCCCATGTCCGTCCCGACACGCTGATCGATATCCTGCCGATCATTCGCCAGGTCGGTGACAGTCTGGAACTGATGGCCACCGAGCGCGGCGTGAAGATCGAGATGCATCTGCCCGAAGGGGCGGTGACCGTCGCCGGCGACCGCGAGGAATTGCTGCGGCTGTTCGAGAACCTGATCGAGAACGCGCTGAAATACGGCGCGTCCGGAGGCCGCGTGGAGGTTACGCTGGCCCATGCCTCGACCACCGACGGCGCCTCCGAAATCCGCGTCTCCGTCCGGGATTTCGGCCCTGGCATTGCCCCGGAGCACCTCCCGCGGCTCACCGAACGCTTCTACCGGGTGGATGTCGGCGACAGTCGCGCCCAGGGCGGTACCGGCCTCGGCCTGTCGCTGGTCAAGCACATTCTCAACCGCCACCGTGGTCGCCTGCTGATCGAGAGCGTGCCGAAGAACGGGGCGACGTTCACCGCCGCATTCCCGCAGGCGAAGGTAGGGAATCCAGCCGCCTGACGGCCGCCGCAGTCCATCGACCGTTACGCCTCTGCTTCGGGGCAGCTGGATATGCCGATGCGCTGCTCTTTCTTGCGTCCATTTTTGCCGCTGACGACCCCTGCGGCATGGCGTCACCGTGAGGTTTTTGCGCTCCGGACGGCCGCTCCCGATCGCTGTTGAAAATACCGGATTCCTCTCGTGGAAACATATTGTTAACCGCTGGAGCCCGGTTTTTTGCGAGGCGCAAGCCCTGTCATGAAAGCGGGCCGAAATCGCGATTTTCGCCCGCAATGCGGCGTAAAAATCAGAAAAACAGTAGCGATTTCAAGGTGCTGTCGTCGTCATCCAACTGTCATCCAATCATCATAAAAGGTCAACTGACCGCACCTACATGGGCGGGGTGAGCGCAATCGGGCGCATCTGCGCGTCGCTCACGACAAATTGGAGATACCCATGAAATTCCTCAAAGCGATCGTCGCTGCGGGCCTCGTGGCCGCGTCGACCTCGGCCTTCGCCGCCGACATCACCGGTGCCGGCGCGACCTTCCCCTTCCCGGTCTACTCGAAGTGGGCCGACGCCTATAAGAAGGAAACCGGCAACGGTCTGAACTATCAGTCGATCGGTTCGGGCGCTGGCATCAAGCAGATCCAGGCCAAGACCGTGACCTTCGGTGCCACCGACGCGCCGCTCAAGGCCGAGCAGCTCGACAAGGATGGCCTGGTTCAGTGGCCGATGGTGATGGGCGCGATCGTTCCGGTCGTGAACCTCGAAGGCATCAAGTCGGGTGAACTCGTTCTCTCGGGCGAGGTGCTCGCCAACATCTATCTCGGCACCGTCAAGAAGTGGGACGACGCTTCGATCGCCAAGCTCAATCCGAAGCTGAAGCTGCCGTCGGCCGACATCACCGTCGTTCGCCGTTCGGACGGTTCGGGCACCACCTTCAACTTCACCGACTATCTCTCGAAGGCTTCGGCTGACTGGAAGACCAAGGTTGGCACCGGCACCGCCGTCGAGTGGCCGGTTGGCGTTGGCGCCAAGGGCAACGAAGGCGTCGCTGGCAACGTCGGCCAGACCAAGAACGCCATCGGTTACGTCGAATACGCCTATGCCAAGCAGAACAAGCTGACCTATGCCGGCATGATCAACAAGGCTGGCAAGTCGGTGCAGCCGACCATCGCTGCCTTCCAGGCTGCCGCCGGCAACGCCGACTGGGCCAAGGCTCCGGGTTACTACGTGATCCTGACCGACCAGCCGGGCGACGCTTCGTGGCCGATCACCGCTGCGACCTTCATCCTCATGCACAAGACCCCGACCGACAAGGCGGCGTCGGCTGAAGCGCTGAAGTTCTTCAAGTGGTCGTTCGAGAAGGGCGCCAAGGCTGCCGAAGAGCTCGACTACATCCCGATGCCGGACTCGGTCGTCAAGCTGATCGAAAAGACCTGGTCTGCGGACATCAAGAGCTAAGTTTCAGCTCTCTGGCGGAGGAGAGGGGCATCTCTCCTCCGCTTCTTTCTGACTGATTTATTCGTTTCTTTAATCTTGTCTGACTTCGCGCCCTGACAGGCCCATTCAGGGTGTCGTGTTTCGGGTATCAGGTAACAACACAGGGGACTGGGCGTGGCAGATATGGCCGTACAGAGCTCTTCGATGGACGCCGCTGGACCGTATGATCGCGCCAAGGCGCTCAACGCTTTCAAGACCGGCGACCAGGTTTTCTACTGGCTGACGCGCATTTCGGCGCTCTCGGTTCTGTTCATTCTCGGCGGTATCATCCTCTCGCTCATTGCCGGTGCGTGGCCCGCGCTGAAGGAGTTCGGCTTCTCCTTCCTGACCACGCAGCGCTGGGCGCCGTCGGCTGAACCGCCGGTGCTGGGCGCGCTCGGCCCGATCTATGGCACGCTGGTCACCTCTGTGATCGCCATGGCCATCGCCATTCCGGTCGGCATCGGCATCGCGATCTTCCTCACCGAGTTGTGCCCGAACTGGCTGCGTCGCCCCATCGGCATGGCCGTCGAGCTGCTCGCAGGCATTCCGTCGATCATCTACGGCATGTGGGGCTTCTTCGTGCTCGGCCCGTTCCTGGCCAACCACTTCCAGCCGTTCCTGATCAACACCTTTGAAGGCGTGCCGGTGCTCGGCACCATCTTCGCCGGTCCGCCGTCCTATCTGTCGCTATTCAACGCGTCGCTCATCCTCGCCATCATGGTGCTGCCCTTCATTACGGCGATCTCGGTCGACGTGTTCAAGACGGTGCCTCCGGTGCTCAAGGAAGCGGCTTACGGCGTCGGCTGCACCACCTGGGAAGTCGTCAAGAATGTCGTCATTCCCTACACCCGCGTCGGCGTGATCGGTGGCGTGATGCTGGCCCTTGGCCGTGCGCTCGGCGAGACGATGGCGGTGACCTTCATCATCGGCAACTCGTTCCGCATCACCGGCTCGCTATTCGGCCCCGGTACGACGATCTCGGCGGCGATCGCCTCCGAATTCGCGGAGAGTGACGGTCTGCATCAATCGGGCCTGATCCTGCTCGGTCTGCTGCTGTTCGTGCTCACCTTCCTGGTGCTGTCGGCCGCGCGTCTGATGCTGCTGCGCCTCGAACAGAAGGCAGGAAAGTAAGTCATGAGCGTCAATCCGATCTATCTCTCCCGCCGTCGCAACGACAAGATCGTTCGTGGTCTCTGCATGGGCGCCGCCGTGTTCGGCGTCACCTGGCTGGCTCTGATCCTGATCACGCTGTTCTACAACGGACTCGCCGGCATCAGCGTGCAGATCTTCACCCAGAACACGCCGCCCCCCGGCTCGACCGAAGGCGGCCTGCTCAACGCCATTGTCGGCTCGCTCATCATGACGGTGATCGGCGTCGGCATCGGTGCGCCGCTCGGCCTGTTCGCCGGCACCTATCTCGCGGAATACGGCAAGCACGACAAGCTCACCTCGGTGATCCGTTTCATCAACGACGTGCTGCTGTCGGCGCCTTCGATCATCATCGGCCTGTTCATCTATGGCGCGGTGGTGGTGCCGATGCGGGGCTTCTCGGCCATCGCCGGCTCGCTGGCGCTCGCCGTGATCGTGATCCCGGTCGTGGTCCGCACCACGGAAGACATGCTTGGCCTCGTTCCCAATCCGCTGCGTGAAGCGGCCTCGGCGCTCGGCCTGCCGCGCTCGCTGGTGATCAAGCGGATCGCCTACCGTGCGGCACGTGCCGGTCTCATCACCGGCGTGCTGCTGGCGACCGCCCGTGTCGCCGGTGAAACCGCGCCGCTGCTGTTCACCGCGCTGAGCAACCAGTTCTTCAGCCTGGATCTCTCGCGCACGATGGCCAACCTGCCGGTCACCATCAACAACTTCGTCCAGAGCCCCTACGAATACTGGAAGCAGCTCGCCTGGAGTGGCGCGCTGATCATCACCTTGACCGTTCTTGCCCTGAACATTGGCGCGCGCATTCTCGGCGCCGAGAGGAAAGCAAAATGAGTGATCTCTCCGTCTCTGCCGGCAATCCCAGCGTTTCGATGCCGCCCCCGTCCGTGGTGCAGGGCGATGCCCGTCCCAAGGTCAGCGTGCGCGATCTGAACTTCTACTACGGCGAACACCACGCCCTGAAGAAGATCAACCTGAACCTCGCCACCAACCGCGTCACCGCCTTCATCGGTCCGTCGGGCTGCGGCAAGTCCACGCTGCTGCGCATCTTCAACCGCATGTACGACCTCTATCCCGGTCAGCGCGCGGAAGGTCAGGTCATGCTGGACAGCCAGAACATTCTGGATCCGAAGCTCGATCTCAACCTGCTGCGTGCCCGCATCGGCATGGTGTTCCAGAAGCCGACCCCGTTCCCGATGACGATCTATGAAAACATCGCCTTCGGCATCCGCCTCTACGAGAAGATCTCCAAGGCGGAGATGGATGTGCGCGTCGAGAAGGCGCTGCGCGGCGGCGCGCTGTGGAACGAAGTCAAGGACAAGCTCAACGCGTCGGGCCTCAGCCTGTCGGGCGGTCAGCAGCAGCGTCTGTGCATCGCCCGCACCATTGCTGTGCGTCCGGAAGTGATCCTGTTCGACGAGCCTTGCTCGGCGCTCGATCCGATCTCGACTGCCAAGGTCGAAGAGCTGATCGACGAACTCAAGGATCAGTACACGATTGCCATCGTGACCCATAACATGCAGCAGGCCGCGCGTGTCTCCGACACCACCGCCTTCATGTATCTCGGTGAGCTCGTTGAGTTCGATCAGACCAACAAGATCTTCACTTCGCCGAGCGACCGCCGCACCCAGGATTACATCACCGGCCGTTTCGGCTGACGCGATATACTCGCAAGAGGATTGAGCTATGGCTTTTGAACACACGACCAAGGCCTTCGACGACGATCTTCAGGAACTGACCCGTCTCGTCGCCGAGATGGGCGGCCTGGCCGAGCGTCAGATCGTCGAGTCCGTCGATGCCCTGATCCGCCGCGACGTCGCCCTCGGCGCACGCGTGGTGGCGACCGACGCTGAAATCGATCACCTGCAGCGGCTGATCGAAGAACGCGCCGTTCTCACCATCGCCAAGCGTCAGCCGATGGCCGTCGACTTGCGCGAGATCGTCGGCGCGCTCCGCGTTGCCACCGATCTCGAGCGCATCGGCGATCTCAGCAAGAATATCGGCAAGCGCGTCAATGCGCTGGACAGCGATTTCCACCCGCTGAAGCTGATCCGCGGCCTCGAGCACATGACCGATCTGGTGAACACCCAGGTCAAGGCCGTGCTTGACGCCTATGCCGCGCACGATCTGCCGGCCGCGATGAGCGTGTGGAAGGGCGACGAGGAAATCGACGCCATCTGCACCTCGCTGTTCCGCGAACTCCTCACTTACATGATGGAAGATCCGCGCAACATCTCGTTCTGCATCCATCTGATGTTCTGTGCCAAGAACATCGAACGGATCGGCGATCACGCGACCAATATCGCCGAAACCGTGTTCTACATGATCGAAGGTCAGCAGATGGTCGACAAGCGCCCGAAGGGCGACATGACCAACTTCGCGACTCCGGCGAGCTGAGGCTCGCCGCGACTTGTTCGCCTTTGCCTGAACGAAGGATAGGAAGCCATATGAACGCGCGCATTCTGGTAGTGGAAGACGAGGAAGCTCTGACCACGCTGCTGCGCTACAATCTCGACGCCGAAGGTTACGACGTCGAGACGGTTGCCCGCGGCGACGATGCCGACACCCGCCTGAAAGAGCGCGTGCCGGACCTCGTGGTCCTCGACTGGATGTTGCCCGGCCTGTCCGGCATCGAACTCTGCCGTCGCCTGCGGGCGCGGCCGGAGACCAAGGCGCTGCCGATCATCATGCTCACCGCCCGCGGTGAGGAGAGCGAGCGTGTTCGCGGCCTCGCCACCGGCGCCGACGACTACATCGTCAAGCCGTTCTCGGTGCCGGAACTGCTGGCCCGCGTGAAGGGCCTTCTGCGCCGTGCGGCGCCGGAGCGTCTCGCCACCGTGCTTGCCTTCGGCGATATCGAGCTTGATCGCGACAAACGCCGCGTGGTCCGTGCGTCGCGCCCGATCGATCTCGGCCCGACCGAATATCGCCTGCTTGAATTTTTCCTCGAGCATCCCGGCCGGGTGTTCAGCCGCGAACAGCTGCTGGACAGCGTCTGGGGCCGCGACATCTATATCGACGAGCGCACGGTGGACGTTCACATCGGCCGTCTCCGCAAGCTGCTGAATCCGGCTGGCGAGCCCGACCCGATCCGCACCGTTCGCGGCGCCGGCTATGCGCTCGACGATCGTTTCGACAAGGCGGCGGAGTAATTCTCTGCCTCCACAGACTCCATCCTTATCCTGAGGAGCCGCTCAGCGGCGTCTCGAAGGATGGCGATGGAGCGTCTCATCTCATGGTTCGAGACGGCGCTGTGCGCCTCTTCACCATGAGGGTGCGGAGTATGTCGCTCTTCTCTCATCGCCCCAAAACGAAAAATGCCCGGCTGATCGCCGGGCATTTTTGTTTGCTTGTGAGTAGCAGCCTTAGCGCACCGGCTTCGGCGCCGTGCGGCGGCGATCGCTCGCCGGCTGATAGGCGATGCGCGAGTGATGCGCGCAATAAGGCGCGCCGGCGACGGCCTTGCCGCCGCAGAAATAGAAGTCGGCGCTGGCCGGATCGCCCACCGGCCAGTGGCAGGTGGCGTCATTGAGCTCGACCAGCTGCAGGCGCTGGCTGATCGGGATCACATTGTCGACCGCGATCGGATCCGGCTCCATTTCCACTTCGTAATTGTGGGCGAGCGCGGTGTTGCCACGGGCCACCGGGCGCGGCATCCGCACCATCTGCTGGGCCGGACGCGGCTTGCGCGGGCGCGGCGCGGCAGAAGAGGGGCTCTTGGCGCGGCCCGACAGGCCAAGCCGATGCACCTTGCCGATCACGGCGTTACGGGTGACGTTACCCAGCTCCGCTGCGATCTGGCTGGCAGAAAGGCCGCCTTCCCAGAGTTTCTTCAGCTGTTCGACGCGATCGTCGGTCCACGTGATTACCGTCATCGCTAAATCCCTTCGTAAGCGCCCAGCCGGATCGGCTCTGCGCTGCGACTTGAAATCGTCAAAAACCTCGTTGTCAGAATCCCTTAGCGCTCACCGGATGCATGACTGCTTCCGGCCTTACGCCGTACCGATAGTGTACAAGGGTCTACTGCCGCACGAGATGTCGTATCCGACAGGCCAAAAACTACATGATGCCGCGACTCACGCGCAAGAGTCGGCCGAGTCACATCCACATGCTTTGTGTCAACCAAACAGAAAAATCGGCTTTTTGTGCGATCCGGTGTGCCTTGAAAGCCGCTATGCGCGGTTGACACCCTGCACGGCCCCCATAGAATAATGCCCGCGTGCCGCCCGAGAAGGGCGGCACGTTTCGTTTTGAGGGTCCGCTACCCCATGTCGTACTGGTGTCATCGACCATGCAGACATCGGTAGGGACCACAGACTGATTGATCGGAACCGTCATGACCAGCAACGCACCATCCTCGCAAATTTCTCAGGCTCACTTGCTGCCTGTCTTCGCGCGCGCGGATGTTGCCTTCGAGCGCGGTGAAGGTTCCTGGCTGATTTCGACCACCGGCGAGCGCTATCTCGATTTTACCAGCGGCGTTGCGGTAAATTCGCTCGGCCATGCCCACCCGCATATGGTCGCCGCGTTGCAGGAACAGGCCACCAAGCTGTGGCACATGTCGAACCTGTTCAAGAGCCCGGATGGCGAGCGCCTTGCCGCGCGGCTGTGCGAGAACTCATTTGCGGATTTCGTCTTCTTCGCCAATTCCGGCGCCGAGGCGATGGAATGCGCGCTGAAGGTCACGCGTCACTATCATTTCGCCAAGGGGAACCCTGAGCGCACGCGCATCATCACGTTTGAGGGCGCGTTCCACGGCCGTACGCTCGGCACGCTGGCCGCCACCGGCGCCGCCAAATATCTCGAAGGCTACGGCAAGCCGCTGGAAGGTTTCGACCAGGTGCCGCTCGGCGATCTCGATGCGGTGAAGGCTGCGATCGGTCCGGAGACCGCCGGCATCGTCATCGAGCCGCTGCAGGGCGAGGGCGGCGTGCGCGCGGCTTCGAATGCGTTCTTCAAGTCGCTGCGCGAACTGTGCGACCAGCACGGCATCTTGCTCATCTTCGACGAAGTGCAGACCGGCATGGGCCGCACCGGCACGCTGTTCGCTTATGAACGTCTCGGCGTTCAGCCCGATGTGATGTCGCTCGCCAAGGCGCTCGGCGGCGGCTTCCCCATCGGGGCCTGCCTCGTCACCGCGAAGGCCGCCGAAGGCATGGCACCCGGCTCGCATGGCTCGACCTTCGGCGGCAATCCGCTCGCCGTGGCGGCTGCGAATTCCGTGCTCGATGTGATGCTGAAGCCCGGCTTCTTCGATGAGGTGCAGAAGAAGACGTTGCTGTTGAAACAGAAACTCGCTGGCGTGGTTGATCGCTATCCGACCGTGCTTGCTGAAGTGCGCGGCGAGGGCATGCTGATCGGCCTCAAGGCTGTCGTTCCGGCGCCTGATCTCGTTGGCGCGCTGCGCGATGCCAAGCTGCTGACGGTTGGTGCCGGCGACAATGTTGTGCGCTTTCTGCCGCCGCTGATCGTGACCGAGTCCGATATCGATGAAGCCGTGCAGCGTCTGGAACAGGCCTGCACCGTGCTGGCAAAGGGAGCCGTGTGATGAGCACGACTCCGCGTCACTTCCTCGATCTCACGGCAGTCCCCGCCAGTGAGCTTCGCAACATTCTCAATGCAGCCGGCGCCATGAAGGCGAAGCTGAAGAGCAATGGTTTCGATCCCGATCGCCCGCTGAAGAACAAGACGCTGGCGATGATCTTCGAAAAGCCCTCGACACGCACCCGCGTGTCGTTCGAGGTAGGCATGCGTCAGCTCGGCGGCGAGGTGGTGATGCTCACCGGCGCCGAGATGCAGCTCGGCCGTGGCGAGACGATTGCCGACACGGCGCGCGTGCTATCGCGCTTTGTCGACATCATCATGATCCGCATCCTCAATCATGACTCGCTGATGGAACTGGCGAACAACGCCACCGTGCCGGTCATCAACGGCCTGACGCGCTTCTCGCATCCGTGCCAGGTGATGGCTGACGTCATGACCTATGAGGAGCATCGCGGCTCCATCAAGGGCCGCACCGTGGCCTGGGTCGGTGACGACAACAATGTGCTGATGTCCTGGGCGCATGCCGCCGAACGTTTCGACTTCAAGCTCAACATCGCGACGCCGCCGCAGCTTTCGCCGAAGAAGCCGTTCAAGGACTGGGCCAAGGCGTCCGGTGCCAGGATCACCTTCTCCAATGATCCCGATGCCATGGTGAAGGGTGTCGATTGCGTAGTGACAGACACCTGGGTGTCGATGGGCGACAAGGAAGGCGAGACGCGCCACAACCTGCTGCGGCCGTATCAGGTCAATGAGCGGCTGATGGGGCTGGCGCACAAGGATGCGCTGTTCATGCACTGTCTGCCCGCCCATCGCGGCGAGGAGGTCACCGACGAGGTGATCGACGGTCCGCAATCGGTGGTGTTCGACGAAGCCGAGAACCGTCTGCATGCGCAGAAGGGGGTTTTGGCGTGGTGCCTGGGCGCGGTGGCTTAAAGTCGTCATTGCGAGGAGCGTAGCGACGAAGCAATCCAGTTCTTGGCTTTCTGGATTGCTTCGCTTCGCTCGCAATGACGAAGTGAGGCGGCGTTAAGCCGCCACCTTCTTCGGCGCAAAACGTCCGTAGAACGTCTCGCCCTTCGCCGCCATCTCTTCCAGCAGTTTCGGCGGCGCGAAGCGGGAGCCGTACTTCTTCTCAAGCTTGTGGCAGAGCTCGACGAACTTCTTGGTTCCCATGAAGTCGATATAGCTCAGCGTTCCGCCGGTGAACGGCGCGAAGCCGAAGCCCAGAATAGACCCGACATCCGCTTCGCGCGGATCGACGATCACATTGTCTTCGACCGTACGAGCGGCTTCCACCGCCTGCACCACCAGGAAACGTTGTTTCAGTTCTTCCACGTCCAGCGTGTCGGGATCGACCGGCTTCGGCAGCAGCGGCGCGATGCCCTTCCACAGCGCTTTAGAGCCCTTGCCTTTCGGCGGATACTCGTAGAAGCCCTTGCCATTCTTGCGGCCGAAGCGCTCCTGCTTCTCGACCATCTCGACGATCAGCTTCTTCTGCGCCTGGTCGACGGCCTGCGAGCCCAGGTCGGCTTCGGTGGCCTTCATGATCTTCAGCACCAGATCGAGCGCGATCTCGTCCGACAGCGATAGCGGGCCGACCGGCATGCCGGCCATTTTGGCGGTGTTCTCGATCATCGCCGGCGGCACGCCTTCGAGCAGCATTTCGAGGCCTTCGGCCGTGAAACGCAACACGCAGCGATTGGCGAAGAAGCCGCGCGAATCATTCACGACGATCGGCGTCTTGCCGATGACGCGGATGTAGTCGAGCGCGGTGGCCAGCGCGACATCGCCGGTGTTCTTGCCGACGATGGTCTCCACCAGCATCATCTTCTCGACCGGCGAGAAGAAGTGGATACCGATGAACTTCGACTGGTCGGTGAATTCCTCGGCCAGCGAGTTGATCGGCAGCGTCGAGGTGTTGGAGGCGATGATGGCGCCTTCCTTCAGTAGCGGCTGCACCTTCTTGTAGATCTCGGCCTTGACCGCGCGATCCTCGAACACAGCCTCGATGACGAGGTCGCATTCCCGGATCACTTCGAAATCCGCGGTTGCCGTGATCTTCGACATCAGCGCGTCGCGATCGGCTTCCTTGGCACGGCCCTTGGCAATCAGCCCGTCGATGACCGACTGGCAATGCGCACGGCCCTTGTCGGCGGCGGCCTGATCGCGGTCGATCAGCACCACATCGATGCCGCCCTTGGCGGAGACATAACCGACCGACGCGCCCATGAAGCCGGCGCCGATGATGGCAAGCTTCTTGACCTTGGTCGGCGGCACGTTTGTGGGACGACGCGCGCCCTTGTTGAGTTCCTGCATGGACAGGAACAGGCTGCGGATCATCGCGGCCGCTTCCTTGGTCTGCAGGACATGGGCGAAGTAACGCGATTCCACGCGCAGCGCGGCATCCATCGGCAATTGCAGGCCTTCATAGACGCACTGCATGATCGCGCGTGCGGCCGGATAGTTGTCGAAGGTCTCGCGGCGATAGATGGCGTTACCAGCCGGGAACATCATCATGCCCTGCTTGGAATAGACGGGGCCGCCGGGTAGCTTGAAGCCCTTCTCGTCCCATGGTGCTACGGCCTTGCCGCCTGCCTTGATCCATTCCTTCGCGGTCTTGATCAGATCGGCGGCGGGCACCACGGCGCCGACAATGTTCATCGCCTTGGCCTTGGCGAGATTGACCTGATCGCCCTTCAGCAGCATCTGCATCGTATCCTGCGGCTGCAGCATGCGCGCCAGGCGCTGGGTGCCGCCGCCGCCCGGGAACAGGCCGACCTTGATTTCGGGCAGGCCGAGCTTGGTCTTCGGATTTTCGGCCGCGACGCGATAGTGGCAGGCGAGGGTGAGCTCAAACGCGCCGCCGAGTGCGAGGCCGTTGATGGCCGCGACCCACGGCTTGCCCGCGGTCTCGATCTTGCGCAGCGTCAGCGACAGTTTGCGGCTCTCGTCAAACAGCATCTGCTGGGCGGCTTCCTCGCCCTTGGCTTTCTTGGTCTCGGCGAAGATCTTGTTCATGCCTTCCAGCATGGAGAGATCGGCACCGGCCGAGAATGCGTCCTTGCCGGAGGTGACGACGACGCCCTTCACGGCGGCATCCGTTGTGGTCTGGTCGACGATGGCGCCGAGCTCTTCTATGGTGGTGGTGTCGAGCACGTTCATCGAACGGCCGGGAATGTCCCAGGTGACGAGAGCAATGCCGTCTGCGTCGGTTTCAAGCTTGAAATTCTTGAAGGTCATGTTGGCCGCTCCTTACACGCGTTCGATGATGGTGGCGGTACCCATGCCGCCGCCGATGCAGAGGGTGACGAGGGCCGTCGACTTGTTGGTGCGCTCGAGTTCGTCAAGCACGGTGCCGAGGATCATGGCGCCGGTCGCGCCGAGCGGGTGGCCCATGGCAATGGCGCCACCGCAGACATTGATCTTCTCATTGTCGATATCGAAAGCCTGGATGAAGCGCAGCACCACCGAGGCGAAGGCCTCGTTGAGTTCGAACAGGTCGATGTCCGACAGCTTCATGCCGGAACGCTCCAGCACCTTCTTCGTCACATCCACCGGGCCGGTGAGCATCATCGCGGGCTCGGAGCCGATATTGGCGAAAGCGCGGATCTTTGCGCGTGGCTTCAAACCATTCTTCTTGCCGGCCTCTGCGCTGCCGAGCAGTACGGCCGCGGCGCCATCGACGATGCCGGAGGAATTGCCGGCGTGATGGACATAGTTCACGCCCTCGATTTCCGGATGCGACTGGATCGCGACGCCGTCGAAGCCGCCCATGGCTGCCACGGTGGCGAAAGAGGGCTGCAGCGCGGCCAGTGACTGCATCGTGGTGGACGGGCGCATATGCTCGTCCTTGGCCAGGATGGTCAGGCCGTTGATGTCCTTGACCGGAACGATGGAGTTCTTGAAGCGGCCTTCGTCCCACGCCTTGGCGGCGCGCTGCTGGCTCTGCACCGAGTAAGCATCGACGTCATCGCGCGAGAAACCGTATTTGGTCGCGATCAGGTCTGCCGATACGCCCTGCGGCATGAAATAAGCGGGGACGGCGATCGACGGGTCGACCGGCCATGCTCCGCCGGAGGCACCGATGCCGACGCGGCTCATGCTCTCGGCACCGCCGCCGATGGTGAGTTCATGCTGGCCAGCCATCACCTGCGCCGCGGCAAAGTTCACGGCATCGAGGCCGGAGGCACAGAAGCGGTTGATCTGGATACCGGGGACGTCATTGCCATAGCCGGCCGAGAGCGCGGCCATGCGGGCGATGTCGCCGCCAGCTTCGCCGACGGGGTCGACGACGCCGAGCACGACGTCATCGACACTGCCGGGCTTGAGATTGTTGCGCTCCTTGAGCGCCTTCAGCGGCGTGGTGGCGAGCGCGAGCGCCGTCACCTCGTGCAGCGAACCATCGGACTTGCCGCGGCCGCGCGGCGTGCGAACGTGATCGTAGATATAGGCCTCGGGCATTGGTTCTCTCCCGTTTTAAAATTCGATTTATCGATCGTCATTGCGAGGTCAGGGAAAGCCTTCGGCTTTCCCCTTGGCGCAGCGACGAAGCAATCCAGAAAGCCAAGTGAAGAAAGACTGGATTGCTTCGCTACGCTCGCAATGACGGAGTTAGAACGCTTCCGCCGGAAGCTCCATCGTCGTGGCTGCGCCCGTCTGGATGCGGGCGAGATGGACCGTGGTTTCCGGCAGCATCCGCTCCATGAAGAAGCGGCCGGTGACCAGCTTGGTGGTCAGGTAAGGCGTCGCGCCTTCAGCCGCGATCTTGTCCTGCGCGACCTTCGCCATCTTGGCCCACATGTAAGCGAAGGCGGTGAGGCCAAACAGCTGCATGTAGTCGGTCGCGCCGGCGCCGGCATTGTCGGGCTTGGCCATGGCATTGTTCATCAGCCACATGGTGGCCTGCTGCAGATGGCCGAGCGCATTCGACAGCGGCCCGACATAGGGCTTCATCGCTTCATCCGCGCCATGCTCCTTCGCAAAGGCTGCGACCTCGCCGAAGAATGCCATCGCCGCACGGCCGCCATCGCGCGGCAGCTTGCGGCCGACGAGATCGAGCGCCTGGATGCCATTGGCGCCTTCGTAGATCATGGCGATGCGCGCATCGCGCACGAACTGTTCCATGCCCCATTCGGCGATATAGCCGTGGCCGCCGAACATCTGCTGAGCCGACACCGCATTGGCGAAACCGCCATCGGTGAGCACGCCTTTCAGCACCGGGGTCATCAGGCCCATGTGATCGTCGGCGGCCTGGCGCTCCTTCGGGTCTTCGGAGCGATGGGCGACATCGCTCTTCAGCGCGGTCCACACCACCATGGCGCGGGCGGCTTCGTTGAAGGCGCGGATGGTGAGCAGCGTGCGACGCACGTCGGGATGCACCATGATCGAATCCGCCGGCTTGTCCGGCGACTTCGGTCCGGTGAGCGAGCGGCCCTGCAGGCGGTCCTTCGCGTAAGCGACGGCGTTCTGATAGGCGACTTCCGACTGCGCGAGGCCCTGCACGGCGACGCCGAGACGGGCTTCGTTCATCATCACGAACATGCCCTGCATGCCCTTGTTCTCTTCGCCGATCAGCCAGCCGGTGGCATTGTCGTAGTTCATCACGCAGGTGGAATTGCCGTGGATGCCCATCTTGTGCTCGATGGAGCCGCAGACGACGCCGTTGCGCGCGCCGAGCGAGCCATCGTCATTGACCAGCACTTTTGGCACGACGAAGAGCGACACGCCCTTGATGCCGGCAGGTGCGCCCTCGATGCGGGCCAGTACGAGATGGATGATGTTGTCGGCCATGTCGTGTTCGCCGGCCGAGATGAAGATCTTGGTGCCGGTGATCTTGTAGCTGCCGTCGCCCTGCGGCACGGCCTTGGTGCGCAGCAGGCCGAGATCCGTGCCGCAATGCGGCTCGGTGAGGTTCATCGTGCCGGTCCATTCGCCGGCGATCATCTTCGGCAGGTACTTGCTCTTCTGCTGGTCATTGCCATGCACGATCAGCGCGGCAGTCGCGCCCATGGTGAGGCCGCCATACATCGAGAACGCCATATTGGCGGAGATCTGGAATTCCGCGACGGTCTGCGACAGCGTCACTGGGAGACCCTGGCCGCCGAACTCCACCGGCGCCGAGAGGCCGAGCCAGCCACCTTCGGTGACCTGCTTGAACGCGTCCTTGAAGCCTTTCGGCGTGGTGACGCTGCCATCGTCGTTACGCTTGCAGCCTTCGAGATCGCCGACGCGATTCAGCGGCTGCAGCACGTTTTCACTGAGCTTGGCCGCTTCACTGATGATTGCTTCGCGCACATCTGCCGATGCATCGGCAAAGCCGGGCAGGTTGTTGTAGCGATCGAACTGGAAGACGTCGTTGAGCAGAAAGCCGACGTCTTCGAGCGGCGCTTTGTAACTGGGCATGGATTCCTCCCGGTTGGAATTCGTTGATCAGTTGCGGCAGCTTGCCGTCAGTCTACAGCAAGGCCGTTTGAATGTGATTTGAAACTTCAGGCGCCTTATTGCCGCGCCAGCATTTCACCCATGAGACGGTGCAGCAGATTGATGGCCTTGAGCGGCCGGACCATCACCTTGAAATGCGTGATGCGCCCCTCGGCATCGAAGGTGATCATGTCGATACCATTGATCTTGATGCCCTCGATTTCGTTTTCGAATTCGAGCACGGCGGAGGTGTCGTTGCGCCATTCGCCGATATAGGTGAAGCCGGGTCCGCCCAGCACCTTCTCGGCAGCGGTGAGATATTTGAACACGATCTCACGGCCGCGCTGCGGCGAATGCACCACCGGGCTTTCGAACACCGCATCGGGATGCAGCAATTCCCATAGCGACGCCTGGTCATGCGACTTCATGAAGCCGTACCACGTTTCGAGGCCGGTCATGCCCATCGGAGGTTCTCCGCGTTTCCATACACCCTTGCATGGAAGCCTACTCCCGGTGCATGGATTTCGTCAATACACTTGTGTATGGTTGTGGCATGGACGAGCAAGCGACAAAGGACAGGCTCACGCGCACGGCGTGGCTCGATCACGGCCTCCGCATTCTGGCGCGGCAGGGCGCGGCGGCGCTCAAGGTCGGCGATCTCGCCGCCGGGCTGAACGTCTCGCGTGGCAGTTTCTATTGGCACTTCAAGGACATCGGTGAATTTCGCCTGCAGATTCTGGAGCGCTGGCAGGAGCGGACCACCGATCAGGTGCTGGAGCAGACCGACGCCTCGACCACAGGCGCTGCACGCCTGACGCATCTGATGAAGCTGGCCTTCAACGAGGATCGTAGCCTCGATCGCTCGATCCGGGCGATGGCTTCGACCGACAAAGCCGTCGCCAAAATGGTGGCGTCCGTCGATGCAAGGCGCATCGCCTATATGGCCAATGTGCTGACCGAAGCCGGGGTCGGAAGCCGCCGCGCATTGTCCCGCGCCGAGTTCCTGTATTGGGCCTATATCGGCCAGTCCGCCGTGATGGACCCGCGCCACGACTCGATGACGGAGGGCGACATCGACGATCTGAGCACGCTCTTCACGCGCTGAGCCACCTGCTCCGCAAACGCCCCATTCTACCTATCAAACGGCGCAAGTGTATCGTTCGATTAACATTTAAGGCGCGCTCACGGGCATCCTTAACCCGTTATTTACCCTAACCCTGAAAAGTCCGGAGAGAGGCAGACCATCCCGCTCCCGTTTTGATTTTCTTCATTTTGGGACGCGTGGCGGAAGCTGCGGGCGCTGGTTGGCGTCAGGCTCGTAACCGGACCAAAGCATGAATTCGCGCGTATCGTGGAGTGTTGACGGCATTGATCCATCCGTCCGCGAGCGGGCCGAGGCCGCCGCGCGCCGCGCCGGCATGTCGCTGAACGAGTGGCTCAATTCCACCGTGGGCGGTGCCGCGCCGCCGAATTTCCGCGAACCTTATCCGCAGCCGCAAGGTCATCAGGGCCACTTC
>WPCJ01369879.1_pt1 | contig 20535 bp, 32 predicted proteins | sample 5399831 | NCBI WGS metagenome assembly WPCJ01 (sample SAMN12869470, study PRJNA574797) | sludge metagenome | isolation source: wastewater treatment of pH10 | place: China:Beijing | collected 2019-05-20 | reverse complement strand
TCAAGCGTCGCGTCATTGAAACGGCGTACGAATACCACCTTCATGCGATCCTGCCGGATTTCGACGATGAGAGGGTCTCTGACAATCGCCACAACCGCCGGCGTCAGGAGAAACTGGCTCGCGAAGCCGAGTTTGAGCATGGCCACGATCTTGTCCATGGCGGCCATCATCAGTGGGTGGTGAAGACCCTTCGTGGAGAGGGAAAACATGACGCCGCTGCCGCGCTGGAGGCAGCCTTCCCTGCTGACGCGCCGCGTCCGCGCGCATCCCTCCGCCTGACCACCATTCAAGCGCTCAAGCGAGCGGGTCTCTCCGCATCTCTGTTGCGCGAAGCCGTCCGCACCGCGTGGCGCGAAACCGCAACTGATGAAGAATTCGCGAAGCGGCTCGCCGCTTCGCAGATGACGATCCAGAAGGGCACGGGCGATCCGCCCGTCTGGATCGTGACGGTCGATGTGAAATCGCCCGTCACCGGGGCGGACAGCCGCCTCTTCCTGTGCACCCTCGCCGGCGCCATGCCCGGCATCCGCCATGTCGAAATCAACAATCGTTTAGGAGATCCCAATGTCGAACGCGCCCTCGAATCCGCCAGCTTCCCCGCCCTCCACACCCTCGCGGCAGATGAGCCCGGCCGAGCAGGTCGTGCAGATGCAGCAGACAATGAACAGCAAGCTCGACCGGCTGTTGGCCCCGTCCCCCGCGACCGGAGCGCCGAGCGCAGTGGATCTGCAGCTCGACACGCAGAGGCAAACTCTGGAGGCGGTGAAATTGTTGCGGGACGAGATCATGCACCTGATCGCCTTCTTCCGCAGTCCGACGAACGAGGCCCGGTTGAACGAGATCTTGAATGGACGCCGGCCGAAGCCGCGCAACTGAACGCTCGTCGCGCCCAGGTGGAGGAGATTCACGCTCTTGCGATCCTCGCGGCCGAGCCGCTGCGCGATCGCATCGAGCGCGAGATCACAGAGATTGAGGCCAATGCACTCGCGAAAATCGTGAGCGGTGAGCAGCCGCTTCCCGAACCGAGTTACCTTTTGCGAGCCCGCTCCAACTACGAGACGGTGCTCGACCGTCTAGAGCGCGGTCAGCAGCGTTACAATGAGGTGGTCCGCGCTGTTCAGCGTGTCGAAGCAAAGATTGAAGCTGCGCCGTTCTGGCGCAAGACCGACGATTTGGTCGATAAACGAGCTCGGTTGTTGGGCAGGCTTTTCGATCTGATGGTGTTCGTTGATCGGCAAAAGAGCCGCGTTCCGCTGGCCGTCGAAAGGATCGGTGCCGCCGAGGCTGCTTTTCGCAAGCAGCAGGCCGATCGGAAGGACTCGATCGATGTCTACCACCTAAATCTGGATCTGGTGCGTCATGTGCGGAACATCCTCGCCACCAGGCCGATAATGGCGAGGCACGGAACTATGACACTTTTGATGTTAGCTCACGCCACGGTCGAAGGGTACGACTGGGACGCGAAAGACATCTGGGGCATCCCGATCGCACCCCCGCCGCGGCGCACGATCATGTAGTGATACACGTACGCACCTATCCGTCATTGCATTTTTGCATGCACAAAATTCCGCCTATAGGCGGAATTTTTTTGCCATTGGCACTCGGTCTGCCCAAGCTTAGATAGCCCATGATGGATGATGAGACGCTGAACCTGCGGAAAATGTCGTTTGACGGCCTGACCTATGAGGACGATTTCCTCGTGATCTGGCGCGGTCTTACCGTCGGCCGCATCTTGAAACAATCTGGCGTCGCATACGGCACGCCTCAGTGGTGGTGGGGAATAAATTTCGATCAACGGCCTCAGACCCAAGATCTCCGCGGCGTCGGCATCGACCTGGCGGATTGTCAGCGGAAGCTGAAAGCGGCTTGGGCCAGGTTTCGGGTCAATATCAATCAGGCCGATATCGACGCTTTCCGTCGTCATGAAGCAGCCGCCGACCGTCGATCACGATAATCCCGCCAATTGGCGGGGTTATCGTCCGCGCCCGCCTTCGGCTTTGCGGCCAAAATTCCGAGCGCCGGCCAGTGCAGCGTCGGCCCCTCCGGATGCTTCCTTTCCGGAAAGGCTCTCGTCCACGTCCTTCCAGCGCCAACGGGGAGTGCCTGGCGGAAACGACGGGCATGGCGGCGGTAGCCGCCCTTCCTTCACCCATTGATCCCACGTATCGGCTGAAATCTGCAGCTCGGCGGCGCCGGTTTCGCGACCGACATATGCGGGCGTGCGGTCGCCTCGCAGCAGATTGAGGGCCTTTTTTGCCGTCATGTGATTCCTGAAAGTACTCGGCACACGCGTCGCCACGCGCTGATAACGCGCATCGATGCATGCATAAGTGCATAGGTCAAATCATCGCTGAATACAGTTAGTCGGAGCCTTTACCCCGATTGCGGCCGTCCAGCGATCTCGCAGCTGCGGTTTCGCCCGTGTCGAACCCCAGACTCCTTCATTGCTAAGCCCTTTCTAAAATCTACTGTCCGTGGCAGGGATTTTTTTTCCCCCTGTTTTACAAAAGGATCTCGACGGTCGTTGAATTTTCGGCGCTCCGATCGGCCGCCGTGCTTCAGCCAAGCCATCCATTCGGCCGAGAGAACGCGAATAAGGTTGGTTAGATTCTTGCGACCGGGCCGAGGTCGGCGCTGAACGAGGATTAACCCGTTTCGCTCGGCCAAGCGAATAGTGTTCCGGGCGAGCTTCCGGCAGACGCCAGCGCGCGACGCGATCTCATCAATGCTGCGATCACAAACACCCTTCGCGACGACTTCATCTCCAATGATCCGAAGCACGGCAAGCTCGCCGACGGTGTAACCACATGCGATCGCAGGATCCATGACCCCAGAAGCGGCCAGCTGGCGGCGGCGTTGGATCGATTTTTGTCTGTCTGGCGATCGCTGCTCACGGGCTCGGGCAAAACCCGGCCATGACCGCTGTCGCGGTTGGCCGTCAGTTGCCGCGGGCATTGGGAATAGCGCGCCCTGTGCAGCGCCTCCGGCATTGCGACGCTGATGGAGCCGCTCAGCGAGGCTTTGGGCGGCCTCATCTGGAATGTGACCGGCTCCGTGCGCCTGCCATATCTGGCGGGACAGGGCATCGAACTGATTTGGGCGCGCGGCATCGATCGCGCCGGCAAGCGCGTTGCTGAACATGATGACCCTTTCGGGCCGCGCGAAATCAGGCAAAGCGAGAGCGCGTCCAGAAATGACGATTCTGGATTGACTTGGCTCTAACGATGTAGGAGGGTTGCCATTGTCGGTGTGGCAACACTCCTTATCGAATTAACGGCCTCTCAGCTCCAACTGAGGGGCCGTTCGCTTTTCAGACCTACGCGGCTTCTATTTTCCTCGTTTCCGGTGACATTGCCGTCATCCGACGCCGGTTTGATTCGGCGCAACGGCCATTACGGCTGATTTGCGCGATTCGGGCAACGACATCACCGCATCTTTGCATGCAACCATGCCAGAATGGACGAGGGCGCCTCGTTCATCGGATCGCCCAGCCGCGTTCGTACGGCGACTGCTATACGAGGGCTGCGAGGTTCTCTCGTGGGCGATCTGGGTCTGTGTCGGGCGCTGCCGTTGCGGCTCCGCGGTCCAGGCTCTGTCGATGCCAGATTGGCTCACGGCTTCGCCCTGTGCCTCGCAGCGCGCTTGGTGCCGGCGCTTCGCCCCGGGCAATGGCACGCTGAAGTTCGCCGGTGTCGCGGTAATCCAAATAGGCTGCGACCATGTCTGCGCGCATCACAATCGGCCAGACGCCGGTCGGCGGGTATCGTGCGGGCAATGGTGAGCGAGCCATCAGGGGGTCATAAGCGGGGCGTTATCAGCAGGGGTCAGACGATCATTCCTCTTCCGCCGGTCCTTCCACGACCGCCGCCTTCCGATATTTTTTTAGCAGATCATTCAGAGCCTCGATCATCAGGCCCTGAAGCGGGCGCCGTTCGGTGATGCTCAGCATCTTCAGGGCCTCCCATCCGGCATCGTTGAGACGGGTCTGCATATGGCGAGTGCCTGGCGTCGGCGCAGCTTTGGTGCCGACGGGCTTCTTTTTCACCGGTTCGCCCTTTGGGGCAACGTGTTGGGACAAGCCGAGCTTGGTAAGGGCAGGGCGTTTCGTCATGATTTGCGAACTCCGGTCTGAGTGAGAACGCGCTGGATCACGGTCCACGCGCGAGCAATTTCGTCGGCTGCGCGAGAATCCGGCGCAAACTCGTGCACCGCCGAGCCCGAAATCAGCGAGTGAGACAAGTCGGCGCGCTGCGCCACATAGCAGGCAAGCGTCGGTGCCCCGAGATCCTTCAGGACCTCTCGCGCTTCAGTCATGATCGACGGCTCCTGTCCCTCTGACCGCCACGGCGGTGCGGCATTGAGAAGGACTACAAACGGCGTTTTCATCGCCCGCGCGATCTCGATCGTGCTGGCAACTGCGGCCAGGTCGAGCGGGCCGGGGCGGGTCGGGATCACCGCCAAGTCCGACAGCTTCATGAGCGTGGCGATGCCGGCGGTGTCGTGCGGCGGGCTATCGATGATGACGGTCGAGACTTTGTCCCGGCGCGCGGATTCGATGATGGCTTTGACGCCGCCGGGTGCAGCAACCGCTAGATAGGGCGTCTCCGCCTCCCTGCGATCGTACCAGAATTTCGCTGAACCCTGAGGGTCGGCGTCGATCAGCAGGGCGGGCGACCGCGGTTTATCCGCCAGCGCTGCAAGGTGCACTGCCAGCGTGGTCTTGCCGCTGCCGCCCTTGCGGGATGCCACCAGTATCGTTGCCATCCAGCACCTTTTTCGATGATTCGTCGCGATGGAAGCATTCGCGCGTGTTTGCATGCATCCGTCAAGGCGTCCGTGCGTCCATGGTGTGTGTCGGATGCAACGATCTCCGCTTGGGCTCCTCCGGAGATGGAGGGCCTAAAACATGACCGCTCTGCCTAATTCCATCTATAGATGGAATTACTGGCCGTCGGCCGGCAGTGGACTGGAGCCGTCTTCAATGAAAGAGAACGAAAACTACTACCTCGAATTCGCAGGAGGAGCGCTGCGCGCTGCGGCAACGCCGGACTGGTTCGACCAGGCGATCGCCGAAGATGGGGACTGGGATGCGATCCTGCGGAAGCACGACGTGGCGCGGGTGGAGCAGTTTGGCGAGCACGGCAACACCATCCGGATCTACCGGTCGCCAAACGGTCATTACGTGGAGATCCACGACGTGTTCGAGCTCGTCGCGCGTATCTTCATCGATCTGCCGATCGATTACCTTCACTTTCGAAGGGACTGGGTGTTTCCGCTGGCTCGACTCGACCGGTTCTCCGACGAGGACGCGGACAGGCAGGACAGCACTTGAAGCTGAATTACCAATCCTGATGTCCGATAAGCTGATATTTACGGACGTCAGAACACCTGAGCACCGTTCCTGATGTCCGATAACCTATGTTTTCGGACATCAGGAACAGGATACGCGACAGAGGCCCAGAGAGCCCCCAGGAAGCGTTTCAGTTCATCCTGCTGGGGTAGGGGCCAAAAGCTTTTAAAACCGCCTCCACGGCCCGGAAAAACGATCTAGATGCCGTTGCCGAGTGGGTGTTGCGAGCGCTTTCCCTCGTCTGTCTAGGTGGCAAATGGGTCAAATCGCCAAGCAAGCCCACTCCTGTCGCCCGTTTTCGCGGGTTGGGTAAGGAAAACGGCTTCCCTACGCGACGGGAAATCATTTTCCGCACGTGGGGTCGGAAAGCGGCCATCAAAGTACCGTGTATTCAATCAGCTCAATGGCGCAACCAGCTCAATGATCGTAAGGCGGGTGGCCTTGCCCATTTCCCCACCCCTGGCCGGGCGATCCATTGAAACCCCGGTTTTGCAGGCGTAACTCGGTATCAGAGGAGAACGCCCATGACCGAAAACACGCCGCCGAAAACCGTATTACCCTTTCCCAAGCCGGCCGCGCCGGCCGGCAAGTCCATCTCGTCCACTGAGAAGATCTGGGGCAAGGCCGTCTATAGCCATGGCTATGCCGGTGTGCCGTCGTTGCTGATCCAAGGTCAGCGCCGCCTCGGCATCAACACCACGCAGATGAACATCATCATCCAGCTTCTGGACTATTGGCACGAGCCGTCGCGAAAGCCTTTTCCGACAAAGAAGGATCTGGCCCAGCGGATCGGCGTGACCGATAAGACGATCCAGAACAATATCCGCGAGCTGGAGCAGGCGGGACTGATCAAGCGCGAGCAGCGCAAGACGGCCGCCGGCGACTGGAGCAGTAACGTTTATCACTTGGACGGACTGGTGAAGCGGGTGCAGGCTCTTGAGCCGGAATTCGCCGCCGAAAAGGCTGCCCGGAAGGCCGCCAAAGCCGCCCTGGCGACGCCGGCCGGGCTCAAGAAGAAGGCGGTCTGAAAAAAATTTACCCCCGGCCGCATGCCAAAGGCAGAGACGGGTCCGAGGGTTTACGCCCCCGAATTTAGGGGGGGTGGGGAAAAATATCAAGAAGAACTTTTGCCGATGACGACGGAAATTTCACATGCGGAACTGGAACAGGCGCTCTCGCTGGAGCGCTTCGGCCGGTATTTGGGTTGGGCCGGGGGTGACCGGGACCGAGCGGTAGAGCTTTACACGCTCAACACCCTGATCTCGGAAAGCCTCTACGTCCCCCTTCAAATGCTGGAAGTGACGCTGCGCAACCGGATTCATGCCGTGATGACCGAAGCCCGCCATGAGGGCTGGTTTCATGATGATGGCTTCCTGTTGGGGGACCGGCAGCCTGAGCAAATCGCCAAGGCCATCGAGGACATCAAGGATGGCGGTCGCGATCCGACGCCGGGTCGCATTGTGGCTGCCGTTACTTTCAGCTTCTGGACTGCCATGTTCGGTGCGCCTTATGAGAACCTTTGGCAGACGACGCTCCGCAAGATCGGCAAAAAGTCGGACGGCAAGGGCCTGCGGCGCAAGGATTTCTCGGGCCCGCTGACCCCTATCCGGACGCTGCGCAACAGGATCGCTCACCATGAGCCGATCATCGCATGGGATCTGGCGAAGCATCACGGGAAGATCATTGAGCTGACGGAATGGGCGTCCCCGGCCGCCGCTGCCTGGTGCCGACATCATGACCGTTTTGATCAGGTCTATCCCGAGCAGCGCATCGAACTGAAGCCGATCCCGGAGGCTGCTGCGGAGGATTGAGAAAACCTGTTCCGCGTCGGAATGGATTTTTGCGGTTTGGGCAACCCTCGCAGGCATCTCCATGCGTAAATTCACTGACGCATGCATGCAAACATCTTCGGATGTGTACAGGCGCGCGAAAGCCCGCCCCGGAAAGGGGTTTGAGGCTTGCGCTGTAAGATCAAATCAGATCAGTCTGTCAGTGGGCCTAGAAAACCCTGACGAAAGCTTGGGCATTGATCCGTTTGGCGACGGGTCCTGCCGACGCGATGATCCTTGGCGGGATCTTCGCACTGGTCGCACCTTGGCGGGTGCGCCGACCTGGCTGTTATGGCCGGGAGCGGTGCGCCATGTCCAGAGGGGAAACCCTTAAAAGTGCATCGGGTCTGTCGCTTTTCGCAGATTTTTCTAGCTCCCGGCTGCCGGCGCCTTGCCGGCTACGGCCCTAGAAAAGCCGAAAGACAGAAGAGCGAACCTTCATGACACTCCAGCGACCGATGTTTCCGCCGCGAGCGGATATCTGTTTTTCACCTGCGCCTCTTGAGCGTGCGTCGATGAACCTTTCGCCAAATGGCGGGGTGTCTCCGCCGTCGGCGCCGATCAATTCCGCGAGTTTGCGGAATTCTCGCCTGCGCACACTCGTTCTCGATGAGATTGACCGGCTGCGTATGGTTCTCGATCGCATCGATCGCGATCCTGACTTTGCGCTTTCCGTCGCCGACATCGCGTGCAGCGCGTAGGAGGGTGATGACAATGGCACGATACGATCCGACCAGCTTGCTGGAGCGTCAGGCCAGCATCATCGCAGAAAACGATACCCATGCCGTGGTGGCGATCCGGCTGCCCAAGGCGTGGATAGGAGAAAATCTGCGGTTTTTCGCTGCACTGGCAGAGGTTGCCACGCGCACCGCCGGCACCGACGATGCGAAGCGGCCGATGGATTCGAAGATCGGCTAATTAAAGCTTTTTGAAATGCGGGGTCGGCCATTGCGCCGGCCCCAGGCTTTTGCCGTGAGAATGCCGCCTGCCCAACTTTCCTGGAGCTACATATGGCCTTGATCGACACGCAAAATGATTTCACCGAGGAGTGGCTAATCAACGCAATCCGTACTGTGTCCTTCTGTATCGTGGAAGACGGACCGGTCTACGGGCCGATCTTAGAGCGGCTGGAGTCCGAGCTCGAGATTTTGAGACGGCAGAATGACGCGGTCGCACGTGCCCGCCGATATTTAGCCTCCTAGCGCTTCGGATCGGGGCATGCGGAAATCTCGCTCAAAGTTGCGGTCGCCGGACACGAACGGAGATGTAGCTGGATTGAAGCCGCGCGCTTTATTGAAGCGTAGACCAGGCTTAGAAGCCCCTAAACCCGGTCGGCCACCCCTGCCATTGCTTAAGTCGCCGCACCGCTTTGAGGTGGTGCTGTATCTTTTTTTTACTGATTATTTTGGACTGCAGCGCTCCCATGCCGCCCGCTGGGTCTTGCTCCTTCTGTCGAAGCATCCAATTGCCGTTAATTCGATCGAAGACATACTTTTCAGGCTTTCGGTTGAACCTGAACAGGAAGCTAGGGGTAAAGAGCGGACCATCATGCGCAGATGTGGCTGCTTTTTAGATAGCCCGCCGCCAGTTGCCTGTGACTGGCTTGGCAAATCTTATGCAGCGCTCGGTCTAGCTTTTTTCATCAAAGATCCGACGGCACAAGGATTCAACGATCTTCGTGCTTTCGGATGGGAAGACGCGCTACTGCTGCGCCTTGCTCGACGAGTGAATGATGCAATTGACGCCTCGAATCGTCCGCCGGTCGAAGAAAAGCTTTCGCTTGGGGTGAAGCGAATTCTTGCGGATTTGAGAAAGCGGGCTGAAAAGAAACGATAAATCAGTACGTTAGAGACCAATTAGTGCTGCTTGATTTCGGATCGCGGTATTTTTTAGCGTTCTGCCATGCGATCACCCGAGTATCATCAGCGCCTCGAAGGCAATCTCCTCAAAGCTGCGCGCGAACTGTGCTTGGCACGTGCGGCCTACCGACATGCTGTCATGGATGGCGACCTAAGGGCTGCCATTAAGCTCAGTTTGCAGACGGCTAAAGCGACCATCCAACTCGACAAGGCGCGCTCTCGCATTGAGGGCTTGCTGTGATGAAGGGCCGCCCCACCAGCGAGCAGACGCGCGGAAAACTTCGTTCTGTTTTAGGGGATCCAGCTCGCCGCGCAGAGATAAGCGCTTCGACAAAGCAGCGCATGGCGGATCCTGCCGTTCGGGAGCGAATTCGCGACGGCATGCGTCGCAGGGCAGACGCCGAATTGGCTGAGATTGAGGCCCTGCGGACCGTGTGGATACGCACCAGGCCGTCTGTTCGCGCGCGGTTTATCCGCGAAGTTTTCGAAGCCGGGTGTGCGACGCCGATAACGTCCAATGCAGAAGAGGCCGAATGATGCTTGCCCCGTTTCGGCACGCCTTCGAACCGCACTGCGAACCGTGCATCAATTTTTCAATGAATGCATGCATTGGTGGTTACGGTTTATCCGCTCCGCTTTTGCGCGGAGATGGCCACTATGAGCGTTGAAGCTATGGCTTGGGCGAGAAAACAGCGCACTAAGTCGGCATACGAGAAGCTGAACCTAATTCTTCTCGCTGATCATGCGGACGAGGATGGAATTTGCTGGCCGTCGCAAAAGTTGCTGATGCAGGATGGCGTTCAATCAGCGGACACGGTTCAGCGCAGCATGGCCGGCTTAGAAGCGGGTGGCTTTATCGAGCGAGTAAGGCGTCATCGAACTAAAGGCTGCTGGCCCGGCACCGTCTATCGACTCGCCATAGGTCGGTCTTTAGACGGCCGGGCCGCTGAGAGCGGCTTGGCGGGAAAACCAGAGGAAAAACAAGCTCGCAAAGCCGCTCTCAGCGGTCCGGTTAAATCAATGACCGGACCGCTCACAGCGGTTCCACCAGACCGCTCACAGCGGCCTCACCGGGCCGCTCACAGCGGCCTAGAACCTTCATTAGAAACATCATCTGAACCTTCCGCGCCCAAATTGCCAAAATCGGCGTCGCGCAGCTGCGATCAGCGGAGCCGTTCTCGCGACCCACTGCCGCCACTTGTTGTGGCGGCTCTGCAAAGACGGCTTGGCAATGATGTTGTCGCGTCCTGGTTCGCCGACGTTAATTTTATCGGGACTACCGGAGGAGAAGTAACCATTTCCGCCGGCACCAAGTTCAAGGCCGATCACCTCAACAGCCAGTACGACGCTCAGATGCTGGAAGCTTGGCGGGGCGTTGATCAATCCGTTCGCCGCGTCGTCGCTGTTTTTTCGGCCGTCGCCGAAGCTCATCTTTTACCATCAACCTGATCAGGAAGGCGCACACGATGTCGATGCTGTCCGCTATTTTCAAAGCTGTCTATGCCGGCACGGTTCCGCCTTCGCCACCAGCAGCCGAAGCGACCGAGCAGAACTGGCGGCCGGAAATGGCCGATCCGCGCATCGCGGCTATCGCTGACGCGGCAATCACGTCTACGAATGCCAGCGGTCCGCCCGGGCTCAATGCTGCGGTCGATCGGCTTCTGAAATCTCGCGGCCGCGAGCCGGTCATCGAGTCGGAAGGCTCCGATCTGGACGCTGCCGTCGAACGCCTGGCCTCGCATCGGTCTGCGCTGGCGCATGATGCGCTCAAAGCCGCGGTTGATCAGGCGTCGCTACGGGTGGAGATGTTGCCGCCTGCGCAGAATGATCTTGAGCGAGCAGTTGACCGACGGATCGCGCAGCATCTCCCGCCTGCGTCTGGTGGGCTCAGTGCCGCGGTTGGTCGCAGATCGTCGCGCAAACCGTTGTTGTCGGCTCCGCAGAGCGATCTGGAAAGAGCTGTCGATGATCTCGTCTCGTCGATGGAGATCGATGGCGGCGGTGCATTGGTGGCCGCCGGCGGACTTGAAGCTGCGGTCGATGCTCTCGTCCGTCAGCAAGCGATCGCTTGGTGATGGTCGGGCAGCTTCCCTGCTGCCGGCGTGCGTCGTCACGTTCCGCCGGAACCGATGTGGCATCGCGGCGGCAGTCGGGGAACGGGTCCTTCCCAGCGCTTTTTCCTCCTCGGCCATAATCGGCCCGGGGGTCCGCCAATTGAAGCATGTTCGAAATTGACCGAACACACCGAACACACCGAACAAGATGGCCGAACACACCGAACATCGCCCCGCAGATCAAACAGCTCAGGAAGCTGCGATTGACGAGGTGATGAGCGAATTGCGACGCGAGATTGATCGTGTCGTTGCGACTGCCATCCGTCGCGTGCATGCACTCGCTCCTGCGAAAGCGCCCATCCCAGATCGGCCCATAAAACTGATCTCGGTTGGCGCCGCAGGCCTTAAAGCGAAACTTTCTGACGATCGCGTTAGGGCGCTATGCCGCAAGCATCCTTACGGAAATTCGCCGAGCGGATTCGGCTTCAAGACAGGTGGTCGCTGGCGCGTCGTCGAGCCGGCCTTTCTGAAGTATCTGGACCGCGGCTCAGACAAAATGAGGTAGCAGCGGATGTCTGTGCAGCCTAATGAAAGCAAGTCGCTCGATGAGCCTGACAGCATGCGACGTCAGCAAGACAGATCGAAGCTGGCTCATCCCGCACTGAGCAATTGGTTACGTGCGAAGCGTCTCCGCCAGGCCCGACGTAGAAGCAGATCATCTCAGAGGCATGACGGTGTCGGCGACGATGACTGACGCGCGTTTCATGTCAAACGCGCGCGCGTTTCGCGCATTTCGCTTGTTGCGGCGCGAGGCGAGTCAACGCGATATCGACCCTACCAATTCATGACCCAGCGGATATCGACCATGGCATCAAAGGCAGCCCTCACTCCCTCGAACCAACAGTCGCAGCGTTCGGTCCATCCGTTCGATGAAGCGGCGTTGCGATCTCTCCACACGCGCCTCGCGCTGATCGTCACGGAGATGTCAGTCTCAACGCTCACCGATGATCCACGTTACGGCGAGCTTGCCGCCGAGCGCACTGAGATCAAGCAACAAATCGGCCTTCTGCTCAATTCTGAGCAAAAGACCCGATATTTCAACGCGCAGACAGAGCGTCAGGCGGCCCACCACCAGATCGCCGATATCGACAAGCAACTGGCGTCGGCGACAGGTTCCGCATCAGATTATTCCCGTCTTACTTCGGAAAGACAGGGTGTGCTCATCGAGGTGGAACGTCTGGATCGGCTGATGCCAGGCCTCAAAGCGGCTTATGATGCGCAGTTACGCATTGAGCGAGACGTCAATTTTCACTACCGCGCAGAACTTCAGCGCTCAAAAAATGGAGCGCTTGCAATTCGCATCCGCACAGAGCTCGCGCGAATTTCTACGGATCTACGACGACTGCTGAAGGATGTTGCTGCGGCGGCACTTGAAACCGACTCGCTGAACAGCGAGTTGCCCGCGGGTGAGCCATATGTTCTCGATGCCAATGCATTAGCGCGTGGCCGGCCCTCCATGCCTCGCGAAGTGGTGTCCGAGGTCGAAAAGTCGCTTTGGGTTTTCGAGGCAACAGGCCGTCTCGTTGGAAACCAGGACGAAGTTGTTCCTGTCGATGCATTTTCCGGACGTCTTGGTGTCCATGACGCCCGATGCGCAAAACGACCGTTCAAGGTCACCACCTACTTGCCGGAACAGCGCTCGCAGACCGCCGAGCCGTTGTTCGAGCTGATCTCCATCCCGAATTTTGATGGCCCTGGTGCATCATTCATCGGAGATCGGCACTCGGCTCTCAGCGCGTCGCAGATCGATGCTGAAGCACCTTCGGTGCCGCGTCTGCAGCGCGACGCCCAGATCGAGATGACCCCAACCAGCGATTGGCGTGGTGGCGTCATCGTGACCGAACACCGAGCAGCGATCGGCTGATCGCCGATCGGAACAAAGCTGACAGTTCTGCGCCGCGCGACGCAATCGCGTATTTCTAAGAAGGAACCGATCTCCATGGGCAAAAAAGTCTCCATCCCGCTGAAAGAGCCGATTGTCGGCCACGACGGTCCGATCCATACGCTTGTCTTGCGTGAACCGCGCGTTTTCGAAGTTCTCCAGAACGGCGATCCTTATGTGGTCGGCTCGTCGCCCTCCGGCGGTCAGCTCGTTGTCGAGAACCCGGAGATCATCGCTACTTATGTGAAGCTTTGTCTCGAGGAGCCGAAGGATCATCTGCTTCTCATGAGTCAGGGCGGTGTCGAGATGGCGCGAGCTCTGAAAGAGGCGATCATCGGTTTTTTCCTCCCCGGCACCGAGGCGGACGCGGGCTCGGAGACGTTGCCGACGAACTAGCGTTTGGAGGCTTCGGAAACAGCTTCGTCGATATCGGTCGCATGACGATATCGGAGCTCATGCTCTGGCATGACCGAGCCTTCAAGTGGATCAGCCGGAAGAAGGGGTAGCAACATGGTGAAAACTATCGAGGCGCGCGCGGTCATTTCCGCCGAAGATAAGACCGGCGCCACCTTCGACAAAATCGCGAAGAAGATGGATGGCCTCGCCAAGGCCGGGAAATCATCGAAGGCGATCGAAGATTTGTCGAAGTCTCTGGAACGAGCCCGCGTTCAGATGGCGGCCATCGATAGATTTACCAGCAACCGCACTGCCTTCGACACCGCTCAAAAGCAGCTTCGCGCGGCACAGGCGGCCGCGGAGGCGCACAAAGTGGCGATGGCTTCGATCGCCTCACCGGATCGACGGGCAGCCGAAGCCGAACAGCGTCGCCTCGCACGCGCCGTTGATCAAACGCGCAAGGCCTACGAGATGCAGAGGGATGCAGTCTTTGCCAGCCGTTCTGTCCTTCAACAGTCCGGGGTCCCGATCAAGGAAGCTGTCGCGCATCAGACAAAATTGCGGGCAGCGATCGACAAGACGAGCACGGCGATCGAGCGTCAGGCAAAGATCGACGATCGGCGTCAAGTTCGTCGCATCGCAATTGGCGGAGCACTCGCTGCCGGCGGAGCAATGGCGGCGCATGGCGTTAAGGCTGGCACCAAGGCGACTTTGCATACTTATCGTGAATTTGATCGTGAACGCCGCTTCGGCAAGGCCGTCATGGGCCTGTCTGACGAAGAACAAGCGCCGTTGGTCCAGCAGGCGATCCACATGGGCGCCACCACGAAGTTTAACGACATTCAGGTTCTGGAGGCGCAGCGCGAATTGGCGGCTCGCGGACTCAAGAGCGATCAGATCATGGGGATGATGAAGTCCGCGGCCGATCTGGGATCCGCGCTCGATCTCAGCCTTCCGGAAGCCGTCAAGCAGATGGAAGGAGCCATCTTCGGCTTCAAGAAAGACATCGATAGCCTCCCCGCCGCGCTGGCCTCGGCGAAGCAAACGGCCGACTACCAGGTTCGCGCCGCTAAAGCGTCCGGGATGACGCCAGAGGATCTCCGACAGCTTTACAAGTTTGGCGCTACGCCAGCCCGCATGGGAGGTCTCAGCGAGGCGTCGTTGCTTGGATTTGGCGGTGTTCTCAAGAAGGCCAATATCGGCGGCGACGAGGCAGGCGTTGCGTTCCGAGCGCTGATGGCGACCATTCAAGCTCCGACCGCAGGAGCAAAGACGGCCCTTCTGGCGAACGGCATGAATTATAAAAATTACCAAGGGATGCGAGATCGCCTCGACGTTGCGCCGTTCGCCGATGATGTCGCGGCGCGCTATGGTGTTAAGCTCGACAAGCGCACGCGAGATGGCCTCGGGAGCATCTTTTCAAATAAAGAGCTGATTTCCGATCCAGCGAAGTTCAACCCCGCTGTTACGTCCGTGCTGCGCGAGACATTGGGTGGACGCGACGCTAAATCCCTCAAGAGCATCTCCGGTGCAGCCAATCGGTATCGCGACAACTCGGTCAATGGCGTCGACGCCAATGCGATGATCAAGGATCTGCTGCCGAAGCTTGCCAACAACCTCCCCCTCGCCAACAAGCTTTTCGGCAGCAAACAGGGTGGGCGCATTGCGACCGCGCTCGGCGACAGCGAGACGCTCACGAAGATCATCAACGCGATCGAGCGCGACTCGGCCGGCTATGCCGAGAAAATCGCAGCCGAACGCATGGCGGGCTTCGATGGTGCTGTTTCGAGGTTCGAGGGTGCAGTCAAGAACCTCGAGACATCGGTCGGTCGCGCCTTTGATAAGGATGGCAAGGGTGGCCTTCTCACCGGTGCCGTGGATATCGGCGCGCAGTTTACGCAGTGGCTGGCAGAGCGCGATTCGAAACTTGTGGCCGGCGGTTCGGTCGCTGCTGGTGCCGGCGGTCTCGCTGCTGGCGCTTACGGTGCCTACAAGTTCCTGCAGATACTGACGACGGGAGCCGGATTGCCGGCATCGGCCGTCGCTCTCAACAGCGCCGCTGCAGCACTCACCGCGGCGGCCGGCGCACTCGGCGGAGGTGGTGTTGCTGCCAAGGCAGCAGGAGTAGCAGGCGGCGCGGCGTCAACGGCTGCGGCCGGCGGCATATGGGGTGCGGGTGTCGCTGCAGTCCCAGGGATCATCGGCGGCGTAGCTGCGGTCGGAGGCCTTGCCGCTATGCGATACACCACGCAGGCCGCGGGATACAACAACCTCACGAGTGGGCAGCGGGGCCGCATGGCGCGCGGAGGATCGATCGCGGCCACAAGGCGAAAATACTGGAACATGGATCGCCAGCGCCTCGGGCTACCTGAAATAGGCACGCCGCCCGAATTGGACGGCCCCGAGATATCGCCAACGATGACGTATCAAAATTCAATGGCTGGCAAGCCGAACTGGGGGAATCCCCTGGCGACGTCGCTGGGGGCTTCCCAATCGGTCAGTGGCCAGGTCACGGGGCAAGTTACCGGCGAGACGAAGTTAACGGTAGTGATCGAGGCGTCTTCTGAGCTGATCAAAGCGGTTAGCAAAGCTGATGCAGCGGTGCGCATGGTGGGAGCACTGCAAGGTGCTCTCAACCCCAACGGTCCTGGCTCAACCGGAAGGTCAAGCCCCGGATCGCGTGCGGTTCCAATCGGCTCCACGGGCTCATGGTGAAGGAGATCATTCAATGAGCGATGTAGAAATATCGGACCTCAAGCGACGCCTTGAGGATCTGAAGGCGAAGCAAGCTGTATCAGAGATGATCATGGTGACCATTGTTCTGCCGATTGTCATGGCTGGCGTCGGCGAGGAACTCGCGCTTGATCTCGTTAAGAGCATGCGCACCAGCTTCGAGATTTCATCCGATCCAATCGACGCGAGCGAGCGAAAGCGCCTCAGTTTGATCGTGAAGCAGGAACTGGATGGGATCGCCGATCGGGTTGAGCGGTGCATCCGCGGTGTAGCGCCAGATCGGCCGTCATTCTCCAACTGACTGGCGGAGGGAGGGTGCCCATCAGTGGGCACCCTCCCTCCGTGAACTACATGCCGGGCAAGGCGCCTTCATGCCTACATGCTCGAATGTTTACATTTTTACATGCATTCATGTTTGCAAATGCGGGTTTTAGCGGTATTTTTTCCAGGTAGCCAACCCCAAGTATTCGCGGGAAAAAACTGAGGCGGAAGATGGTTCCTGAGGCCGTCGAATACTGATTAGGCGCCGCACGTCCGGCTGGGCACTTCGGAAACCTTTCCGAATACGCAAAAACGCGCTCCATATTGGACATTATGCGAATCCGGCAGGCCAATTGTCCCGCCGGGAGTTCTCGGAGGGTGCCCGCTGGTGGGCACCCTCCTCCCCTTTTCAGTCGTCATAGTCCACATGATATCGATCGCTTGGTTCGAAGAGCGTCAGAAAGTAGCGGTTACGATCGGGGAGATTCTGAAACGGTCCCGACGGATCGTAGCTGCGATAAATCAACCTGACCGCGCCGTTATCACTGAAATAGGTGCATTCGAAAGCGAGGTTCGTGCCGGATGTTTCTCTGACTACGAAGCCGCTTGCTTCTGCGAGCCGGATCGGAACGTCGTATTGCTTTGTCGCGGCCGCCTGGTCGATCGCCGCCCTCATGCGTTCATAGATATCGCGGATCGTCATCGAGTGATGGCCCTTATTGGCTGCCGGTGATGGCGTCGTCGTTTGAGAATGGGCTTGGCAAAAGAGAGGTTCGAGTTTTTGTGATATATATGCAACGTTTCTCAGGCGCGGGACGGCTATGAAAAAGGATGAGTGCGAACAAGGCGTTCGGGCATTGTGCCACAAGTGGCGAACGGATGCCGGCTTGGACGATGCACCGACAGAAACGTTGAGCTTTAGTCAGTTCATGAACTGGCTTCAGAGCAACCATCCCAGCTATGTGCGGTTTCGGACGACCACCTCGGTGCGCTTTGATGTCGAGATGTGGTTTGATCAGGAGTTCGGGCTGCTTTGGCGCCGTTGAAGTCATGCCCCGCATTAGTGACGGGGAATCGAGTGGCTACCCCCGTCCCTCAGCTTCCGATGCTGCAAGCGCGAGTGCTAAAAATTCGTCTCGATTGAAGGCGAGATCACTCATCTCATCCGTCAGAGTGAGCGAGCATGTGGCTGCTGCGTGCAGGGCGGCTTCGTTGATCAGTTTGTATTCACGGCCATGCAGGTTCATCGTGTAACCGGAGATATCGGCGCCGCTGACCATTTGAGCCAATGCCTGCAGACGAAAGGATATTGCGACGATCTGATCGGGCTTCGCGTCCTTCGACAAAGCTTTGACGATGGAGATCATTGCCTCATCGAAGCCGCGAGGGCCGTCAGCGGCTGATCGCCCGGCTCGCACCATGAGGTCCGGCGGGACCGCTTGAACGGTGTCGCCGACGCGGATCATGCTTCTAGCTCTCGTGCAACACGCTGCATCGCGCCGATGAGGCGGTCGATGTACGCCGGCGCCACAACGATCACCGTATCTTCCGTCTCGTTCCAGTCCTTCTGGCGCCGGATAATCATTTCGCCGTCGGCATTGGCATAGACTGCGATGGCGTCCTGCTGCGGCACCGCTAGATCCTCAGCCTTGCTCCAGTCGAAACCTTCAACGTTCTCAGCCATGTCTCTCTCTCCTGCGAATCGGGCAGTCACGATGGCATAGGTTGCGAGCGTGGGCTGAACTCCCCGAAGGATGCGCGCGCTATTCACAGGGCGGCTTTAAAGACCTCCCTAAAGGCGGGTGGAAGAGAACAGACCCGAACGTTTTTAAAGGCCTGATCGACACAAACTGGAACAGCTGCAGTTTTTGTTCTGTTCTTGAAAACTTGATTTTTCCGTTTGAGACCAGATATTTGGCTTGTTCGCACCCCGTTCTGCTCAATACCCCCCTCTCTATCCTTATAGACTTCCTACCCCCATACTGGACATTGATGCTGGTCCGTCTCGGTGTTGGTGCTGATGTCGTTCGGTCGAAAGCGTGGCTACTCCGATTGCATTCGGGGTGTGAGAGCTAGAAATGTCCTCGCCGCTGCCGATTTCGCGGTAGAGATCGGTCGCCCGCTGAATGTCGCCCTCGATATCAACTGGTCGAAAACCTCCGCTAGGGACGACACTCATGGCCTGCTCTTCGCGGCCTTCCGGAAAAATGCCGGCCGTTTCCTGCGCAAAAATGGTGGTGGAGGCCTGACGTGTTCGTGGGCGCGTGAGCGCCCCACCTCACCTGTCCCGCGCCCTAACACGCACATGAACTGCCATATCCCGGCGAGGCTCTACGATGCGTTCGTTAAGCGCGCTCACAGCTTCCTGCCGCTTGGCTGCATTGCCTTCGATCCGGCTGCAATCTTCATTCAGCTGATCGGCCTCACTGAGAAGGACCACGTCCAGCGTACCGAGTATCTGATCAAAGGTGCGCATCCGAAAGCGCGCCTCAACATCAAAAAGCGTCGAAGTCCTCAGGGGCGGGTCCATGGCAAGCGGTGCGGGACGTCCGAGGACATCGGACTGGCGGCTCGTATCCGAGCGGCCGAGATCCTCGAGGAGCGGGTCATCTCCGCGGCCAGGCGGTCGCTGAATGGATCGAATTGAGCTGCTACCTTCGGAGTTTTCCGAGGAACGGCTCCTCAAGGCCATAAGGCTGACCTTGATCGCGTGATACAACCAAGGTGATCGATGCAAACTCCCTCAATTGAGGGAGTTCTCTGCCGATCACGGGAGCCAAGTCGGTCGCCTTGATGCGCGATTTCGCGATCCGGTTATGGCAGTGGCCCCCCTGTCAAAACGGTTTTCCACAGTCCTGTCGCGATGCAGCCGTTAACCATGGTTTTTCAGGCGGGCCGGCAAAACTGAGCTGTCAGCGCCGCCATTTAAGCGGCGATTTCGGACGGTCATGTCATGACATGGCTATGCGCGAGATGTCAGGCCCTTCACGCTTAGAAAGTTAAGCAAAGGAGGAGTGCCAGGCATGGCTGTTGTCACTACGCCCGGGCGGCCGTCGGCCCCCGCAAAGAAGAAGTCGAAAACGAAGCGCGCCGGCGCCAAAAAGGTCGGGCGGACGAAGAGCGGTCATTTCCAGCTGCGCGCTGAAGAAGATGACATCGAAAAATGGCGCGGCATCGCCGGCAAAGGCAAAAGCCTTTCCGGCTGGATTCGCGCGCAGCTCAATCGGGCTGCGAACTACAAACAGGTCAAGTCGGAGCGTCAGAGCCTACTGTTGGTCAAGGCCGAGATGAATGGCCTGGCCGACTACATCCGCCAGCACTTCGGCGAGATGCCGCCCCAGCACGCTGTCCATATCTCTGTCAGGCTCAACGGCATCAGGGATCGTCTGGATGTCCTCCTCACCCACATGTCGCTGAGGCTCAAGTGATCATCTCATCCATGCGTATTCGAACGATGTCGGGTGCGGCCCTTACGACGCGCCATCTCTATGCACGTCGCCCGACGGTGCAGGTGATCGAGGAGGTCGCAAGCGATCTCGATGAAATCTTCTGCGCGGCCGGCCGGCATGCGGCTTATCCGGTCCGCCATTTCGTCGTTGCTCCTCACACCCGGCCCCTGGCGGACGGTCTCCTGGCCCGCCATCTGCACGTCCTGCTCTCGTCGGGCGGTGCCGTAAAATGATCATCCAGACTTTCCGCATCAGGACGGCAGCCGGCGTCGGCCGCTTCCTCAATCATGTGGCGCGCGGGGCCGACAACGAAGAAATCATCGCTGTCCGCGGTGTCGATGACGACCTTGCCGATATGTTCAGGGATGCGCGTGACCGCGGCCGGGAATACGCGGTTCGGCACATCGTCATCGCCCCCGGCGAAGGCAAGAATATGTCGATCGAGTCGATGCTTGGCGTCCTCGACAAGGTCGTGCGTGAGTTCGGGCTCAATGACTCTCGCACCTACATCCGGGTCCATCTCAAGCGTCGCGTCATTGAAACGGCGTACGAATACCACCTTCATGCGATCCTGCCGGATTTCGACGATGAGAGGGTCTCTGACAATCGCCACAACCGCCGGCGTCAGGAGAAACTGGCTCGCGAAGCCGAGTTTGAGCATG